>R14__coassemble_13_pt1 | contig 177732 bp, 149 predicted proteins | sample R14__metabat2_high_PE_046 | metagenome-assembled genome bin R14
GATTGGAAAGAAAGGAAAACGGGTTGGGTGACAACCACCCGAAAAAATTCCGGAACGGATAACGTAGAATGCGGGCAATTTCCACCCTATGTGATATCCTGCAATGAAATAATTGGAGAAAATGAACCTCTGAATACACTTGTAATAGAAATAGGAGTGGAGAGTGGCTCTGTTTACAAAATAGTATTTGAAGATTATATGCTACATCTTACAAGAAATGAATCCTATACATCATGGGATGATTATGAAATAAGAAAGGGACGATACTTAATTATATTTGAAAAGTCCAGAATGCTTGATATGTTAGATATATTGATTATTCATACAGAGGATCATACATGGCCTGGGAGAGGAAAACATTTTGGAGTTTATACATACGATCACATTATTGATATTATTTCTGCAAATGATCCGATCATTACTCAAATGGATTAAATTAGAAAAAACCACGCATTGCAGTTCGAATGAACATGTGATATACTTTGAATAAAAAACGCAATGCGAGGTGAATGAATATGGATACAGCCAAAATCATAAAAGAATTACGAGAAAGCACAGGGATGTCGCGTAAAGACTTTTCAGAGCATACGGGGATCCCTGTTCGCACTTTGGAAGACTGGGAAGCGGGAAGGAGAACACCACCGGAATACATTCCCAGACTAATTGCTTACCAGTTGAAGTATGAGGAATTGGTGAATGGGAAGGAGGATAACCTTCTATGAGAAATTTTAATAAGCAGATGGAAATGGTTCTCTATCATTCAGATGAAGGAGATGTTTCTGTTGATGCATACATAATGAATGACAGCCTGTGGATCACTCAAAAGGCTATGGCAGAATTGTTTGGGGTTGATAAATCCGGCATCAGCAGACATTTGAAGAAGATATTTGAGAGTGGGGAACTTGATGAAAAAGTGGTTGTTGCAAAAATTGCAACAACCAGTCCGCATGGAGCAATCCCCGGGAAAACACAAGACAAAGAATCTATGTTTTATAATCTGGATGCGATTATTTCTGTTGGATATCGTGTGAATTCGATTAAAGCGACAAAATTCCGCATCTGGGCGACTACAGTTCTTAAAGAATATATGACGAAAGGCTTTGTTTTGGATGACGACCGTCTGAAGCAAGGGAAAACAGCTTTCGGAAAGGATTACTTCCGCGAGTTGTTGGAGCGTGTTCGTTCGATTCGAGCCAGCGAACGGCGTATTTGGCAGCAGATCATGAAAAAGAGCATATGGGACTTACAACCTGGAAGAATGCTCCGGATGGCAGAATACTGAAATCAGATGTTTTGATTGCAAAGAATTATCTGGATGAGAAGCAGATCCGTAAACTGGAACGTGCGGTCACAGGATATTTTGATTATATCGAGGATTTGATCGAGCGTGAGAATGTATTCACAATGGAAGAGTTTGAAAAGAGTGTAAATGCTTTTCTTGAATTTCGTCAGTACAAGATTCTTAAGGATAACGGAAGAATATCTCATAAGCAGGCGATGGATAAGGCCAATGCCGAATATGAAATATTCAACCGAACCCAGCCTATTGAATCCGATTTTGACAAGGCTGTAAAGAAAGTGATCGAAGAACAGAAATAAGCATAGAAACTAAAACGCCAATGTGGCGGATTAGTGGCGTAATAGATGGCGGATTGGAGGTTTTGATTGAGGTATGAAAAAATATTCATTGTCGATCATCATGTTGGCTGTGTTTGAGGCAGTCGCAATCACACTATGGCTAACAAAGGAAAATCTGTTCTACCTTTTTAACTTCAGTTATATCGGTATTTCAATCTCGCTGGGAGTATTTCTTTTTATCAGGAAGTATAAGTATGCTCGGCGCATTGTGCAGCTTTTGGTTGGGCTTTATATGCTGGTATACCTTGGCATCATTTGCCGTGAGAATATGCAGATTGAGGGATTCTGGTATTATCTTTTTACAGGAGTGTTTGAAGCAGCTACCATACACTATGCTGTCGCTAAGATATTCGGGCCGCTGATCTTCGGGAGAGGTTGGTGCGGATATGCCTGCTGGACTGCGATGATACTGGATTTTCTGCCGTATAAAGTTCCGGCAAAACCACGAAGGAAGATTGGATGGATAAGGTATATTACATTTGCTGCATCACTTATTTTTATTGTTACGCTATTTCTTGCGAAAGTAGGAAGCATTGAGAGGATTATGTTCTGGGCGTTTCTGATAGGAAATATAATTTATTATGCCCTTGGAATCCTTCTTGCTTTTGCATTCAAAGATAATCGTGCTTTTTGCAAGTACATATGTCCGATTACCGTATTTCTGAAACCTATGAGTTATTTCGCACTGTTTCGGGTAAAATGTGACAAGGAGAAATGTATCTCCTGTGGAAAATGCAAGCGAGTTTGTCCGATGAATGTGGATGTGACGGATAATTCGAGAAAAAGAAAGAACGGGACGGAATGCATACTCTGTATGGAGTGTGTGAGAAATTGTCCCAAGGATGCTCTGTAATCTTGAAACAAATCAGTTTTAAATATCGCCCAGGTGAAACAGAAGCATGGGATTATCGAGCGGGAGAACTATAACAAGCCTAAGTCTCCCGATAGTAAACAGCCCGGTTGTCCGGAAGAGAAGGTTAAGGCGTTAAGACTGCATTTATACGAAGTCTGAAATGGGGGATAAGATATGCAGTTTTCAGATATAGACAACGGAAAGACCTTTGATTGGGGAAACACTTCAAAGGACTATGCAAAATACAGAGATATCTATCCGGAGGAATTCTACCGGAGTATTTTGGATCTGGGGCTTTGCAGGGACGGACAGAAGGTGCTGGATATCGGAACGGGAACCGGTGTTCTCCCACGCAATATGTATCGGTATGGTGCGAAATGGATCGGGACGGATATTTCAGAAAATCAGATAGAGCAGGCGAAGCTGCTTTCGGCGGAGAACGGGATGAATATAGAGTTTTATGTATGCCCGGCCGAAGAGGTTGATTATCCGGAGGATACCTTTGATGTGATCACGGTATGCCAGTGTATCTGGTATTTGGATGCAAAAGCAATCACCGGGAAATTTGCACGGATGCTGAATCCGGGAGGAAAGCTTCTGATCCTCTACATGGGATGGCTTCCTTATGAGGATGCAATTGCAGGAAAGAGTGAGGAGATCATTTTAAAGCACAATCCCAACTGGTCTTCTTATGGAGATACCGTTCATCCGGTTTATGTCCCGGAAGAACTTCTTGCGAACTTTGATATGGTACTGCAAAAGGAGTTTCGGGTTGATGTCTCATTTACAAGAGAAGGCTGGCATGGTCGTATGCGCGCCTGCAGGGGAGTGGGAGCGGCTATGGATGAGGCCGAGCTGCAGGCATGGGACAAGGAACATATGCAGATGCTGAAGGAAAATGCATCGGAAGTATTTGATGTTAAGCACTATGTTTCCATTGCCGAACTTCAGGTGAAGAAATAGAGATGGCTCGGATCAATCAGGCAGGAATCGAAAAAAGATCATTTGAAATGGCCATTCACGATGGAAAGATTTGGTGTGAACATTTGGATGGGATGGGAGGACATTATGATACTGAGAGATTTCAAAAAGGAAGATGCAAAGATCATAGCCGGCTGGCTTCGATCTGAAGAAGAATTATATAGATGGTCAGCCGACAGGTTTAACAAGTATCCGCTTTCGGGAGACGATATCAATGAAAACTATGCACCGCAGAGGGAATCCGGCCGGTTCTTTCCGCTTACGGCTGTGGATGATCAGGGTGATGTCTTAGGTCATTTCATCATAAGATATCCGAGAGAGGATGATGACAGCTCAGTTCGTTTCGGCTTTGTCATCGTGGATCCTTCACTGGAGGGAAAAGGATACGGAAAAGAAATGCTGCGGCTTGGAATCGGGTATGCAAGGGAACGACTTCACGCTTCAAGAATCGATCTGGGTGTATTCGAGAATAATGATGGAGCAAGGCATTGCTACGAGGCTGTAGGGTTTCGGGAGTATGGTAGAAGAGAGTATGAAATGCCCATAGGTACCTGGACCTGCATCGATATGGAGATATGAAGAAGATCAGAATAAGCAGGAACGGAAAGTCAGAAGCCGTGAACAAAGGGATGCTGAGAGCCAGCGGCTGTTTGAACTGAAACAGAAGAAGAAAAGAGAAAAACATAAAGGACATTGAGGTATGGAAATAAGAGTTGAGAGACTAACAGAAGATAACTTTAATTCCCATTCACTGGATAACTTTATTAGGCATCAGGTTGTCACGGAGTGCCTAAGAAATGTGGATGGAAATTGGCTTCTTCTGCCTATTTCATTTGTAGAAGAATGGAGTCTTGATAAGTGCAGAGAGGAAGCGTCGGCAATAGCAAATAATCTATCTGGGGACATGATAGATTATGGGGCATTTGAAGGGGCAGATTTGATAGGATATATCACGGTTGGTACAAAAAGGTTAGGAACAAAAGGACAGTATGTCCAGCTTGTTACATTTCAGGTATCAGAACCATTCAGGGGTATGGGAGTTGGAAGAAAGCTTTTTGAGAAAGCAGCGGGGGTTGCAAGGGAATATGGTGCAAAAAAGCTATACATTTCCGCTCATTCTTCAAAAGAATCTCAGGCTGCATATAAGGCATTGGGATGCGTACATGCCGAGGAGATAATACCCTGGATTGCAGATGAAGAGCCATTTGATGTACAGATGGAATATGTGTTATAAAACTGATTTTACTAAAACTAAGGAATCTTTTGTTTCAGAATTGTGAATATGGGGAAATAAGCAAATCGAAGTTTGGTAGTGGGGTAGTACAATGATTAGAATTATGAAAAACAGTGATTTAACACAATGTGGTTCGATTTATGCAAAAGCATTTCCGATGGAATATTGGGGAATAGATTGGACGACAGAAAATGCCACAGAATATCTTCAAGATTTCTTTGAACAGAAAAGATTTGTAGGGTATGTATACGAAGAAAACGCTGAGGTGTTAGGTTGCATATTCGCACTTTGTAAGATTTCAGGAAGCAAAGAAGAGATTTATATTAATGAGATGGCAGTACTTCCTGAGCGACAAGGTCAAGGAATAGGTAAGCAGTTATTAAACGCTGTTAAAGATTATAGTAAGGACAAAGGACTTGCGGGCATTGCTCTTTATACTAGCGAGTATGCGCCAGCGGCTAAGTTTTATGAGAAGAATGGGTTTAAGTTGTCAAAGGGAACTATATGTATGTATTGTGAATAATTTAGGGATGCGCAAATTTAAATTTGTCGGGCTGATAATAAGCAAAACCGAAAGACAATCCGTTTGACTCTACTTTCCGTAGGTACCGTTATCAGAAAAACTGATTTACAATCTGTGCATGGAGGTGAAAAAGAATATGAACCAATATGTTACAGGCGCAGTGATTAAGGAACTGCGGGAAAAGAACAGAATGACACAGCTTCAGCTGGCGGAAAAGCTGGGAGTAAGCGATAAAAGTGTTTCAAAATGGGAAACATCGAGAGGGCTTCCAGATATTACCCTGCTGGAGCCTATTGCGGAGGCATTCAGCATATCGGTGACGGAGCTGATATCAGGCAATACCATTCATAATGCGAACATATCGGCAAATATGCTGCGGTCGAAGTTTTATGTCTGCCCGGTCTGTGGGAATGTAATCCACAGCATGGGCGAAGCTGCGATTCATTGTCACGGCATCCAGCTTATGCCTTTAGAGGCGGAACAGACAGATGAGCATCATATGATATTCAGCGAGCGTGTTGAGGATGAGTATTATGTAAGGATCAATCACGAAATGACAAAGACTCATTACATTTCCTTTATTGCGGCGGTATCTTCAGATCGATGTCAGATGGTGAAGCTGTACCCGGAAGGAGAAGCTGAGGCAAGATTTAAGATTTGCGGTGTTCGGAGAATCAGTTTCTACTGTAACCGTGATGGATTGTTTAGTCAGGATATTTGAGTATATGGCAAATCGTGAGAGTACAGTAAAAACACCCCTTAAGCGCAAAGCTTAAGGGGCGTTTTTTGAATGTAATTTTTGCGGGTGGACCACTGACTCCGTCCCCAAGGGACCATTACTTGTCTTGGGCCTTTCCGTTACGGATGTTCGTGATGTCCTCGGTTGCGCCGCCGCCCTTATCGTTAGGGTCACGGAAGTAGCCGCGCTCAACCAGTCGGAGGAAGGCGTCAACTACGTCAGCTGTAAGCTGCGTTCCACGGCAATCCTTGATTATGGAAACTACTTTATCAAAGTTCATGCGGTGTCTGTATGGTCTGTCTGAGTACATCGCATCGAAAGTATCAGCCACAGCGATAATCTGGGCAACTCGAGGGATTTCACCTTCCTTGAGTCCCTTAGGATATCCCTTGCCGTCCGGTCTCTCGTGATGGAATTCAGCACCGACAGCGAGTTCCGGCATGATGGTTATATTCTTCAAAATGTCATAGCCCTGAACGGTATGAGATTTAATGATTTCGTATTCCTCGTCGTTAAGTCGACCAGGCTTATTAAGAACTTCTTCCGGCACACCGACTTTACCGATATCATGCATAAGCGCGATGTTGTAGAACTTCCAAATCGTGTCTTCGTCATAGCCAAGTTCTTTTGCCAGGATTGCGGTATATTCCGCCACTCTGTTGGAATGACCTTTGGTGTAGGCATCCTTCATATCGACAACTTTCGCAAACGCTTCGACGATACCTCTGATGAGGGATCGGTTCTCTTCGTTCTTTCTAACGAGCTTTGCAGTTCGTCTTCTGAAGAACAGAGCCGTGATGAGTGTCATAAGAAGGCCTGCCAGAATAATTGCCGCAATGTTGAAGCCAATTGTTTCAGTGAGCTGTTTCTCTTTCACAATCTTGACTTTGACACTTACATTGGCACCAGTTAAGGAATCCTTTACATCCATGTGGAAGTAGTAGGTTTTTCCTTCGAGGTTCGTGTATATGATAGGCGCCAGATAGGAACTATCTATGGTTGTTGCCTGCATTTCAAAGCCTTCCAAATAGTAGGAAACGGAAGGAGTCATGAGTGAGTAGGAGAACACGTGCGGATAAATCGTAAGCTTCTTGGTGTTACTTGGAATGTTGAAGCATCCGTCTGCATCAGGATAGATGATTGTTCCGTCAGCATCTACATAGGATACCGAGGCATTAAGTGTCTTATCCTCCGCAGGCTCTTCGTCGATGTTAACCTTTGACACACCTGATGTACCTGCAATGTAGAGCACGCCGTCATCGGTCAGGCAACTGTAGGAGTTAGCAGTGCATATGTTATGAAGTCCGTTGGACACTCCATAAAAAGAAGTATCAAAGGATGAATTTAATATCATAAATGAGGTGTCAGCAATGTAGACACCGTTACTACTAAGTACCCACATCTCGTCGTCGGAATTCTGGAAGAGGTCAAAGTTGTTGGCATATGGAAAATTCTCCACCAAATGCACATCAAAATTCTCATCCAAATAGGAGATGGAGTTACTGGTTACGATCCAATAAAGGTCTCGTGTTCGATCCTTCTTAAGTCTTAAAATAACCTCAGATGTAAGACCGTTATCTACTGTAAGATGAGCAGTTACTTCGTCGTTTTCAATTATGTATATGCCACCGCCGTCAGTTCCCGCAATAATTGCGCCATTTTCGGCCTGAACAGCTGTCATGAACTCGATGTTTTGGATTCCGTAGCCGTCATCATATATTTTTGAAATTTCATCCTGACTGTTGATAATAACCAAGCCATCAGTGCACACTGCCATGAAGGAGCCGTCGTCAAGTTCGATGACGGTTCGGCATTTGTCTGATGGCATTCCGTCGTCCATGGTGAATTTGATGATTTCGCCGTCGTAATATCTGATGAGACCATTATCACCTCGGGTGGAAATCCAGAGCCGATTCTGGCTGTCAGTTACGATGGAACGAATACTTTCTGATTTAAGGAGTGCAATCAGGTCGTTGTCTTCAAGTACAACACCTGAGGCGGTCTTGGCACTGGTTATAGGGAAAGTGTCAAGTTTTTCGCCGTCTTTAAGAATGTAAAGACCGTTGTTTTTGGATCCGATAAAGAGCATGTCGTTGTACATGCAGGTAGAGTAAACAACGTCAGGATCCAGCCCATACTTAAAGTATATGTCGGTGAAGCGGTCAGGAACGAGCTTCATGACGCCCTGCTGAGATGAAGCGAACCAAGGGTTGCCCTGATAGTCCACCATGATTCTTTCGATGGAAGATGTCATAGGAAGATTATCGATTTTTCGAATTCTGCCGTCCTGCAACACGCCAATTCCGTCGTCACCGCAAACCCACAGGTGTCCGTCAATGAGCATCATGTCATTGATGAAACCACAGTCGGAGCAACTGTACTTAACTTCGGCAAAATCTTCGCCGTCAGTCATGTCGCCGTAAACTATATTACTGTTTCCGTCTGCAATATAAACTTTGTGAAAGTCAGTCTGATCCGAAATGATGGATCTGGCCTCCTTAAGTCCCAGCTCTTCACTGGTGTAATAGGATGTTAACTCTCCTTTTTTAAGAGTAAAGACATTTGAGTCATGGGTTATGCCATAGACCGTACCATCATAGCCTGTTCTGAGCTCTCGCATGTAAACGTGCTCCAGCTCTGGTGCATCAATGGTAATTACGTTAGAAGAATCTGAATCGATGTAAGCAACGCCGGCGGTAGTTCCCAAATAGATGGTTCCATCCTTATCTTCCGTAATTGTTTTAACGGAAAGTGAAGGAATGCCGTTAGCTTTGTTGTAGGTAATGTACTGTCCATCTTCCAAACAGGTAACGCCACTATCATTGGTTCCAATCCAGAGTCTGTCCTTGGAGTCTACGAAAAGCTCAGTGACACTGGTGAGAGCCTGGTGGTTGATACGTTCGAAGGATATGCCATCATATCGAATCAAACCACTGTAGCAACCGATCCAAACGAAACCTTCCTTGGTGGTCACGATGGCGTTTGCTTCAGAGGTTGGCAGGCCGTTCATGTTGTTGTAAAGAACCGCCATGTAACCTTCGTCCAGATTGTTAACGTCAATGGATAGTTTTGGTGCCTGATTGACTGCTGTCTGGTTCACGTTGGCATAGGTTCCCGAAGGATTCAGCCACGCCAGAGCACAGCATAAGATAATGACCACCGATAGAACCACCGGCAGCCACAGGTGTTTGAGTTTGTTCCTTTTCCTAAAATCAGTTTTCAATTTTCCCTCCTAATAGCATTGCCCGGTGAAACCGTTTTGGCATATGCCGTACTCCCCCGTTGGAGTCTGATAGCCTCAGGGACCCCCCCGCGACTAAAAGTTGAAAATTACATAAAATACGTCCCTAATTTAATTTTAAACTTTTTTCGGGCATTTTCAACCGGTGCAGGGCGAAAAACAAGGAGAATCAAAGAGGGGCGGAAGTGTCGAAAATTGTGTCAAAATCCGCGCAGTGTTGCAAAATTTTTTATCATTCATTTATTTCCCCTTTTCGCATCTCCTTGTGTTACAATGTAAAGGATTGCAATCCGCATCAAAACCGAGAATTGAGGACTTTAAATGATAAAGATACTTTCCGACAGCACCTGCGACCTCTCTGAGGATCTGGTTAGCCGTTACAATTTAGGCATCGTGCCTTTGCGCATCGTTTTGGACGACAAGGATTTCAGAGACCGCACCGAGATTACACCTGACGAAATCTACGCATGGTCAGACGCCAACAAGACCACACCTAAGACTGCGGCGTGTTCTTTGGAGGACGTGGCATATGCCTACAAACAGGCCCTTGCCGAAGCCGACGAAGTGATTGTGTTTACGATTTCCGTTTCCATGTCTACCACGAACAACATTTTCAGAATAGTGGCAGAGGAGATGGGCATTAGCGACAAGGTTTCCGTGGTGGATTCCGCCAACCTGTCCACAGGCATCGGCCTCCTGGTTTGCGAGGCTGCTGAGATGGTCCAGGCAGGAAAGAGCCGCGGAGAAATCGTGGCAGAGATGGAAGAGTTAAAACCGCTGGTTCGTGCCAGCTTTGTTACAGATACTTTGACCTACCTCTACCGAGGCGGCAGATGCAGCGCAGTGGCTGCTCTTGCTGGTGGCGTGCTGAAACTTCACCCTAAGATCATGGTGGAAAACGGCGCCATGCGCCCGGACAAAAAGTACCGAGGCAAGATTGACAAGGTCATCGTGGAATATGCCGAGGACTCCAAGGCCGAACTCCTAAAGGCCCGTAAGGAGCGTGTGTTCATCACACACTCCGGCTGCAGTGAAGAGACCATTGACCTGGTAAGAAACTTCTTAAATGAACTTAACTACTTTGACGAAATTTTAGTGACCCGCGCCGGCGGCGTGATTTCCTCACACTGCGGCTGGGGCACTTTGGGCGTGCTTTTTATCGCAGGAGAGTAACCATGCTTTACATAATGCGACATGGACGAACTGATTGGAACGAGGAGCGCAGAATGCAGGGGCGCACCGATATCCCTTTAAATGGGAAAGGTCGCCAGATGGCTGAGGAGGCGCGCGTGACCTACAGGGATATGCACTTCGACCTGTGCTACTGTTCACCGCTTAAAAGAGCACGTGAAACGGCAGAAATTGTGCTTCGGGACAGAAAGGTTCCCATCATAACCGACGACCGTCTGGTGGAGATGGGCTTCGGAGACTACGAGGGACTGGCTAGCAGCTTTGACATTCCGGACTGTCCGATCAACGTACTGTTTAAGGATCCCGAAAATTACAATGCCTCCATTGGTGGCGCAGAGACTTTTGAGGAACTTTACGCGAGAACCGGAGAATTCTTAAGAGAAGAAATTGAGCCAAAACTGGCAGCAGGAAAAGATATTCTGATAGTAGGCCACGGAGCCATGAACGCCAGTCTGGTCTGCCAGATAAAGGGACTTCCTATCAGGGATTTTTGGACTGTCGGTTTGGAACAGTGCAAGATAATGAAAATGTAAACTCCCACAGCTTTGTGGGGAAAGGCAACTAAATGAAATTTGTAATTCAGCGTGTTACTCACGCCAGCGTCACCATAGACGGAACCGTTAAAGGAAAAATCGGAAAGGGCTATATGGTGCTTATCGGCGTGGCTGACTCCGACACTGAAGCCATCGCAGAGAAGATGGTGGATAAAATGTTAAAACTTCGAATCTTTGAAGACGAAAACGGAAAGACCAATCTTTCCTTAACTGACGTGGGCGGAGAACTTCTCCTTATTTCCCAGTTCACCCTATACGCTAACTGCAGAAAGGGCAATCGCCCATCCTTCATAGAGGCAGGCAAGCCCGACATGGCTAGCGCAATGTACGACAGGATCATCGGCATATGCCGAGACCGTGGCTTCACCGTCGAAACCGGAGAGTTCGGCGCGGACATGAAAGTGGAGCTTTTAAACGACGGTCCTTTTACCATTGTTTTGGATTCTGAGGATATTCTTTAAAAATACAATTTTAATACTTGTATTTCTGTATACAATGTATTGACAATCAAATAATTAGGGTGTTATAGTCCTACCATAAGGTTGGTTAGAGAAAACAAACCAACACAAATTTAATACCATAAAAGCGATGACAAAGAAAAGTAACGTCAGAAAACCCTTACAGAGAGCGGGTAGTGGTGAGAATCCTGCAGAAAGAGCTGATGCGAAGAACACTTTCGAGCTGTTAACCAAAAGTGGAGCCAAGGCAGACACAAGTAGGAGCACCGTTAGCCGGACGTCAATCGGCAGGGTTTGATGGAACCCGTAAAGAGATTACCAAAAGGTAATAAATCAGGTGGTACCGCGGAAGTAAATTTCGTCCTGAACACAGAGTTTTGTGTTCGGGACTTTTTTTATGCCGACACAAAGCTTAAGGCAAAACGAGCACCCATCAAGTGCTTGACCGCTGCAAGGCAGCAAGGAGGACAAAATGTACAGAGATTATTTGATTAAAGACGTAACTGAAGAAATGATTGGACAGGAAATATCCCTGGCCGGTTGGGTAGAGAACATTCGCGACCACGGTGGCGTAAGTTTTATCGACCTTCGTGATCAGTATGGACTGTTCCAGGTTGTAATGCGTGACACAACACTTCTTGACGGCATAAGCAAGGAAGACTGTATCAGTGTAACAGGCCTGGTGCAGAAGCGTGATGAGGAAACTTACAACCCAAAGATTCAGTCCGGAACCATTGAGCTTGAGGCTCACAAGGTAGACACCTTAGGTAAGGTTCGTCGCCAGTTACCATTTGAAATTCAGACCTCCAAGGAAACCCGTGAAGACGTCAGACTTCAGTATCGTTTCCTGGATCTTAGAAACAGAAAAGTTAAGGACACCATGATCTTCCGCTCTCAGGTAATTGCTTATCTCAGACAGAAGATGACGGAGATGGGTTTTTTGGATATTCAGACACCTATCCTTTGCGCGTCCTCACCGGAAGGCGCAAGAGACTATATCGTGCCTTCCAGAAGATACAAGGGCAAGTTCTATGCGCTGCCTCAGGCACCACAGCAGTACAAGCAGCTGCTCATGGTTTCGGGCTTCGACAAGTACTTTCAGATTGCACCTTGCTTTAGAGATGAGGACTCAAGAGCAGACCGTTCACCCGGCGAGTTCTATCAGTTGGATTTTGAGATGAGTTTTGCTACACAGGAAGATGTGTTTAGAGTGGGCGAGGAAGTGCTGACAGCAACTTTTGAAAAGTTCGCCCCAGAGGGATATGCCGTAACCAAGGCCCCTTATCCTGTAATCAGCTACAAGGAAACCATGTTAAAGTACGGTACCGACAAGCCGGACCTTAGAAACCCACTTGTTATTATTGACCTTACGGAGTTTTTCTCCAGATGTACCTTTAAGGCATTCCACGGAAAGACCGTAAGAGCCATCACCATTAAGACCAGACTTTCAAAAGGTCAGCATGAAAAACTTCTTAAGTTCGCCATGTCCATTGGCATGGGCGGCCTTGGCTACCTGGAAGTATTAGAAGACGGAAGTTACAAGGGACCAATCGACAAGTTCATTCCTGAAGACATGAAGCAGGAACTTAAAGACCTGGCTGGTCTTGAAGTGGGCGACACCATTTTCTTCATCGCTGACGAAGAAATGACCGCTGCAAAATGTGCAGGAAAGATTAGAACGGAACTGGGTGAAAGACTTGACCTCTTGGAGAAAAACGCTTATCGTTTCTGTTATATAAACGATTTCCCAATGTATGAAATCGACGAGGAAACAGGAGTACTGGGATTTACTCACAATCCATTCTCAATGCCACAGGGAGGACTGGATGCTCTGGAGAACAAGGATCCATTAGACATTTTGGCTTACCAGTACGACATCGTTTGTAACGGTGTGGAACTTTCCTCCGGTGCGGTTCGTAACCACGATATCGACATCATGAAGAAGGCCTTTGAAATTGCAGGCTATGATGAGGAAACCTTAAAGGCTAAGTTCGGAGCACTTTACACCGCATTCCAGTTTGGTGCACCACCTCATGCAGGTATGGCACCGGGTGTTGACAGAATGATCATGCTGCTTAAGAACGAAGAAAACATTCGTGAGGTTGTACCGTTCCCAATGAGTGCCAGCGCACAGGACCTTATGTGCGGCGCGCCAAACGAAGTAACCGAGCAGCAGCTTAGAGAAGTACATATTAAAATCAGACAGTAAGCCTGCGGGCTGTGAAAGGAAATGAAATGTCAGTTTCAAAAGAAGATTTTGACAAACTTGCAACTCTTGCACGACTTCGCTTTGAAGAGGATGAAGTGGAGAAGTTCACAAAGGATTTCGACGAGATAATCGCCTTTGCGGACACCATCAACAATTCTTCTGAGGGCGGTACTGACGACATCAAGGATGTCAGCGCAGAAGAGGTTGAGCTTTCAGAACTTAGAGAAGACGAAGTTAGGGAGTCCCTTCCTAACGAGAAGATTCTTTCAAATGTAGAAGGCAGCAAGGGCTACTTCGTAGTTAAGAAGTTTAAGATTTAGGAAGAAAAGATGAGAGAACAGTTATCAGTGCTTTCAAAGGCTCTTAAAGAAAAGGAAATATCCTCAGCGGAGCTTACGGAAAGCTATATCAAAAAAATAGAAACCAAAAACCCAACGCTTAATGCCTACGTGCATGAGACTTTTGAGGAAGCAAGAAAAGGTGCAGCAGAAGCAGACGCACGCCTTGGCAGGGGCGAGAGCGGAGCACTTCTCGGTATCCCTATGGGCCTTAAGGACAACATTTGTACCGACGGCCTGTTAACCACCTGCTGCTCCAAGATTTTAAAGGATTTCAGACCTTACTATGATGCTACGGCAGTGACTAAGTTAAAGAAGGCTGGTGCAGTCCTTCTGGGAAAGACTAACATGGACGAGTTCGCCATGGGCTCCACTTCAGAAACCAGTTGCTACGGCGCGCCAAAGAACCCGGTGAATACAGCACATGTAACCGGTGGTTCCTCAGGTGGTTCTGCAGCAGTTGTGGCAGGAGATTTGGCGGCATATGCCCTTGGTTCCGACACCGGTGGCTCCATCCGTCAGCCTGCATCATTTTGTGGCGTGGTAGGTCTTAAGCCAAGCTACGGTGCAGTGTCCCGTTACGGCCTCATCGCCTACGGCAGTTCCCTTGATCAGATTGGACCAATCACCACTTCCGTAAAGGATGCGGCGATTGTATTTGATGCCATCAAGGGCTCAGATGTTAATGACCAGACTGCGAGACTTTTGGATACGGCGCCAGTGGCAGACAAACTCACAGGCGACCTTCCAACTGGAAAGAATGGCAAGCTCCGTATCGGTATTGCAAAGGAGTACTTTGAAGGCTTAAACCCTGAAATCGCCGATGCGGTGATGAAGGCTGTTTCGGCATATGCCGATGCCGGCGCCGAAATCGTACAGGTTTCCCTGCCGGAGCTTAAATCCTCATTGCCTGTTTACTACATCATTGCCTGCGCAGAAGCGTCCTCCAACTTGGGACGTTACGACGGCATCCGTTACGGCTATCGTGCGGAAAACTACAAGGATGTAGATGACATGATCTACAAGACCAGAAGTGAGGGCTTTGGTCAGGAAGTTAAGAAGAGAATCATGCTGGGTACCTACGTACTTTCCAGCGGCTACTTTGATGCCTACTACAAGAAGGCCTGCATTTTAAGAAACCAGATTCGCGAGAGATTCGACGAGCTGTTTACGAAGTGCGACGTGCTGATGGCTCCAACGGCGCCAAACACAGCTTTTAAGTTGGGAGATTCCTCCATTTCCAGCACGGATCTTTACCTGTCCGACATCGCCACGGTTCCTGTAAACATTGCGGGCGTGCCTGCGGTTTCGATTCCTGTAGGTACAGACGGCGCAGGACTTCCAATCGGCATGCAGATAATCGGCAACCGATTCGACGAGGAAACCATCCTTAAGGCCGGATATTTCTATGAGAAAAACGTGGAAGGAGGTGTGCAGTAATGAGCGACTATAAGCTTGTATGTGGCCTGGAAACTCACGTAGAGCTTGCCACAAAGACCAAGATTTTCTGCAACTGCACCACAGCCTTTGGCGGTGCTCCTAACACACATTGCTGTCCTGTTTGTACCGGTCAGCCGGGCGCGATACCGGTGCTTAATCAGCAGGCGGTTAAATATGCGGTCAGAGCGGGTCTTGCCCTGCACTGCAAAATTAACAACCACTCCCACATGGACCGAAAGAATTACACCTATCCGGACCTTCCTAAGGCTTACCAGATTTCTCAGTTTGACGAGCCGGTTTGCGAAGGCGGTTACATTGAACTGGATTCCGGAAAGAGAATTGGAATAACACGAATTCACATTGAAGAGGATGCGGGTAAGCTGGTGCATGAAGGCACTGTGACCTACGTGGACTACAACCGAGGCGGCGTGCCACTTATTGAAATCGTTTCTGAGCCGGACATTGAGACGGCGGAGGAAGCCAAGGAATATGCCGAAAAACTCCAGCTCATCATGCGAGCCATCGGCGTATCCGACTGCAAGATGCAGGAAGGCTCCATGCGATGCGATTGCAACGTGTCCATTCACAAGGAAGGAACACCTTTCGGCACGAGAACGGAGATTAAAAACGTCAGCTCCCTGTCCAACATTGAGAAGGCCATTAAGGCGGAAATGATTCGCCAGGAAGACATGATCGATTCCGGCGAAAGCGTGCGTCAGGCCACCATGCGTTACGATGCGGACGCAGACATCACCTACATCATGAGACTGAAGGAAAACTCTGACGATTACAGATATTTCCCTGAACCGGACATCTTAAGATTTTACATTCCGGAGGCGTTTGTGGAGGAGGAGCAGGGGCATATTCCTGAGCTTCCTGTTGAAAAGAAGCGCCGTTATGTGGAAGAACTCGGCCTTTCCGAAGAGGTGGTAAGCCAGCTCTATAAGTACAAGAGAGTAACGGACTTCTTTGATGGAGTTGTGGGCAGCGGCGCCACAGCCAAGAACACGGCCAACCTGATTATTAAGGCGCTTTACTCCTGCATGGCTACCGAGGAGGATAAGGAAAACTTTGAGATTTCAGTTTCTGTGGAGGAAATGAGCAAACTGGTGAAGTTTGTAGATGAGAAGAAACTTAATTTCAATACTGCAGCGGAAACTTTAGCCAAGATGAACGAGAGCGGCAAGCCTGTTTCGGAATTTGTCAAGGCAGAGGACGTGGCAGGACTTTCCGAAGAGGATTTGGTAAGAATATGCCGAGAGGCTGTTGAGGCGAATCCAAAGGCTGTAGAAGACATCAGGTCAGGCAAGGACAAGGCCATAAACGTAATGTTTGGATACGTAATGAAGAATACCCGCGGTAAGGCGGATGTATCGGTGGCTGCTAAAATAATAAAAGATATTATTTTTGATAAATAATATCGGACATGTTTTTGAAAAAAATAAATGATAACAGTTAAAAGGGGAGGCTATTATTTTTGCTTTCCCTTTTCTTTTTTATGCTTTGCCTTTATAATGACAGTGGATTAAAATCACTTAGTATGACTAAATGATGGAGAAGGAAGATGTATAAAGGGAAAAAAATTATTGCGCTTTGTGTGAATAAACTCAACGAAGTACATAATCGAAAATTCGTCAAGGCAATCTACGACGAGGCAATTAAAAGGGATGTTAGGGTCATAGTCTATAATTCGATTACAGACTATTTCTTTAGCACGCTTAGTGATGCCGCTCAAGAAAAGATTTATGATCTTTTGACTTTTGAATATGCTGACGCTCTCATAGTCATTCCGGAAACTTACAAGAATAAAGGTGTATTAAATAAACTTACGGACAAGGCCAAGGAGCATAACTGCCCAATTGTGGCATATGCCGAATACTTGGAGGAAGCCGACTGCAACATTTTGGAAAACCACACTGAGGTTTTTGGTCGCATGGTTGAGCATCTGATTACCGTGCACAACATAAAAAGACCTTATCTCATGTCCGGAGTTCAGAATAATCCGGTTGCCGTACAGCGTGAAAATGAGTACTTCAGAGTTCTTGAAGAAAATGGTATACCGGCTGAAAAAGATGTTTACATGGGCTACGGAGATTTTTGGACGGAGCCAACGCTTAATACCATGAATGCATTTTTGGATAAGGTGGCGGCAGGAGAGGTTCAAATGCCGGACGCCGTAGTGTGCGTTAACGACACCACCGCTGTTACCGTGTCGGACAGTTTAAGAGAACATGGCTATTCAGTTCCGGAAGACGTGCTGGTTACGGGTTTTGACGGAATTGATCCGGACAACATTATAATACCGTCCATCACTACTTGCGAACACGATTATGAGAACTACGCGAAAAAGGCAATGGATGCAGCGCTGGATCTGTCAGACGGGAAAAAAGTAGAAGCCGTTCAGAATACTCAGATGAGATTGAAATTGGCTGAAACCTGTGGCTGTTCCAAAGTCGATCATTTAAAATATCAGACCAATTCCAGAAAGATTTACAGACAGTTTGTGGAGTCTGATTTCGAGGCTTCCCACTGGGCAAAGATCCCGCTTAAGTGTGTGAATCCACCAACTCTTTCAAATGTTAGAAAAGTATTGTCCAAGTATCTGTCTAACTCCTCTGCAGTTTCTCTTAATGAGAACTTCATGGAAATGGATTCGGAAATAAAGGTTGCCAATCCTCTATCTGTAAAGCAGATGATTATTTGCGGTAAGGATGAAAAGGGCAATGAACTTATGCCAATCTATTACCAAATTGAAAATGTAATAGATATTATGGATCAGTATCTCCATTCGCCGATGCAGATAATTACGATTATCAACTTTAATCAGACGGTGTTTGGATTTGCAGTTTTCGAACTACATGACTTTGAAGAAGATCCGGCCATGATTACCAAGTTCGTTTTCAATTTTGGAAACGCACTGACTATTTTAAATACACAGCTTAAGAATACGTCGCTTCTTAACCAGATTGATGACATTACCCTTACGGATGCCTACACAGGACTTCCTACTTTGAAGGGTATCGACAGAGTTTTTGAGGAGCGCCTAAGAGACATCGATGTAAACCACAGCAATGTGGCGCTTACGGTGTATTCGGTAGATAATTGGAACGAAATCTTAAAGAAGTTTGGTCTGGAAGAGGCGGAATATGTCCTTGACCTCGTGGCAGACACCTTAAGGGATGTTTATCCAAAAAGATCTATCATAGGTAAGATTACCGACATGGAATTCTCAGTAAGCACTGACTTTGAGGATTACCTGGACATGGATAGTCTTTTAGATGAATGTGAAGCTAAGTTCTATGAACGAATCAACAGAGCTGTTGAAGAAAACAAGGAAAGTGGTCATTACTATGACCTGCCAATCACTCATGGACGTGTAACTACTAAGATTGAAGAAAACACGAAACTGATTGACCTTGTAATGATGGCTACCAATGAAATGCTGGCAGAGAGACTTCGCCTTAGTGCACCGGCAAATACTACAGTGGCTAACATAACCAGCGACGATATCAGATTGTTCGAGGAACTTATCGATAAAAACCTATTTAAATACGTTTACCAGCCTATCGTAGAGACTAAGTATGGCGAGATTTTCGCCTACGAAACCCTTATGAGAACTGACAACAGAATCGGTTTCTTCCCAGACAAGATTCTGGATATTGCAGAGTCTCTTGATAAACTCTATGAAATTGAAAAGGCTACCTTGTTTAATTCCATGAAGAATTATTGGGAGAACAAGGAAAAATTTAAGGACAGGTACTTGTTCGTTAACGCTATCCCGGGAAACTTCCTTGATGATGAGGATAGAAACAAACTGGAATCAAATTACGATGTAAAAAAATACAAAATCGTAATTGAAGTTACGGAACAATTTAAGAATCCTGAAAAAGACATGGAAAATCTCATGCATGCAATAAAAAAGAATGATTGGGATTATGCCATTGACGATTACGGTTCCGGAAACAGTAACATTGAAAGTTTGCTTAAGTACAAGCCTAACCTTATTAAAATTGACCGATTCCTCATTACGGACATTCAAAATAGTCCAAACAAACAGTCCTTTGTAAAGAACATCATTAACTTCTCCAAGGCTAATGGTATCAAGTCACTTGCAGAGGGAGTAGAAACCGCAGAAGAATTAGAATACGTCATTAAACAGGGAATTGATTTTGTACAGGGCTATTACATGGCGAGACCGTCAGAAGAAATCATTGATAGCATTCCTGAAGAAATTAAAATCCAGATTAGAAAATTTGCCAAGGAGGCAGAGCGATGAATGACAATTCGGTAAGATTTAAGACTTACCTCCACATTCTTTTGGGTGTAACCATTACCGCTTTAATTGCGGAAATGGTTTACGTGATTGTAAAACTTACATTCCAGTTGGATGGTGGCGGAGAAATGAAGACTGTTATTATTAACAGATGTTTGCTGCCGTCCGTAGTGAATGTGGCAATTTGCATTGCTGAGTACAATATTCTCGGTAATCCTAACATCAAGAAGCCACACAAGGAGATTTCCACCTTTTCCGCGTTTATTTTGATGGTGCTTTCACTTAGTCTGTTCCATCATGAGCATGTGGAAGTATGCGCGGCATATGCCCTGGTTATCATGTCAGCGGCAGTATACGGCAAAAAATGCTATGTACGACTTGCTACAAGGATTTCCCTTGTGGCCTCACTGATTCATTACAGTATAGTGACAGCTATCATAATAAATAAAGAAAAGGATGATTATTCCGGGAATGTAGTGTTCACGCTGATGAGCATGTTGATTTGTCTATTCCTTATTATTACGGCCTACGTAATGTCGGAACTTATCAGAAAAACCATTGAGCATGCCGGCGAGGAAATTGCATCACAGATTAATAATCAGATGTCTCTGGAAGAGAAGTCGAAGATTGACGGTATGACGGGACTTTACAACCATACCGCGTTCTATGACCTTTTAGACAGAGAAATTAAAAAGGCAGACCGCGAGGGAACCGCTTTGTCCATCGCGGCTATTGACGTGGATAACTTTAAATCCGTAAATGATACCTATGGTCATTCCAATGGTGATGAAGTACTCATCATGTTGGCAGCGATCCTTAAAAACGTGTGCAAGGACTACATTGTGTGCCGTTACGGTGGAGAAGAATTTTCAGTCATATTCCCTGGCCTTAAGAGCGACAAAGCTTCAGATTACATGGAGCAGGCTCTTGAAATAATTAGGGAAGTTAAATTTGAATGGTGCGACCACGCAATAACTTTTAGTTGCGGCGTGTGCCAGTTCTATGATATAAGAGTTACGGCAGAAGATTTGTTCATGCAGGCAGATCGCTACCTTTATAAGGCTAAGCGAAGCGGCAAGAACAGGGTTGTGTCCGATAAGACACCTTCCGGCCAGTAATGTATCAAAAAAGTTTCTAAAATTCGGGAACTAGAAACAACAGAAAAAGGAGTTCACATGGACGTAACTAATGTGCTGGCACTTTTGGGCGGTGTTGCGTTGTTCTTATTCGGAATGACGGTAATGGGCGACGGCCTTAAGAAAGTAGCCGGAAACAAACTGGAGGTCATTCTCTACAAGCTCTCCAGTAACCCAATAAAAGGTATTTTGTTGGGAACTTTCGTAACATCTGTAATTCAGTCATCATCTGCAACTACTGTCATGGTAGTCGGTTTCGTTAACTCAGGAATGATGAAGGTTGCTCAGGCAATCGGTATCATCATGGGTGCCAACATCGGTACAAGTATTACCGGTTGGATTCTTTCCCTTTCCTATATTGATGGTGGCAGTGGTATTGCCAGTCTTTTCTCAACAGCAGTACTTTCTTCAGTGGTAGCTGTAGTTGGTATCATTTTAAGAATGTTCTGTAAGAAGAAGACTAAGAATAACGTTGGTGAAATCCTTCTTGGATTCGCAGTCCTTATGTATGGCATGCAGGCAATGAGTGGCGCCGTCTCTCCACTTAGAACAAACAAGGCGTTCATTAATGCCATGTCATCCTTCTCAAATCCATTACTTGGTATTTTAATTGGTGTACTTTTTACAGCAGTTATTCAGTCTGCTTCAGCCGCTATCGGTGTTCTGCAGGCTCTCTCTGTAACAGGTGCCATCACATTTGCAACAGCCTTCCCAATGACTCTCGGTATTGGTATCGGTGCTGCTGCACCTGTTCTTCTTTCAGCTATTGGTGCTAATGCCAATGGTAAGAGAACAGCTCTTGTTTACCTTATAAATGATGCAATGGGTGCAATTGTTTGGGGAATAGTTTTCTATGCAGCTAACGCTGTGGCCGATTTCTCCATCATGGATCTTTCCATGACTCCTGTAAGAATTGCACTTCTCAACTCAGTTTACAGAGCATTGACAGTCCTTGTTCTTGCACCATTTATTAAGGCTATCGAAAAACTCGTTTGTACACTTATTAAAGATAAGGTTGACGAGGATGATGATTTCAACAATATTGACAAGTTAGAGGCACGTTTCCTTGCCTACCCACCTATCGCTATTGAACAGAGTAAGATGGTTGTATATGCCATGGCTGATAAGGTAAGAAAGAACGTGTATCGTTCCTTGAGACTTCTCTATGACTATGATCAGTCCAAGAGGGAGAAAGTCGACAAAAAGGAAAATGATATTGATCAGTATGAAGATAAACTAGGTAGCTACATGGTTAAGCTCACATCCTCAGAGTTGAGCGATATCGAGGCAAGAACAACATCTCTTATTCTTCATACAATTAGTGATTTCGAGCGTATTGGTGACCACGCGGTCAATATTTCCAATCTTGCTGATGAAATTCATGAAAAGAATGTAAAGTTCTCTGAGGCAGCTCAGGCAGAACTTAAAATCATGGACGCATGTACTCATGACATCATTGATACATCCTTCCATGCGTTTGTAAATGAATCCGTTGAAGACTGCTATAAGGTTGAACCTTTAAGGGAGGTAGTTAGTCTTCTGTGTGACGAACTTAAGATGCGTCACATTAATCGAGTTCAGAAGGGCGAATGTGGTCTTGAAGTTGGTTTTGTCTTCAACGACCTGGTTATGAACTATGAAAGAATTGCCGGACATTGCTCCAATATCGCCCTGGCTATGATCGAACTTGAGTCATCAAGTTTTGATACTCATGAATATACCAATTCTCTCCATAACGTAAAGAGTGAGAGCTATAGCAAATATCTAAGTGAATACGAGGAAAAATATAATCTTAATGCATAATTTACCGATTTTGTACTTCGATTTTGGGCAAAATATGAACAAATTGCCCAAAAAATGTGTATTTTTTGTCAAAAAATGCTTGTAAATTTGTCTAATTTGGTATATAGTACAATTCATACGGGGGTTAAGTAGGTACTCGAGAGAGTGCTTAATCCCAAATATCGTATTTATATTTTAGGAGGAAAAAATTTATGAAGAAGAAAGCTTTATGCGTAATGCTTTCAGCTGCTATGGTAGCAACAATGTTCACAGGTTGCGGCAGCAAGGATTCAAGCAAGAGTTCATCAGGAACAAATGCAGACGGTTCTAACGACAGCTACACTTATGAAGGCGCTAGCTCAGACGACGGAACTGAACTCAACATCTACTGCTGGAACACAGAATTCCAGTCAAGAGTAGCTGCACATTACCCAGATTACGAAGAAGTTGATGAAACAACTGGTAAGATTGGTGATGTAACAGTTAACTGGGTTATCGTAGCTAACGACAACAACGCTTACCAGGACAACCTTGATAGCGCTCTTAGCACAAACGGTGACAAGCAGGCTGATGCAGCAGCAGCTGACAAGATTGATATCTTCCTTGTAGAAGCTGACTACGCATTAAAGTATGTTAACACAAACTACACACTTTCACTTGCTGATGCAGGTGTAACAGACGCTGATGTTGCTGATCAGTATCAGTACACAAAGGACGTTGTAACAGACCAGCTTGGTAACCTTAAGGGTTCATCATGGCAGGGCTGCCCTGGACTTCTTTTCTACAGACGTGACGTTGCAACTGAAGTATTCGGTTCTGACGATGCTGAAACAGTTCAGGCTAAGGTTGCTGATTGGGATACATTCGTAGCTACAGCAGCTGAACTTAAGGATGCTGGTTACCAGATCACATGTTCAGCAAACGATACTTATCGTGTATACTCAAACAACGTAACATCTGCTTGGGTTGCTGGTGATAAGGTTCAGATCGATGCTAACCTTGATAAGTGGGTTGAAGATTCAAAGGCACTTGTAGATGCTGGTTACACTGGAACATATGACCTCTGGTCAGATGAGTGGAATGCTGGTATGTACATGGATGCAAAAGTATTCTGCTACTTTGGACCTGCTTGGTTAATTAACTTCTGTATGCATGCTGAAGATGCTGGTTCTGTAGCTAATGAAGGTAAGTGGGGCGCAGTTGTTGGTCCTCAGGGCTTCTATTGGGGTGGAACTTGGATCTGTGTAGCTAACGGTACAGATAACGTTTCAATCTGCAAGGATATCATCCTTAAGCTTACAACAGACGTTGACATCATGACAGAAATCGTTGTTGACGATGATGACTTCGTAAACAACCAGCCAGCTATGGAAGCTATGGCAGAAGATACAACTTACTCTTCAGCAGTTCTTGGTGATATGAACCCACTTGCACTTTACGCTGAAGGCGCTAAGTCAATCGAAATCAAGTACGCTACAATCTACGATCAGGGTTGTAACGAAGCTTTCCAGGCAGCAATGAAGGATTACTTCGAAGGAACAGTAGACAAGGCAACAGCTCTTCAGAACTTTGCTGACTCTGTAGCTGAAAAGTATCCTAACCTTGATGTATCTGGTCTTACAGCATAATTAAATATTATCAGGTAAGGAATTTTAGACATGCCTGCTTGAGCAAATCAGGCAGGCATGTTTTTTTATCGCTATTTGCTACAAAATAAAGGGGGTTTCCTTATGCAGGAACAGACTTCAACTCAGGCAACTGGGACACCCGTAATTCAGAAAAACAAAAACGTGCGTAAGCATAATAGATGGGGCTATTATTTCCTTATTCCTTTCTTCGTAGTTTATGTAATGTTCCAGCTTATTCCATTAGCTAGTACAATCTATTACAGCTTCTTCGAGAAATACAGAGTAGGTCTCAACTATATTGAAGAGTACGCAGGTATTGACAACTACGTAAATCTTATAAAGGGTGGCTTAGTATTCCAGTACATGAAGAATACTGCAATCATGTGGATTATCGGTTTCATTCCACAGATTCTTGTATCTCTTCTTCTTGGTTCTTGGTTCTCAGATAACAGACTTAAATTAAAGGCTGCAGGTTTCTACAAGGTAGTTATCTATCTTCCAAACATTATCATGGCTTCTGCGTTCGCGAAGTTATTCCAGACAATGTTCGCAGAAACAGGTCCTGTTAACCAGATTCTTACAAACATTTATGTATTCGCAGAACCTTTCAAGTTTGATTCAAACGCACTTGCTGAAAGATCACTTGTCGGTTTCATGAACTTCCTTATGTGGTTCGGTAACACAACAATTCTTCTTATGGCAGGTATGATGGGTATCGACACTTCTCTCTTTGAAGCAGCAGAAGTTGACGGTGCTAATTCAACTCAGAAGTTCTGGAAGATTACAATTCCACTTTTAAGACCGATTCTTCTTTACGTTGTAATCACATCTCTTATCGGTGGTATCCAGATGTTCGATGTGCCTCAGATCTTAACAAAGGGTCAGGGTAATCCGAACAAGATGACAATGTCAATTATCATGTACTTGAACAGAAACCTTACACCAGCTAGAAACTACGGTGTAGCCGGTGCTCTTTCAGTCATGTTATTCATCGTAACCGCTATCCTTAGTTTCATCGTATTCAAGGTATCCGGTAATGATAAAAAAGTTAAATAGAATAGGAGGAAATTATGCAGAATAAGACTTGGGTTAAATTCTTAGCTGCCATTCTTTCAGTGGTAGTAATTGCAGGATTGTTCCTTCCATTCGTAAATAATGATGGAGAGCTCACAAGCCTTTTCTCAGGCTATGTTAAGATGGCAATCATCATCTTAATTCTTGCTCTTGCAGGTGCAGTTCTCTTTTGGTTGGACAATCGCGTATCACCTACACTCATTGGTATTGCAGAAGTTCTGTTAATTCTCTATGAGAAGGCACGCATTAGAAACATTGAGGTTCATAACTATTTCAATTCACAGTCAGCAGCATCAGGTGCAGCAAAGACTCTTAAAACCGCAGCAAAGACAGTTGATGGCTACATGAACTTCAATACAGTAGGCTTCTTTGTAATGCTTTGTGCAGCAATTGCATTCCTTGTAGTTGTTGTATTATTCCCAATAATCTTCAAAGAGAAGAAGATTGGACAGCTTGATACACAGAGCCTTCACAACAGAAGAATTACAGCGAACATCGTTCTTGTACTTCTTTGCATCATGTGTTTGATTTGGTTCTACATGCTTCTTGTCAACACAACAAGATCTAATGACCAGTTAGGTAAGTTCTCACTCGTTCCTAGTGGACACCTTATTGAGAACTTCAAGCATTTGTTCTTCGGAACAAAGAACTACAGCGTTGTTGAAGATTTCCGTCTTGGTCTCTTAAACAGTGCGATCATCGCTATTGGATCATCACTTCTTTCAGTTTACTTCTCAGCAATGACAGCTTTCGCTATTCATGCTTATGATTTCAAACTTAAGAAGGTATTCTACACATTCATCCTTGCAGTCATGATGGTACCTACACAGGTTACTATCCTTGGTTTCTTGGATCTGGTAGATAAATTACACATGAAGAACACATTCTGGCCTCTTATCATTCCAGCAGTTGCTGCTCCAGCTTGCTTCTTCTATATGAAGCAGTACATGGATTCAGTACTTCCTATGGCAATTGTTGAATCTTCAAGAATTGACGGCGCAGGTGAGTTCAAGACATTTAACAGCATTATTCTTCCAATCATGAAGCCGGCTATCGCCGTACAGATCATCTTCTCATTCGTAGGATCATGGAATAATTACTTTACTCCATCACTTATCCTCATCGATGTTAAGAAGAAGACTCTTCCTATCATGATTGCAGGACTTAACTCTTCATCACCAGCGAACTTCGATGGTGGTCGTGTAAATGCCGCAATTACATTCTCAATTTTCCCAGTTGCAATTGTTTATCTTGCACTGTCAAAATTCATCGTAGGTGGCGTTGCCATGGGTTCTGTAAAGGGTTAAATTACAGTTGAATAAACGCAAATTAGTTGGACCTGGAGGTTTTAACATCCGGGTCCAATTTTTTTGTGTATGGGGGCATTGAATAATAATGCCCGTTTTGATAAAATACAATTTGGTATGTTGTACCCAAAATGACTTAGAAAGGGAAAATTCTGATGAAAGAAAAAATCGAACAACTTTCAAAAGGCAGGATGACTTTTGATCTTCCTAGAATTATTTTGAGCGATGACAGAATATCCCTTAATGTTGAAAAGGGTAAACGTCAGACAGTTGGAATTACAGTAGGTAATGATGCCGACATGCGAATGAAGGGGCTAGTTTTCTCTTCAAATCCGAAGGTAACCGTAGCGACTAATCAGTTCGTTGGCAGTGAAAACGTTGTTGAAATTTCCGTAGGTGCGGAATATGCCGAAGTGGGTGAAAAAATCACAGGTGAACTGGGCTTTGTTACAGACTGTGGTGAAATCAAGCTTCCTTACACCTTTACTGTAGTTGCTCCAATACTCATGTCCATTAACGGACAGATAAAAAACATGAAGGAGTTCGCTGACTTAGCGAAGAATAACTGGAACGCAGCCAAGAGACTGTTTGCTTCTGATGATTTCTCCTCTTTCATTTCTTATCATGAAAGCAAAAATGCATTTTTAAGAGAAAGACTGCTTAAGAGTCCATCCGTGGATATTGCCATGGAACAGTTCCTGATAGCTACCAGAAGAAAGGTGCCTGTAACCGTAGATTTCGAGAAGAGCACCATCGAGTATGACTGTGGCAGCAGCAATTTCTCAGACACCATAAAGATAAAAAAGAACACCTGGGGATTTATTTCCCTTAGTGTTGCGTCCGATATGTCCTTTATTGATCCTGAACAGGAGACAGTTAGAAACGAGGACTTTATCGGAGATGAGTACGACTTAAAGTACATTGTCTATCCTGAGCGCATGGCTGAAGGTACAAACTACAGCACAATTACGCTTTCAGGCTGTGGCTTTACTAAGACAATTCCTGTAGTTGCCAGAGTTCCACACATTGACAAAATCGGCTATAGCAGAGCAAGAAGACTTAAGTTAATCAAAATCAGAATGATTGAAAACCTCATGAACTATGAGATGAATTTCATTCCGGTGGGACGCTATGTTTCCGAATCCTTAGCGCTTCTTGATGACTATGAGGGAACTGATGACGTGGATTTAACTTTAGCCAAGCTTTTAAGAGCCTACGGCCTTAAGGTTTCCGGCAAGGAGAGTCCTGCTCTTAAAATGTTCCAGGAAGTTAAACTTGAAGATTTAATGGATTCAGACATTTTCGTAAGAGGTCTGTTCTACTATCTTCAGGCACTGTTTAACTTAGAACCAAGGGAAAATTGTCTTGAGAACATCTATGCGCTTCAGGATCACAATCCTGAGACCTATGAACTAGGCCTTTTAGCGTTCCTGTTAGAGGACAGATTTACCAAGAACTTAAAGATGGGCTTTGATGAACTTAGAGCTCTCTTTGAGCATGGTTGCAACAGCCCGATGATGTATCTTTACGCAGCAAGAATTCTTAATACGGAGCCTCTGCTGCTTAAGGATATTGGGGATTTTGAAACACGAATTGTTTACTTTGCCTTAAAGCATAATTATTGCAGCAGAGACGTGGCTCAGCAGTTCTCTTCCTTAGTGCTTAGAAACGGCAATTATCTTAAGATTTATTACAATATTCTTGTGGCCATCTATGAGAGATTCCAGTTAGGCGACACACTTACTGCCATCTGCCAGATGCTCATTAGAAACTACAAGAAGGACAGCGAATACTTTAAGTGGTATCAGAAGGGTGTCGAGGAGAACCTTAGAATCGGCGACCTCTATGAATACTACATGTATGCCCACAATGGCGACTTCGAAGAGGATTTGGATCAGACCGTACTCATGTACTATGTCTACAATTCAAAGCTTAACGAAAGAAAGCTCGCTTACCTATACGCAAACATCGTTCTCCACAAGGATTCCAATCCTATTGTTTACGAGAACTACAAGGACAAGATTCGTCTTTTCGCAGCGCAGCAGATGCGTGACGGAAAGAACAACAAGGCGCTCGCCATTATTTACAATGACTGCATCAGTGATGAGGCAGCAAGAGAACGTTACGATGAGTTCCTTTACAAAATCATATTTAGACGCGACATTACCTGCGAAAACCCACTCATCAAGTTCGTCTGTGTTTCTCACAGAGAATTGGATGACGAAGTTATTGTGCCTTTAATTAACGGCAAAGCGCAGATTGACATTTTCTCAGAAGAGTCACAGGTATTCCTCTTAGACAGTCTTAACAACAGATACGTTTTAGATGAGACTACCCGAATTGAACAGCTTATCTCAGATGACACGCTTCTGCAGAGGGCATATGCCTGCAGCAGAGACAAGAATCAGCTGATTGTTTGTCTTTCAGAGCGCGCACACAAGATGAGAAAGTACGATCAGGCAGCCATTGACCTTAGAAAGCAGATGCTTTCAATGCAGGGAATTTCGGCATATGCCACTGAGACCTACTTAGCAGAACTCGTGCTCTACTTCTATGACCACGCGCAGGATGAAATCACTGACGAGGACATGAAGCGACTGGAGTACAGACTGCTTACACCTGCCCGTCGTGGCAAGTTAATCGGACTCTTAATCATCAGAGAGCAGTACGAACTGGCTTACAAGATGATGTCTGAATGCGGTTTTGAGGAAGTGGAAATCAAGCTTCTTGAGAAGTTTGTAACCTCCATTACTCAGCAGGGTCTTACACAGTACGACAAGCTTATTTGCGACATCATGTACTATCTCTACTTAAACGGTAGAAGAGACGAAAAGATTATCAGTTACTTGGATGGCTTCTACAACGGAATGACTTCCGACATGTACGCCCTCTGGCAGGTAGCTGTGGATATGAAGCTTGCAACCTCTGACATGGACGAGAGACTGCTGGCTCAGATTCTGTTTACTGAGAGTTTCGTGCCTTATGCAGAAAAGGTTTACGGTCATTATCACAGAAGAATGAGAGACCGCGCCCTGGCTAAGGCCTACTTCAACTTCCTGGCTTACAAGTATCTGGTTTACGATGTGGCTCTTACAAAGAACAGCATCGATAACATGCGCAAGGATTCCTACTACGAGACCAACGACATTGTGCTCTTGGCGCTCCTTAAGAACTATGCGCAGGCATCAGATCTTACTCAGGACGAAATTGACTTTGCAAGAAACTGGCTGGACGTTCTTAATTCCAGAGGTAAAATCCTGCCATGCTTCATGAACTTTGCAAACTACTTTAGAATTCCTGAAGACATGGAAGACAAGGTCTACATTTCCTACAAGTCAAATCCGAACCACAGGGTAACCATAAATCTGCTTACCCGTGTTGACGGAAGAAAGACCATTAAGGAAGAGGCCATGCGTGATGTGTGCTACGGCATATTCGTAAAAGAAATCGTTCTTTTCGCAGGTGAAACCGTAGACTACATTATTAGCGATGATGACGGTAAGAGTGTGACAGAATCAGAACGTTACACCGTAACCGGGAACTTTACATCACAGATTGGTGGCAAGAGCCGATTCGCCAGAATCAATGCCATCATCAATGCGAGAAACTCTAAAGACAAGAGTAAATCAGTCGAGCTTCTTAATGAATACGTTAAGAATGAGTTCGCAATTTCCCAGCTGTTTAGGGAAATATAGTATTAGGTTAACGCAGTTAGTTAGCCGGAAGGAGACACAGGATGTTCGAAACATCGAATGGAACCGGAAAATTGATTATTGGAATCGATCTGGGCACAGAGACTACCCAGATTTCCGTCAGTCGTGACTTCGATGAGCCGGAATCTGTTTCCATTGTGCCAAACAAGGGCATGTATCTTGTTCCTACGGTACTCTGCGTCAGAAATGACACCAGAGACTGGATCGTCGGTGAAGAGGCAATTCGTTGCAGAAACAGAAATGCCGGCGTATTCGTTTCAGACCTTTTAGCAAAGGTGGAAAACGGAGAGAGTACAGACATATTCGGAACTGAATACAGCGGCGAGGCACTCCTTGAAAGATTTATCAAAAAGGTATATACTGCAGTACTTCAGAGCTACCTTCAGAACGACATCATTAAGATTGTGGTTACTGTAAGAGACAAAACTGACGTTTTGGTGGAAGCCATTAAGAAGGCTTTCGTGCCTGTGGGTGTGGATATGACGAAGCTCCTTGTAATCAGTTACATGGAAAGTTTCATGTACTACACCATCAGCCAGAAGAAGGAACTGTGGGTTAATGACGTTTCCCTTTTCGACTTTGATGAGGAAGGCCTTAAGTACTACCAGCTTTCCATCAGCAAGAAAGCGCTGCCAATTACAATTACGGCAAGAGGTGAAAATCTTTCCGACGAGATGGATTACTCCATGCTTTCAGACATCGTAGAGGGCAGACTTAGCAGCAATTTCAAGAGCATTACGGAAAAGATTCTTTACCGTCAGATCGTATCCACCATTTACTTTACGGGCGTGGGCTTTGACGGAAACTGGGCCGACCCAACCATCAAATCTCTGTGCGTTGGCCGCCGAGTATTTAAGGGTCAGAATCTTTACTCCAAGGGTGCGGCATATGCCGGCATCATCATCGGAAATGAAGACTACAAGGACTTCCTGTTCTTAACCAACGACCAGGTAAGATGCTCCATTTCTATTAGAATGTTTAAGGATAACAGAATCGGTGAATACAAACTGGTGGAGGCAGGAACACCTTGGAAACAGGTTAAGGCCAAGACCGTCGGCATCATTGATGACACAGATGAAATTTTCTTCACCATCTTCAATGCAGTCCGCAAGGACACAAAGCACGTGGTGATGAATTTAAAGAATCTCGAGCAGAGAGAAAACAAGACTACCCGAGTGTCCGTAGGCGTCAGATTCATTGACCGCGACACGGCAGTAATTACAGTAAAGGACCTGGGATTCGGAGAGTTCTTTGAGAACACCTATCGAATCTGGGAGAAAGTGATTGAGTTTTAATGGGAAAATTTATTTTCTGCATCGGTAACAAGGCAAAGGTGCCTTACACTTTCCAGACAACCGGAATCAGTGTATACACCATGGAAGAGCTTTGTTACTACCTTTATCACAACATAGATACCATCGAAGAGGATTTGTCCAACATACAGCTGGCAAGCTGGATCAGGACGGAACTTGGCATGGAGGAACGCGCGAATTTCTTAGAGCAGCTTCTTAACAGAGGCGCGGGACTTAAGGACATCGTGGTTTCAATTTTCGTTAGTACGGATTATTATACCGAAGAGGAAATCAATAATCTGATTTCGGAGATTGATGCGCTCTATGACATGCTTCCTGTGGAGCGAAAGAAGCGCCACGCTGATTCTCTCATGAGCTTTAGAAAGTTTAGAGAGGCAGGTTTCGAGTACAGACAGTTAATGGACGACAGAGACTTTGGCGAGCTTAGCTCAAAGGCGCAGGGTGATGTTTATCACAACCTGGGCGTGCTGACGGCAAGAGGCGGCAGATTCCAGGCGGCTTCAAAACTGTTTGATACAGCCTACAGAAAGAACAGCAACAAGGAATCCCTTTGCCAGTATCTCTATTGCTTAAAGTTAGATGGTGATGAAGACGGATTTAGCCGCGAGATATCAAGCTATACTTCTGATGACGAGCTGATTCGAAGAATCGAGAACCAGTTCTACTTCATCGAGGACAACCGCGAGTACAATGCGGACTATATGAATGTGCTTAAGCTCATGGAACTTAAGGACAAGGATGAGGACTTCTGGTGGCTCTTTGACGAGACCCTCGGCAAGATCAAGCAGGAGTACCGCGATAATTAGTGGCGCGGCAGGCATATGCCTAATAATTTGAGATTTTAATTTTAGTAATTAATTAAGGGAGAGCACGAATGAAAGAACTTGCAAAGACCTACGATCCTAAAGAGATCGAAAACAAACTTTATGAGAATTGGGAGAAGAAGAAATACTTCCATGCTAAAGTTGATAAGGAGAAGAAGCCTTACACTATCGTAATGCCACCTCCAAACATTACAGGACAGCTCCACATGGGTCATGCCCTTGATAATACAATGCAGGACATCATAATCCGTTACAAGAGAATGTCCGGCTACGAAGCTCTCTGGCTTCCTGGTACTGACCACGCTTCAATTGCTACAGAGGCTAAGATTGTTGAAGCCATGAAAAAGGAAGGCCTCACAAAGGACGACCTGGGACGTGAAAAGTTCCTCGAAAGAGCCTGGGACTGGAAGGAACAGTACGGCGGCAGAATCGTAAAGCAGCTTAGAAAGCTCGGTTCTTCCTGCGACTGGGACCGCGAAAGATTCACCATGGATGAAGGCTGCAACAAGGCCGTTAAACAGGTGTTCTTAAACCTTTACAACAAGGGACTTATCTACAGAGGTAAGAGAATTATTAACTGGTGTCCACATTGCCTTACATCTATTTCAGATGCGGAGATCGAGTACGAAGATCAGGCAGGACATTTCTGGCACCTTCGCTATCCATATGCTGATGGCAGCGGTTACATTGAGATGGCGACAACAAGACCAGAGACAATGTTGGGTGATACAGCTGTTGCCGTAAACCCTAAGGATGAAAGATACAAGGATGTTGTCGGAAAGATGGTAGAACTTCCACTTGTTGGACGTTTAATTCCTGTCGTTGCCGATGACTATGTTGACATGGAATTTGGTACAGGTGTTGTTAAGATTACACCTGCCCATGACCCTAACGACTACGAAGTAGGACTTCGTCACAATCTTGAGGTAATCAACGTTCTCACTGAGGACGCTAAGATTGTAGCTGACTATCCTAAGTATGCTGGCATGGACCGCTACGAAGCTCGTGAAGCTATCGTTAAGGATCTCAAGGAGTGCGGCGCACTTACTGAAATTGAGGACTACAGCCACAACGTAGGTACCTGCTACAGATGCCATACAACTATCGAACCAAGAGTTTCAGAACAGTGGTTCGTAAAGATGCAGCCTCTTGCAGATCCTGCCATTGCTGCAGTTAGAGAAGGAAAGACTAAGTTCGTTCCTGAACATTTTGACAAGACTTACTATCATTGGCTTGAGAACATCAAGGACTGGTGCATATCCCGTCAGCTTTGGTGGGGACACAGAATCCCAGCCTTCTACTGCGATGACTGCGGCGAGATGGTAGTAACAACGGAAGACGAGTGCATATGCCCTAAGTGCGGCAAGAAGATGCGTCAGGACCCTGACACATTGGATACCTGGTTCTCCTCTGCCCTCTGGCCATTCTCAACTCTTGGTTGGCCTGAAAAGACAGAAGATTTGGATTACTTCTATCCTACAAATACACTTGTTACCGGCTACGATATTATTTTCTTCTGGGTTACAAGAATGATTTTCTCAGGTCTTGAGCACACAGGAGAAACACCTTTTGATACAGTACTTATTCATGGTCTTGTAAGAGATTCACAGGGACGCAAGATGAGTAAATCTCTCGGCAATGGTATCGACCCACTGGAAGTTATTGACAAGTATGGTGCAGATGCCCTTAGATTCTCTCTCATTACAGGTAATGCACCTGGTAATGACATGCGTTTCTACTGGGAGAAGGTTGAAAATTCCCGTAACTTTGCAAACAAGGTTTGGAATGCCAGCCGTTTCATCATGATGAACATGGAACAGATGGGCGCTGACGGACAGGTTAAGTGCGTGGATGCAGCCACACTTACAGATGCTGATAAGTGGATTCTTGCAACCTGCAACAACGTGGTTAAGGCCGTATCTGAAAACCTTGATAAGTACGAACTCGGTGTAGCAGCACAGAAGGTTTATGACTTTATTTGGGAAGAACTTTGTGACTGGTACATTGAAATGGTTAAGCCACGTCTCTACGGAGATGATGTGGAGACAAAGAAGGCAGCTATCTGGACTTTAAGAACAGTTCTTAAGGATGCCCTTAAGCTCCTTCACCCTTACATGCCATTCGTAACTGAAGAAATTTACTGCACACTTAAGGAAGCAGAGGGTGAGTTTGATGACAACACATCCATCATGATTTCAGAGTGGCCTGTTTACACAGAAGAAAGAAACTTTGCTGCTGAAGAGGAAGCAATTGACCTTATCAAGGAAGCGGTAAAGGCTATTAGAAACTTAAGATCCGGAATGAACGTTCCACCTTCAAGAAAGGCTAAGACTTACGTTGTAACAACCTCTGAGAAGAACCAGAGCATATTCGAAAACAGTAAGGATTTCTTCGCTACTCTTGGTGGTGCCTCAGAAGTTGTTATTCAGGGCGACAAGAGCGGCATCGATGATGATGCAGTTTCAGCCGTAATTCCTGAAGTTACACTTTACATTCCTTTCGCTGACCTTGTTGACCTTGATAAGGAAATTGAAAGACTTACTAAGGAAAAGGCAAGACTTGAGGGCGAAGTTAAGCGTTCTAACGGAATGCTTTCCAACGAAAGATTCCTCTCAAAGGCTCCAAAGGAGAAGGTTGAAGAGGAAAAGGCTAAGCTTGAAAAGTACAAGGCAACACTTGACGGTGTCATTGAAAGACTTGCGCATCTTCAGGCTAAATAGTTTCGACACCAGAAAGGCATTTTAAATGTTTGATTTTGAAGAAGAAGTAAAGAAGTTCTCACCAAGCAAGGAACTGGATTTACAGGATGAAGCTGTCCTCGACAGAAAAGAACCGGATATCACAGATATTCTCGATACTCTTTTGAAGGAGAGAAGAGCTAAATGAGTAGAGTGGCGCATTTATATGCATGCTATTATTACAATAAAGGCCTTGAACGCGCTCAGATAAAGGACATGAGTGGAGCCATAGCCATGCTCAAACGCTCCATCGCGCTGGACAAAAAGTACGTAGAAGCCAGAAATCTTCTGGGACTTTGCTACTACCAGGTCGGTGAAGTGGGCGATGCCATGATTCAGTGGATTTTGGTTAATTACTACGATCCCAACAATGTGAAGGCTAACCATTTCCTTTCTGTTGCCAACAAGAATCAGGCAAAATTGGACCGCTACAGAAACGCCATCAAGAAGTACAATCAGGGACTTAAGATGGCAAGAGCGGGAGCTGTCGATCAGGCACTTATCCAGCTTAAGCGTGCGGCTTCCATGAATCCTGACTATGTGGCAGCATGGCAGCTTTTGGCCGTTCTCTACATAAATGCAGGGGACGTAACCAGAGCCAGAAAAGCGCTTAGAAGAACGTTAAAGAATGACGTGGCAAACCCTAAGTCTTTAAGACTTCTTACGGAAATCAGGGATATTCGCCGCCGCCGTCTCGACGGAACCATAAGCTCTGAGGATGAGGCAGGGGATGAAGCTGAAGTTAAGGAAATCCTTAGCGAAGGCAAGGTAAAGGCAAAGCTTAAGCCACGCTTTACCTACGAAGAGTCTGGCCCCGATTACAGAGTGTTTATCAGTCTCGTAACAGGCGTTCTCTTAGGAATAATCTGCGTTTACTTCCTGATTGTTCCGGGCGTAAAACAGGAATACAACCAGCAGTCCCTTAACAATGAGACTGCTTATAGTGAAGAAGTTGCTCAGTATCTGGCAGAAATTGACACTTTGGAGAAGGAGAATTCTTCCCTCCAGTCAAAGCTGGAACTTGAAGAGCAGGAAACAGCAAGTTACAAGGATCAGGCTGAAACAGCAACGGCAGAAAAGTACTATGCCAACATTGTGGAAGCCTATGTTTACTATCAGAACATGCAGTCAGGCAACGCAGGAAGTCTTGAGATGTTCCTGCTTAGACAGAAGCTTGAAGCAGTAACTACTGCAGAGTTGGATAATGCAGCTGCCAAGACTCTGTACACCCAGATTACAACAGCTTATCCGGATGTCATGAGTGCAACCGTGTCTGCATCAGACCTGCTTACTGAAGCCAAGACCTACTATGATTCTGAGGATTACACAACCGCTAACAGCTATCTGGCATATGCCTACGAGCAGTCACCGGATAACGAGGAAGTTCTTTACCTGTTGGCAAGAACCTACCAGTTAATCGGCGACAACACAAAGGCAAAGACCTACTACAACGAGTACGTCAGCAAGTATCCGGAAGGCGAGTGGCTTGATACTGTAAACACCTGGCTTGCAGAATTAGGCTAAAGAGGTTTTAAATGCACAGTTTACATGGAAAAACAGCAAGAATTCTAAGCCTCTTGTTGGTGCTGGTTCTTACACTGACCATCATGGCGAGTGCAAGGGGAGGCAGTGCCTACGCTGCTTCTGCTGCCACCAAGGCAACCGCTGACGCGGCAGGTTATCCTACCTTTTCAGATGGTACAGCCTTTGTGGAACTGGGAATTTCAGCTAACAATGAAATCATCCTGGAAAACGAAACCATGACCGTCACCTTCCCGAATGACAAATCCGCTGTAGAAGGAGAAGACCTGGTAGCAACTACCCATGCAGAGTACGAGCTTTACAATTCGGACGCGCTTACGGCATATGCCGCAGTTGCCGTTGTCAAAGTTCTTAAAGTTGAAAAAGTGAATCTCACTGCAGAGGAGGCAGCGGCCTTTGAAAGCGGCGAGAGAATCTGGGCCGGAGACAGTTTGGTTAACGGACTCATCTATGACGTGGATACTTTGGAGCACATCGAAAGGGACTCTGCTTACCAGACCCAGGCGGAAGCCATGGCTAATCTGGAGTACAGTGCCTACCTTGATGAAGCTTTTACCAAGTACGGAATTACCAGCCTCTCAGAACACGAGAGAGCCACAATAACGACGGGAAAGAGCGTACTGGAAACTCAGCCGGCAGACTACTGGAAAGTGTCTGAAAACGGCGAGGAGAGGCTCTGCATCGTGGTCTACAACATCGAAGTGCCTGCAATGGACAGTTTGATTCTTAAAGTGTACAACGAAGTTGCCGGAGTCATGAACAGACCAACCAGTTATGTCACGGACGGAACGAATTATACCTTCTACTTCACCGGAAGCACGTTAGGGAGCTTCTTTGGTGTGGCAGATGAGGCCTATGAATTTGACTTACCTGACAATGAAGCGTTAGGATTTATCAGTAGCGACGCGCCTTACTATCTTAACAATAACGTATATAACGCCAGATTTAAGGGCGAATTTTCCGCCTTTGAATTTAAGATAGGCACGGAGCTTACAAAAGAACAAATACAGGAAATACTTGCCGAGCACGGTTCCATGAAGAAAATCATTAAGATTATCGACATAGTTTGTGTGATTCTCCTGATTCCGGCCATAGCCTACATAGTGGTGGAAATCAGAAAACGCAGGGCCAGCGGCATCGGCATGGACAAGAATACTTACTTTTAAGAGGGAAATATGGATCTGGGATTATTAATGAAGCTTAAATCCATGGGGGAAAGGTTTAAAAGTAATCACCCTAAGTTTCTGCCGTTTCTAAAAGACGCAGGAACCAACATTGACGAGGGCAGTACCATCGAGATAATTGTTACTACTTCGTCAGGCAGAAAGATTGAAAGCAACATTAGAGTAAAATCAGACGACGTAGACATGTTAAAGGAGCTCGGAAGAGGTCTTAAATAACAAGTTTTTATTGAATTTTTGTCGGTTTTGTAGTACTCTTTAGTTAATTGTGGGAAAGTATTTATGGAGGGGTTTCATGAATATTGCATTAATAGCCGACGATGCACGAAAAATGCTTATGCAAAACCTTTGCATCGCCTATAAAGGAATTTTAAGTAAACACGATCTGTACACCACAGGCGTGACAGGAAGAGTAATAGAAGACGCCACAAATTTACATGTTCACAAGTTTCTTTCGGGAACACTTGGAGGCGAACAGCAGATTGCCACAATGATTGAACAGAATCAGCTGGACATGGTAATTTTCTTAAGAGATGTATCAAAGGTGTCTAACTACGAGAACCTTATTAACAAGGTAATTCCGTTGTGCGACATGTACAGCATTCCACTTGCTACAAACATTGCGACAGCTGAAATGCTCATTAAGGGCATCAGCCATGGTGATCTTGAGTGGAGAAATCTGTATCATCACAGCAGTACGGAAACATAACACTTCTTTTTGTAACTATCAAGGTGTTGCGGATTTATTGCGCAGCACCTTTTTTTTGAAACCGAGTTATTTGAAATTGGACTAGCTATATCGGAAAAGGAGAAAACTAAATGGCAAACCGCAGAAGAACAATGATGGACCTTCATCCGGAACAGGAAGGCCTTTTTGACAAACTTGTCAATGATTGCCTTGTGTCTGGAAGAATTGATCAGAACCTTTACATCGAGTACGACGTTAAGAGAGGCCTCCGTGATTCTAACGGCGCAGGCGTTCTTACTGGTCTTACAGAAATTTCAGATGTAAATGGTTACGCAATGGTAGACGGCGTTAAGGTGCCGGCAGACGGTCAGCTTTTCTACCAGGGAATTGAAGTAAAAGACTTGGTAAATGGTCTCGAAGGCAGAAAGCTTGGTTTCGAAGAGTGCACCTATCTTCTTATTTTTGGCACACTTCCAAACGAAGAACAACTCAAGGATTTCGCCAGCATCCTTCACAACCAGATGGATCTTTCAAAGAAATTTTCCCGTGACGTAATCATGAAAGCGCCTTCAGAAAACATCATGAATGCCCTTCAGCGTTGCGTGCTTACACTTTATTCTTACGATTCATCTCCTGAAGACATTTCTACAGAAAATGTTCTTCTTCAGAGTTTGAACCTGATTGCTAAGACACCGGTAATTGCGGCATATGCCTTCTGGGCTGATCAGAACATCAACCAGAACAAATCACTGGTGCTCAGAAATCCTGATCCAACAAAGTCAATTGCAGAGAACTTCCTTGCAATGATCAGACCATCAGGAGAATATACAGAACTTGAAGCTAAGGTTCTTGATGTTGCCCTTATCCTTCATGCAGAGCATGGTGGTGGTAACAACTCAACCTTCACAACTCATGTTGTAACATCTTCAGGTACTGACACTTACTCAGCTATTGCAGCTGCGCTTTCATCACTTAAGGGACCTCGTCATGGTGGCGCTAACCTTAAGGCAAGAAGCATGTTCCTTGATCTCATGAAGAATGTAGATGACTGGACAGATGACAGAAAGATTGAAGGCTACTTAAGAAAGATTCTCGCAGGAGAAGCTTTTGATGAGGCCGGACTTATCTACGGTGTAGGTCATGCGGTTTACACAATTTCTGATCCACGTTGCGTAATCCTTAAGAAGTACGCTGAAGAACTCGCCAGAGAAAAGGGCAGAATGGACGAATTCAATCTCTATGCTAAGTCAGAAGACATTGCAAAGCGTCTCGTAACTGAGAACAGAAGAACTTTCAAGCCGGTTTGCGCTAATGTAGACTTCTACAGCGGCTTTGTTTATGACATGCTTGGAATTCCAATGTCCATGTACACACCACTCTTTGCAATTGCAAGAATTTCAGGTTGGAGTGCACACAGACTTGAAGAGATTGTAAACAAGGGCAAGATTATTCGTCCTGCTTACAAGTATGTGGGACATCACGTAGACTATACGCCAATTGATAACAGAAATAATGCAGACTAAACTTTTAAAAATTGACAGAAATGAGCAGGATGCTGCGGATCTGTCAGAGGCCTGTGAGCTTTTGAGAAAAGGCGAACTCGTAGCATTCCCAACAGAGACTGTTTATGGTCTCGGGGGCAATGCCTGTGATGCAACGGCCTCAGCAAGAATCTATGCGGCAAAGGGAAGACCTTCCGACAATCCTCTGATTGTTCACATAGCTGACAAGAAGGACCTTTCGGTAGTAGGCTGTGACGTGTCCGACGGGGCGAAAGCCTTGGCTGACAAGTTTTGGCCGGGGCCTCTTACCATCATTGTTAAGAAGTCCGAAATCATTCCGAAGGAAACTACGGGTGGTCTTAACACGGTGGCAGTCAGAATGCCATCCGACAGGATTGCCAACAGGTTAATTGCAGAATCAGGACTGTTTATTGCGGCTCCTTCAGCCAATGCCAGTGGCAGACCAAGCACTACAAGGGCTGAACACTGCATGGAAGACCTGAATGGAAAGGTATCCATGGTTATCGACGGCGGAGCAGTTCAGATCGGACTGGAGTCCACCATTGTGGACATGTCTACGGACAAGCCGTTAATTTTAAGACCGGGTTACATAACCCTGGAAATGCTTAAAGAAATAATTCCGGACATCAGCTACGATCCGGCTGTCATTGCAAAAGTTAAGAACGAGAACGTGGTAGCCAAGGCACCGGGCATGAAATACCGTCATTACGCTCCAAAGGGAGAGATGACAATCTATGAAGGTCCGGTAGATTTGGTTATAAACAAAATAAATGAGGAGGTTGCAAAGAAGCAGGCGGAAGGTAAGAAAGTCGCCGTTCTTGCAACAGAAGAAAGTAAGGATTTTTACAAGGCGGATGTCGTTAAGAGCCTTGGAAGAAGAACGAATGAAGCTGAAATAGCAGCACATCTTTTCGATGTTTTAAGAAGCTTTGATGAGGTAGAAGCGGACTACATTTATGGAGAGTGTTTCTCCGTAAACGGTATAGGCCAGGCCATCATGAATCGACTAATGAAGGCAGCGGGCTATCACATAATTCCGCTAAAGTAAAAATGAAATACGATAAGATATTATTCCTTAGTCACTATAATTCCACTTTGGGACCCATGGCAGAGGCAATCTTTAAAAACATTTGCAAACTGCCGGAACTTGGAATCTCTTCAAGAGGAATGGTAGTTTTGTTTGAAACTCCGATTAACCCAAAGGTTGAGGTGGTACTTGGAAGCCATGGACTTAAGGCTCCATCACCAACGACAAAGGGACTTTCGGAAAAGGACTTTACCAGCAGTACATTGGTGCTGGCTCTAGGAAGTAACGAACTGGATTGCTTCAGAGAAAAGTACCCATTAATCAATGCGGCACTGCTGCATGAATTCGTGGGAAGTCCTGAACCAAGCAATCCTTACGGTGGAACCTTGATTGACTACGAAACCAGCTTTAACGAACTTTCAGTTATTCTTAAGAAACTCGAAATTATGATTGAAGAACAACAGTAACAGGAGACGGCAATGATAGCACTTGGATGTGATCACGGCGGCTATGCCTTGATGCAGGAAGTAAAAAAACATCTTGAAGAATTAGGCCTTGAGTACAAGGATTTCGGAACTTACAATACAGAATCCTGTGACTACCCTATCTTCGGCCAGAAAGCAGCAAAGGCTGTGCAGAGCGGAGAGTGCGAAAAGGGCATCGTCATTTGTACTTCAGGAATCGGCATATCCATTGCCACTAACCGCTATAAAGGTGTAAGATGTGCGCTCTGTCACAACGAGAAATCCGCACAGCTTTGTAGAGAACACAACAATGCCAACATGTTAGCCATGGGTGCAATTTTCGTGGAACCGGAACTTGCAAAGAAAATGGTAGACATATTCCTTAATACACCTTTTTCAGAAGGTGAAAGACACATTAGACGTGTCGAAGAAATCGACCAGACTGTTTAACTATGAAAAAAGAATCCAGAAAGAATGTTAAAATCATATTTCTCATAACGCAGATTGCAGTTGTAATGATGATTTCAATTGCAATAGGAGCCTTAATCGGTTACTATCTAGGAAAAGCGTTAAAGGCAGAATTTGTAATTCTTTTCGGAATTGCACTGGGAGCCGGAGCGGGCTTTAACAGTGTTTATGATTTGGTAAAAGTTTATTTAAAGGACGAGCAGAGGGAGGCTCCAAAGGAGCTTACGGAGGCTGAGAAGAAACGTGCCGAAGCCGAGGCTGCCTTTAAAGAATGGCGCGATGCGCGGGATGATGAGGATGAAGAAGACGGTGAAAAATTCTAAGAACTTTGAAGACCGTTTTATGCGTGGAAAATCCGGAAGAATCCTGGATAGCATCAGACCGGATGAGGAACTGGAAGAGACTGAAGAAGAAATCCAGTTAATCGAACCGGGAAGCAAAGAAGAAGCTGAAGCAGCACTTGATGCCGTTACAACACTAAGAGCCTACTACATTGCCTTTGTGGCACTTTCAGTGGTGGCATCAGTTATCGGACTGCTTTTGGTAAAGGAAAAACTTGCCTATCTTGTGGGAAGTGTTGCAGGAATTGCAGCGGGAATTTTCTACATCTGGCATCTTTATAGAAGTCTTGGCTTTGCTCTTAGCGCAGAGGAAAATGCAGCAAAGAACATAGCAAGAAGAGATTACATGATCAGGGCATGTGTAATCCTTGGAGTTGAAATATTAGCAGGTGCACTTTTTGGTGTAACGGCAGCATTAGCAGCACTAATCTGTTTAGTGGCATTAAAACTTTCAGTGTACCTAAGCCTTTTTGTAAAAGAATTAATCAGCAAGTAAAGGAGGTAAGGAAAAGTGTCCCCATTTAACGTTACGTTATTGGCGAGTGCAGTTAACATCGGCGTCGATGGACTTCTTGAATATCACCTTTTCGGACAAACCTTCTATCTGACAAATACACACGTCAGTCTTTTAATTATCATGATTGTGTTTACGGTGTTTGCCATTGCAGCTAACATCGCCATCAGAAGAACGGATCCTTACGGAAAACCATCCATGTTTGTCAATGTCGTGGAATTCATTACAGAGACATTTGATAATCTGGTAAAAACTAACATGGGCGAAAAACATGGTCTTAGATTTTCTAACTATATTGGGACCCTGTTTATGTTTCTTGTAATCAGTAACCTGTCAGGTCTTTGTGGCCTAAGACCACCAACCGCAGATTACGGTGTTACTCTTGGTCTTGCTTTGGTAACATTCTTACTTATCCATTGGAACGGATTTAAGTATCAGAAGCTGAAGCATATTACAGACCTTTTTAAACCTATTCTTTTAACCCCAATTAATATCATTGGAGAGATTTCGACACCTTTATCGATGTCACTTCGTCTCTTTGGAAATATTCTTAGTGGTACAGTTATGATGGCACTTATTTATGGCCTTCTGCCAAAGGCACTTCTTTGGTTCTGGCCGGGTGTACTTCATGCCTACTTCGATGTTTTCTCAGGATGCATCCAGACTTACGTTTTCTGCATGCTGACAATGGTATACATAGCACAGAATTTTGACGAATAGTGTCACATACTAGTAATAATTATTTCAGGAGGAATTCGAAATGAACATTTCAGGACAGGATTTTATCGCAGGATGCTCAGCAATCGGTGCAGGCCTCGCAGTTATCGCAGGTATTGGACCTGGTGTTGGTCAGGGTATTGCAGCAGGTTATGGTGCATCAGCAGTTGGACGTAATCCGGGAGCAAAGGGAACTATCATGTCAACAATGCTTCTTGGTCAGGCCGTAGCCGAGACAACAGGTCTTTACGGTTTCGCAACAGCTATTATTCTTCTCTTCGCAAACCCATTCAAGAATTGGTAAAATAAGCCGGAGGAAAAATTTTGATTAATCTGATTAATATACAAAGTATAGTACTGGCGTCGGAAGAGGGCATATCCGCACGTGTTTTCGGCCTTGATGCACAGCTCATGATGGATGCTGTTATCATGATGGCCGCCGTGTTCTTCCTCTTTCTGTTGCTGTCTTTCCTTGTCTTTAATCCAGCAAGAGAGCTTCTTAAGAAGCGTCAGCAGAAGGTCGTAGACGATCTGGACAATGCTGCAAAGGAAAAAGAAGATGCACTCGAATTCAAGAAAGAGTACGAGGCAAAGCTTTCTGATGCAGGCAAAGAGGCAGATCAGATTGTGGCTGACGGTCGTCGTCGTGCAATTGCACACGAGGAGAAGATTGTTGAGGATGCAAAGGCTGAGGCAGCCCGCATAATGGCCAGAAACGAAAAAGAGATTGAACTTGAAAAAGAGAGAGCAAAGGACGAAGTCAGAAAAGACATGATTGATGTCGCACAGACTATGGCTGGCAAGTTCGTTGCAGATAAAATGGACGTAAATAAGCAGAACGAGCTTATTGACGAAGCACTTAACGAGATGGGTAACAAAACATGGCAGCAGTAGAGGAGCGTTATGGTGAGGCCTTATTAGAACTCGCCGTTGAAGAGAAAAGAGAAAGACAGTATCTCGAAGAAGTAAAACTCCTTAAGGAATTACTTAACGAGAATCCGGGTCTTATCGATTTCTACAATAATCCGCAGATAACTCAGGTTGAAAAAGAGGAAGTTACATCAAAGTGTTTTGATGAAGGTCTTTCTCCGGAGATTGCCGGCCTGATAACCGTTCTTATTAGAAACGGCAGAACCTCCAGCCTCATGAAGGTACTGGATTGGTTCACAGATGCAATCAAGGAAAAGTTAAAAATCGGTGTTGTATATGTAGAGAGCGCAACCGAAATTTCAGACAGCAAAAAGAAGGAAATCGAAGCAAAGCTTCTTGCCACGACTTCCTATGAAAGTTTGGAAATGCACTACGAAATTAAAAGAGAACTCATTGGAGGACTCAAGATCCGTATTAAGGACAGAATCGTAGACAACACAATTCAGACGAAGCTTCAGACTATGTCTAACGATCTTCGTCAGATTCAAATTTGATAGAAAGGTAGTGGAAGGCTTTGAATTTAAAACCGGAAGAAATCAGTTCAGTCATTAAACAGCAGATTGAACGATACAGTACAAAGCTTGTCGTTTCAAACGTAGGAACGGTAATTCAGGTAGCTGACGGTATTGCCAGAATTCATGGACTTGAGCAGGCAATGCAGGGCGAACTTCTTGAATTCCCGGGACAGGTTTACGGCATGGTTCTTAACCTTGAGGAAGACAACGTCGGTGCGGTTCTCCTTGGTGACACCAAGAGTATCAGCGAAGGTGACACAGTAAAGACTACAGGCCGAGTTGTGGAAGTTCCTGTTGGTGACGGAATGTTAGGCCGAGTTGTTAATGCACTTGGTCAGCCAATCGACGGCAAGGGACCTATCGTATCTAACAAGTTCCGTCCTATTGAAAGAGTAGCAAGCGGTGTTATTTCACGTAAATCCGTAAATGTTCCTCTTCAGACAGGAATTAAGGCAATTGATGCCATGGTACCAATCGGACGTGGTCAGCGTGAGCTTATCATCGGTGACCGTCAGACAGGTAAGACAGCCATTGCCATTGATACAATTATTAACCAGAAAAGTGAAAACGTTAAATGTATTTACGTAGCAATCGGACAGAAATCCTCAACAGTTGCTTCAATCGTAAAGACACTTACAGAGTTCGGTGCAATGGATTACACAACAGTTGTTGCAGCAACAGCTTCAGAGCTTGCACCACTTCAGTATATTGCGCCATATGCCGGATGCGCCATCGGCGAAGAGTGGATGGAAAACGGACAGGATGTTCTTATCATCTATGATGATCTTAGTAAACATGCTGCTGCTTACAGAACACTTTCACTTCTTCTTAAGAGACCACCTGGTCGTGAGGCATATCCTGGTGACGTATTCTACCTTCACTCAAGACTTCTTGAAAGAGCAGCTAAGTTAAATGACAGCTTAGGCGGTGGTTCACTTACAGCTCTTCCAATTATTGAGACACAGGCAGGAGACGTTTCAGCCTACATCCCTACAAACGTAATTTCAATTACTGACGGTCAGATTTACCTTGAGACAGAAATGTTCAACTCAGGCTTTAGACCAGCCGTTAACGCAGGTCTTTCCGTATCACGAGTTGGTGGTTCTGCTCAGATTAAGGCTATGAAGAAGATTGCAGGACCTATCCGTATCGAGCTTGCTCAGTACAGAGAACTTGCAGCATTCTCACAGTTTGGTTCTGACCTGGATGAAGACACAAAGAGCAAACTTGCACAGGGCGAAAGAATTAAGGAAATCCTTAAGCAGCCACAGTACAAGCCAATGCCTGTTGAGCAGCAGATTGTTATTATCTATGCAGCAACAAAGCAGATGCTCCTTGACATCGCAGTAGCAGACATAACAAGATTCGAAAGCGAACTCATGGAATTCATCCAGACAAAGTACGTTGAAATCTTTGATAACATCAGAAATGAAAAGGTTATTTCTGATGAGACAGAGAAAGTGCTGGTGGATGCAATTAATGAATTCAAAAAGCAGTTCGTTTAATTAGCCGGCTTCGGCATATGCCGAGCGGTTACACTTACACAAATTTTGTGTGGAAATGAGGAATGACCATGGCCTCCATGAGAGACATAAAGAGGCGTAAGGAAAGTATCACTTCCACCAGTCAGATTACCAAGGCCATGAAACTGGTTTCTACGGTTAAACTGCAGAAATCCAAGGTTCAGGCAGAGGAATCAAAGCCTTATTTCAGACATCTCTACACCACCATTTCAGCGATGTTGGATGATGTAACGGAAGACGTTAAGGCAAGGTATCTGACGGGCAATTCAGAAGGAAAGACAGCGATTATCGTTATCTCCTCAAACCGAGGACTGGCAGGTGGTTACAACAGTAACATCGTTAAGGCGGTTACGGGTTCTGAATTTAAGAAGGAAGATGTGCTGATTTATGCCATCGGTTCTAAGGGTAGAGATGCTCTTAGCCGAAAGGGTTATACAATTAAATATGATAATTCGGAAGTTATGAATGCACCACTTTATTCTGATGCATCAGAACTTGCTACGGAAATCATGAAGGAGTACGAAGATGGAAATGTTAAGGAAATCTATCTGGTGTACACCTTGTTTAAGAATACGGTAGTGCACGATCCTCAGATGCTTAAGCTTCTTCCAACCGAGAAATTAAAGAAGAACGAGTCGGATGAGCTTCTGCTCATGAACTTTGAGCCTAGTCCTGGCGAAGTTTTAAAGCAGATTATGCCTAAGTATCTTGCCGGAGAAATCTATGGTGCTTTGATTGAAGCACTGGCCAGCGAAAATGCTGCAAGAATGACGGCAATGGATAATGCTACCAACAACGCAGAAGATATGATCTCCAGTCTTGAACTGCAGTACAACAGAGCGAGACAGGGAGCTATTACGCAGGAACTTACGGAAATTATTGCCGGAGCTAATGCGATTAATGATTAACAAAGGAGAAAGACATTGGAGAATAAAGCAACCGGAAAGATAACTCAGATTATCGGTGCCGTTCTTGATATCAAATTCCCGGAATCATCCCTTCCGGAAATTAACGATGCTATCAGGATTACAAGAACCAATGGAGAGATTCTTACAGTAGAAGTTGCACAGCACCTTGGTGATGACACCGTAAGATGTATCGCCATGGGACCTACAGACGGACTTGTAAGAGGCATGGATGCTGTTTCAACAGGTGCTCCTATCAGTGTACCGGTAGGACTTAATACACTGGGAAGAATGTTCAACGTACTGGGTGAGCCAATCGATGAGAAACCGGCTCCTACAGATGTTGACTACTATCCAATTCACAGAAAGGCTCCAACCTTTGCTGAACAGTCAACAGAAACAGAAGTTCTTGAAACAGGTATCAAGGTCATCGACCTTCTTTGCCCTTACCTTAAGGGTGGTAAGATCGGTCTCTTCGGTGGTGCCGGAGTAGGTAAGACCGTACTTATTCAGGAACTTATTACCAACATTGCTACAGAGCACGGGGGATATTCCGTATTCACAGGCGTAGGCGAGCGTACCCGTGAAGGTAACGACCTTTACTATGAAATGCAGGAATCCGGTGTTATCGACAAGACCACCATGGTATTCGGTCAGATGAACGAGCCACCTGGTGCGAGAATGCGAGTTGGACTTACAGGACTTACAATGGCTGAGTACTTCAGAGATAAGGGTGGAAAGGACGTACTTCTTTTCATCGATAACATCTTCCGATTCACTCAGGCCGGTTCAGAAGTATCAGCGCTTCTTGGACGTATGCCATCTGCCGTTGGTTACCAGCCAACACTCCAGACAGAAATGGGCGCACTTCAGGAAAGAATTACTTCTACAAAGGACGGATCAATTACTTCCGTTCAGGCGGTATATGTACCTGCCGACGACTTAACTGACCCTGCTCCTGCAACAACCTTCGCTCACCTTGATGCAACAACCGTACTTTCCCGTTCTATCGTAGAACTTGGAATTTACCCTGCCGTTGATCCTCTTGAATCTACTTCAAGAATTCTGGATCCTCGAGTTGTTGGTGAAGAGCATTACAAAGTTGCCCGTGGAGTTCAGCAGATTCTCCAGCGTTACAAGGAATTACAGGACATCATTGCAATCCTTGGTATGGACGAACTTTCAGAAGACGAGAAGACTCTTGTATCCCGTGCAAGAAAGGTTCAGAGATTCCTTTCTCAGCCTTTCAACGTAGCAGAGCAGTTCACAGGTCTTCCTGGAAAGTACGTACCTGTATCAGAAACTATCAGAAGTTTCTCAGAAATTCTTGACGGTAAGCATGATAACATCCCTGAAAGTTATTTCCTTAACGCAGGATCAATTGATGATGTTGTAGAAAGATTTAACAACAGAGATAACAAATAGGTAAATTTTAATGGCTGAAGGAAATACATTTAAGTTAAAAATATATTCCCCATCACGTGTATTTTACAATGGTGAGGCCGACATGGTGGAGCTCGTAACTACCGAGGGTGAAATCGGTATTTACAAGGGGCATATTCCGCTGACTGCAGTGGTGGCGCCAGGCGTTCTTAAAATCCACAACGGCGGTGAAGTTAGGGAAGCTTCACTGGTGGATGGATTCCTGACTATTGATTCCGACACTATTGTCATTCTTTCAGAGGCGTGTGAGTGGCCGGAAGAAATTGATGTCCATCGTGCAGAAGAAGCAAGAATCCGTGCGGAAAGACGACTTAAGGGCGGAAGCTCTAACGTCGACATGAATCGTGCGGAAGTAGCACTTAAGAGATCACTTGTAAGACTTAATCTTGCAAAGAAATAGGGAAGCTGATTTCGGATTAACGGAAAAAAGGAAGGTAAATTCGTTTATCAGAGAGGTAGAAACATGGCTATTTTATTGGCAGGTGGAGCCGGTTACATTGGTTCCCACACAGCAGTTGAACTCCTTAACGCAGGCTATGAAGTTGTAATCGTGGACAACTACGATAATTCAAAGCCGGTTGTTATCGACAGAATTGAGGAAATTACAGGAAAGTCTGTAAAGGCCTATGAAGTTGATGTTAAGGATGTTGACGCAGTTGATGAAATCTTCGAAAAGGAAACTATTGATGCGGTTATCCATTTTGCAGGTCTTAAGGCAGTAGGCGAATCTGTTAGAGAACCTGTAAAGTACTATCGTAACAACATTGATACAACACTTGCTCTTCTTGAAGTAATGAAGAAGCATGATGTGAAGAACTTTATCTTCTCATCCTCCGCTACAGTTTATGGAGATCCTGAAACAGTGCCTATTACTGAGGCAACAAAGAAGGGATTTTGTACCAATCCTTATGGATGGACAAAGTGGATGATGGAACAGATTCTTACAGACGCTGCAACAGCTACTGAAGGCATGAGTGTAGTACTTCTCAGATACTTCAATCCTATTGGTGCTCATGAGTCAGGAAGAATTGGAGAGGATCCTCAGGGTATTCCTAACAACCTCTTCCCATTCATCGCTCAGGTTGCAGTAGGCAGAAGAGATCACCTTAGCATTTTCGGTGACGACTATGATACACCTGATGGTACAGGCGTGCGTGATTACATCCACGTAGTGGATTTAGCAAAGGGCCACGTGGCAGCTATTGCATATGCCGACAACCACACAGGTACAGAAATCTTTAACCTTGGAACAGGAACAGGTTACTCAGTTCTTGACATGGTGAAGGCTTTCGAAAAGGTTAACGATATCAGGATTCCTTACGAAATCGCACCTAGACGTGCCGGCGACATCGCTGAGTGTTATGCAGACCCAACAAAGGCAAGAGACGTTCTTGGCTGGACTGCAGAAAAGACTCTCGATGACATGTGCAGAGACACATGGAACTGGCAGAAAAATAACCCTAACGGCTACGATACCGTTTAAAGGAGAAGAAATGTCATACTCTAAGATTGGAATAATCGGAGCAATGGAGAGCGAGGTAATCAAGCTTTACTCTCAGATGACAGACAGAGAAGAAATCAAACTGAAGGCCTGGACGTTCTATACGGGCAGGCTTTCAGGTACTGATGTTGTAATCGTAAGAAGCGGCATTGGTAAAGTAAATATGGCCGCGTGCACACAGGCACTCATCGACGAATTCGACGTTGACTGCGTGATGAACACCGGAATAGCAGGATCGCTGGAATCGAAAATCGATATCGGCGATATTGTTATTTCTGATGACTGTATCCAGCACGACATGGATGCAGTTGCTTTCGGCTATAAGCTCGGCGTCATTCCACAGATGAAATGCTCCACGTTTAAAGCAGACGATGAACTTAAGAAACTGGCAGTGGAAACCTGCAAGAAGGTGAATCCGGACATTAACGTGTTTACCGGCCGCGTACTTAGCGGTGATGTCTTTGTGGCTGACCAGGCTAAGAAGGATTTCCTCGTAAGCGAGTTTGCAGGCACCTGTACTGAAATGGAAGGTGCTGCCATGGCTCAGGTTGCCTACATGAACAAACTTCCGTTTGTGGTGATCAGGGCAATTTCTGACAAGGCGGACAACTCAGCGAAAGTCGATTATCCTACATTCGAGAAAAAGGCCATCGAGCACATGGTTAACCTGGTGGTAAACTTTGTGGCAGCCTTGAATTAGAAAGTAAGGGTGGCATATGCCGCTACTAAAGAGAACAAAGGTGGAAATCCAATGAAGAAGATAGTCCTTACAGGCGGTGGAACAGCAGGCCATGTTACACCAAACATTGCCATGCTGGACAGACTGAAAAGCGAAGGCTATGAAATTTATTACATCGGTTCTAAGAACGGAATTGAAAAGAAGTTAATTGAGAATCAGGGAATTCCTTACTACGGAATTTCTACAGGTAAACTCAGAAGATATTTTTCCTGGAAGAATTTTACGGATCCTTTTAGAGTTTTAAAGGGACTTTCCGAAGCAAAAAAGGCAATTAAGGACATTGATCCGGATGTGTGCTTTTCCAAGGGTGGATTCGTTTCCGTACCAGTGGTGCTTGCGGCTAAGAAATGCAAGGTACCAACCATTGTACACGAGTCAGACATGACTCCGGGACTGGCTAACAGAATCGCAATTAAGCGCGCTAAGAAGGTTTGCTGTAATTTCCCTGAAACCGTGGAGAAACTTCCTGAAGGCAAGGGTGTTCTTACAGGTACACCTTTAAGAAAGGAACTGTTTACGGGTTCCAAGAAAGAAGCTTTTAAGTTCTGCGGATTTGGTGATGTGAACCGTCCGGTGCTTTTAGCGTTTGGCGGTAGTACTGGAGCAGCTAAACTTAATGAAGCAGTCAGAAAGAATCTCGACACACTTTTAGAGAAGTACAACGTAATCCATCTCTGTGGTAAGGGCAAGGGTGACGAGTCCTATAACGACAGAATCGGTTACAAGCAGATTGAGTACTGTGACAAGGAAATGAAGGATATGTTTGCTGCTGCAGACGTGGTTCTTTCAAGAGCCGGCGCTAACGCCATCTGTGAACTTTTAGCTCTTAAGAAGCCAAACATTTTGGTTCCTCTTGGACTTGACCAGAGCCGTGGCGATCAGATTTTAAATGCTGCATCCTTCGAGAAGCAGGGCTACTCAAAAGTTATTCAGGATGACAAGATTTTAGAGGTGGATTTGCCTAAGGAAATCGATGCTCTTTATGAAGAAAGAGAAAAGTACATCGAGACTATGGCACAGGCTGCAAACGTAAATGCAGAAGACATCATCATAAATCTTTTAAAAGAAGTTGAAAGACAGTAAAGTTAAAGACCTCAGTGGACTTATCCACTGAGGTCTTAGTTTTTCATACCCTTTATTAAAACACCAATCCCCTTGTCAGTGTTTTAACCAATTATTTTACTTCTGCAGCTCCAAAGGAAAGGGATTCGTTAAAGTTACGAGCATTTTCCATGGTCTCTGCGGCGATGGCCTGAAGGGCCTCGCGTGTGAAGAACGCCTGATGTGATGTAAGAATCAGGTTCGGGAAGGAGAGAAGTCTCGCAACGATGTCGCCGTTTAGCATGTCCTCCGAATGATCCGTGTAAACATTTTCATCTTCGCCTTCATAAACGTCTAAGGCAATGGCGTGGAACTTGCCCTGCTTGTTGGCACTGATTAATGCTTCGATGTCGATTAAGCCACCTCTAGAGGTGTTAACTAACATTACACCATCCTTCATCATTTCGATGGTTTCTGAATTAACCAAATGGTAGGTGCCACCTTCGCCCATAATCAGTGGAGCGTGAAGTGAAATTAAGTCAGCTCTTCTAAAGAGCTCTTCTTTACTAACGTAGGTAAGAAGCCCCTCTTCTTCCAACGCTTTGTTTGGGAACGCGTCCCAACCCAGTACTGTCATACCGTAGCCCTTGCATATTCTTGCCATGCAGACACCAATTCGTCCGGTGCCTAAGATGCCGGCAGTCTTGTTGTGTAGGTCTACGCCCAAAAGTCCGTTTAGTGCATAGTTGTTATCCTTCACTTTGTTGTAGGCTTTGTGAATTCGTCTGTTAGCAGCCTGAATAATGGTCATGGCGTGTTCTGCTACCGCGTAAGGAGAGTAGGCAGGTACACGGAGAACCGTTATGGCATATTCCTTTGCTGCCGCCAAATCTACATTGTTAAAGCCGGCACATCTTAGAAGGATGAGTTTAACGCCGCACTCATGAAGAATTTCAATAACCTTGCGAGGAGCTTCGTCATTGACGAAGATACAAACTGCATCGTAGCCTTTTGCTAAGTGGGCAGATTCAAAAGTAAGTCGGCTGTCGAAGTACTTGATCTCTGCGTTGTAGGCATCCGTGCCACGGTCCTTGCTTAGCTCGCTAAAGAAAATTCTGTCATATGGCTTGGTTCCAAAGAACGCGATTTTTACGAGATCCGCTTTTTTGTTCTTTGGGCAGGAGGCTAAAAGAAAATCTGCAATCTTTTCGGATGCAGTTTCTTCATCAGGACCATCTGCAGTTATTTTAATGGTGTCATTGAACTTTGCGTTTAGGCGAAGTATCGAAAGCACGTCCTTCGCATTGGCGTTTTTGTCATCAAGAGAAATCGTAATTTCACTTTTAAAAGTGTTACAAAGCTGAGCCATTAATGCCGCAGGTCTCGCGTGGATTCCGTAAGGGCTGGCTATTACATGCGTTAAAACAACCATTGGTCGTTACCTCCTTTTAATCTCTAAAAACATTATTGCATAAAACAAAATAAAAATCTTGCAAAATTTTGCGCAAAAAAATCCCGCCACGAAAAATGACGGGATTTTTGAGAAAAACTACAAATTTTTGACATTTATTTTTGCACAAAATTATAATGGCAGTTTTAATTAAAGGTTTTTGGCAATCTCTGCTGCAAGTTTTGCAGCTTCGCCTTCTTCGTAGCTGCCCTGTGGCCAAACAGGAAGGATTCCATCGCCTTCAAAACGAGGAACTACGTGCACATGAAGGTGGAATACGCTCTGACCGGCAGCGGTGCCGTTGTTCTGCAGAATGTTCACGCCGTCGCAACCTGTGGTTTTCTTAATGGCTGTAGCCACTTTCTTTGCCACTGGGAAGATTTCCCTTGCCACGTCCTCAGGCAGCTCGAAAATGTCTGCAGCATGAGTCTTAGGAAGGATAATTGTGTGTCCCTTGTGGGATGGTGCGATGTCTAAGATGGCACGGAAATTGTCATCTTCATATACTGTAGCGGATGGGATTTCGCCATTCGCAATTTTGCAAAAAATACAATCACTCATTGTAAACCTCCGTTATTTGGCATATGCCAATTCTACCTCTAATTCTATACGTCTCTTTAGTTGCATGCAAGTAAAAATTGGGTTATACTTTACATCATTATGAAGAAGATTATCATTCGAATAGCAGTGCTCGCCATTCTGTTTGTGGCGACTTTCCTATTCGTGTTCAGAACAATAGATTACAAGACTTCCTCGGAAGTTGAGACCACGGTTAAATCCCAGGAGGCAACTCTGCCTGTCATCACTTTTTCGGTTAACGGCAACGAAATCAATCAGACTGATGGCTACACGGTTTTGTGGGATGAGAACTGCTCAAGAGACAGCATCACACCGATTTCAACTTCAAAGGAATTCGGCATATTCATCGACGAAAAGAACCGTAACATAAAGAAGGCTTACGTGGAGGTGTTAACCATTCCGGGACTTGAGATGGTTAGTTCTCAGGAAATTTCCTCCCTTGCCGAAACTGAGGACGGAAGACTTTATGCGGACATCGTGGTGGATGGCGACATGACTAGTGGCGTGGAGTACTTAGGCAAGGTTACTTTGATGGACGATGAGGGTGGCTACATTTATTATTACACCCGTCTGCAGGTAACGACGTTTGGTAGTCTTACGGAAAACCTGGCTTTCGTGGACAATTTCCACCAGTGCACACTTAATAAGGAAGAGGTTCACAACCTGGAGTCCTCCATGGAAACTGACGACTCCATCACAGTAACTGACTTCTCCCACGTGGATATTACGGCGGACCTGGATACCTTAAGTTTCGGTGATCTTAATCCGACGGAAGTTTACAAGGTGGTGCCAACCATTTCAGAGTACAACGACACCTATGTCAGCGTGTCCTTAACTTACTGGATTCAGAGCGTGGACGAGACGACCAGAACTTACAAGTGCCACGAGAAGTTCCGCCTTAATTACACGGAATCAAACATTTACCTGCTGGATTACGACAGAACCATGGATGAGCTGTTTACCGGCTCTAACTTTACGGTAGACAACAGTTACCTGGATTTAGGCATATCCTCGGACAAGTCTTCCATCAACTCCCTTACCACGGAAGAAGGCGACATTATGCTTTTCTCCTACCAGGGTACTTTGTGGGAACTTAATACCAAGGAAAACACTTTGGATGAAGTTCTTAGCTACAACGATTACTCTGATTACGACAGGGAAGTTAACATCAGGTACGATTTCACCTTGCTTTCCTTAGATGATAACGGCGATGCTGAATTTGCCGTTTACGGACAGATTGGTAAGGGCGATTACGAAGGTCGTTGCGGCGTTATTTACTACAGATATACTGCCGCAGAAAACCGCATCCAGGAGATGATGTTCATCCCTCTTAACCTGGATTACAAGGAACTTGACGGTGCCTTCGGTACTGTTAGCTACACTTCAGAATTTGGCATATACTACTTCACCCTCTTTGACAGCTACTATTCCTATGAGTTGGAAACCAATGTGCTGCATATTGAGGTGGAAGATTTAGGCGATAACTGGGTTTACTTTGAGGATTCCAACACCCTGGTTTACAACGAGAATCCAAACCCTGCGGAGAACACACGTATTGTGCTGCTTAACGTAGGCACCCAGGAGAAGAACTACATCACGGATCCTAACGGTGGTCTCATTGACCTTCAGGGATCTTTGGACGGCAGAATTGTTTACGGTAAAACTGACGCCTCCCTTATTTCCTATTTCATGGACGGTAGCACTTTGGTGCCTTACACCTATGTGGCTATCTGCAACACGGACACCACCATCGAAGCAGATTACACACCGACAGAAAACGTTTATGTTTGTGATGTAACGCTTCAGGAAAAGCTGATCCACATGGAACTCTACACAACTACGGGAGTTACTTCTGACGCGGGACAGCCAACATTTAAATACTACGATTCCGATGTAATTATCGACCTTTACTCCTTAGAGGAGGAAACATCAAATTATACAACGGACTACGATAACTTAAGACGAAGACTCACCTATCTTAAGCTCACGACGGGATATGCCCCTGAGACTCCACCAACAATTACCGAAGCGTCAGTAACGGTAATTAATGCGGACACCTCAGCGCTTATTTCCTTCGAGCATGGCAACGATTATCACGTATATTCCTACGGAGAAATGATCTTTGCTTCCTACGATTTGGGTGAAGCTTTGGATGTGGCATACAATGAAATTGGAACGGTTACGGATTCCCACGGAAATGTTGTGTGGATGAAGGGTGTAACCAGCGTGGAATATACCATCAGCAATTTTGAAATCAGCGAATACACCTTTGACACAAACAGAAAGTCACTCTATGACTGGTTGGCAGAGAAGGTTGGAGATAACCTTGCAGTGGCAAAGGTTGGCACGTTAGACGAAATTACTTACTTCGTAAATCAGGGAAGACCTGTTTTGGCTTCTTACAACGGAGGCTACAAAGTGATCTACGGCTATTCTGCAAGCTACGTTATCTTTAAGGATCCGGCAACAGGGGAAAGAAGCCAGATCAAGAAGACCGATTTTGAAAGTGCCTACGGAGACGAGTATTACCTTTACTGGTAGGAGGAGAAGCATGGGCAAAAGAGCAATAATTATGGTACTGGACAGCTGCGGCTGTGGTGCAGCGCCGGACGCCGACAAGTTTGGTGACGTGGGCTCCCACACTTTAAGAAGCTGCGCAACTTCCGACAAATTTTACATGCCAAACATGGCAGATTTAGGATTCTTCGACATTGAGGGCGTTAAAGGAGAAGTTAAGATTAACTTTACAGGCTCAGGCATTAAGAACCGTCTGGGAATGGGATCTTCCTTTGCTCGTTTAAGAGAAAAGTCTATGGGCAAGGATACTACCACCGGTCATTGGGAAATGGCAGGCGTGGTTTCTGAAACACCTTTTCCAACTTTTCCTAACGGATTTGGCGAAGACATATTAAGCCGCCTTGAGTCCCTTTGGGGCAGAAAGATTATCTGCAACAAGCCATACTCAGGCACAGAGGTCATTAAGGACTACGGCAGGGAACACATTGAGACCGGCGCCTTAATCGTCTACACCTCAGCAGATTCCGTAATGCAGATTGCGGCACACAAGGACATCGTGCCACTTGAAGAGCTCTACCGTTACTGTGAGATTGCGCGACGCGAGTGCACAGGGGCATATGCCGTTGGCCGTGTCATCGCAAGACCTTTTACGGGCGAGTGGCCTTACACCAGAACATCAGAGCGTCACGACTACTCACTGGTGCCTCCAAAGAACATGTTAAACTACATTTCCGAGGCAGGACAGGAAGTAGTGGGCGTGGGCAAGATAGTGGACATATTCGCCGGCAGCGGCATCACACGCTTTACCCGCACGGCTAACAATGCAGAAGGCATTGACAGAACCATTGAGGAAGTGAAGAAGGACTATGATGGTCTGCTCTTCGTAAACTTAGTGGATACCGACATGATTTACGGACACAGAAGAGACATCGACGGCTACGCGGCAGCGCTTTCTTACTTTGATGAAAAGCTCCCAGAGATTCTTGAGAACATGGGAGAAGAAGACGTGCTTATCGTAACGGCAGATCACGGCTGCGACCCGGGCTTTAAGGGCACGGATCACACCAGGGAATATGTCCCTTACGTAGTTGCCGGAAAGAACGTAAAAAACGGGGATTTAGGCACTTTGGAGGGCTTTACGGAAATCTCTGATTTTGTGCTTTCTTACCTTGGAGTAAATTCTTGACAGTTAAAATCGAAAATGATAGACTATCAAGGTCTGCAGTTGTGGCGGAATTGGCATACGCGCATGATTCAGGTTCATGTCCATGTACTTGGGTGTGGGTTCAAATCCCATCAACTGCATAACAGGAAATTAAGGCTTCGTTTTTCGAAGCCTTTTTTATTGCCTTTTGGCAAAAATTGTGCTACAATTGTAGAACATTCGTGATTATGTTGTCCCGTTAGGCGGATTAAATTCTAAAAGGAGCTCAGAATTGAAGGGTTTAAAGGTTTTCTTAATCATGTTAACAATGGTTATCTGTGGCGTGGGTACTGTGCTGGCGTTTAATAACACCAAGACAGTAAACAAGATCAAGGCAGATGCCATGGTAAAGGGTGAGGTTGCAACCAGCGTAGTTGCCTTAACTCCTACACCTATTCCTACTCCTGAAGTAGTTGCAGAAGTATATGAAATGGAAGAGATCGGAGCCGAAGCAGTTTCTGCTTCTACTCTTGAAGCTTGTGAATCTTCAGACGAAGAAATCGAGATTCCGGAAATCGTAGTAGCGGAACTTAACGACGTAGAAGATAACCAGCAGAATACAAGAACAATTCAGTCAACTGAGGAAGCTTACATCCCTACTCCTGTACCAACACAGGCAGCAGACGGAAGCAGCAGTGGAAATCTTCCTACAACTCAGATGTACGGAATTGACGTATCCCAGTGGCAGGGCGAAATCGACTGGTCAAAGGTCGGTAAGTCAGGTGTTAAGTTTGCCATGATCCGTGTCGGCTACAGAGGCTGGGGTCAGGCAGGTAACTTGAAGCAGGATACTTACTTTATAAGAAACATTGAAGGCGCTTTAAATAATGGAATCGCAGTAGGCGTTTACATTTATTCGGAAGCTAAGACTGAAGCAGAAGCGAAGCAGGAAGCTGCATGGGTTTGCGAAATCTTAAAGCCTTACAAGTCAAGAATTACAATGCCTGTTGCATGGGACTTTGAAGAGGATACTCTTTACTGCAATCCGGAACACAGAGTTTACGGACTTTCCTATGCACAGTGCAACAAGAATGGACGTGCCTTTATGGACTACATTAAGGGTCAGGGCTACACTCCATGTCTTTACGGAAGCAAGTATTTCATGAAGAGCATCTGGAATTATTCAACATTCTCAGATTGCTTTATCTGGCTTGCACATTACACAAATGGTGGTCTTAGCAATCCTACGGATTACACAGGCACTTACCACATGTGGCAGTACTCAGATAACGGTCGTGTAGATGGTATCAGTGGTGCGGTAGACATGAACGTTTATTACTATACAGGTGGCACCTTTGCTGCTCCAACAGCGACACCAACAGCAACACCTACTCCAACGGCTACACCTACACCGAAAATTACTGAGGAAGTTACCCCAGAGGTTACACCTGAAGTAACACCTGAAGAAGGTGAAATTACAGGCGAAGTTACACCTACAGTTGAGGCTGAAGTTTCACCTACTGAAGAGGCAACAATTACGCCTGAAGCTTAATTAAAAAACGATTAGAATTTTTTTAAAAAAGCAACTAAAAATGGTTGACACCGCAAAAAATGCGTGTTAATATATCGCTTGTGCTGAAAAGCACAAACATGCGGACTTGCTGGAATTGGCAGACAGGCATGACTAAGGATCATGTGTACATAGTACGTTCGGGTTCAAGTCCCGTAGTCCGCAGAAGCTCTGAATCGAAAGATTCAGAGCTTTTTTTATTGCAAAATTGCGGCATATGCCCCGCGAAAATCCCCGAAAGCCAATTTTCTTAGGCAATTAAAGGTTGATACTTGCGGAAATTAGTTGTAAAATATTCGGAGTACGATTAATAATCGGGGATGGTATAAGCATATGGAAAAAATCGCAATCACTATTGGCCGTAGCTATGGTAGCAACGGTTCCGAAATTGGAAAGAAACTTGCCTCCCGTTTGGACATTCCTTTTTACGATAAGGAAATCATTGAGGAGCAGGTAAAGAAGAGTGGTTTTACCGGTGAGTACATCAAGAGTTTTGATGAAAAGAAAACCAGCTCACTTCTCTACTCTATTTTCATGAATCCGGAAAGCATTATGCTTCAGTCAGGCTTTGGTCAGACTCAGCCAATTGACATGGCGATTCAGAAAGTTCAGATTGAGACAATTAGAGAAATTGCAGACAAGGGTCCTTGCGTAATCGTGGGACGCCGCGCTGATAAAATATTAAAAGATAACTATGAGACCTTCAGCGTATTCATTACAGCGGAGGCTGATGCCCGAGTCGCCTTTGTGGCGCAGAATGAAAACCTTTCACCAAAAGATGCTGAGACTAAGATAAACCGCATGGACAGATCCAGACGTTCTTACTACAACTACTATGGTGATGGTACATGGGGCGATGCGTCTAACTACGATCTTTGCATTAACACATCAAAGGTTAGCATTGATTCAGCAGTTGAGATGGTCATCACTTATCTTAAAAGTAAAAAACTCGTTTAATTCGGTGCGTGCACCTAGAACATAACAGAAGAGGAGAGAAAGATGCGAGGAGCAGAAATATTAGTTGAGACTCTCATTGAACAGGGAACTGACGTAATCTTTGGTTACCCTGGTGGAACAGTTCTTGACATTTACGACGAAATTTACAAACACAGTGATGAATTAAATCACGTTCTTACAGCACATGAGCAGGGTGCTGCCCATGCAGCTGACGGTTATGCACGTGCAACCGGTAAGGTTGGCGTATGCATCGCAACAAGTGGTCCTGGAGCAACAAATCTTGTAACAGGTATTGCAACAGCTTATCTTGATTCCATTCCACTTGTAGCAATTACAGGTAACGTTGGCGTTAAGGCAATTGGTAAGGATGCTTTCCAGGAAGTAGATATTACCGGTGTAACAATGCCTATCACAAAGCACAACTTCTTTGTTAACAGAGTTGATAAGCTTGCCGACGTAATTCGTGAAGCATTTAAACTTGCAAAGAGCGGTCGTCCGGGACCTGTCCTCATCGACATTCCTAAGAACGTTCAGCTTGCAGATTATGACTATGAAAAAGCATCTGTTGTAGCAGCAGATCCAATTGTTCCTGCAAAGGAAAAGGGAATTCAGGAAGCTCTTGAAATCATCAAGGACGCTAAGAAGCCATTCATCTTCATCGGTGGTGGTGCCATTACTTCAAATGCAGGCAAGGAAATCCTTGAGCTCGCTGAAAAGCTTGACGCTTACATCGGCTGCTCAATGATGGGTCTTTCAGAAATCTCAACCAACAACCCAAGATTTCTTGGAATGGTAGGTATGCATGGACACTATGCATCATCAATTGCAATGTACAATTGTGACTGCCTCATTACTCTTGGTTCAAGATTCTCTGACAGAGCAACAGGACGTCTTGATAAGTTCGTACCAAAGGCTAAGATTGTTCATATCGATATCGATCCTTCAGAAATTGAAAAGAACGTTGTAGTTAACGTTGGTATCAAGGGCGACGTTAAGGAAGTTCTTACAAGACTTAATGCTCAGATTAAGAACCAGAAGCTCCCTGAGTGGGAAGCAGAGGTTAAGGGCCTTCTTGAAAAAGAAGTGGAATATGACCCTATGGATGACAAGTTCACACCTAAGAACATCATCTTAAAGCTCAATGAGTACACAAAGCCTTCCACAGCTATCGCAACTGACGTAGGTCAGAATCAGATGTGGGCTGCTCAGTACTGTGACTTAAGAGAAAGCCGCAAGTTCGTTTCCAGTGGTGGTCTCGGAACCATGGGCTTCGGTCTTGGTGCTGCAATCGGTGCTGCATACGGAACAAAGGAACGTTCAGTTCTTGTAACCGGTGATGGTGGCTTCGGCATGTGCCTTACAGAAATGGCAACAGCAGTTACTAACCAGGTTCCTGTTGTAGTTCTTATCATTAACAACAAGGTTCTCGGTATGGTACGTCAGTGGCAGACACTTTTCTATGGAAAGCGTTACTCCAACACAAATCTTGAGAATCGTCAGACAGACTTTGTTAAGTTAGCAGAAGCCTTCGGTGCTTCAGGCTACAGAGCAACAAACATGGCTGAACTTACAGAAGCTTTTGACAAGGCATTCGCAACAGATGGTCCTGTTGTAATTGATGCCCGCATTGACAAGGATGAGTTTGTACTTCCTATGATGCCTGCAGGCGGTTCTATGGAAGACCTCATTGTTAAGATTGATGAGCAGTAAGGAGGTCAGATTATGAACAGAAATGTAGTTGCTATTTTAGTAAATAACCATTTTGGTGTACTTAACAGAATTTCAGGCATGTTCAGAAGAAGAGGCTTCAATATTGATTCACTCACTGTTGGTGCCACTCAGGATCCTGAAATCTCAAGAATTACAATCACCTTCATGGGTGATGAAAACAAGACACAGATCATCAGACAGCTTGAAAAAATGCCTGATGTAATGGAAGTTGCAGAACTTGATTCAGACAACTCCGTATCTCGTGAACTTGTCCTCATTAAGATTGCTAATTCTTCAGAAACACGCCAGGATGTATTGGCAATTGTTGATGCTTTCCGCGCTAAGGTAGTTGATTATGCAGTACAGACAATGACTATCGAAGTAACTGGTGAATCATCAAAGATTGATGCTATCATTGAACTCTTAAAGGAATTTGGTATCATCGAAATGTGTCGTACAGGACTTGTTGCTCTTTCAAGAAGTAATGGTAATGTACTTGACGGAAACTCAAATACATAATAAATTAGATATCGTTAGGGCTGACCCGAAGGGATTAACCCTTCTTAGATATATAAACTTTAAACTTTATTAAAAAGGAGATATTACAATGGCAGAAAACAGAATTTTCTATCAGGAAGACTGTGACCTCTCAAAGCTTAACGGCAAGACAGTTGCAATCGTAGGCTATGGTTCACAGGGACATGCACACGCTCTTAACTTAAAGGAAAGTGGCGTTAATGTTGTAGTTGGTCTTTATGAAGGATCAAAGAGCAAGGCTAAGGCTGAAGCTCAGGGTCTTAAGGTCGTTTCAGTTGCAGAAGCAGCTCAGCAGGGTGACATTATCATGATCCTCATTCCTGATGAGAAGCAGGCTGATGTATATAAAACAGACATTGCTCCTTACCTTAAAGCAGGTAAGACACTTGCATTTGCTCATGGTTTCAACATTCACTTCGGATGCATTAAGCCACCAGCAGATGTTAACGTTATCATGATCGCTCCTAAGGCTCCTGGCCACACTGTAAGAAGTGAGTACCAGGCTGGAAAGGGTACACCTTGCCTTATCGCTGTTGAGCAGGATGCTACAGGCGATGCTTGGGATCTTGGTCTTGCATATGCCCTCGGTATCGGCGGCGCAAGAGCAGGCGTTCTTGAGACAACATTCAGAACAGAAACAGAAACAGACCTCTTTGGTGAGCAGGCTGTACTTTGCGGTGGTGTTTGCAAGCTTATGCAGACAGGTTTCGAAGTACTTACAGAAGCTGGTTATGACCCAAGAAATGCTTACTTTGAGTGTATCCATGAAATGAAGCTCATCGTAGACCTTATTTATCAGTCAGGCTTCGCTGGCATGAGATATTCTATCTCTAACACAGCTGAGTACGGTGATTACATCACAGGACCAAAGGTTATCACAGACGATACAAAGAAGGCTATGAAGAAGGTTCTTGCTGACATCCAGGACGGATCATTTGCTAAGGAATTCTTACTTGATATGTCCCCTGCCGGACGTCAGGTACATTTCCAGGCTATGAGAAAGCTTGCTTCTGAGCATCCAGCTGAGAAGGTTGGTACAGAAATCAGAAAGCTTTACAGCTGGAACAATGAGAACGATAAGCTCATCAACAACTAATATATAATTAGAACTCTTAGGGCAGGTGGGGAGTACTATCCTCACCTGCTTTTTTAACAATTTGGTGTAACTATTAGAAGGAAATTAGATATGAAAAAAGCAGACGTAGTAAATGGTGTAGGTAACGCACCACACAGATCCCTGTATCATGCACTTGGACTTACTTATGAAGAGATGAAACGTCCAATGATTGGTATCGTTAGTTCTTACAATGAGATCGTTCCAGGTCACATGAATATTGATAAGATAGTAGATGCCGTTAAAATGGGTGTTGCCATGGCAGGCGGTACTCCTATCGTTTTCCCTGCAATTGCTGTTTGCGACGGTATTGCAATGGGACACGTTGGAATGAAATATTCCCTCGTAACAAGAGACCTTATTGCTGATTCCACAGAGTGTATGGCAATGGCACACGGTTTTGACGCTCTTGTAATGATTCCTAACTGTGACAAGAATGTACCGGGACTTTTGATGGCAGCTGCCAGATTAAATCTTCCTACAATCTTCGTCAGTGGTGGCCCAATGCTCGCAGGACGCGTTGGTGGAAAGAAGACTTCTCTCTCCAGCATGTTCGAAGCAGTTGGTTCCTACAATGCAGGTAAGATCGATGATGAAAAACTCCTTGAGTTTGAATGCAAGGCTTGTCCTACATGTGGTTCCTGCTCAGGTATGTACACAGCTAACTCCATGAACTGCTTAACAGAAGTTCTTGGTATGGGTCTTCGTGGAAACGGTACAATCCCAGCTGTATATTCCCAGAGAATCGAACTCGCTAAGCATGCCGGCATGCAGATCATGGAACTCTTAAAGCAGGACATCCGTCCAAGAGACATCATGACAGAGAAGGCATTTAAGAATGCTCTTACAGTAGATATGGCACTTGGTTGCTCTACTAACTCAATGCTTCACCTTCCTGCAATTGCAAATGAATGTGACATTAATCTTAATCTTGATATTGCTAACGGCATTAGCGCAAAGACACCTAACCTTTGCCATCTTGCTCCTGCAGGCCATGCTTACATGGAAGACCTCAATGAGGCCGGTGGTGTATATGCCGTAATGAACGAACTTAACAAGAAGGGTCTTATCGAAACAGACTGCATGACAGTAACAGGCAAGACAGTGGGCGAGAACATCAAGGGTCATCTTAATCTTGATCATGACATCATCCGCCCAATCGAAGATCCATATTCACAGACAGGTGGTATCGCAGTACTTCGTGGTAACCTTGCTAAGGATGGTTCCGTTGTTAAGCGTTCTGCAGTTGCTCCTTCAATGCTCGTACATGAAGGACCTGCAAAGGTATTCGATAGTGAAGAAGAAGCTCAGGCAGCTATCGACGGTGGCAAGATTGTTGCCGGCGACGTAGTTGTTATCAGATACGAAGGACCTAAGGGAGGCCCTGGTATGAGAGAAATGCTCAACCCTACATCCGCAATCATGGGTATGGGACTTGGCGAAAGCGTAGCTCTTATTACAGATGGTCGTTTCTCAGGTGCTACAAGAGGTGCCTGCATCGGTCATGTTTCTCCGGAAGCAGCTGATGGCGGTATCATCGGTATCGTTAAGGACGGCGACATCATCTCCATCAACATTCCAGAGAACACTCTTGAGCTCAAGGTACCTCAGGAAGAGATTGACAAGAGAATGGCAAACTTCGTTCCTAAGACTAAGGAACTTTCAGGTTATCTTAAGAGATATGCATCCATGGTATCAAGTGGTGCTTCAGGTGCAATCGTTAACAAGAAAAACTAATAACCTGATGAAAGCGTCCGAATTTCGGATAGATTAAAAAGAATATCGGGGGACTCAGAAGGGAAATGCTTAGGCATATTCCGCTGGGTCCCCTTTTTTCGTTCATTATTACATAGGGTTCAAGTGTATTTTTTGTGCATCTTGTCACCTTACTTTTTGCATAAAAATATGTTATTATAATATCGTGCCACGTTATGCGCCAAAATTGGTTGACGCATTAGAGAGTTAATGGCGTGACGGAAAGGATTTTTTATGTTTAATAAAGGCGATTACATTGTGTACGGGAACAATGGGGTTTGTGTCGTCGAAGAAATTACAAAGATGAAGATGAAGGGAGTAAGTGGTGACAAGAAATACTACAAACTTTCTCCTGTTGCTAATCCAATGAGCAAAATCTTCACGCCTGTAGATAACGATAAAATTACCATGAGAAAGGTAATGACAAAGCAGGAAGCAGAAGAACTTATTGCTTCTGTACCTGATGCGGAACCTCTTGACATTGTTGAGGACAAGCAGAGAGAGGAAATCTACAAGCAGATTTTAAAGGATTGTAATCCTTACAACTCTTTCAGAGCAATCAAGACTCTCTACTCCAGAAAGATGGAAAGAGAAGCAAGTGGTAAGAAAAATACCAGCGTAGATGAAAGATACTTTAAACAGATAGAGAACAACCTCTATGGCGAAATTGCCATAGCACTCGAATGTGAACCTGTTGAGGTTACAAAGATTATTGCCGAAAAAATCGGTTAGTGAATTTGGAATTAAAGAGACTGTAATTTTTTGAATTGAGATTAAATGGGAAACAAGGGAAAAGACAAGGCTAAAAAAATCAAAAGGAAGAGAAGGACATTAGGTCAGGTATATTTTGACTTGTTGGAACAGATCAAGAAGAACAAGAAGGCTTACATTGTCTACCTGATTATTAACACCAGTGTCATTTTCGCAATGATTCGTTCAATTATTGAAGGACGTTGGGAAAACGTGGCAACATGTCTGTTTGCGTCAATTCTTCTTTTACTTCCTCCAATCATTGAGAAGAGTTTAAAAATCAATCTTCCAACGACTATGGAAGTCGTAGCCTACATTTTCGTGTTTGCTGTAGAAATTCTTGGTGAAATCGGTAACTACTATGAAAGATTCCCACACTGGGACACCGCACTTCACACCCTGAATGGCTTTATGTTCGCAGCCTTTGGTTTCTGTCTGGTTGACATCTTTAACCGACACGAGCGCTTTTCCTTTAAACTGTCAGCAGGCTATCTGGCTTTTGTAGCTTTCTGTTTCTCTATGACAATTGGTGTGCTTTGGGAGTTCTTCGAGTATTCTGCAGACCACTATTTAGGTTTGGACATGCAGAAGGACACTGTAGTTACTTCCTTTAATTCAGTTTATCTGGATGAAAACAAGAGTAACACACCAATACCGGTAAACGACATTAAATACACTGAAGTCGTTTATGACGGCGACAAGACCTTCATTATAGAAGGAGGCTATTTGGACATTGGCCTGGAAGATACCATCGATGACCTTTTGGTCAACTTCATCGGCGCAGCCACATTTAGCTTGATGGGCTACGTATTTATAAGATTTGGTGGTAACTCTAAAATTGTTGAAAACTTTGTTCCTGTAATTGAAGAAGACGAAGATGAAGCGGCTAAGGCTGCTTTAAAAGAAGAAGAAACAAACGAGGAACTTGAGGCATATGCCGAAGAGACCTGACAAATTTAAAACGAGAATTAAACCAGCCTCCCATGGGCGTGCAAAAAATAATCGAATTTTTTGTTGACACGCTAAGGGGGGCTGTGATATTGTTTAAAGGCTATTGGATAGGTCTTTTTTTTATGCCTAAAAATAAACGGAGGTGAATGTTGTGCGAACAAAAATAACATTAGCATGTACAGAATGCAAACAACGCAATTATGACACGACAAAAGAGAAAAAGAATCATCCAGACAGGATGGAGACTAAGAAGTACTGCAGATTCTGCAAGAAGCACACGTTACATAAAGAAACAAAGTAGGCCACAGAGAGGATAAGACATGAGCGATAACAATAACAAATCAGCTAACAAAACAAGCTGGTGGCAGGGTGTTAAGGCTGAATTTAAGAAAATCATTTGGCCTGACAAACCAACTCTTGTTAAGGAAACAGTCGCTGTGATTGTTAGTACAGTAGTTTTAGCAATCATTATTATGCTTATTGACTGGCTTGTTAAGTACGGCCTTGACTTGATAATTAGGTAAAGGGTGACAAAATGGCAGAAGCAAGATGGTACGTAGTTCATACCTACTCTGGTTATGAAAACAAAGTTAAAGTTAACATCGAAATGACAGTTGAGAACAGAGGACTTCAGGATCAGATCCTTGAGGTTAGCGTTCCTACAGAGACAGTTATCGAGACCAAAGCAAATGGTCAGAAGAAGGCTGTTGAAAGAAAGCTGTTCCCTGGTTATGTAATTGTAAACATGGTCATGAATGATGACACATGGTACGCAGTTAGAAACATCAGAGGCGTTACCGGTTTCGTTGGTCCGGAATCTAAACCAGTTCCTTTAACAGAAGCTGAGATTAAGAGAATGGGCGTTGGCAGACAGGCAGACGCAGCAGATGCAATCTACGTTACAGATGTTAAAGAGGGTGACACAGTTACCGTTACAGGCGGTGCCTGGATTGACACTCAGGGAGTTGTTAAGGTTGTTAATGCAAATAAGCAGACAGTTACGATCATCGTAGACATGTTTGGCCGTGAAACACCGGTTGAAATTGGCCTTAATGAGATTAAAGTAGAAAAATAATAAAAAAAAGCAAAAAAACCATTGTTCGTCAAGGCAGCGAACAAAGTGGGAGGATTCTTCCGATAACACCACATTTTTTTTGGAGGTAAGCTAATATGGCAAAGAAAGTTACAGGTTACATCAAATTACAGATTCCCGCTGGCAAGGCAACACCAGCCCCTCCAGTAGGACCAGCTCTCGGACAGCATGGTGTAAACATTGTACAGTTTACAAAGGAATTCAACGCAAGAACAGCTAATCAGGATGGTCTTATCATTCCTGTAGTTATTACTGTTTATGCAGACAGAAGTTTCAGTTTCATTACTAAGACTCCTCCTGCTGCAGTTCTTCTTAAGAAGGCTTGCAAGCTTGAAAAGGCATCAGGCGAACCAAACAAGAACAAGGTTGCTACAATCAGTAGAGCTGAAGTTCAGAAGATCGCTGAACTCAAGATGCCAGACCTTAATGCAGCAAACATTGATACTGCTATCAGCATGATCGCTGGTACAGCACGCAGCATGGGTATCGTAGTAGAAGATTAATTAGAATTGTACAATAACGTGGAAGGAAAGGCATATGCATGTCATTCCGTCACAACCACCAGGAGGTTATTATGAAAAGAGGCAAAAAATATAACGAGGCTGCAAAGCTCGTAACAAAGGGACAGGTTTATGATGTTCCTGAAGCATGCGCACTTCTTAAGAAGACTGCAACTGCTAAATTTGATGAAACTATTGAAGCACACTTCCGTCTCGGCGTAGATGGTCGTCATGCTGATCAGCAGGTACGTGGTGCCGTTGTTCTTCCTCACGGAACAGGAAAGACAGTTAGAGTTCTTGTTTTCGCTAAGGGACCTAAGGTTGACGAAGCACTTGCAGCAGGCGCTGATTACATTGCTGATGAAGAAACAATCGCAAAGATTACAAAGGAAAACTGGTTTGAATTTGACGTTGTAGTTGCTACACCAGACATGATGGGTCAGGTTGGTAAGCTTGGTCGTGTACTTGGACCAAAGGGCTTAATGCCAAACCCTAAGGCTGGAACAGTTACTATGGACGTAACAAAGGCTATTAACGATATCAAGGCTGGTAAGATTGAGTACCGTCTTGACAAGGCAAACATCATTCATTGCCCTATCGGTAAGGCTTCATTCACAGAAGAGCAGCTCGCTGATAACTTCAACGCACTTGCCGGAGCTATCATCAAGGCTAAGCCAGCTTCTGCAAAGGGCCAGTACCTTAAGAGTGTTACCGTTGCTTCAACAATGGGACCTGGAATCAAGATCAACGCTATTAAGCTTGACTAATTGATTCAATAAAACTTGATATTGACATGTTGTAATCAACATGTTATAAATTTATTTGACTGCCGAAGACAGTAGGTGCTTAACAGCGTAAGGTGAAACATACTCCTACCCAGGAAAGTCAGCTGATTAGAGAATTAATTTGCTGCCCTGACTCTTTCGGTCAGGGCAGTTTTTTTAGTGCAGCGGATGGCAGCCATAAAAATCTATAAAGGAGGATTCAAAATGGCAAAGGTTGAATTAAAAGCGCCTATCGTTGAGGAAATCAAGAAGTATGCTGAGGAAGCAAAGTCAGTTGTTCTTATTTCTTACAGCGGTATCACAGTAGCTGAAGACACAGCCTTCCGTAAAGCTTTCAGAGAAAAGAATGTAGTTTACAAGATCTACAAGAACACTTTCATGAAGAGAGCATTCGAAGGAACAGCTTACGAAGGTCTTAGCGATGTACTTGAAGGTACAACAGCTGTAGCATTCTCAATGAATGATGCAACAGATGCAGCTAAGGTTATTTCAGATGCAAAGAAGACCATTAATGCAATCAGCTTCAAGGCTGGTGTAATTGATGGCGAAGTTTATGATGCAGCAGGACTTGAAGTTATCGCTAGCATCCCATCAAGAGACGAACTTATTTCCAAGCTTCTTGGATCTATTCAGTCCCCTGTTACCAATCTTGCTCGCGTTCTTAATCAGATCGCTGAACAGAAGGAACAGACAGCTTAATTTTTATTAAATAGCCCAAGAGGCAAAACTTAAAACGGAGGAAAATAATAATGACAACTCAGGAATTTATCGATGCTATCAAGAGCATGACAGTAGTAGAATTAAATGATTTAGTTAAGGCTTGCGAAGAAGAATTCGGCGTAAGCGCAGCAGCAGGCGTTGTAGTTGCAGCAGCAGGTGCTGGCGCAGGTGCAGCAGCAGAAGAAAAGACAGAGTTCGACGTTGAACTTACAGACGTTGGTGCTGAAAAGATTAAGGTTATCAAGGTTGTTCGTGAAATCACAGGTCTTGGTCTCAAGGAAGCTAAGGAAGCTGTAGAAGGCGCTCCAAAGGTAATCAAGGAGCAGGCTGGCAAGGACGAAGCTGAAGACATCAAGAAGAAGCTTGAAGAAGTTGGCGCTAAGGTTACACTTAAGTAATTTTAATTCAAAAAATCCTTTATATGAAAAAAATAACTCCACAGGTTTTTGCCTGTGGAGTTTTTAATTTGCTTTTAATGCTTACGTGGTTTAGGTTTGGCATTTATTGCCAATCCGGTTATTACTGGTTTAAGGAAGCCACAATAGCATCCGCCAGCTCATCGAGCTGCGCCAGGTTTTCCTCATTAACTGCAGATCTGATGGAGATTAGTGGTTCGAGGATAGTCATATTCTTCATGGCCTCCACCATTTCCTTCATCTTTCTGTTGGCAGTTGGTGCCCAGGTTCCATTGTCGATTAAGGCAACGGTTCTGTTAGACAGGTTGTGCTTCTTAAGTTCGCTAAGAAGTGTGTCCATGCCATCAAAAACTTCAGTGTTGTAGGTTGAGCTCGCGAATACCAAAGTAGAGTACTGGAAAGCTCTGGAAACTAACTCTGAGGTGTTGGTTTTTGATGAGTCATAAACCAATATGTTTTTGATTCCGCGTTCTGCCAGTTTAACGGCTAATATGTCTGAAGCATTGGCAGTGTTACCATAGACGGAACCGTAGAATATGGCTACGGAATTTACTTCCGGTGTGTAACTTGCCCACTTGCTGTAGCGGTCTAAAATCAAGTCAAAATTTTCTCTCCAAACGTGTCCGTGAAGAGGAAGTAACATCTTTAATTTAAGCGCTGCAGCTTTCTTTAAAAGTACGGTTACCTGTGCGCCAAAGCGTCCTACGATGTTTACATAGTAGCGACGGGCTTCATCTGACCAGTCTCTTTCCCAGTCCACTTCATCAGCAAAGATTGTACCGCCTACGGCACCGAAGGAGCCAAAGGCATCAGCTGAAAAGAGCGCTCCCGTAGCAGTGTCAAAACTTACCATTACTTCAGGCCAATGAACCATTGGTGCGCCAATAAACTGCAGTGTATGATGACCGAGTTCTAAAGTGTCCCCTTCTTTGATGACAATTGACTGTCCACTTACATCGAGACCATAGAACTGCTTAATCATGCCGATGGCCTTTGCGGATGCCACGATTTTAAGGTCCGGATAAAGTCTCATGAGTTCCGGAATGGCAGCGCAGTGATCAGGCTCCATGTGCTGAACTACCATGTAGTCTAAGGAGCGGCCATGAAGGGCATATGCCAGATTGTCGAAGAACTGTCTTGTAACTGCGTCGTCGATGCCGTCCATGAGGCAGGTTTTATCGTCAACGATGCAGTAGTTGTTATAGGACATGCCGTTTGGAAGTGGATAATTGTTCTCGAAAAGCTCCAACCTTCTGTCAGAAGCACCGAGCCAATAGGTGTCATCGCAAACTTTTCTTACATTATACATTGGTTTCTCCTTTCGTATGGAAAGTGGTTACAATAGATAATTCAATTATATACGCTAAAATGAAAAAGTGGTACAGGAAATGTCGGAGGCATATGCCTGCAAGTGTAAAATTACACTTCATTACCGACTGAAAATTGAAAATTTAAGGCTAAATTTAAAAATAGTATAAAAAATAGGGCAAATAATACTATAATTGAGCACAAAATAATAATATAATACAAAATATAAACAAGAGTTAAGGGAAAACCAAGACTCCTGAATTTAAGAGCCGATAATTGATAGGAAATGACAAATCCAAGGAGGAAAACATGATGGACAAAAAAGTTTTAAAATTACTCGATGCACAGGTTAACAAGGAATTATATTCAGCTTACCTTTACATTGGAATCTCAAAATATTTCAAGAAGCAGAACCTTAATGGCTTTGCAGCTTGGTACATGGTACAGGCTGAAGAGGAAAAAGAACATGCAATGAAGATTTACAATTATCTTTTAGATAATGATCAGGATGTTACTTTAAGTGCACTTGAAGCCGTAAACATTGAAATTAAGGACGCGCTGGACGCTGTTAAGGCAGCAGACAAGCATGAACATTACATCACAGGAGAAATTAACAAGATTTACGATGCAGCAGTTGCGGCTAAGGATTACCGTACACAGCTTTTCCTCAACTGGTTCATTGAAGAACAGGAGGAAGAAGAGGAGAACTCAGGTGATATGGTCGCAAAGGTTTCAATGCTTGGCAAGGATCCTAAGAATCTCTACATCTTAGACAAGGATCTTGGAAAACGCGAAGACTAATTCTTAAATTTCAAGAAGTTTAAAAGCAAAATAAAAGGGAGGCTCATTAGAACCTCCCTTTATTTTGCTAAATGTTTGAACTCTATTAGTTTGCCTTAGCGTAGTTTTCTTCTACCTTAGCCCAATCAAGAACTTCAAAGAAAGCGTCAATATAGCTTGCACGCAGGTTCTTGTATTTTAAGTAGTAAGCATGCTCCCAAACATCAAGTGCAAGGATAGGAGTTGTACCGCAGCCTTCGCTGTAAGGGTTATCCTGGTTAGGAGTTGAAGTAACAACTACATCACCGGCCTTATCTACACTAAGCCAAGCCCAGCCTGAACCAAACTGACCGGTAGCAGCCTTTTTGATTGCAGCCTTAAGAGCATCAAGGTCACCATAAGCCTTGTCAATCGCATCTTTAAGAGCACCTTCCGGAGCTTTCTTAGGAGTTGGAGACATAATTCCGAAGTAAAGATTGTGGTTGTAGTAACCGCCACCATTATTACGGATAGTCTTTCTAAGAGCAGCATCTTCGATTGAATCAAGATTCGAAAGAAGTTCTTCAATAGGTTTATCTGAAACACCGGCCTTTTCTGCGGCTTCATTTAATGTCTTTGTGTAAGCAGCATGATGCTTGCCATAGTGAGTTTCCATGGTGAGAGTGTCGATAGATGGCTCAAGGGCATCAAAACTATAGTCTAGTTTAATTTGTTCGTACATGTCTTTTCCTTTCCGGCATATGCCTAACAAGTATTATGTTTATATAATATTGTGTAAAAAGAAAAAAGTATAGTACTATTTAAACTAAAAATTGAATAATTTTGTCAAAAAGAAAAAGAATTAGCTATTGACTAAATAATTTCAGTCAAAACGGAAATCGGAGTTTTTATGGAAATTAGTTTTGAGGAAAAACAAATTATTGAATTGAATAAAAAAAGAGATGCCAGCAAGAAACCACACAAGTATGATTTCGGAAATCTGCCCATCACGTTAGAACATGAAGTAGTGGATTCTGAGTTTAAACATGAGGAATTGCTCCATTGGCATGATGAGATTGAGGTGATAAGAATCAAAAGAGGCTCTATTCACTGTCATGTCAATGATTCGGATTTTGAATTGAATCCTGGTGAACTTTGCTTTATAAATCTGGAACAATTACACAGGGTTTACAATGTGAAAAGTGAAGTGTGCGACATGGATGTTCTTACGGTTAAAACTGACATGCTCATGCAGAATAAAGAAGTATTTGAACGATACATTAAACCTGTAATAACTAACAAGGATTTTGCTCATGTAAAGTTCGATGGCAGAAAGAGCTATGCCAGATTGATATCCGATATTTTTGATTTGCTCTATGAAATGATCACTCAAAAACCAATAGGTTATGAATTGGATGTGATTGGTTACATCTACATGATGTTTCGCAGGCTTTATCTGGTCTACAGTGATCAGGACGATTTGCCGGTGTCTTATGGTAGTGACATTACGTTGCAGCGCAGAATGACAGAATATATCTATGAACATTTTGCAGAGAAAATCACTCTTGATGATATTGCGGCAGCGGCAGGAGTCAGTAAATCCAAATGTGCGGCGCTTTTTAAAAAGTACACACAGAAAACGCCAATCACCTTTCTTAACAGTTACAGGCTGGAAGTTGGAGCCGGACTTCTTAAGAATACGGACGAGCCGATTTCCTATGTTTCTCAAACCTGTGGTTTTAGCGAACAGAGCTACTTTAACAGAATGTTTGTAAGGGAATATTCCTGCACTCCTCTCGAGTGGCGCAAAAGGAAAATTGATTAGTATGATTAGACTCCCCGTTTTTTCGGGGAGTTTTTTCGGCATATGCCTGAACTTTTTCGTATTGTTTAGGGAACGGTAATTTATTATAATAATTAAGTACGAAATTTTTACTCTCTAAAGAGAGGAAGGGGAGTCATGAATACAAAAGGTTTAACAACAGCAGAAGTTGAAGAAAAACAGAAACTTGGCAAAAACGTCCTGACACAGGGCAAGAAGAAAAGTATTTTTGCCATTATCTTAACTCAGTTTGCATCACCACTTTTATTACTGCTTATTGTGGCAGCGGTAATCTCCATCGCCACCGGTGAATTGGTGGATGGTATTATCATCATCGTGGTAGTTCTTGCAAACGTAATCATTGGAACAGTACAGGAAGTTTCCGCGGAAAAATCCGTGGAAGCCTTAAAACAGATAAATGCCTCGACGGCAGTAGTCATCAGAGACGGTAAGCAGAAGGAAATTCCTGCAGCTGACCTGGTAGTAGGTGACTATGTAATTCTTGAGGCAGGTCGCGTGGTACCGGCGGATCTTGCACTGACAGAGACCAGCTCTCTTAAGGTAAACGAATCTGCTCTTACCGGCGAAAGCGTTGCCGTGGAAAAAGATGCAAGAGAAAAGAGCGATGAGAAGACTGCTCTGGGTGATCGCAAGGACAAGTCCTTCATGTCCACTTTAGTTGAGTACGGACGTGGAGAAGGTGTCGTTGAAAAGATTGGTGATGATACAGAAATCGGTAAGATTTCCAAGATGCTTCATCACATCACAAAGCAGGAGACACCTCTTCAGAAGAACCTTAACAACATATCCATGGTATTGGGCCTGGCAGGCGTTGTGCTTTGCATCCTCATGTTTGTATGCCAGATTTTTATTTACGATACAGAAATCGTCGAGACTTTAATGATTTCAATTGCCTTTGCAGTTGCAGTTATTCCTGAAGGTCTCGCTACGGTTGTTACACTCGTGCTTTCTTCCGGTATTCAGAAGATGAGCAAGAGAAATGCCATCGTTAAGCAGCTTCACGCGGTGGAAACTCTGGGTGCGGTAAACGTTATCTGCTCCGATAAGACAGGTACTCTTACACAGAACAGAATGACCGTTGTAAGATGGTTCTTTAACGGTGTTGAAATTTCTGCCGAGGAAACAGAACTTAACGACCCTATCTTCGAGCAGTTACTTACAGGTTTCTGCGCTTGTAACGATGCGAAATATTCCGCAACTACCAAGGAAGAAATCGGCGATCCAACAGAGACCGCATTTATCAAGTACGCTAAGGATAACAAGCTTGGCTATGATAACATCATGGACGGAATCACAAGATTTGATGAAATTCCTTTCGATTCCGACAGAAAGATGATGACTACTCTTGACCGCATTGAAAAGGACGGCAAGACAAAGAACGTTTCCTTCACTAAGGGTGCCATCGATTCCGTCATTGTACGATGCGATAGAATCTTAGATGAGAACGGTGTTTGTGAAATTACAAATGAAGACGTTTTAGTTGCATCACAGTGTGCGGAAAAGATGAGTTCTGAGGCGCTTAGAGTTCTTGCTTTAGCTTACCGCGAAGGCGACGAGAAGCCACAGGAAAAGGATATGATTTTCGTTGGTCTTTCAGCTATGATTGACCCACCTAAGGAAGGTGTAAGAGAGACTGTAGAAGAGTGCCACCATGCTGGCATTGACGTAGCAATGATTACAGGTGATCACAAGATTACTGCCTTTGCCATTGCCAAGGAATTAGACATTGCAACAGACATATCCCAGTGCATCTCCGGTGCAGAAATCGACGAGATGGATCCGGAAGAATTCAAGAAGAATGTTCTTAACTACAGAGTATTTGCCCGTGTATCTCCTGAGAACAAGGTGCAGATCGTGCAGGCGTTCCAGTCTCATGACAAGATTTGCTCCATGACAGGTGACGGCGTAAACGATGCTCCATCCCTTAAAGCAGCCAACATTGGTGTAGCCATGGGTATCGGCGGAACAGAAGTAGCCAAGGATGCGGCTGAGATGATTCTTGTAGATGATAACTTCATCACCATCAAGAATGCAGTTATGGAAGGTCGTAACCTTTTCAATAACATTAAGAAGTCAGTTGTTTACCTGCTTCGTTCAAACTTCGGTGAAGTAGTGCTGATGGCGTCAGCCATATTCTCAGGCTTCTCCTCACCACTCTCCACAATTCAGATTTTGTGGGTTAACCTTTTGACCGATACAGCTCCATCCCTTGCACTCGGCATGGACAAAGGCTCTGACGCGGTAATGAACGAAAAGCCAAGAGATGTTAAGGCAGGAATCCTCACAAAGAGCGATTATCTTAACATCGTAATCCAGGGTGTAATCAGTGGATGTGCAGCCCTCATTGCATTCCTTCTTCCTATTATCTACGAAGTAGGAATCGTAAACGTGTTTGACGAAATCAATCACAACCCAGAACTCCTTAAGCTTTGCAGAACCTACTGCTTCAGCACTTTGGCGATTAACGAAATGCTGATGGCATATGTCTGCAAGACCAAGGGCAGCTTCGCCTTCGCTACAAAGGAAAGCTGGAACAACAAGGTGCTTAACATTATCACTATAGGTGGAATTATTCTTCAGATTATCGTGCTTCAGGTAGCACCACTTAGAAATCTCCTTAAACTTGCAAAGGTTGGCTTCGGCGACATCTTAGTAATCTTTGCAGTAGCAATTATCGGTGTGCTCGTTAACGCAGCCATCACACTTGCTAAGGAAAGACTCGACATTAAGAAGGAAAGAAATCTCTAATTTAAGGAACGGTTCATGGCAAAAAGTTTTTCGACAAAAGAAGCGACAGTAGTCTATGGCAATCACAGGCATATGCTTTCCCAGCTAACCAACATCAGTGAGGCGCCGGGAAACTATGTGCAGAAGATGCACAAGCAGATTGAGTACTGTTTGGATCAGGAGGCGAACAAGCGACTGGCGGATATGCCTATCGAGGAAATCAACCGCGATAAGGAAGGCATCCGTGTGGGTTTGCTTAAGGACGCCGGTTTGGAAAACCTGGGACAGCTGGGTCGTCTTAGCATGAGACAGATTCAGACCATTAAGGGCATTGGCGAGCAGTCAGCCTATGTTATCTCCCGTGAACTTAAGGAAATAAAGGCTGAGGCAGTAAAGAATGTCCAGCTCAGGGTGAATCCGGATGCGAAGACCAAGGAGGCTTCCAGCCTGGTTTACATGTACATGGTGTACAAAAAGGCACAGACCTTAGAGACGGATGCCAAGGCGCTTCTTGATAAGTATGGTGCCAGCATTGCGGCAGCGCTGCAGGATTTGATGCCTGCCACCAGTTCTGTTAACTGGTTCCTCACCTTCGGTAACAAGAAGAGGGATGCGGAAGGTGCCTACAATTATCTTGTAATGAAAACGGCGCAGGGCTATGACAAGCAGGTGCTTGATCTGTCTGTGGCCTACGAAAAATTAAATCAGCTGACCTATGATGATGCGTGGAAGTTCTTCCAGGAAAACACGGTGGACTTCTTTGCGACGATGGATCAGGTATATGCCGGCTCCTTTACTGCCCGCGAATCCGATGAGGACAAGTACTACGGCGTGCCGGAGGACATTGCCGAGCAGGTGCAGAACATAAGCCTTTACCCACAGGGCTTTAATGCCACCCTTCGTGGTTATCAGGAGTGGGGTGTTAAGTACATACTCCACCAGAAGAAAGTACTTTTGGGCGACGAGATGGGTCTTGGAAAAACCATACAGGCGATTGCAGCCATGGTATCCCTTAGCAATGAGGGCGAGAAGCACTTCCTCGTAGTTTGTCCGGCGAGCGTACTTATCAACTGGGTCAAGGAAATCCAGAAGTTTAGTACACTGAAAACATACACGGTGCACGGCCGAAATGCAGAGGATACTTTTGTGGATTGGCTTACTGGTGGCGGTGTAGCCGTAACCACCTACGAAACAACAGCAAAAATCCGACTTATTGATGAAGTCAGCGTGGGACTCCTCGTGGTAGACGAGGCCCATTACATAAAGAACAAAGAAACCAAGCGTTCCGAAAACGTGCGTGACATGACAAAACATTCCGAACGAATTCTGTTCATGACCGGAACGGCCATTGAAAACCGCGTGGATGAAATGGTGTCCCTTATCGATGCACTTAATCCACAGGTTGCAAGGGAAATCAGGAATATGTCCTCCATGAGACAGGCCCCTGAATTTAAACTCAAGGTGGCATCGGTTTACCTAAGAAGAAAACGTGAGCAGGTAGCCGGCGAACTTCCTGACCTTATCGAGAAGGAAGACTGGGTTGAACTTTTGGATTCAGAACGACAGGTTTACTATAACTCACTTTGCTCGAGAGACCTTGCGGCGGTTAGAAAGGTGTCTTGGAATATGCCTGACATCGCCCTCTCAAGTAAGGGTGAGAGACTGCTGGAAATCATTGACATGGCAGCGGAAGAAGAGCGCAAGGTAATTGTGTTCTCCTTCTTTAAACAGGTTATTGAAGGCGTGTCAGAATTGCTTAAGGACAGATGTGTGGGCGTGATTGATGGTTCGGTGACTCCGGAAAAACGTCAGGAACTTGTGGATGCGCTTTCCGCTTCTCCTGCAGGTTCGGTTTTGGTGGCACAGATTCAGGCAGGCGGTACCGGACTTAACATTCAGGCAGCCAGCGTGGTAATCCTTTGCGAGCCACAGTACAAGCCATCAATTGAAAACCAGGCGATTTCCAGATCTTACCGAATGGGTCAGAGCCGAAACGTACTTGTACACAGACTGTTGGCATCTGACACTTTTGATGAGCGGCTGATGGATATCCTGAAACAGAAGCAGGCAGTTTTCGATGCCTTTGCGGACGAGTCCGAGGCAGCGGAGCAGTTAGATGTCAAGGAATCTGTATTAAAGGATATCATTCAGGAAGAAATCACACGACTTAACAAGGTGTATCCTGAGATGGCGCCGGCGGGCGGTGAAAGCGAAACTGCGGTAAACGGAACCACAGATGCAGCCACAAGCGAAACTGCGGTAAACGGAACCACAGATGCAGCCACAAGTGAAACTGCTAATGCAGAAACTGCGGCAGCGAACGGAACCACAGATGCAGCCACAAGTGAAAATACAAACACAGAAACGGTGGCAGCAGATGAAAAACCTTCCATAAAGAAGGTTCTCATAGCCATGGATTCCTTCAAGGGCAGCCTCTCCTCCATGGAAGCAGGTAATGCTGTGGCGGAAGGCATTAAAAAGGCAGCCCCTGAAATAGAAGTAGAAGTTTGTCCGTTAGCAGACGGTGGTGAGGGTACGGTGGAGTCCCTGGTAACCGGTCTTAAGGGCGAGTACATAAAGACACCGGCCATTGGACCTTGCGGCACACCAATCATGTGCACCTACGGCTTGATTCCGGAACTCATGACCGCAGTTATTGAGATGTCAGCGGCAGCCGGTCTTCCTTTGGTTGAAGAAGGCAAGGGCAGTCTTACAGATACTACCACCTACGGCGTGGGCGACCTTATTAAGGATGCCATCCGAAAGGATTACCGCAAGTTTATTATCGGTATAGGCGGCAGCGGCACCAACGATGGTGGCGTGGGAATGTTAATGTCTTTGGGCTTTGAATTTTTAGATGAGGCTGGCGATGCCATTCCTCTCGGAGCCAAGGGCCTTAAAGACCTTAAAACGATTTCTGCGGAAAATGTTCTTCCTGAACTTAGCGAGTGCGAGTTTAGGATCGCCTGCGATGTAACCAATCCACTTTGTGGAGAGGAAGGTTGCAGCAAGGTGTTTGGTCCACAGAAGGGTGCGACTCCGGAGATGATCGAGGAAATGGACGGCTGGCTTAGCAATTACGCTAAAGTGGCAGAGCAATGTCTTGCTAATAACAATGCGGAGCGCTTCAACCCTGATTATCCGGGTGTGGGAGCGGCCGGCGGTTTAGGATATGCCTTTAGAGCTTTCCTCGGAGGCGATTTAGAGCGCGGAACCGACATTATTATAGAAGAAACTAAATTGGCTGATAAGGTTAAGGAAACTGACCTCGTGGTAACGGGAGAGGGCAGACTTGATGGTCAGACAGTTAAGGGCAAGGCGCCAATCGGCATTGCAGAGTTGGCGAAGAGCTTCGGCAAGAAGACAGTGGCCTTTGCAGGACGTCTGGGTGATGGCTATGAGGCCTGCCTGGAAAAAGGATTAGATGAATGTATCGCCATTACAGATGATAGTGTGGGTGATGAAGAGGCGATGAAGGAGGCATATGCCACAGCTAATCTGACAAAAGCAGCAGAAAACTATTTTAAAAAGCTTAATGCCGAAACAGAAGCAGGATCATGACAACATTTATTGATATCAGTGGAGGGAAAGTTCCAATGAAAAGAAAAATTGGGACAATGATACTTTCGCTTTTTTTGTTTTTTCGCAAAATTAGATGACTTTTTGTAAACCGCTCCCTTCAAGTCGGATTACAGTAACCGGTGTTGTTTCGGAAGATGAGCTCAAAGCGGCATATGCCCACATGTACGATGAAGAATGTGCATCGGAGCTGTTCGATTTCGGCGAGAGTCTGAGTGCCTTTGTTGAAATCTATAAAAACAACTTGTAAAAGCAACATGTAAAAAAATATCAGATTAACTTAAAAAAGCCCTGTACGGGGCTTTTTTTAGGTTCGAAAAAAACAATTTAAATAAAACGAAAAAATCGTTGACAGGGATTGACAAATTTGTTAATATGGACAATGCACTATTGTCAAAAATTGGGCTTTTTGCGCCCTAATGAGACTATAATGCTCATCTAAAATTATGTCAAGGAGATAAAACGTCAATGAATAAAAACAGAATTCATCCGATTAAAGTTGGCAAAAACGTTCGTATGAGTTTCGCAAGACAGAACGAGATCCTTGAGATGCCTAACCTCATTGAGGTTCAGAAATCATCATATCAGTGGTTCCTCGATAAGGGACTTAAGGAAGTCTTTGAAGATATTTCCCCAATTGAAGATTTTAACGGTAATCTCAGCCTTGAGTTTATTGACTACGAACTTAAGGAACCTAAGTACTCTATCGCAGAGTGCAAGGAAAGAGATGCAACTTACGAAGCGCCTCTTCATGCTACAGTTCGTCTTCACAATAAAGAAACTGAAGAAATCAGCGAGCATGACATCTTTATGGGTAATCTGCCTGCAATGACAGCAACAGGTACTTTCGTTGTTAATGGTGCAGAGCGTGTTATCGTCAGCCAGCTTGTTCGTTCACCTGGTATCTACTATGATATTGCACATGATAAGATTGGTAAGGAACTCTTCTCATGTACAGTAATTCCTAACCGTGGTGCATGGCTTGAATATGAAACAGATTCTAATGACGTTTTCTACGTACGTGTAGATAGAAATCGTAAGGTACCTGTTACACAGCTTATCCGTGCTTTAGGTATCGGTACAAATCAGGAAATCATCGACATGTTCGGTGAGGAGCCTAAGCTTATGGCTACATTTGAGAAGGACCCTTCTACTAACTATCATGAAGGTCTTCTTGAACTCTACAAGAAGCTTCGTCCGGGCGAGCCTCTTGCAGAAGATAGTGCTAAGCAGCATCTTGATAACATCTTCTTTGATGAGAGAAGATACGACCTTGCAAAGGTTGGCCGTTACAAGTACAACAAGAAGCTTGAGCTCTGCAGAAGAATTGTAGGTTTTGCATTTGCTGAAGATGTAGTTGATCCGTCCACAGGTGAAATCTTAGCCGAGGCTGGAACAGTTGCTACAGAAGAGCTTGCAGCTGCAGTTCAGAATGCTGCAATTCCTTATGTTTGGGTTCAGGGAACTGAGCGCAACATCAAGGTTCTTTCAAACATGGCAGTTGATCTTAGAAACTTTGTTGACTGCAATCCTGAAGAACTTGGAATTACAGAACTTGTTTATTATCCAAAATTAAAAGAAATCCTTGACGAGTACACAGACATTGAAGAAATTAAGGAAGCAATTGCTGACAATGTAAATGAGCTTGTTCCTAAGCACATTACAAAGGAAGACATCTTTGCTTCTATCAACTATAACATGCATCTTGAGTATGGCGTTGGTACTAAGGACGACATCGATCACCTTGGAAACCGTCGTATTCGTGCCGTTGGCGAACTCCTTCAGAACCAGTACAGAATTGGTATGACAAGAATGGAAAGAGCCATCAGAGAAAGAATGACTACTCAGGATACAACAACTGTTACAGCAACAGCGCTCATCAACACAAAGCCTGTTACAGCAGCAGTTAAAGAATTCTTTGGAAGTTCACAGCTTTCACAGTTCATGGATCAGAACAACCCTCTTAGTGAGCTTACACACAAGAGACGTCTTTCAGCCCTCGGACCTGGTGGTCTTTCAAGAGACCGTGCCGGCTTCGAAGTTCGAGACGTTCACTATACTCACTATGGTAGAATGTGTCCTATCGAGACTCCTGAAGGTCCTAACATCGGTCTTATTAACTCTCTTGCTTCTTATGCAAGAATTAATCAGTACGGTTTTGTTGAGTCACCTTACAGAAAGTGCGATAAGTCAGATCCTGCTAATCCAAGAGTAACTGACGAAGTTGTTTATCTTACAGCTGATGAAGAAGATCGTTACACAGTAGCTCAGGCGAGTGAGCCACTTGATGAGAAGGGTTATTTCGTAAATGACCAGATCTCAGGACGTTACAGAGAAGAAATTGCTTCTTACGAGAAGTCAAGAATCGACCTCATGGACGTATCTCCTAAGATGGTATTCTCAGTTGCTACTGCCATGATTCCATTCCTTCAGAACGACGATAGTAACCGTGCGCTCATGGGTTCAAACATGCAGCGTCAGGCAGTGCCACTTCTCTTCACTGAATCACCTCAGGTTGGTACAGGTATTGAAGAAAAGGCAGCTGTTGACTCAGGTGTTTGCGTTGTTGCTGAAAATGATGGTGTTGTGGAATATGCCGATGCTACCAGAATTGTTATCAGAAGAGAAGATGGTGAAACAGACAAGTATGTGATCACTAAGTTCTCAAAGAGTAACCAGGGCACATGCATCAACCAGAGACCAATCGTCTTCAAGGGTGACAAGGTTAAGAAGGGTGAGGTAATCGCTGACGGACCTTCAACATCCGGTGGTGAACTTGCTCTTGGTAAGAACCCTCTCATCGGTTTCATGACTTGGGAAGGTTACAACTACGAAGATGCTGTTCTTCTTAGTGAAAGACTTGTACGTGATGATGTTTACACATCTATTCACATTGAAAAATATGAAACAGAAGCCAGAGATACTAAGCTCGGACCAGAGGAAATCACAAGAGATATTCCTAGCGTTGGTGAAGAAGCATTAAAGGATCTCGACGACAGAGGTATCATCAGAATTGGTGCTGAAGTACGAAGCGGAGACATTCTTGTAGGTAAGGTTACACCTAAGGGTGAAACAGAGCTTACAGCAGAAGAGAGACTTCTTCGTGCAATCTTCGGTGAGAAGGCAAGAGATGTACGCGATACATCACTTCGTGTTCCTCATGGAGAATTCGGTATCATCGTTGATACTAAGGTATTTACAAAGGCTAATGGAGATCTTGCTGCAGGCGTTAACGAAACAGTAAGAGTTTACATTGCACAGAAGAGAAAGATTCAGGTCGGTGATAAGATGGCCGGTCGTCATGGTAACAAGGGTGTCGTTTCACGAGTACTCCCTGTTGAAGACATGCCATTCCTTCCAAATGGACGTCCACTTGATATCGTTCTTAACCCGCTCGGCGTACCTTCCCGAATGAACATCGGACAGGTGCTCGAGATTCATCTTTCACTTGCATCACAGGTACTTGGTCTCAAGATTTCAACACCTGTATTTAACGGTGCGAAGGAAGAGGACATCGTAGATTCCCTGAAGTTAGCTAATGACTATGCAAACATGGAACTCGATGAATTTGAAAAGAAATACAAGAAAGAGCTTAATCCAGACATCATGAAGTTCCTCCTTGAAAACGAGGAATACAGAAAAGAATGGAAGGGCGTTCCTATTAAGGAAAATGGTAAGGTACAGCTCCGTGACGGTAGAACCGGCGATGACTTCGAAGGCGAAGTTACAATCGGATTCATGCATTACCTTAAGCTCCATCACCTTGTTGATGATAAGATCCATGCACGTTCAACAGGTCCTTACTCACTCGTAACTCAGCAGCCACTTGGTGGTAAGGCTCAGTTCGGTGGACAGCGTTTCGGTGAAATGGAAGTTTGGGCTCTTGAGGCATATGGCGCATCCCATGTACTTCAGGAAATCCTTACAGTTAAATCCGATGACGTTACAGGCCGTGTTAAGACTTATGAAGCTATCATTAAGGGTGAAAACATTTCCAAACCTGGAATTCCAGAGTCCTTCAAGGTACTCATTAAGGAATTACAGGCGCTTGCACTGGATGTTGCTGTTCTTGATGAAGACGGCAAAGAAGTCAACCTCAGTGAAGATATGAATTTCTCAACCAGTAATGAACTGAAAAAGCTTCTCGAGGGCGAAGGCGCCAGAAGCAATGAAAACTATGTTGCGGAATATGCCGCAGCAGGTTCATCAGTAATTGACGCTGAGCAGATTGATATGCCGATTAACTAGACAGCAAACATTTTTGAATAAGCCAAGAAAGGGGCAATGGAATGTCATTCGAAAATACAGAAGAAAAAGATATTACATATAACAGCATCAAGATTGGCCTTGCTTCTCCTGAGAAGATTATGGAGTGGGCAAGAGCCGGCAGAGCTGGTGACATCTCAAACTATGAGGTCACAAAGCCTGAAACCATCAATTACAGAACTTTAAAGCCTGAAACTGATGGTCTCTTCTGCGAAAAGATTTTTGGACCTACTAAGGACTGGGAATGTCATTGTGGTAAGTACAAGAAAATCCGCAACAAAGGTGTAATCTGCGACAAGTGTGGCGTTGAAGTTACAAAGGCTACAGTTCGTCGTGAAAGAATGGGTTACATCAAGCTTGCAGCTCCGGTTTCACACATTTGGTACTTCAAGGGTGTTCCTAGTAGAATGGGTCTCATCCTTGACCTTACACCAAAGGTACTTGAAAAGGTTCTTTACTTTGCAAGTTACATCGTACTTGATCCAGGTGAAACAGGACTTCATCTTAAGGATGTCCTTACAGAGGCTGAGTACAATCAGGCATGTGAGGAATATGGCTATGACGCTTTCCGTGTAGGCATGGGTGCTGAAGCCATCAGAGAACTCCTTGAGAACGTTGATCTTGACAAGGAAGCAGAAGAATTAAGAAAAGAATTCGAAGCTTCTACAGGTCAGAAGAGAATCAAGATTGTAAAGAGACTTGAAGTTATTGAAGCGTTCAGAGAATCAGGAAACAGACCTGAGTGGATGATCCTTACAGTTATTCCTGTAATCCCACCAGATCTTCGTCCTATGGTTCAGCTTGATGGTGGACGTTTTGCAACATCAGATCTTAACGATCTTTACAGAAGAATCATTAACAGAAATAACCGTCTTAACAGACTTCTCTCTCTTGGAGCACCGGAACTTATCGTTAGAAACGAAAAGAGAATGCTTCAGGAAGCAGTAGATGCTCTTAATGATAACGGTAGAAGAGGAAGAGCCGTAACAGGTGCCGGAAACCGTGCACTTAAGTCTCTTTCAGATATGCTTAAGGGTAAGCAGGGTCGTTTCCGTCAGAACCTTCTCGGAAAGCGAGTTGACTACTCCGGACGTTCAGTTATCGTAGTAGGACCTGAACTTAAGATTTATCAGTGTGGTCTTCCTAAGGAAATGGCTATCGAACTTTTCAAGCCATTCGTTATGAAAGAACTTACAGCCAGAAATCTTGCGCAGAACGTTAAGGCTGCCAAGAAGATGGTTGAAACATTAAAGCCAGAGGTTTGGGACGTCCTTGAAGACGTCATCAGAGAGCATCCGGTAATGCTTAACCGAGCTCCTACCCTTCATAGACTTGGTATTCAGGCCTTCGAGCCAATCCTTGTTGAAGGTAAGGCTATTAAGCTTCATCCACTCGTATGTACAGCGTTCAACGCCGACTTCGATGGTGACCAGATGGCTGTGCATCTTCCACTTAGTGTTGAAGCACAGGCTGAATGTAGATTCCTCATGCTTTCACCTAACAACCTTCTTAAGCCATCCGATGGTGGTCCTGTAGCCGTTCCTTCACAGGATATGGTTCTTGGTATCTACTATCTTACAATGGATAAGCCTGGTGATAAGGGCGAAGGCAAGTGCTTCAAGAATTACAGCGAAGCAATCATGGCTTACGAAAACAAGGTAATCACTCTTCAGTCTAAGATTAAGGTTAGAAGAGAGATGGAAAATGAAGACGGTACAGTTGATTCAGGTATCATCGATACTACACTTGGTCGTCTCATCTTCAATGAGGTTATTCCTCAGGACCTTGGTTATGTAGATCGTACAAAGCCAGAAAACAGATTTAAACTTGAGATTGATGAACTCGTTAAGAAGGGTAACTTAAAGAAGATCCTTCAGAAGTGCATCAATGTTCATGGCTCAACAAAGACTGCTGAAATCCTTGATGCCGTTAAGGCACTTGGTTACAAGTATTCAACAAGAGCCGCAATGACCGTATCCGTTGCCGACATGACAGTTCCTGAAACAAAGCAGGGCATCCTCGATGTAGCTCAGGAAAGCGTTAACAGAGTCAACGAAGGTTACAAGATGGGTGTCATCAAGGAAGACGAGCGTTACACTAACGTAATCAAGATCTGGAATGACGCCGATGAAAAGATTAAGACAGACCTTCTTAATGGTCTTGACACTTACAACAACATCAAGATGATGGCTGATTCCGGTGCCCGTGGTTCTAACGACCAGATTAAACAGCTTGCCGGTATGCGAGGCCTCATGGGTAGTACAACAGGTAGAACTATTGAACTTCCTATCAAGGCTAACTTCCGAGAAGGTCTTGATGTACTCGAGTATTTCATTTCTGCGCATGGTGCTCGTAAGGGTCTTTCAGATACAGCGCTTAGAACAGCCGATTCAGGTTACCTTACAAGACGTCTTGTAGATGTAACTCAGGATCTTATCGTTCGTGAAAAGGACTGTGCTGAAGGTAAGGATGAAATCCCTGGTATTGAAGTAAAGGCTTACTACGATATCGTTGGTTATGATCCTGTAACTAAAGAGCCACAGATTAAGGAAATCGAAACACTTAAGGAAAGAATCACAGGTAGAACATCTTGTGAGACAATCTATGATGATAACGGTGAAGTAATCGTTAAGAAGAACCAGCTTATCACTCCTAAGAGAGCTGAGAGAATCTGTGATACACAGGCTATCAAGGAAGCTGGCTACGAAGCAACTGTTAAGATCAGAACAGCCCTTTCCTGCCGTTCACACATCGGAATATGCGCTAAGTGCTACGGTACTAACCTTGCAACAGGCGTTCCTGTACAGGTAGGTGAAGCTGTTGGTATTATTGCCGCTCAGTCAATCGGTGAGCCTGGTACACAGCTTACAATGAGAAACTTCCACTCAGGTGGTATTGCGAATGCATCCGATATCACACAGGGTCTTCCTCGAGTAGAAGAACTTTTCGAGGCAAGAAAGCCAAAGGGTCTTGCTATTATCGCTGAATTTGGCGGACGCTATGAATTCGTAGATTCAGGCAAGAAGAGAGAAGTTATCATCACAAACGATGAAACAGGCGAGTCAAAGACTTACCTTATCCCTTATGGATTTACTTTACACCAGGTAAAGGATGAGAAGGGTGACATCATCGAAAGAAAGACAATTGAAGCAGGTGAAAAGATTACAGAAGGTTCTATCGACCCTCATGATCTTTTAAGAATCAAGGGACTTACAGCTGTACATGATTATCTTATTCGTGGCGTTCAGCAGGTATACCGTGATTCCGCATCTGTAGATATTTCTGATAAGCATATCGAAGTTATCGTTCGTCAGATGCTTAAGAAGATTAAGATTGAAGAAATCGGAGATTCCAGCTTCTTACCTGGAGCAATGGTTGACATTCTTGACTTCGAAGATGAGAATGAAAAGCTTGAGGCAGAAGGAAAGCAGCCTGCAACAGGTGAAAGAATTATCCTTGGTATTACTAAGGCTTCACTTGCTACAAACTCATTCCTTTCAGCTGCATCATTCCAGGAAACAACAAGAGTACTTACAGATGCTGCAATTAAGGGTAAGGTTGATCCACTTGTAGGTCTTAAGGAAAATGTTATTATCGGTAAGATTATTCCTGCCGGTACAGGAATGGCTGTATACTCAGACATTAAGCTTGATTCTGATGAAAGAGAAGAAAAGCGTAAGGCAGAACTTGCAAGACTTCGTAAGGAAGCCATCGAAGCTGAAAAGGCTAAGAAGGAAGAAGAACTTGCGAAGAAGAAGGAAGCTGACAAGGCTAAGGCTGAAGAAGCTGCTGAAGCAAGCATTGCCGGAGGCGAAGAGTACTACGATGCTAACGATTACTTTGAAGCAGGCGATTTCGAAGATTCAGAATACGATGTTGAAGACGAATTCGTATATGCTACAGAGGAAGATCTTGAAAACGATGATGAGTTTGAGTATGAGGAAGAATTCGAAGAAGTTGAAGGACTTGACGGAACTGACTCAAACGACAATGCTTAATTTATCTAAAAAAGCTGCTGCTCTTAATGGAGCAGCAGCTATCTTTTAAAAATCCTAGAACAGTTTTAAAAAGTAAATAAACGGAGATGCTATATGGATTATTATAGTATGCAATTAGCCGAGTTAAAGCAGGCTGCCAAGGCTTTTGGTCTTAAGGGCGTAAGCACCATGAAGAAAAAAGAACTTGCAGAGCTTTTGACACAGGTTGAAGCAAAGATGGCAGAAAACAGAAAAAATGCTGCCGCTAAAAAGAATGCAGAGAAAAAAACAGAAGCACCTAAAGCCCCAGCTACTGCACCTGTAGTGAAGAACGTGCAGAAAAATAATGCTCAGAAGCAGAATATGCCAGAGCAGAATGTACAGGAACAGAAGCAGAATATGCCGGAGCAGAACACTCAGGAACAGAATGCACAGGAGCAGGATACACAGGAACAGAAGGCTCATCAGATTCCTTCCACCGGAGAGGTTAGAGAAGGTGTACTGGAGCTGGTGCCTAACGAAGAATTCGGTTTCGTAAGAAGTGAAAATTATCTTTCAGGAGATAAGGACGTTTACGTTTCACCATCTCAGATTAATAAGCTGAGACTTAAGACAGGTGACTATATTCGCGGTGGTCTTAAGCCAAAGATGGGTAACGAAAGAAATCAGGGTTTTGCGTTTATCGATTCCGTTAATGGAATTGATCCGTTAAAGATCAGATTCAGACCTCGCTTTGAGGACCTTACTCCAATCTTCCCACATGAGAGAATTCATTTGGAAACTGACAGAAGTACTCCAGCCATGCGACTGGTGGATTTAATTTCCCCTGTTGGTAAGGGCCAGAGAGGTATGATTGTTTCTCAGCCAAAGGCTGGTAAAACTACACTGCTTAAGCAGGTAGCCAATGCCATCAAGGCTAATCATCCTGAGATTCACATCATCATTCTTCTTATTGATGAAAGACCGGAAGAAGTTACTGACATGAAGGAGTCCATTAAGGGCGATAACGTAGAAGTAATTTCCTCAACTTTCGATGAACTTCCGGACAACCACAAGAAGGTTTCTGAAATGGTACTCGAAAGAGCTAAGCGTCTTGTTGAGAGCCGTCAGGATGTAGTTATTCTCTTAGACTCCATTACAAGACTATCAAGAGCTTACAACCTTACTGTTGCTAACTCCGGTAGAACACTGTCAGGTGGTCTTGATCCAACCGCACTTTACATGCCAAAGAAGTTCTTTGGTGCAGCCCGTTGCATGAGAGAAGGCGGAAGCCTTACAATTCTTGCCACTGCATTAGTAGAGACCGGTTCAAGAATGGACGACGTGGTATTCGAGGAATTTAAGGGTACAGGTAACATGGAACTTGTACTGGATCGTTCACTTTCCGAGAGAAGAATATTCCCGGCCATTAACCTTCCTAAGTCAGGAACAAGACGTGATGACCTTCTTCTTACACCGGAAGAATTCGAGGCGGCTTACCTCATGAGAACAGCCCTTAATGGTGCCAAGTCAGAGGACGCCATCGAACTTATTTTAAATTACGTTAAGAACACAAAGAACAATGCCGAACTGGTGCACAACATCAAGGTGAGAGGCATATTCCCAAAAATATAGCGAGCTTAAATTTTTAATTTCACAGATTAAGACAAATCGGAATGTTTTGTTTTAATGGTTGTTATATTGGAATTAAACACCACAAAATGTGCTATTAAATAGTAGAAAAATAGGTGTTGCATTAAAAAAACAACTATGTTACAATGAGAAAGCTTGTTTGGGAGTGAACAGATATTTATTATATTTAACATAGAATTTGTGAGGTGAATAAAATGCAGGAAGCAATTCAGCCAAAATATTATCAGGCAAAGGTTACATGTAACTGTGGTAACACATTCGTAACAGGTTCAACAAAGGAAGAAATCCATGTTGAAGTTTGCTCAAAGTGCCATCCTTTCTATACAGGACAGACAAAGGCTTCTAGCCAGCGTGGTGCAGCAGAAAAGTTCAACAAGAAGTACGGTCTGTAATATTAAAACGATTAAGAATTTTAGAGATAGGTTGGGATGTAATGCATCTCAACCTATTTTATTATCACGAAGTATTTTAGCCCCTTGGGGCCATGGAGGGTTTTGATGGGACACATTAATTCCGGTATCGGTGGTCAGGCGGTAATGGAAGGCGTGATGATGCGTAATGGAGATCATTATGCAATTTCAGTTCGCCTTGAGGACAAATCGATTGTTACCGACATAAAAGAGTGCCACAGCATAACTGAAAAACACAAATGGCTTGCGTTACCTTTTATAAGAGGTACGGTAAACCTTATTGAATCCACTGTCATTGGCATGAATGCCATGACTTACTCTGCCAATTTCTTTGAAACTGAAGAGGAGAAGGCAGAGCGAGAAAAGAAGGAAGCGAAGAAGGCTGCAAAGGCTGGTAAGGAAGTTAAGGAAGGCGAGAGCAAGGGCTTTATGTCAGGTGCTGTACTTGCCGGAACCATGATACTTTCCTTTGTCATGGCCATGGCGCTTTTCATGCTTCTTCCACAGGTGATTTCCGAGCTTCTTTGCAAGCTTACGGGATTTCCTAAGGGCGGATTTTTCGGTGATGTGGTGGAAGGCGTAATGCGTCTTGTCATCTTCATCCTTTATGTTAAATTAATTTCTCTTATGGAAGACATTAAGAGAACCTTTATGTATCACGGTGCAGAGCACAAGTCCATCAACTGTCTTGAAGAAGGACTTCCTCTTACCGTAGAAAATGTAAGAAAGAGCAGCAAATTCCACAAGAGATGCGGAACCAGCTTTATTATCTACGTGCTTATCATCGCCATAATTGTCATGATGTTTATTCCTGACATTACGGCGTTTAATCCTGTAGTGAATTTCCTCTTGAGATTCCTTTTAAGAATTCTGGTACTTCCTATTATTGCAGGATGTTCCTATGAACTTTTAAGATATGCAGGCAAACACGAAAATAAGTGCGTAAAGGCCCTTACAAAACCGGGTTTTTGGATGCAGTCCCTTACCGTTAAGGAACCAACTGACGACATGATCGAAGTTGGTATCAAGTCCGTAGAGGCAGTTTTTGACTGGAAGGAATTCCTTCGCAATAACTTTCCTGAAACGGTAATCCCTGAGGATACAGAGGACGCAGCAAACATTTAGTTTGTTTATTAATTAGAAAATAATCAATGAAATATATAGAATGCTACAACGACGCCGTAACGGAGTTAAGATTCCTGGGTCACGATGAAGCCAAACTTGATGTAGGGTTAATCATGGAAAAGGTTTCAGGCATATCCCGCATCGACTGGTTTTTTAAGCGCGAAGAGGAGATGCCTCGTGAGCAGGAAGAATTGTTTGACTCCTATATCGAAAGATTAAAAGATGACGAGCCCGTTTCCTACATAATCGGTACCCGTGATTTCATGGGCTTTACCTTTAAGGTAACTCCGGATACCCTGATTCCGAGACAGGACACAGAAAATCTCTGCGAAGAGGTAATCAACTGGGCCGTTAACAACAAGAAAAAAGATTTGTCAATTCTGGACCTGTGCACAGGTTCGGGTTGCATTGCCATAAGCATTAAAAAGTTTTTGGAAAGGAAGGGAATCTCAGGCATATGCCTGGGCTCCGACATTTCCGAAGGCGCACTTAGTGTGGCAGAAGAAAATGCGAAGCTTAATGAAGCAGACGTTAAGTTTGTGAAAAGCGATGCGTTTAAAAACATCGAAGAAAGTTTCGATGTAATAGTTTCAAATCCACCTTATATCCCTGAAAAATACAAGGATGAGCTGGACAGAAAGGTAGTGGACTTTGAGCCCTATGATGCGCTGTTTTCCGGTTGGGATGGATTGGATTTTTATAAAATAATTGCAAAAGAAGCAAAAAAGCATTTAAATAAAGAGGGAATGCTATTCCTGGAGATTGGATGTGACCAGGGCGAGAGCGTTCCGGAGATTTTGAAAGCAGAAGGCTACGAGGACATCATGGTAAAGAAAGATTATAACAATCTGGACCGAGTTGTTGTTGCCGTGTACAGACACTATTAGCTCCGACAGTTGGAGAAAAGGTGCTGAAGCGGCAGACTAATTACCGCGTTCAGCAAAATGTACACTAAATGACAGAGAGGAAAATACTATGTTTGATAAATTAGAAGACCTTGTAATGAAATTTGAAGAACTTCAGATGGAACTTTCATCCCCTGAAGCAGCCAGTGACACAAACAGATTTAGAAAATTAATGAAGGATTCTGCTGAAATTCAGCCTATCGTTGAGAAGTACACAGAGTACAAGAACGCTAAGCAGGCAGTGGCAGACAGCCTTGAAATGCTGGACCTTGAAGATGACGAAGAAATGCGTGAACTTGTAAAGGAAGAGCTTAATGAGAACAAAGCAAAAATCACAACCTTAGAAGAGGAATTAAAGATTCTCCTCCTTCCTAAGGACCCTAATGATGACAAGAACATCGTGATGGAAATCCGTGCAGGTGCAGGTGGCGACGAAGCAGCACTTTTTGCAGCAGAGCTTTACAGAATGTACCTTCACTATATTGAAACCAAGCGCTGGAAAGTTGAGCTTATCAACATGGAAGAAACCGGCATTGGCGGTATGAAGGAAGTTGAATTCATGGTTAAGGGTCAGGGTGCTTACTCCATCTTAAAGTACGAGAGTGGCGTACACCGTGTACAGCGAGTACCAAAGACTGAGTCCGGTGGCAGAATTCACACTTCAACAGCATCTGTAGCAGTTATGCCTGAGGCTGAAGACGTGGATATCCACATCGATGAAAAGGACATTAGAATCGACGTAATGCGTGCGTCAGGTTGTGGTGGTCAGTGTGTCAATACAACTGACTCTGCAGTTCGTCTTACGCATATGCCAACCGGTATCGTAATTTACTCACAGACTGAAAAGTCACAGATTCAGAACCGTGAGAAGGCGTTCGCACTTCTTCGTTCAAAACTCTATGATCTTGAACAGCAGAGACTTCACGATGCTGAAGCAGATGCAAGAAAGAGCCAGATCGGAACCGGTGACAGATCTGAAAAGATCAGAACCTACAACTTCCCTGATGGCCGTGTAACTGACCACAGAATCGGTCTTACACTTTACAAACTTGACAAGATTCTTAACGGAGACATTCAGGAAATCATTGACGCCTGCATCGCAGCAGATCAGGCAGCAAAGCTTGCAAAGGTAAATGAACAGGAAACTGCATAATGATAACTTCTACATCAAATCAGAAGATTAAAAAAATAACTAATTTACTTAAGAAAACAAAGGCCCGCCGCGAGGAGGGCCTCTTTGCGTGTGAAGGGAGAAAAATGTTCCTTGAAGTACTCACTCAGTTCCCGGAAAGAATTGAGGAGGCCTTCTTCACTGAGGACTGTCTTGCCGAACTTTCAGAAGGCGAAAACGGAGCACAGGTTAAGGACGCGCTGACAAAGATTAAGTACGAAACCGTGGATGATAAAATATTCTCTCAGATTGCAGAGACCGTGACACCACAGGGTGTGATTGCTCTGGTAAAAACTCCGGTCTATGAACTGGGTGACCTTTTGGGCGAGAAGACTAAACTTCTGGTGTTGGACGACCTTCGTGACCCGGGCAACCTGGGCACCATCGTAAGGACGGCGGAAGCAGCCGGCATGAGTGGCATCCTGCTTTCCAAGGAGTCTGTTGACATCACCAACCCAAAGGTGGTTCGTTCCACCATGGGTGCCATCTACAGAGTACCGTTTTTCTATGCGGAAAATCTGGTGGAAACCTTAAAGGAAATTAAGAAGGTGAAGCCGGAACTTAAGGCATATGCCTCAGCTCTCCACCACGACTCCAAACTCTACAATGAGGTGGACTATTCCGGAGACGTGGCAGTGGTGATTGGCAACGAATCCAACGGCGTTAGCGAAGCCGTGATAGGTGAGTCTGATGAGACCATTTACATCCCGATGCAGGGCAAGGTGGAATCCTTAAACGCAGCGGTGGCAGCGGCAGTCATCATGTACAAGGTGCAGGAAGCCTAAGATGGTCCCTTGGGGACGGAGTCAGTGGTCCAAAATTTGGCCCCTTAGGGACGGGGTTAGTGGTCCATTATTAAATAAGAATGGGGAAACAGTATGAGTAATTTACCTGTAAATAAAAATGCGACAAAGAAGGCGAAGGAATTACTTGGCTATCTTTATGAAGTGGCGGGCAAGGGCATATTAACCGGCCAGCACACACAGACCAATCCCATGGAGGAAAGAGAGTACATCCATGAGGTAACCGGGCACTATCCAAAGCTCACGGGCTTTGAACTTTTGTCCTACTCTCCAAACATTGATTACAAAAATTCCGGAGAGGCTTGTCTGACGGAAGTTGCGGAAAACAAGAATACTTTGGAAACTGCCATGAAGCTTTGCAAGACTACGGACATTATTCCTGTGTTCTGCTTCCATTGGTTCTCACCAACAGGTGGCAGCGACAAGGCTTTTTACTCCGAACATACTGACTTTGATCCGGAAATGGTTTTAAAGGAAAATTCGGCGGAAAGAAAGGCTTTCTTTAGCGACTTGGACGTAATCGCGTCCGAACTCGAAAAGTTCAAAAATGAGGACATTGCGGTCCTCTGGAGACCTTTCCATGAAGTGGAAGGCACCTGGTTCTGGTGGGGCCGAAAAGGCGGCGCCGTTGCAAAGGAGCTTTACCTTCTGCAGTACGACTACTTTGTAAATGTTAAGCACCTGGACAATCTTATCTGGGTTTGGAGCACGCCAACGAAGGAAGCCTATCCGGGCGATGACTTCGTAGACGTTATCGGATGGGACATATACCTTCCTGAGAAGAAAGCAACGGACTACAAGGCACAGTACGAAGAACTTGTTAACAACACCACGAAAAACAAGGTGGCTGCATTAACAGAGGTGGGCTACAATCCGGACGTTAACCTGCTTTCAAAAAGCAGAGTTCCATGGGCCTTTTACATGACCTGGTCCAAGGAATTTGCCATGGACGGCATATACAACACTAAAGAAGAACTTAAGGAAATCTACAGCAGCGATTACGCGATAAAGCTCTAGAGCCTGTATCATAGAAAGGAGTAACAAATGGTAAGACATGTAATTTTATGGCAGCTTAAGGATGAACTTTCTGCCGAAGAAAAATGCGCAGCAAAGAAGGCAATCAAGGAAGGTCTTGAGGCATTAAAGGGTGTGGTTCCTGAAATCGTGGAAATTAACGTTCACGTAAACGGACTGGAATCTTCAAACGCAGACATAATGCTCGATTCAGTTTTTGAGAATGAGGAAGGACTTAAGGCATATGCCGTAAATCCTAACCACGTGGCAGTAGCCAAGGGCACTGTAGTTCCAGCTGTTAAACAGAGAGTTTGTATCGACTTTGAATTCTAAATAAAGCATTGAAACCTAAATTTAATAATGGTAAAATATTTAAGGTTAAGCTGAAACAATTGGCTAAATAAAAAAAGGAGACGTAAAAAAATGTCTAGTGTAAAATTTGATTATTCAAACGCTTCAAAGTTTATGTCAGATGCAGAAGTAGAGTTAGCTAAGAGCGCTGCACTTGCTGCAAAGGAAACACTCGTATCAAAGAGTGGTGCAGGAAATGATTTCCTTGGATGGATTGATCTTCCTGTTGCCTATGACAAAGAAGAATTTGCAAGAATAAAGAAAGCCGCTGCTAAGATCCAGAGCGACTCCGATGTTCTTATCGTAATCGGTATCGGTGGTTCTTACCTCGGCGCAAGAGCTGCAATCGAATTTCTTCGTCACAGCTTCTATAACAACGCAACTAAGGAAACAAGAAAGACTCCTGAAATCTACTATGTTGGTAACTCAATCAGCACAACTTACATTGCTGACCTTATCAACGTAATCGGTGACAGAGATTTCTCTATCAACATGATTTCTAAGTCAGGAACAACAACTGAGCCTGCTATCGCATTCAGAGTATTCAAGAAGATCCTCATCGACAAGTACGGTAAGGAAGAAGCAAACAAGAGAATCTATGCTACAACAGATAAGGCAAGAGGTGCTCTTAAGACAGTTGCTAATGCAGAAGGCTATGAGTCATTCGTAGTTCCTGATGACATCGGTGGTCGTTTCTCAGTTCTTACAGCAGTTGGTCTTCTTCCAATCGCTGTATCAGGTGCAGACATCGACAAGCTCATGGAAGGTGCAGCAAGCATGCGTGAGCAGTGCCTTAAGAACGACTATGAAAACAATGACTCACTTCTCTATGCAGCAGTAAGAAATATTCTTCATGCTAAGGGCAAGTCAGTAGAAGTTCTTGCTAATTACGAGCCATCTCTTCACTACACATCAGAGTGGTGGAAGCAGCTTTACGGCGAGTCAGAAGGTAAGGACCAGAAGGGTATCTTCCCAGCAAGTGTTGACCTTACAACAGACCTTCACTCAATGGGTCAGTTCATCCAGGACGGTTCAAGAATCATGTTCGAAACAGTTATGGAACTTGAGAAGTCAGCTGATGAAATCACACTTGAGAAGGAAGACGTTGATCTTGACGGAATGAACTACCTTGCAGGAAAGACTGTTGACTTCGTTAACAAGTCAGCCATGAAGGGAACAATCCTTGCACACATCGACGGTGGAGTACCAAACCTTCTTGTTACAATTCCTGACAAGACAGAGTATTCACTTGGACAGCTCTTCTACTTCTTCGAGTTTGCATGCGGCGTTTCCGGCTATATGCTTGGAGTTAACCCATTCAACCAGCCAGGTGTTGAGTCTTACAAGAAGAACATGTTCGCTCTTCTTGGAAAGCCAGGCTTCGAAGACATGAGAGAAGAACTTCTTAAGAGACTTCAGTAATTAATGTCAATCGTGGCGCACTGATTTCTCAGTGCGCCATTTTTTTAAAGAACAACTAGGTGACAAACTACGGTTAGCTGCTTAGGCAGATTAACAGAGAGGAGAATGGTATGTCGTTAAAAAGCAAATTAATAAAGGGTGCAGTTGGGGCGACTGCAGTTTGGGCAGGCGCAGGCTATGGTGCAGTGCAGTACACCTTTGGAAAGATGTTTGCACACTGGACACCTGAAAAGTACACCTGCAGAATCAGATACAACGAAGTGGAAGACAAGTACCCAAGACGCGGAGTGCATTTCTTCTCAGGCTCTAACAAATTACAGGGCTATGTTTACGGTGAAAACAACACAAAGGGTTTAATTATTTTCTCCCACGGCATATTCGCATGCCACGAAGACTACCTCGGACCAATCCTTGAAATGGTAAACAGAGGTTGGCAGGTCTTCGCCTTTGATAACACCGGCACAGGTGATTCAGAGGGAAAGGACAGCGTTGGTCTCGTTCAGGGCCCACTTGACCTGCATGCAGCACTTTGCTACATCGAAACAGCACCTGAATTCGCAGGAATGAAGAAGTTCTTAATGGGACATTCTCAGGGTGGCTATTCAGTTTGTGCCGTACTTAATTTTGAACACAAGCTTGACGGCGTGGTTTCACTTTCCGGTTTCACAACCCCTTACGATGTAACCATCGAAATGGGTCATGACATGTACGGAAAATCCATCGACGCCGCAATTCCATTCATAAAGTTGGAACTTAATAAGCGCTTCGGCATATACTCAAACCTTTCCGCAGTGGAAGGCATCAACAAGTTTGGCGGACCGGTTCTCATCATGCATGGTGAAGAGGATACCTACGTTCGCTACGACGGAGCAGGCCTTATTAACCATCCAACAGAAATCAAAAATCCTAACGCAGTCTTTAAGACAATTGAAGGCGAAAACAGCACACACACAGGCATATTCCTCAGTCTTGAAGCTTTCAGAATCCAGGAAGCCGTTGACCTTAAATTAAATGCCTTAAGAAGCATTTACGAAGTTAAGGAAAACCGTGACATTCCTGAGAATGAGCTCGAGAAGCTCTATGCAGAAGTTGATAAGGAAAAGGCTTCAGCAGGCAATACACCGATGTATGAAGACATCGATGCATTCTTAAACAAATTAATTTAATTTGAGGTAGGAATTTCATCCGGTACGTAGAAGGATGAAAGATTAAAATAGGGAAAATCGGTTGGGAATAATTTTTCCAAGGAGTAAAAAAGATGAGCGTAAGCAACGATATCTTAACACTGGTTAAGTACGGAAGAGAGCACAATCTCTTCGAAGAATGTGATGAGATTTTTGTACAGAACAGAATCCTTCATCAGTTACAGCTTGATGAAATCGACGAGGCAGCGGTAGCGGAAGACAAGGAACTTGAAGATGTTTTAAAGTCCCTTCTTGATGATGCAGTTAGCCGTGGCATCCTTTCAGATGACATCGTAAGCCGCGACTTATTTGACACAGAAATCATGGCACAGATGATGCCAAGACCATCTGAGGTGATTGCGAAGTTTAAGGAGGCATATGCCGAAAGTCCTGTAAAGGCCACAGACTATTACTATGACCTTTCAAGAGCCAGCGATTACATCAGAACTTACAGAGTAAAGAAGGACCTTAAGTGGGTTACACCTACAGAGTTTGGCGACCTTGATATTACAATCAACCTCTCCAAGCCTGAGAAGGACCCTAAAGCCATTGCAGCAGCTCTTAAGGCTAAGCAGTCCAGCTACCCTAAGTGCCTGCTTTGCAGAGAGAACGAAGGCTATGCAGGAAGATTAAATCATCCGGGCAGAGGAAATCACAGAATTATTCCTATTGTGCTTAATGATGAGGATTTCTTCGTGCAGTATTCACCTTACGTTTACTACAACGAGCACTGTATCGTATTTAACTCAAAACACACACCAATGAAGATTGATCATGATGCGTTTGCAAAGCTTCTTGATTTTGTAACAATCTTCCCACACTACTTCTTGGGTTCCAATGCGGACCTTCCAATCGTAGGTGGATCAATTCTTACACATGATCATTTCCAGGGTGGTAACTACGAGTTCCCAATGGCAAAGGCTCCTATCTTAAAGGAAGTTAAGTTTGCAGGTTTTGAAGACGTTAAGGCCGGAATTGTTAAGTGGCCTATGTCCTGCATCAGACTTAACGGACCTGACAAGAAGAGAATCAACGAACTTGCTGACAAGATTCTTGCAAAGTGGAGAGGCTACACAGACGAAGAGGCATTTATCTTTGCTGAAACAGAAGGTACACCTCATAACACAATTACACCTATTGCAAGAAGACGTGGCGAGAACTTTGAACTTGACCTCGTGTTAAGAAACAACATTACAACTGAAGAGCATCCAATGGGTGTTTACCATCCACATGCAGAGCATCATCACATTAAGAGAGAAAACATCGGTCTTATCGAAGTAATGGGTCTCGCAATTCTTCCTTCAAGACTTAAGACTGAAATCTCTCTGCTCGCATCTTACCTTAAGGCAGGCAAGGACGTATCCGAAGACGAAGTTCTTGCAAAGCATGCAGATTGGGTAAGAGACATTATGGCTAAGTACTCAGATTTCATCATGCTTCCAGATGAGGAAATTACAAGAATTCTTCAGAAGGAAATCGGACTTGTATTCTGTGACATTTTATGTCAGGCAGGTGTTTACAAGCAGGATGAGAAGGGTGTTGAATACTTTACTAGATTTATTGACGCAGTTAATGCGTAACTAAGGGGGACACATGGCATCAGAAGATAAAGGCAGAAGAAGTGCACCGTTTGTCATTTCCTATGACGCACCGGTTACACTTACATTTACAATTCTTGCACTGATTGTTGTGCTTATCGGCATGGCAACCAAGCAGACATTTGTTACAAAGTATTTTTGCTCCTACTTTACAAAGTGGTCAGATCCACTTATGTACGTCCGTATGTTTACTCATGTTTTGGGACATTCCGGTTGGGCGCATTACATTGGCAATATCCTTTTGCTTCTGATTCTCGGTCCAATTCTTGAGAACAAGTACGGCAGCAAAAATCTGCTGGAGATGATTGCTATCACAGCCTTCGTAACCAGCCTGGTTTACATGATCTTTTTCAGAGGCTCCGGTCTTTGCGGCGCCAGCGGAATCGTATTCATGTTCATCATCTTAGCCAGCACCGTTAACTTTAAGAAGCAGGTTATACCACTTAGTTTCATTCTGGTATTCCTCCTTTACATCGGCGGTGAGGTTGTTGATGCAGTCACCATTAACGACAATGTGGCACAGCTTGCTCATGTAATCGGCGGCGTATGCGGAGCAGCCTTCGGCGCCTTCTACGCAAAGAACAAGTAGTGTTTAGATTTGGGCATATGCCCTAACTTAAGGGAAAACAAGACCATGCGGGGACTCTTTAGGAAGAGTTCCTGTCGTGGTCTTTGTCATTTTTATATAGAATCAATTTGAATTTATATATAATTCTGCAAAACACAGAAAATTACGATTTTTGATTCTTTTATAAAATGTAAAAGTATAGTAAAGTGAAGATGAAGATGGGGTTTTATGTCACGCTATAAATTTTTTCCATTTAAGTATATTTTAGGTCGTAATGTTAAGGTAAAGTTAACTTAAACCAGTTTTAGGTTGCAGCCGCGTGATGTGAAGAATCGTCCTAAAGGACGGATGGGAGAAGACATTATGAGAATTTTACTTGCAGAAGACGAAAAAGAATTATCAAGAGCTTTAGTAGCAGTTCTTACAAAGAATAATTACACGGTGGATGCAGTTTACAATGGCGAGGATGCCATGGACTATGCCATCGATACGGAATATGACGGAATCATCATGGACATCATGATGCCGGTCATGGATGGAATCGAAGCGTTAAAGAACATTCGCGCAAAGGGTATTAACACTCCCGTGATTTTACTTACCGCAAAGGGCGAAGTTGAAGACAGAATCTCAGGCCTTGATGCAGGTGCTGATGACTATCTGCCAAAGCCATTTGTCATGGGAGAACTTCTTGCGAGACTTCGTGCCATCACAAGACGTCAGGGAGAAGTGATTTCTGAGAAGTACACCTTCGGAGACATTGCTCTTGATGTAGCAAAGTCAGAACTTACAAACGGCAAGGATTCCTTCAGACTCACTCACAAAGAGTATCAGGTAATCGAAATGATGATGAAATCTCCAGGCGCACTACTCTCCACAGAGAAACTTTTAGACCAGGTTTGGGGCTACGATAACGATGTGGAAATTAACGTAGTTTGGGTTGCCATTTCATCACTTAGAAAAAAGATTTCCTCCCTTAGCGATAAAGTTACAATCAGTGCAGTAAGAGGCATCGGTTATACATTAAAAGAGAAATAACGAGGTGCTAAATGTTAAAACAATTACGAATCAGATTTGTAGCCATTGCCATGGTGAGCATGCTGGTGATAACCACTCTGGTTGTGGGAACCATTAACATTGTGAATTACGCCAATGAGAAAAGCGTGATTAAAAGTACGCTGGACTACATTGAACTTAGTGGCGGTGTAATGCGTCCCTTCGACGGAGGCATGATACCGGGCAACATGAATGGAGATAATGCTGAGTTTGCCAGCGGTACGAATAACCCAAATGGTCAGAAAAATCAGAACAGTAACGGAGTAGCTGAGACCAGCACCGATGATAATGCTAATGGTGATTATGGTCCTCCGGGATTTTCCGAGGATAATGAAGAGTTTAAGGAACAGATGGTTCAGATGCGGGAGAAGATGGAGTTCGGTGACGAAACTCTCTACACCACCCGATACTTTACGGTTTTCTTTGATGAAAACTGTGAAGTAACTGGCGTAAACATTGACAGCATCGCAGCCTATACAGAAGATCAGGCGCAGGAAATTGCAGAAGAGAAGTTTAGTACGGACCTTTTGGATGACGTAAAAAAGGATGGCTCCTACTACTATACAGTCAGAAAGAGCGACAACGGCTACATGTTTATTTATTTAGATTGTTCTGAATCCTTGAATCAGAATAAGCGCCTTTTCCTTATTTCAATTATGGTAGCATTAGCCAGTCTGGTACTGGAATTTATCATATGCACACTGCTTTCCAAACGAGTTGTAAAACCGGTTGTGGAAAGTGTAGAGAAACAGAAGACCTTCATTACGGATGCGAGTCATGAACTTAAGACTCCGCTCACAATTATTTCCGCTAATACGGAAGTTATTGAAATGATGGAGGGAAGTAACGAGTGGACTGACAGCATAAAGAATCAGACCACAAGACTTACAAAGCTGGTAAACGAAATGGTCTATCTCGCAAAGATGGATGAAGAAAGACCAATGCTTACCATCAGAGATTTTTCCTTAAGCAGTGCAGTGGAAGAAACGGTAATGCCGTTTAAGACTGTAGCGGAAGGGAAAGGGCTTAAGTTCTTAGCCGAGATCGAAGAAGGAATCAAATGGTCCGGCGATGAGACAGCCACCAGACAGCTTATTTCCATATTCATGGACAACGCCATGAAGTACACAACGGAAAAGGGAAGCCTGAATATTAAGCTTTACAGAAAAGGCCATCACTCTACACTTACCGTTGCTAACTCCTGTGCTCCAATGTCCAAGGAAGAAATCAACAAGCTGTTTGAAAGATTTTACAGAGTAGACAAGTCCAGATCCAGAGAAACCGGCGGCAGCGGCATAGGCCTTTCCATCGCCAAGGCTATCGCGGACGGACATAAAAACATGGAACTTTCAGTTTCAAGTCCTAAAGAAAAAACCATTGAATTTAAGGTTCGATTCAAATAGAAACTTTAAGTAAACTTTAAGTAAAATAAGGGGTTTCCTTTAAGTTTACTTTAGGTAATATTGTTATAAATGAATCAGAAAATAAAACAAACGAAAGATTATGAAAGGAGGCAGGCATATGAAAGACGCATTAAAAGTTTTTAAGAGATACGAAACGAAATACTTACTTACCCGTGAGCAGTTTGAAGGCTTCGTAAGAGATTATGGACATATGCTTCACCCTGATAACTTTCCTGAGAATCTGATTCAGAATGTATACTATGACACTCCAAATCACAGACTCATCAGAGAATCAATTGACAAACCTGTTTACAAGGAGAAGTTAAGACTTAGAGCCTACAACGAGATCACATCTCAAGATGATGCCTTTCTTGAAATCAAGAAGAAATATTATGGTATCGTTTACAAGAGACGTGAAAAGATGAACGTTATTACAGCTCAGAATTTCGTAACAGATCACGTGATTACAGATGGCGTTGATTCACAGATCGAAAGAGAACTTGCATGGTTCATCAATTACTATGGTGACCTGGTACCTGCAATGTATCTTAGCTACAACAGAGTAGCAAAGGTTCACAAGGAAGATCCTGAAATTAGAATCACTTTTGATTCAGACATCACATTCAGAAACACAGATGTAAACCTTCTTTCAGGTTCCTACGGAACTCTTCTTCTTAACGAAGGAGCAGTCCTTATGGAAATCAAAGTTGCAAGCTATCTGCCAATCGAAATGGTAAGGGTAATGGAAAAGTATAACATCTACCCAACCTCTTTCTCCAAATACGGAGAAGCTTACAAAACTGTATCAGGTCTTAGAAACAGACCAGCAATGTAAAAGACGGAGGACATAGTTATGACAAAATTATTTAATTCAGTTATTGGAACAACCTTAACACTACAGAGCTTTTTAATCTGCGTGCTCGCAGCCGCAGTTTTCGGATTTATAATTTCTTTGGTACACATGTACAAGACAAAGTGCTCACAGAGCTTTGCAATTACCGTAGCACTTCTTCCAGCGATGGTAGCAGTGATTATCCTCTTGGTAAATGGTAGCGTTGGTACAGGTATTGCCGTAGCCGGTGCTTTCTCACTTACAAGATTCCGTTCACAGCCGGGAACAGGAAAGGAAATCAGCAGCATATTCTTCGCAATGGTTACAGGTCTTGCCTGTGGTACAGGTTACGTTGGAATCGGCGTAGTATTTACAGTAATCATCGCTTTATTAAGCATTCTTTACCAGGCTCTTGATTTTGGTAAGCAGGCTTCAGCAGTCAAGGAATTAACAGTGGTTATTCCTGAGAACTTAGACTTTGAGAACATCTTTGATGAAGTATTCGAAAAGTACACAACATCAGCTGAGCTTACAAGAGTCAGAACAACTAACATGGGCAGCATGTACAAGCTTAAGTATGATGTAGTTCTTAAGGCAGATGCTGAAACCAAGAAGTTTATCGATGACATCAGAGTGAGAAACGGAAACCTTGAAGTCATGCTTGGCAGACCGGAAATGTTAGTTGAGTCAATTTAGTCGGATTATCTTGCATTTTATGTTAACTAAATGTTTACAAAAAAGACACAGATAAAAATGACAAATTGATATATAATCAAGTTAGAGAATTCTTCCGGCAATTACGACTTTTCTTTATTCCCCCTCATTTGTCGTAATTCCCGGAGAGTTTCTTTTAAAAAAATGGATTTTTTTAGACAGGTTACCATCGTGTAACCTGTTTTTTTATGCTTGAAAAAGTGTCCTGCGAGGCATTTATATAAAATTAAACCCGAATTATATAAAAGTGTGCGGTCTATGGTAAATATGCCCAATTTAGACTTGCAAAAAGATGGCTGTTGTGTAAAAATAAGACAGTGGCAAGTATGCCATTTGATAGAAAAGAGGAAATAATGAGTAAGATAATTTTGACAGGTGACAGACCAACAGGAAGACTCCATGTGGGACATTATGTTGGTTCTTTAAGAAGAAGAGTAGAGCTTCAGAATACAGGAGAATTTGATGACATTTTCATTATGGTTGCTGATGCACAGGCTCTTACAGACAACTTCGACAATCCTGAAAAAATCAGACAGAACATCATAGAAGTTACATTGGATTACCTCTCAGCAGGGATTGATCCAAAGAAGAGTAACATTCTTATACAGTCTCAGATTTCTGAACTTACAGAGTTAACATTCTTCTATGCTAACCTGGTTACAGTTTCAAGACTTCAGAGAAACCCTACAGTAAAGAGCGAAATTCAGATGAGAAACTTTGAAGCAAGCATTCCTGTTGGCTTCTTTACTTATCCAATTTCACAGGCAGCTGACATCACAGCATTCAAGGCAACTACCGTTCCTGTTGGTGAAGATCAGCTTCCAATGATTGAGCAGACAAGAGAAATCGTTAGAAAGTTCAACCAGACCTACAACGCAGATGTTCTTGTAGAGCCTGATGTACTTCTTCCGGAGAACGATGCCTGCATGAGACTTCCGGGAACAGATGGAAAGGCTAAGATGAGTAAATCTCTTGGCAACTGCATCTACCTCGCTGACACGGCTGAGGATGTTAGGAAGAAGGTCATGAGCATGTATACCGATCCTACTCACATCAATGTGAGTGATCCCGGACATGTGGAAGGTAACTGTGTATTTACCTATCTTGATGCTTTTTCAAAACCTGGACATTTCGAAGAATATCTTCCAGACTATGCTAACCTTGATGAACTTAAGGATCATTACAAGCGTGGCGGTCTTGGTGATGTTAAGATTAAGAAGTTCCTTAACAATGTAATTCAGGAGGAACTTGAGCCTTTAAGAAAGCGTAGAGCAGAATACGAAAAAGACATTCCTGCAGTTTACGAAATCTTAAAGGAAGGTACAGAGATTGCGAGAGAAAGAGCAGCGCAGACTCTGTCAGAGGTTAAGGCAGCAATGAAAATCAATTACTTTGAAGATCATGCCTTAATCAGTTCACAATCAGAAAAATATAGTAATTAAACTATATATTTTAGGAGGTAAGTATGAAAAAACACTTAAAGAGTCTGATTTGCATGGCTCTCGTGTTCGCAATGGTACTTTCACTTTGCGCATGCGGTAAGGACAGCAAATCAAACAGCAGTGCAACTCCAACAGCAGCAACAAAGGACGGCGAAACCACAACAACTGGATATGCCGACATGAATGCTATTGAGTTCACAGCAGCTATGGGTAATGGTGTAAACCTTGGTAACACCTTCGAAGCAGTTGGTGGTGAGAGAAACTTCTCAGCTAAGGCTATCACTGACATGACAGACACCGTAGCTGTAACAGCAGCTGAAACAACTTGGGGACAGCCTGTAACAACACAGGAAATGATTGAAGGCATCAAGGCTGCAGGCTTTGATTCTATCAGAATTCCTATCGCTTGGACAAAGTACATGGACAACATCGCAACTGGCGATTACACAATCAATGCTGAATTCCTTGACAGAGTTGAGGAAGTTGTTGGTTGGTGCCAGGAAGCTGGTCTCATCGTTATCATTAACGACCATTGGGACGGCGGATGGTGGGGTATGTTCGGTTCCGAAGATCAGGCAACCGTAGATACTGCATTCGCACTTTACGAATCAATGTGGGCACAGGTTTCTGAAAGATTCGCTGACTACGATGAATTCCTTGTATTTGAAGGTGGTAACGAAGAACTTGGTAACAGATTCAACGATGCTATCAATGGTACAGCAGGTAACCTTACAACAACAGAATGCTATGAAATGCTTACAAAGGTAACTCAGACATTCGTTGACACAGTACGTGCAGGTGAAGGCTACAATGCAAACCGTTTCCTTCTTATTCCAGGTTACAACACAAACATTGCCAACACATGTGATGACCAGTATGTAATGCCTACAGATACAGTTGAAGGCAAGCTTCTCATTTCAGTTCACTACTATGATCCATCCACATACTGTATTGGTGGTTCTGTAGCTTACTGGGGTACAGAAGATGACATCACAGGCATGAACACAACTCTTGAAACAATGACTAAGTTCACAGATGCAGGCTACGGCGTTGTTATCGGTGAATACGGTGTTGCAAACGAAGCTATTGCTGAAGATGGTGCAGCTCCTGGTGGATGCATGGAATACTTCACAAACTTCCTTGCAAACTGCGACCTTTATGGTTATGCTCCATTCCTTTGGGATTGCAGCAACTATTTCGTAAGAAATGAATGTGCATGGACAACAGCAGAAGGTTTTGCTGATCTTAACGCACTTTACACAGCAGCTCAGGCTTCAACAGCTGAAGACCTTAAGGCAGCAGCTCAGACTACAATTGATACAGTTCTTGCAGGCGCTCATGAAGATCCTAACGCTATTCAGGACATCAGAGAAGATGATTCACAGTCAATCGCTTGGCTTATGTACTCAAGCTCAGATTGGAGCATTTCCTACAGTGTAGGTGACAAGTATGATCCAGGTAGTGCAACATCAGGAATCGTTCCTACAGATGTAATCATCGATGGTGAAGGAACATACACAGTATCACTTGACATTTCAGAATGTGGTGGTGCTTCAGGTGCCGTATTCATGGCTCTTGGTATTGCAAATGGTGAAGCTAACTTCCCTAACTACGGAATTGAAATCACTGAGTTCAAGATTAATGACACAGTTTATCCATGTGAAAACTACTACACAACATCTGATGATGGTACATGTACAAGAGTTAACCTCTTCAATTACTGGTGTGGTATTGAAGATGATGGTGTAGCATCAGCATTCGTATCAAATAAAAACAACGAGCAGAGCAGAATTCCAGCCAGCTGCGATCCTGCAAAGATTACTGCTTGGCCAATCGATACAGTTACACCATTTGGTGAAACACCTGCTGCAGCATTTGAATTTGGTGAGACAGCTAACACTATCTCTGTAACATTCAATTACTTTGCAACAGAGTAATCGATAGTTTAATTCAAAACGATTTTTTTAAGACCGTTCCGGTTTATTCCGGGACGGTCTTTTTTTGTGTCAGGCATATGCCTTAGCTAAATTTTTGGTTGCGTTTTAGAGCTAAAATCCTAGGGTGTGGACATTTACACAAAGTAATAGTAAAATATATTAGTTAAAATAGGTTTAGTATGTGTATTGGTAAAACGGGTGTTAAAGCCGATTCTTAGAATCGGAATCTTGTAAAGGAGAGACATTTGGAAAATAACGAATCACCAAAGAATTTTATTACTAAGATTACAGAGTTCTTTAAAAAGATTGGAAAGAACGTAAAAGAGTTTTTTGAGAAAGAGGAAGTAAAGAAGATTACTTCAAAGAAGGAATTCCCTGCTTTCGCGCTTATTCTTGTGTTCTTTGTTGTGGTACTCATTAGTTGTGCAGTTCACAACCACAAGGAAAATCAGGTGGCAACTTCTAACGTGGCCACCAAGGAAAGTGCAACAAAGGTTTCAAACAATGGTTTGATAACTGATGATGATGGCGAAGTGAGAACTGACCTTACGGCAGTGGAAGTCGCTAAACTCATGGGTAATGGTATTAACTTAGGTAACAGTCTTGAGTGCTATGCACATTGGACCGGCATGACAAGCGGTGATTTTAGTCTTGCTACCATTGAAACCATGTACGGCATGCCTGTAACAACAGCAGAAATAGTAGAGTCCATGAAGAATGCAGGATTTGACACACTTAGAATTCCTATCTCCTGGACTAATGCTATGTTTAATTACGAGTCCGGAGATTACACCATTGATGAGGCCTACTTAGACAGAGTAGAGGAAATCATCAACTATGCATTGGACGAAGACATGTACGTTATCATCAACGACCATTGGGATGGTGGTTGGTGGGCAATGTTCGGCTCTTCCGACATGGCAACCAGAACCAAGGCGATGGAAATGTACACTTCCATGTGGACTACCATTGCAACCAGATATGAGGAATATTCCGACCACCTTATTTTCGAAGGCGGCAACGAAGAACTGGGCAACCGTCTAAACGACGAGTACAACGGTGCCACAGGCATATTCACCCTGGACGAACTCTATGTAAAGGTTAACTCCATTAATCAGGCCTTCGTAGATACAGTGCGTGCGACGGGTGGAAACAACGCGGACAGATTCCTCCTAATCCCCGGCTTTAATGCAGACATTGACTACACTGTGGATTCACGATTCGTCATGCCTACAGACACTGCTACGGGAAAACTGCTTCTGTCAGTGCATTACTATGACCCATGGGATTACTGCGGCAGCACTGCAGTTTCTGCCTGGGGTTCAGAAGCTAACTTAACGGAAATGAACGACCAGTTCGCCAAGCTTACCAAATTCACGGAAGCGGGCGTTGGTGTGGTTGTTGGGGAATATGCCGTACAGATGGAAGACGGCGCCTTTAAGGCGGGAACAGACACCTATTACGGCAATCTGCTGGACAACTGCGACCTTTATGGCTACGCACCGATTTTGTGGGATACCAACGAGGCCTTTGACCGCACAACAGGCGAGTTCACTAATGACACCATCGGCAAACTGTTTACGGACAGGGTGAGCCCTGAATTGGAAAAGGATACATTGGCAGAGGATGCCAGTGAGTCGATTCAGTCCAGAGTGGCATATGCCCGCGCTCAGGACGTAAACTACGGTTACAACGACGAGGTGGAAGGCAACGTCGCATGGATCATGTTTAAGAGTGCAGACGGCTCCGTGATTTATTCACCGGACGGCACCTATGATTCAAAGAACAAAACAACAGGCATCAAGGCAACAGACATTACTGTTACCGGCACGGGAACCTATACCATCGGACTGGACTTTACAGCCCTTAATGGAGCACATGGAATCTCCATGCTTGCAATCGGAATTTCCGATGGTGAGACTGCTTTCCCTAATTATGCCATCGACATAAAACAGATACTGCTTAACGGACAGGAAATCTCCCTAGACGGAGTTCCTTACACCTGCAGTGACGATGGAACAAACACAAGACTTAACCTCTACAACACCGTAGTAAGCGTGCACGGCCTTAGAAGAGTCGCCAACGGTGCAAATAGTGCCGCAGCTTCTGCAGACGTGGTAGATGAAAGCCTGTTTACTTATATTAGTACGCTTCAGATTGTGTTTGATTACTACGAAGTTTCTGAACAGAATCTGTTAGCAAATTAGAAATCAGGAGCTATATGAAAAAAGCGTTAATTGCCATGAGCGGAGGCGTAGACTCCAGCGTGGCAGCTTACTTAACAATAAAAGAAGGCTATGATTGCATGGGCGTTACCATGAAGCTTCACAACCAGAAGGATCTGATTATCAGCAACGCTCACACCTGCTGCAGCCTGGATGACATCGAGGATGCAAGAAAGGTGTCGGAGAAATTGCATATGCCTTACTCTGTGGAGAACTTTTCCGAGAACTTTAAGGAAATGGTTCTGGACAATTTTATCTACTGCTATGAGAACGGCATGACACCAAATCCCTGTATCAGATGCAACCGATATCTAAAGTTTGATAAGCTGGTGCAGAAGGCGAAGGAAATGGGCTGTGAGATCATTGTCACAGGTCATTATGCCATTGTGGAGCAGAATCCTGAAACGGGGCGTTACATGCTTAAAAAGGCGATAGATGCTTCAAAGGATCAGAGCTATGTGCTCTATACCATAAGCCAGGAAATGCTTTCCATTATTCGTTTTCCTTTGGGTAAAATGTTAAAGTCTGAAGCAAGAGATTTGGCAGAGGCAAACGGCTTTACCAATGCAAGAAAACGAGACAGTGAAGATCTTTGTTTCGTGCCGGTAGGCAAGTATACGGACTTTATCAGAAAGCAGACCGGAAAGGACTATCCACCGGGAGATTTTGTAAGTCTTAATGGTGAGGTCATGGGTCAGCACCAGGGCATCATCGGTTATACCATCGGACAGCGTAAGGGGCTGGGACTTTCGCTTAAAGAGCCTGCCTATGTTACTGAGCTGGACATGGATAACAACCGGGTCATCCTGGGACGTAACGAAGATTTGTTTAAGAAGGAACTCTGGGCAGAGGACGTAAACATGGTGTCCGTTGCTGAGATTACGGAGCCTATTCGTGTGAAGGCAAAGGTGAGATACCGCCACCAGGAACAGTGGGCTACGGCCGAAATGGTGGATGGCAGACTTCACGTGGTGTTTGATGAACCACAGAGAGCCATTACCAAGGGACAGGCAGTAGTGCTCTATGACGATGACATTGTGGTTGCCGGTGGCACCATTACCGAAATAGGAGATAAATAGTCACATTCGTGGTTGGAGTAACATGGAAAAAAAGGTAAAAATTGAGACCCCGCAGACCAAGTGCGAGCGCAGTCTTATTAAGAAATTCCGTAAGGAAATCTGGCGCCCTTTCACCAAGGCAATTAAGGACTATGAACTTATAAATGATGGTGACAGAGTGGCAGTCTGCATATCCGGCGGAAAAGACTCCATGCTTTTGGCAAAACTGTTTCAGGAACTTAAAAGGCATGGACAGATAAATTTTGAAGTAACCTATCTCGTAATGAACCCGGGTTACAATGACGCAAACTACAAAAAACTGCTGGACAACGCAGAACTTCTTGGCGTTCCAATTACAGTATTTGAAACAGAAATATTTGACAACGTGGCAGACATAGACCTATCCTCAGCCTGCTATCTCTGCGCCAGAATGCGCAGGGGCTATCTCTACAGCAAGGCAAAGGAACTGGGCTGCAACAAAATTGCTCTGGGTCATCATTTTGATGACGTAATCGAGACGATTTTAATGGGGATGCTTTGGGGCGGTCAGATTCAGTCCATGCGTCCAAAACTGCACAGTACCAACTTCGAAGGCATGGAACTCATCCGCCCGCTTTACTTGGTAAGAGAGAGGGATATTCTTGCCTGGCGCGACTACAACGACCTGGTATTTTTACAGTGCGCCTGCCGTTTTACTGAGAGCTGCAGCACCCGTCAGGAGACGGAGCGAATCTCTAAAAGAGCAGAGACCAAAAAGCTTATTGCAGAGCTGGTAAAAGACAATCCGGTTGTTGAAAAAAATATCTTTAGAAGTGTGCAGAATGTGCAATTAGATACTATAATAGAGTATAAGGACAGGTCTGGAAGACACAACTTCCTTGAGACATACGACAGTAACGGCTACGCGCCTGATAACGACTAACCCGATGTGGTAAAACCGCCTCAAAAAGACGAATTTGACGCGGCTAAACTACATCCCGAAAGGATAAATATGGCAAATTTAAAAATGGTTTCCTGGAACGTAAACGGCCTCAGGGCAGCGGTAGGAAAAGGCTTCATGGATTTCTTTAGAGAAGTGGATGCCGACATCTTCGCACTGCAGGAAACAAAGCTTCAGGAAGGCCAGATTGAACTGGACACACCGGGCTACTATGACTATTGGAACTACGCTGACAAGAAGGGCTATTCCGGCACTGCAGTGTTCACTAAAGTGAAACCTCTTAACGTGTTCTACGGAATGGGCATCGACGAGCACGACCACGAAGGCAGGCTCATCACTCTGGAATTTGACAATTTCTACTTTATCGGTGGCTACGTTCCAAATGCTCAGAACGAGCTTAAGCGCATCGACTACAGAATGAGTTGGGAAGACGCGTTCAGGGCATATGCCTCTGACCTCGCCGCCAAAAAGCCGGTAGTTTTCTGCGGTGACTTAAACGTTGCCCACGAGGAAATCGACCTTAAGAATCCAAAGACCAATCACAACAATGCGGGCTTCTCAGATCAGGAGCGCGGCAAGTTTACTGAGCTTTTAAATGCAGGCTTTACCGACAGTTTCCGCTACCTTAATCCGGACTTAGAAGGCGCCTACACCTGGTGGAGTTACAGAATGAACGCCAGAGCCAAGAACGTAGGCTGGCGCATTGATTATTTTGTGGTTTCAGATTCCGTAAAGGAAAACATCAAGGATTTCGTAATTCACAAGGACGTAATGGGTTCAGACCATTGCCCTGTGGAACTCGACATTAGTTTATAGATTTCGGAAAGGCTTAAAAATGGAAAGACGGGATAAAGTTAATTATTATCTTGATTTGGCAGACGTGGTTTCAAACAGAAGCACATGCCTTCGCCGTCATTATGGTGCAGTAATCGTTAAGAATGACGAAGTTATCTCCACAGGCTATGTGGGTGCACCAAGAGGAAGAAAGAATTGTACGGACCTTAACTACTGCATCAGACAGAAAATGCAGGTTCCAAGGGGAGAACGTTACGAGCTCTGCAGAAGCGTACATGCAGAAGCTAACGCTATCATTTCAGCAGAGCGTAACAAGATGATTGGCGCCTCCATATATCTCTCAGGAAGAGAGGCAGACACCGGGGAGTACATTAAGAATTCCAACAGCTGTTCCATGTGTAAGAGAATGATCATAAACGCCGGTATCGAAAAAGTTTACGTAAGAGATACTGAGGACAGCTACCGTGAAATTAACGTATCCGATTGGATTGAAAATGACGAATCCATCAACGGAACTTTTGGCTATTAAACAGAAACATTAGGTTTTAACCACAGTTTACAGATTGGGGTGTGACTATGGCAATGGCACTTAATCAGCTGGAACTTTTCGAAGGCATATCCGACGAAGAAATCAACCAGCTCATCAGATGCTCAGGAGCATTCAGGAAAAAATACAAGGAAGGACAGTACATATTCCGTCAGCATGATAAGTCGATGTACACTTACATCATTCTGGACGGTTCTGTCGTTATGCTTAAAGACTACTCCTCCGGCAAACAGGACGTGATCCTGGAGGTGCATGAGGGTCAGATTCTGGGCGTTATTTTCTTTAACAACAAAATGAGCGACTATTGGTTTGATGCCAAGGCAGAGACCGATGTGGAGCTTCTTATCATACCGTTTAATTTCTTCTACGGATTCTGTAGCAAGGCATGCAAATGCCATCAGAATGTCACTAAGAACATGCTGCAGATTCTTTCTTACAGAAGCTATACCCTAACCAGAAAAGCGCATCTTTTAAGTAACAACAATTTGCGTGAGCGAATTGCCATCTGGATTTTCAACGAGGAGCACGAGGGAACCGTGAAGCTGGTGATGAACCGCGAGCAGCTCGCGTCATACCTTGGAACCACCAGGCCGAGCCTCTCACGAGAACTAATGAAAATGCAGGATGACGGCCTTATTGACGTCACAAAGGACTACATAAAAATTGTGGACAGAGAAGGCTTGGAACTGGCTTAGGCATATGCCTGAAAATAATTTGAAATTTTTTTGAAAAGTGTAACATTTGTTACCGAAATAATAACTTCTTCGGTTATAATGAAATCGTAACAGATAGGTGCAAAGGATACAGCACAAACCGAGGAGAAGGTTAGCAAAGTGTAATTTGCATTTTATGAATTAAAATTAATCTGCCAGAAAAGAGAGCAGATAAAAAGATAATTAAAGAAGGAGGATTTTTGATATGGAAAATCGTGAGCAGTGGAACTCATTCCAGGGTCGTCTCTGGAAAGAAGAAGTAAATGTACGTGATTTCATTCAGAACAACTACACACCTTATGATGGCGATGAGTCATTCCTTGAGGGAACAACAGAAGCAACAGACAAGCTTTGGGACAAGCTTCAGAAGCTTTTCAAAGAAGCTCGTGCAAAGGGTGGTGTCCTTGATATGGACACAGATATCGTTTCAGATATCACATCACATGGACCTGGCTACCTTTGTGAAGAAGACAAGACTCTTGAGAAGATCGTTGGTCTTCAGACAGACAAGCCTTTAAAGAGAGCATTTATGCCTTTCGGTGGTATCAGAATGGCAGAGCAGTCATGTGAAACTTATGGTTACACACCAAGCCCTGAACTTCACAAGATCTTTACTGAGTACCATACAACACATTCAGATGCTGTATTCTCAGTTTACACACCAGAGATTAAGGCAGCTCGTCACTCACACATCCTTACAGGTCTTCCTGATACTTATGGACGTGGCCGTATCGTAGGTGACTACAGAAGAGTTGCTCTTTATGGTATTGATTTCCTTATCGCTAAGAAGCAGGAAGATCTTGCTAACTGCGGTTGTGGCGCAATGTATGATGATATCATTCGTCAGAGAGAAGAACTTGCAAAGCAGATCAAGGCATTAAAGCAGATGAAGGTTATGGCAGCAAGCTATGGCTTCGATATCTCACAGCCAGCTAAGAACGCTAAGGAAGCTGTTCAGTGGTTATACTTTGGTTACCTTGCAGCTATCAAGACTCAGAACGGTGCAGCTATGTCAGTTGGTCGTGTATCAACATTCCTTGACATCTACATTCAGAGAGACCTTGAAGCAGGTACAATTACAGAGAAGGAAGCTCAGGAACTTATCGACCATTTCGTAATGAAGTTAAGAATGGTTAAGTTCGCAAGAATTCCTTCATACAACGAACTTTTCTCAGGTGACCCGGTTTGGGCTACACTTGAAGTTGCCGGTCTTGGACAGGACGGCCGCTCAATGGTAACAAAGAACGATTATCGTTTCCTTCATACTCTTGAGAACATGGGACCTGCTCCAGAACCAAACCTTACAGTTCTCTACTCAAAGAGACTTCCTGAGAACTTCAGAAAGTATGCATCATATATCTCAGTTAAGACATCTTCAGTTCAGTACGAAAATGATGACATCATGCGTCCTGTATGGAGTGATGACTACAGTATCTGCTGCTGCGTATCTGCTACTCAGACAGGTAAGGAAATGCAGTTCTTCGGTGCTCGTGCAAACCTTGCTAAGTGTCTCCTCTACGCTATCAACGGTGGTGTTGATGAATTAGAGAAGAATCAGGTTGCTCCTGCATATGCACCAATCACTTCTGAATATCTTGATTATGATGAAGTAATGCAGAAGTACGATGTAATGATGGATTGGTTAGTTGACCTCTATGTTAACTGCCTCAACCTCATTCAGTACATGCATGATAAGTACTACTATGAAGCAGCTGAAATGGCTCTTATCGATACAAATGTACGTCGTACATTTGCAACAGGTATTGCCGGATTCTCACATGTAATCGACTCACTTTCAGCTATTAAGTACGCAAAGGTTAAGACAGTTCGTGATGAAAACGGACTCGTTGTTGATTATGAAATCGAAGGTGACTTCCCAAGATATGGTAACGATGATGATAGAGCAGATGAAATCGCTGTTAATCTTCTTCGTCAGTTCATGTCAAAGGTTAAGAAGCATCATACATACAGAGATGCTGAGCCTTCAACATCTATCCTTACAATTACATCTAACGTAGTTTACGGAAAGAAGACAGGTTCTATGCCTGATGGACGTAAGTCTGGCGAACCTCTTTCACCTGGTGCTAACCCAGCATACGGTGCAGAGAAGAATGGTCTTCTTGCTTCCCTTAACTCAGTTGCTAAGATTCCTTACACATGGGCTCTTGATGGTATTTCAAATACTCAGACAATCAACCCAGGTGCTCTTGGAAACACAGATGAGGAAAGAGTTGCTAACCTTGTAAACGTTCTTGATGGATACTTCGCTCAGGGCGCTCATCACCTTAACGTTAACGTATTTGGTGTTGAAAAGCTTCTTGATGCTCAGGCTCATCCAGAGAAGGAAGAGTATGCTAACTTCACAATCCGTGTATCAGGATATGCAGTTAAGTTCATCGACCTTACTAAGGAACAGCAGGATGACGTTATCGCAAGAACTTGCCACGACAGAATGTAATTTAGTTTAGTCGGAATTAACAAAGAGCCCGGTCGCAAAACACCGGGCTCTTTTTGTAAAAACTACTACGAGTGTGTGTTTCGTGTAACGAGCGGAACAAAGACGGCATATGCCGCGCTATAAGGAGAAAAAACATGGAGAACTACAACGGAAAAGGATTAGTACACAGCGTTGAATCCTTCGGTTCAGCAGATGGACCGGGCGTTAGATTTATGATCTTTCTGCAGGGATGCAACATGCGATGCAGATATTGCCACAATCCTGATACATGGGCAGGACACGATGCTCAGTGGATGAGTGCTAGTGAACTGCTTGACAAGGCAGAACGTTACAAGTCCTATTGGAAGGAAAATGGCGGAATTACCGTAAGCGGTGGTGAAGCGCTCCTTCAGATTGACTTTCTCCTGGATTTATTCAAGCAGGCAAAGAAGAGAGGCATTAACACATGCCTTGATACTGCCGGACAGCCTTTCACAAGAAATCAGCCTTGGTTTGGAAAGTTCGAGGAACTGATGCAGTACACAGATTTACTTCTGGTGGACATCAAGGAAATCGACAATGAAAAACACAAGAAGTTAACAGGCGTACCTAACGAGAACATTCTCGACATGTGTCGCTACCTTTCAGACATTAATAAGCCTGTTTGGATCAGACACGTGCTGGTGCCTCAGTGGACAGACTGTGATGAAGACCTTTACAAGCTTAAGGAATTTATCGACACATTGGAAAATGTTGAAAAAGTGGAAGTGCTTCCTTATCACACTTTAGGTTCCTTTAAGTGGAAGGAACTGGGAATTAAGAATGTTTTAGACGAAGCAGGAATTAAGTCCCCAGAAAAAGACAGAGTTGAGAACGCTAAGAAGATTCTTGGCGCAGCTCTTTAAAACAGTTAATTATTTTATAATTAAACCTTCTTTAATTACGATTATATAAATCGAAATTTGCCCCGGATGTAAAAATCCGGGGTAAATTTTTGTAAAAACTCCCCAAGAAAAAAGGGCTTTAAAATAAACGCACTTCGTTATATAATAACTCTGTATGAGTTTAGAGAGAACTGATTGATTTAAGGGAGACACTTATGTTCAATTTGACTAACGACTTAGGAATCGACCTTGGAACATCAAACATCCTCATCTACCTTAAGGGTAGAGGTGTAATCCTTGATGAGCCAAGCGTTGTAGCCTATGATAAAGATACAAACCGAATTAAAGCCATTGGCGAGGAAGCTAAGGAAATGCTGGGAAGAACTCCTGGTAACTTAGTTGCAATCAAGCCTCTCCAGAACGGCGTTATTTCTGACTATGCGGTAACAGAGAAGATGCTTAAGTACTTCATCCAGAAGGCCATTGGTAAGCACAGATTCTTCAAACCGGTAATCAGCATATGCGTACCTTGCGGCAGCACTGAAGTTGAGCGAAAGGCCGTAGAAGATGCTACTTACATGGCAGGTGCACGTTACGTGGAACTCATTGAAGAGCCTCTTGCAGCAGCCATTGGTGCAGGCGTTGACATTTCCAAGCCATGCGGCAACATGATTGTTGACATCGGTGGCGGAACTACTGACGTAGCCGTAATCAGTCTCGGCGGCATTGTTTACTCCACATCCATTAAGGTGGCTGGAGATGACTTTGATGAAGCCATTGCCAAGTACGTTAAGACCAAGTATCAGATTAACATTGCAAACAGAACTGCAGAGGAAATAAAGATTAAGATTGGAACCTGCTACAAGAAGAAGGAAACGCTTTCCATGGACATTAAGGGCCGTGACATTGTTTCTGCTCTTCCTAAGATGGTTTCCCTTACAAACAACGAATTGGAAGAGGCTTTAAGAGAGCCTGTTTCCCAGATTGCAGATGCCATCCGTTCAGTTTTTGAGCATGTGCAGACAGATCTTGTTTCTGACATTGCAGACAGAGGAATTCTTTTAACAGGCGGCGGCGCTCTTCTTGGTGGTCTTGAGGATTACCTGGAGGAAAAGACCTCCATCTTCACAACCGTAGCTGAAAATCCAAGACGCTGTGTAGCTATTGGTACAGGACGTTACGTAGAAGTTGTTGGAAGACATAATTCAAAACAGAATTAATTAGTTGCCCTGTGTGGAGTGGATTCACACAGGGCTATTGTGATTTTTATCGGGAGTTTTTTGTGGAACAGTTAGAAGGTTACGTAGAGAAAATTTTATATCGAAACACCGACAACGGTTACACCGTCCTCGAACTGTCTCACAAAGTAGAGGAGCTGGATAACGAGATGACCTGCGTAGGCATATTCCCGATTATCAGCGAAGGTGAGTACATCCATGTAAGTGGTGAGTACACCCAGCACGCCATCTACGGACTGCAGCTTAAGGTGAGTAGTTTTAGTGCTGCTACGCCTAAGAGCGCAGACAGCATTCAGAAGTACTTAGCCTCCGGCGCCATTAAGGGCATAGGCAAGGCGTTGGCAGACAGAATCGTTAGGAAATTCGGCGATAAAACCTTTGAGATCATGGAGAAGGAGCCGGAGCGCTTGGCAGAGGTGAAGGGCATATCCCAGAGCAAGGCCCAGGAAATCTACAAGCAGTTTGAAGAGAAACGGGAAGCCAGAGAAACCATGCTTTACCTGCAGGACTTCGGCATCAGCACGAACCTGGCGGTAAAGATTTACAAGCAGTACGGCGGAGCTACGAGAAAGATAGTTTCGGAGAATCCTTACAAGCTGGCAGAGGATATTTCGGGCGTTGGTTTTAAGACGGCGGATGAGATTGCCATGAAGGTTGGCTGTGCCTACGATTCTGAGTACAGAATGAGGGCAGGCATTATTTACACGCTTAAGATGGGTTGTAATGCAGGACACACTTATCTGCCTGAAGAAGTGCTCTTTAGACATGCTAATGGCATTTTAGGAACAGAAGATGCACCGTTTGAGGGCATACTTGATGACCTGGCTATGCAGCGAAAAATTTACATAAAGGGCATGGCTGGAGAACGACAGATTTTCCTGACGAATTTCTATCATACGGAACTTAACATTGCGAGACAGCTTATCGATTTAAATCTGCACGATGACATTGACGATGAGCTTGCACAGGAGCGTATTTTAAAGGTGGAGAGGGCGCAGAACATCGAGCTGGATCCGCTGCAAAGAGACGCCATTAAGATGGCACTGGAAAATTCCCTCATGATTATTACAGGTGGTCCGGGTACCGGTAAAACCACCATCTTAAAGGCGATTATTGAGATGTTTAGGGCAGAGGGGCTTAGTCTGCTTTTGGCAGCGCCTACAGGACGTGCGGCAAAGCGCATGAGCGAGGCGACAGGAGAAGAGGCGAGAACCATTCACCGCATGCTGGAGTTCATGCCTACAGGCAGTTTAGAGGACCTTAGTAAGCCTAACAGTTTTGCCTTTATGAAGAATGATTCAGATCCGCTGGATGCAGATGTGATCATCATTGATGAGGCATCCATGATTGATGTTCATCTGATGAATGCGCTGCTAAAAGCGATAACCGTGGGCACGCGCGTGATATTTACGGGTGATGCGAGACAGCTTCCAAGTGTTGGCCCTGGTAACGTGTTAGACGACATCATTGCGAGCAACGCTTTCCCGGTGGTTAAGCTTACAAAGATTTTCCGCCAGGCAGAGGAGAGCGACATCATCGTAAACGCCCACAAGATTAACGATGGAATTCATCCGACACTGGATAACAAGAGCAAGGATTTCTTCCTGATGAAGCGAAGCGATTCCAGGAATGTTGCAGAGGTAGTTGACCGGTTGGTTAAAGAAAAACTTCCTAAATACGTTAATGCCACGTCCTTTGACATTCAGGTGCTTACGCCAATGCGAAAGGGCGATTTGGGTGTGGAAAACATGAACCGCGAATTGCAGCGCTACGTAAATCCTCCGTCTCCGGAGAAGCCTGAAAAGCAGCACGGGGACCGCATATTCCGACTGGGCGACAAGGTCATGCAGATTAAGAATGACTACCAGCTGGAGTGGGTTAAGCGAAACGGTTTCTTTGCCACGGAAACAGGTCTGGGGATTTTTAACGGCGACCAGGGTATAATTACGGACGTTAACCGTTTTAGCGACACTGTGACCGTAAGGTTTGATGAAGACCGCGAGGTCGATTACGATACGGCGCATCTTGAAGAGTTAGAGCATGCATATGCCGTGACTGTCCACAAGTCACAGGGTAGTGAATATCCCGCAGTGGTATTGCCGCTCCTTGGCGGACCGGCGCAGCTCATGACAAGAAACCTTTTGTACACGGCAGTTACGAGAGCCTCCAAGTGCGTTGTGGTTGTAGGAAGTGAGGACACTTTCATGCACATGATCGACAACGACGAAGAGAACAAGCGCTTTACGGGACTTAAGGACGCAATTGAAGAAATTGTTGGCATGCAGTATAATAAATAAGTTAGATAATAAATCTGAAAGGCAGATAAAGTTATGAAGAAAACAACATTAGTAATTATGGCAGCAGGCATTGGTTCAAGATTTGGCGGCGGAATTAAGCAGTTAGAGCCGGTTGGACCATCAGGTGAAATCATCATGGATTACTCCGTGTTCGACGCCATCGAAGCAGGCTTTAACAAGGTTGTTTTTATTATTAGAAAAGATATTGAAAAAGACTTCAAGGAAATCATTGGAGACAGAATTTCCAAGTACATCGACACAGAGTATGTGTTCCAGGACGTAGACATTTCCAAGTACGGCTACACTACTCCAGCAGGCAGAACCAAGCCTTGGGGAACAGGAAACGCAGTGCTTGCAGCAAAGGACGCCATCGAGGGTTCATTCCTTGTGATTAACGCCGATGACTTCTACGGTAAGCAGGGCTTTAAGGCCGTTCACGACTACCTTGTAGCTGAAGAAAATGACCGTCCGGGCGCTTATTGCATGGCAGGCTTTGTCCTTGGAAACACCTTAAGCGACAGTGGTACAGTTAAGCGTGGCGTATGCACTACCGACGAGGAAAGCTACCTCGTAAAGGTAGAAGAGTGTACAGACCTTATCGCAGCAGAAGGCGGCGTTAGCGGTGTAGGTCTTGACGGCAGAAACTTCGTAATTTCCGCTGACACACCTGTATCCATGAACATGTTCGGTTTTACTCATGAATTCTTAGATGAGCTTGAAACCGGCTTTACAAAATTCCTTGCAGAACTGAAACCTGAAAATGAACAGAAGGCAGAATTTTATCTTCCTTCCATGGTCACAGAATTGATTAATAACGGCAAGGCAAAGATGAAGGTGCTCTCCACTCCGGACAAGTGGATCGGCGTAACCTACAAAGAAGACAAGCCTTTCGTTGTGGAATCCATTCACGACCTCGTAAAGAAAGGCGTATATGCAGAAAAACTTTTTAATTAAAGATCTTGGGCGGGACTTACTTTCCGTAATGTTCCCGCCTGTTTGTCCTTTATGCGAAAAGACGATGGCGTTTAGCAGGGCGGGATATGCCTGCAAAACCTGCGAACCTAAAATCGAGTACATAAAGGGCGCCACATGCATGAAGTGTGGCAAGCAGCTGCTCTTAGATGAAAAAGAGTACTGCAGTTTATGTAAGAAGAGCATGTTCCACTTTAAGCGGGGCTTCGTTACCTTCCTCTATGAAGGAAACATCCGCGACATGCTTCTTAAATTCAAGTACAAAGGTCGTCGCGACCTTGGTTTATTTTTCGCTAATGCATCACTGGACAAGTTTGAAGAAGAACTAAGAAGTCTTAATCTCGATGCAGTAATACCCATACCGGTACACAAAGACAGACTTAAAAAACGTGGCTACAACCAGGCGGAAGTTTTTGGAAATTTAATTGCGGATGCGCTGGGCATACCTTGCTATGGCGATCTTTTGGTGCGCAAAAAAGCGACCGTCGTGCAGAAAGAATTGGACACCAGAGGCCGTCTGGCTAACCTCATGGACGCTTTTAGCGTGAACGAGGCAGAACTCCGACGCATAACAAAAAAGGATAACTCGTCCTTAAAACGAATTATCCTTGTTGATGACATATTTACTACCGGAAGCACCATCGAAGCCTCCACTTTAATTTTGATGGAAGCGGGAACTACAGAGGCATATGCCCTGTGCGTGGCCTCATCGGTAGGTTATTAAGTTGGCCTTTTGCCAAATCAGAAGTTATTGGTTTAGTCCTCGTCCTTTTTAACTTCACGAATGCCGTTGTCTAAGATTTCAATCTCATGGTTGCGGTAAAGTGCGCCGATGGCTCTCTTGTAGGCAGCCTTGGAAAGACCAAATCTTGCCTTGATGTCCTCTGGAGAGGATTTGTCGTGAAGAGGAATGAAACCGCCTGCAGCATGAAGGGAAAGCAGTACCAGTCTTGCGTCTGCGTCCATCTGTACATAGGTCTTTTCTCTGGAACTTAAGGTGAGCTTGCCGTCTTCAGTCACCTTAACGACTCTGCAGGTAATCTTTGCACCGATTGGAATAGGGTGGAAGAGCTCATTCTTTGGAATTAATGCGGAATAGATGTCGTCTACTGCCACGAAAGTTCCGAAATTACCGCTGACTTCGTAAACCGTACCTGTTACTCTGTCTTCTGCCTGATAAGGGGCATTAAGCTCTAAGTAATGGTAAATCTTCATGGTTGCGCAAAGTCTGCCGGTTTTGTCGATGTAGAGGGCTACGAGAACATCCTCGTTCTTTTCAACTCTCTTAGTCTGCTCTCTGAAAGGAAGCAACAGGTCCTTTGGAAGACCCCAATCTAAGAAAGCACCGATTTTTGTGATCTCTTTAACCTTAAGACGCTTAACCTTGCCTAAAGTAATTAAAGGCTCAGTTTTTGTGGCTACCGGTCTGTCCTCTGAATCTTTGTAAACAAAGACTCTGACTTTATCACCAATTTTTAAATTCTTGCTTTGGTTTCTTGGAAGAAGAATCTTTTCTTCCTTTAAGATGGAACGGTCTTCGTTGTCAAAGGCCGGCTTTCTGTCTCCAAGAAAAAGGCCGTGATCTGACTCCTCGAAAACCTCCAGGTTCTGAATTTCACCAAGTTTAATCATGTGTTTCTCCGTTCAAAATGTAAAATGGTCGATTTCTTAATGACCTGTTAATTAACTACGGGCCTCATTATATCACACTTTTGGTCGTTTTAAAATCTTTTCTTTACAATTCTATTCTAACATTGTAGAATTAAGAAAAATAAGGCGTTTCGAGAGGTTTTATTGTGAACAGATCTGAATATCATGTAGCAAATATGCTATTTACCTATACAATTATCTTCATTTGTTTCATTTCTTTCTTTGGACTTAGTGGCATTTTGGGAAAAATTTTTGGCGGTTCCGACTATCTTTTTGGCGTGGCTTTTGCTCAGGTGGAATTCCTGATTCCTGTAGTTATCTACCTCGCTTTCTGCCGCAAAAAACTTCCTACTTTTAGCCATCTGAGTGCAGGGCAGGAGATTAGATCTCGCATTGGATTAAAAGCGGTTTCTCCACTTAAACCGTTGGTAGCAGTGGTAGCCGGCTTTGCCATCATTCCGTTTTTGTCCTTCTTTTCACAGCTTTCTTTAGTGGGGGTAAAGGATGTTACTACTGAAAATGCTCAGGCAGCGGCAGCTTCTCACCCCTTTATTCTTATGTTTTTTATCGTGGCGGTCATTCCACCTTTTATTGAAGAATCACTTTTCCGTGGCATCTACTTTGGCACCTACAGCAGGGCGGGACTTGTACCCGGCATATGCCTTTCCTCCCTTCTTTTTGGTCTGATGCACGGTAATTTCAATCAATTTGTTTATGCTTTTATTGCCGGACTCGTTTTTTCTGCCTTTGTAGCGGCTTCTGGAAGCATCTTAGTGACCTTTATCATGCATTTAATCGTTAATGGCACCTCAATTTTCGCCTTTTACGCGGAAAAATTTGGCATATCCATGCCTGATTTCTTTTTGGTTCCTCATCATGACTCTGTTTCACAGGTGTTTAAATACTACTTTTTACCTGCTTTTTTAGGTGCAATTGTACTTCTTATTTGTGCCCTTATTCTTGTAAAATCCGGCAGAAAAAATTCAGAAATCAAAGTACCTGAAAAATCAAAAATTTGGAATTTTGAGGGCATTTTTGACCTTGTTTTAATCGTTGGAATAGCCATTATGGTGCTAAATATGATAGCAACAGAATTGATGTAAATGGGCTAAAACTGTAAGACAAGTGTAGAATTACGGCTAAAATTACCATTAACATTCTGTAGAATAAAATCGAAAAATGCGAAAAATTTCAACTATTCATGTAGTCCTGGCCCCTTAGATCAGGAGCTAAAAAATCGAATTGTTCACACAAAATTAGTAAATGTTCCTTTATTTAATGATAAATTCGTTAAATTTTGGAACTTTATTTTTTTTATTCTATCCACTTGACAAAATGCTGCCAGAGTCACCCTGAGGACACTTATCAAGAGAAAATCGGTGGATTGTTTACAAAAATGTGGATAAAAATGCCCTAAATATCAACAAAAATAGGTTGTGAACAATTTTATCCACTTTATCCACAACCCTAAATTACACAAGTAGAATCTCATTTTACGATTTCAGTCGAATTGGATCCGGAAATTCACATGTTTCACAAATTGTGTTAAAATAGCCGAAAATCAAAATAAAATAAGAAAAATAAGGAAAAATTATTAAAAAAGAAAATCATTAAAGCAAATAATGAAAAAAAGACAGAATAAATAGGTAAGTAATTCAGTCATTGTAGCACGATTTAACACAATTTTTGGTCTTACCAATGCCAAAAAGGTAGACCAGGACATCGATTTTTGGACTATTGGTCGATTTTGATAAAATAGCCAATATATTTTGCGAAATCTCTCTGTTTTTGTCCAAAATCAGCTTCTTCTACTTCTTATCCCCAAAAGTTAGAACCAGCAGTAAAAATTGGCCCCAAAACCACCAACTTCTCCTTCGGCTATCTAAGGGGCTAAATTCCTTTACACCTCTACCTCAAAATGTTATAATAATCGAACGTGGGTTTTCTTTTTCTTATAGAAGAAACATTAATCCACACAGACCAGGAGGAAAAGATGAATTTAGTCGAGAAAATGTTTGGAACACACAGTGATCACGAAGTTAAGAGGATCACTCCTATAGTAGATAAGATCGAGTCCCTTGAACCGGAGATGGAAAAGATGTCCGATTCAGAGCTCGCTGAACAGACTGTAAAATTTAAAGAGAGACTTGCTAAGGGAGAAACACTTGATGATCTTCTTCCTGAAGCCTATGCAACTGTTAGAGAAGCTGCCAAGCGAGTTCTTGGACAGCGTGCCTACAGAGTTCAGCTCATGGGTGGTATCATCCTCCACCAGGGCAGAATTGCAGAGATGAAGACAGGTGAAGGTAAAACCCTCGTTTCCACTTTCCCTGTATACTTAAATGCACTTGAAGGAAAGGGTGTACATGTCGTAACAGTAAATGACTACCTCGCAAATCGAGATAGTGAGTGGATGGGACAGGTACACAGATTCCTCGGACTTACAGTAGGAACCATTCTTGGTGGCATGGAGAATGACGACCGTCGTGCGGCATATGCCTGCGACATCACTTACGGAACCAACAACGAACTTGGTTTCGATTACCTCCGTGACAACATGGTAATCTACAAGGAAAAATTAGTTCAGCGTGGACTTCACTACGCCGTAATCGATGAGGTCGATTCCGTACTTATCGATGAGGCCAGAACACCTCTTATCATTTCAGGTATGAGTGGAAAGTCTACAAAGCTCTATGAAGTATGTAACATCTTAGCTCAGCAGCTTAAAAAAGGTACTGCAAAAGAGCTTACTCAGATGGACATGATCATGGGCGCCGAAGAAGAGGAAACCGGTGATTTCGTAGTTGATGAAAAGGAAAAGACAGTTAACCTTACTGCAGAAGGTGTGGCTAAGGTAGAAAACTTCTTCAAGATTGATAACCTTGCTGATGCAGAAAATCTTGACATCCAGCACCACATCATCCTTGCTCTTCGTGCTAACTACATCATGCACAAGGATCAGGACTATGTAGTTGCAGGTGATGAGGCTGACAAGCAGGTAATGATCGTCGATGACTTTACAGGACGTATCATGCCGGGCCGTCGTTACAGTGATGGTCTTCATCAGGCAATTGAAGCTAAGGAACACGTAAAGGTTAGACGTGAGAGCAGAACTCTTGCTACCATTACTTTCCAGAACTTCTTTAACAAGTACGACAAGAAGTGCGGTATGACAGGTACAGCGCTTACAGAAGAACAGGAATTCCGTGAAATTTACGGAATGGACGTTATCGTAATCCCAACCAACAGACCTGTTGCAAGAATTGATTATGATGATGCAGTTTACAGAACAAAGGCAGAAAAGCTTCATGCCATCGTTGAGGAAGTTAGAGAAGCTCACGACAAGAATCAGCCTGTACTCGTTGGTACGGTAACAATTGATTCCAGTGAGGAAATCTCAGCACTTCTTAAGAAGGCAAGAATTCCACATAACGTACTTAATGCCAAGTACCATGAACTTGAAGCTGAAATCGTTGCTGAGGCAGGTCAGCCGGGTGCGGTAACCATCGCTACCAACATGGCCGGTCGAGGAACTGATATTAAGCTTGGTGAAGGCGTTAAGGAACTCGGTGGTCTTAAGATCATCGGTACAGAAAGACATGAGTCCCGTCGAATTGACAACCAGCTCCGTGGTCGTGCCGGCCGTCAGGGTGACGTGGGTGAATCCAGATTCTACATCTCACTTGAAGATGATCTCATGAGACTCTTTGGTTCAGAGAGAATGATGGCTGTGTTTAAGACATTAGGTGTTACAAACGGTCAGGAAATTCACCACAAGATGCTTTCTTCAGTAATTGAAAAAGCTCAGAAGAAGATTGAAGACAACAACTTCGGTATTCGTCGTAACCTCATGGAATATGACATCGTAAACAACGAACAGCGTGAAATTATTTACGAAGAAAGAAGAAGAGTTCTCGATGGCGAAAGCATGAGAGATGCTGTTCTTAACATGGTTAAGAAGGTTACTGAAAGAGCCGTTGATCATGTAATCGGCGAAGACCAGGATCCTTCTGAATGGAACATGAGCGAGCTTAATTCAATCCTTCAGAATACTTTCCCTCAGATTGATGCGAAGTTAACTGAAGAAGAAATGAAGCATGCCAAGAAGGAATCCTACAAGGAAAAACTTGTTGCAGAAACAGAAAAGATTTACGAGGCACAGGAAGCGCAGTTCCCTCTTGTTGAACAGTTTAGAGAGGCTGAGCGTGTAATCCTTCTTCGTTGCATCGATACAAGATGGATGCAGCACATCGACGACATGGAACAGCTTCGTCAGGGTATCGGACTTCAGGCCTATGGTCAGATGAAGCCTGCACAGGAATACAAGATGCACGGTTATGACATGTTCGATGAAATGACTCAGGGCATTGAAGATGATACAGTAAGAACACTCATGCACCTTAAGGTTGAACAGAAGGTTGAGCGTGAGGAAGTTGCCAAGGCAACAGGTACTAACCGAGACGACGATTCTCTTAAGAAAACAGTTAAGAGAACTCAGAAGAAGCTTATGCCTAATCAGCCTTGCTGGTGTGGCAGCGGTAAGAAGTACAAATTCTGTCATATGCAGGAAGACAAGGCGAACGGAAAGTTTTAAGACGCGGAGTATCTATGGTAGAACTTGACCAGATAAAATTTGAATTACGTAATTATAAGGAAAGACTTGCCGAATTAGAGGCAGGTCTTTCCATTACTAGCAAACTTAATCGAATTGAAGAGTTAGAGAGGCATATGGAGGAGCCTGACTTCTGGAATGACGCGGACAAGTCAGCCAGCCTGGTGCAGGAACTTAAAAGCATCAAAACCTCCGTAGAAACGGTGGAAAAACTCAAACAGGCAAGAGAGGATATTCTCACATTAATTGACATTGCCGATGAGGAAAACGACGAGTCTCTGATTCCTGAAGTTAAGGAAGAATATGAGCAGTTTGTAAGTAATTACGAAGGCATGAGAATGGGTATGCTTCTTAATGGTCAGTACGATCGTGACAATGCCATCATCACACTGCACGCAGGTGCCGGTGGAACGGAGAGTTGCGACTGGGCGGACATGCTGTTTAGAATGTACCAGCGTTGGGCCACAAAGAAGGGCTACAAGGTGGATGTTTTAGATATTCTTGACGGTGATGAAGCAGGCATTAAGTCCGTTACTTTTGAGGTGCAGGGCGAAAACGCCTACGGCTATCTTAAGAGCGAGCATGGTGTGCACAGACTGGTTAGAATATCCCCATTTAACGCGGCAGGCAAGCGTCAGACATCCTTTGCATCCTGTGATGTCATGCCTGATATTGAAGACAACATTGAGATTGAAATTAACTTGGATGACCTTAGAATAGACACCTATCACAGTAGTGGCGCCGGTGGTCAGCATATCAACAAGACCAGCTCTGCCATCAGAATCACACACCTTCCAACGGGTATCGTGGTACAGTGTCAGAATGAGCGTTCACAGCTTCAGAACAAGGAGAAAGCGATGCAGATGTTAAAGGCAAAGCTTTACCTTCTTGAGCAGCAGAAGCAGGCGGACTATGTGGCAGGCATCAGAGGCGACGTAAAGGATGTGAACTTCGGCTCACAGATTCGTTCCTACGTGCTTCAGCCTTACACCATGGTTAAGGACGTTAGAACCGGCGTGGAAAGCGGTAATGCTCAGGCGGTTCTTGACGGCGATTTGGACGCCTTCATGAATGGTTATCTCACATGGGTTGCCAACGGCAGAAAACCTGTGGCAGGCGCAGGAGAGGGCGCAGATTAAATGGATCATTTTGAGTTACATTCGGAATATGCACCAACGGGCGACCAGCCCGAAGCAATCAAAGAATTAACTGATGGCTTTTTAGAAGGCAACCAGGTGGAAACACTGTTGGGCGTTACCGGCTCAGGAAAGACCTTCACGATGGCCAACATCATACAGAATCTCAACAGGCCAACTCTGGTCATTGCCCACAACAAAACTTTGGCGGCGCAGCTTTACGGAGAGTTCAAGGAATTTTTCCCAAACAATGCCGTGGAGTATTTTGTGTCTTACTACGACTATTATCAGCCTGAGGCCTATGTCCCATCCACGGACACCTACATCGAAAAAGATTCAGCAATCAATGACGAAATTGACAGATTAAGACACTCGGCAACAGCAGCACTTTCTGAGAGAAGAGACGTTATTGTGGTAGCCAGTGTATCCTGCATATACGGACTGGGTTCCCCTATCGATTACCAGAACATGACACTCTCCGTAAGACCGGGAATGGTTAAGGACCGGGACGAAGTTTTGGCCCGATTAGTGGACATTCAGTACGAACGTGGCGACATGGATTTTAAGCGCGGTACCTTTAGAGTACACGGAGACGTGGTGGAAGTGTTCCCGGTATCCAGCGAAAACAATGAAGCCGTTAGAATAGAGTTTTTTGGTGACGAGGTGGACCGCATATGCACCATCGACGCACTGACCGGCGAAGTAAAGAACACTCTGGAGCATTTTATTGTGTTCCCGGCTTCTCACTACGTTGTGCCGGAGGACCAGATGGAAGCAGCCATTGCGGACATCGAAAAAGAGCTGGACGTACGAACCGACGAGTTTAAGCACGAAGGCAAATTAATTGAGGCTCAGAGAATCTCAGAGCGTACAAATTTTGATATTGAAATGATGAGGGAAACCGGCTTCTGCAGCGGCATCGAGAATTACTCCATGCACCTGTCCAGAAGAAAGCCTGAGGACCCTCCTTACACACTGATGGATTACTTTCCTGAGGATTACCTGATTATCGTGGACGAGAGCCACATGACGGTGCCACAGATTAGAGGTATGTTTAACGGCGACCGTGCCAGAAAAACCACGCTGGTGGACTATGGTTTCCGACTTCCATCAGCCCTTAGTAACCGTCCCCTTAATTTTGAGGAGTGGGAAGAGCGAATCAATCAGATTTTGTTTGTTTCCGCCACACCCGGTGTTTACGAAGAGGAACATGAACTGCTTCGAGCAGAGCAGATCATTAGACCTACGGGACTGCTGGACCCTGAGGTAGTGGTTCGCCCTGTGGAAGGCCAGATTGATGACCTCATTAAAGAAGTAAAGAGCGAAACTGAAAAGCAGAATAAAGTTCTGGTAACCACCCTTACCAAGCGCATGGCGGAGGAACTTACCGACTACATGAAGGAAGTGGGAATCCGCGTAAAGTACCTGCATTCCGACATCGATACGCTGGAGCGTAGTGAGATAATCAGGGATATGCGAATGGACGCCTTTGACGTGTTGGTGGGTATCAATCTTTTGAGGGAAGGACTGGATATTCCTGAAATCGGCCTGGTGGCTATTTTGGATGCGGACAAGGAAGGCTTCCTGCGTTCTACCACATCCCTTATTCAGACCATCGGACGTGCGGCAAGAAACGTGAACGGACGCGTTATCATGTACGCGGATAACATGACGGATTCCATGAAGACCGCCATTGAAGAAACCGAGCGTAGACGAGGCATTCAGGACAAATACAACAAGGATCATGGCATCACACCGACAAGCATTCACAAGGCGGTGCGTGATCTGATTAGCATATCCAAAAAGGTGGACAAGAAGCTTGATGGCAAGCTGGATAAGGATATGGAATCCATGTCCGACAAGGAGCTGGAGAAGCTGCTTAAGGAAGTCCGCAAGAAGATGAATCAGGCAGCGGCTGAGCTTAATTTCGAGCTGGCAGCAGAGTGTCGTGACAAGATGATTGAGATCAACAAATTACTGTATGAAGGCAAGGACAACCTGCCTTCTTAAGAGAGAAGAGTCACAGAAGTAAGCTGTGGAAGAAGAGTGAAATGAGTACTAAAAAATACATCAAAATCAGAGGCGCAAGAGAGAACAACTTAAAGAACATCGACCTGGATGTGCCAAGAGACGAGTTCGTAGTTTTTACGGGACTTTCAGGCTCCGGCAAGTCATCCCTTGCTTTTGATACAATTTATGCAGAAGGTCAGAGACGTTACATGGAGTCACTTTCATCTTACTCCAGAATGTTCCTCGGCCAGATGGAAAAACCGGATGTAGACTCCATTGAAGGTCTGCCACCGGCCATCTCCATTGACCAGAAATCTACCAACAAAAATCCACGATCAACTGTAGGTACTGTAACGGAAGTCTATGATTATTTCCGACTTCTTTACGCGAGAATCGGCACACCTCACTGCCCAAATTGCGGACGCGAGGTTAAGCGCCAGACCGTGGATGAGATGGTTGATGATATTATGTTCCTTCCGGAACGCACCAAGTTCATGGTTCTTGCTCCTGTAGTTAAGGGCAGAAAAGGTGAACATGTAAAGGTGCTGGAAAATGCCAAAAAGAGTGGCTACGTAAGAGCCATGATTGACGGCCACATGTATGAACTCTCAGAGGAAATTAAGCTGGAGAAAAACATCAAGCATAACATTTCCATCGTAGTGGACAGACTTGTGGTAAAAGAAGGCATGGAAGGACGACTTACGGACTCCCTTGAAAATGCGCTCAAACTGGGCGACGGCATCGTGGTTATCGATACCATGGATGGCAACGAGAAAACCTATTCTCAGAGCTTTTCCTGCCCTTATTGCGGCATTTCAATCGAGGAAATTGAACCTAGATCCTTTTCCTTCAACAATCCTTTCGGCGCATGTCCAACATGTCACGGCCTGGGATTTAAGATGGAATTTTCCGAGGACCTTATGATTCCGGACAAGTCACTTTCAATTGATGACGGAGCAATTGCAGTACTTGGCTGGCAGTCAGCGAACACCAAGGGCAGCTTCACAAGATGTCTCCTTGAGGCGCTGGCAGAGGAGTATAAGTTCAAACTTTCTACACCTTACAGGGATTATCCTGAGGAAATCAGGCATATGCTCATGTACGGTACCAACGGAAAGGAAGTTAAGGTTCATTACAAAGGCCAGAGAGGCGAAGGTGTCTATGACATTGCGTTTGAAGGACTCCTTCTTAACGTGCAGAGACGTTACCGTGAGACAGGTGCTGAGAGCACCAGGGCGGAATATGAAACCTTCATGACCATCACACCTTGTGACGATTGTGGTGGAAAGCGTCTTAAGAAAACTTCACTGGCAGTCACCGTGGGCGACAAGAACATTGCAGAAGTAACGGAACTTAACATCAACAAGTGTTATGACTTCGTAAATGGTTTGGAGCTTACAGGTGCAAAAGCACAGGTTGGTGACCTGGTACTTAAGGAGATTAAGGCAAGACTTAAGTTCTTAAATGATGTGGGACTTAACTATCTTACCTTAGACAGACCTACTGCATCACTTTCCGGTGGTGAGGCGCAGAGAATACGCCTTGCGACTCAGATTGGATCAGGCCTGGTGGGCGTTGCCTACATTTTGGATGAGCCAAGTATCGGTCTTCATCAAAAGGACAACAGCAAGCTCATAAAATCCCTTAAGGAACTTCGTGATCTCGGTAATACGCTCATTGTCGTGGAGCATGATGAAGAGACCATGATGGAAGCAGACTATATTGTGGATATTGGCCCCGGCGCCGGCAGTCATGGCGGCGAAGTAGTAGCAGAGGGTACAGCCAAGCAGATTATGGCCTGCAAGAAATCCATTACCGGAGCTTACCTTAGCGGCAAGCTCTCAATTCCGGTTCCGGGTAAGACACGTGAAAGAACCGGAGAATTAAAGGTTATTGGAGCCACAGAGCACAACCTTAAAAATATTGACGTTACCATTCCGCTCGGAGTGTTTACCTGCGTAACCGGCGTTTCAGGTTCAGGTAAGAGCTCACTGGTAACCGAAATTATTTACAAACGTCTTGCGAGAGATTTAAATCGTGCAAGATGCATACCGGGCGCCCACAAGGACATGCTGGGCCTCGAAAAATTAGACAAGGTAATCGACATTGATCAGTCACCTATCGGAAGAACTCCAAGGTCAAATCCTGCAACCTACACAGGCATATTCGACATGATCCGCGACCTCTTCGCTAAGACTCAGGACGCAAAAATGCGCGGTTACTCAAAGGGCAGATTCTCCTTTAACATTAAGGGTGGACGTTGTGAGGCATGTGCCGGCGACGGAATGAACAAGATTGAAATGAACTTCCTCCCTGACATCTATGTTACCTGTGAGGTCTGCAACGGAAAGCGCTACAATAGAGAAACTCTGGAAGTGCTTTACAAGGGAAAGAACATCTATGATGTTCTCGACATGACGGTAGAGGAAGCCCTGACTTTCTTCTCTAACGTGCCTCGAATCAGAGACAAGATTCAGACACTTTATGATGTAGGTCTTTCTTACCTTAAGCTTGGTCATCCATCCACACTGCTTTCCGGCGGTGAGGCACAGAGAGTCAAGCTGGCAACAGAATTAAGCAAAAAGAGCACAGGCAAAACCATCTACATTTTGGACGAACCGACGACAGGTCTTCACTTTGCAGACGTGGACAAGCTGGTGCAGATATTACAAAAACTTACCGACGGTGGAAACACAGTGCTTGTTATTGAGCACAACTTAGACGTCATCAAAACTGCGGACTACATTATTGATATCGGTCCTGACGGCGGTGATGGCGGCGGCACGATTGTGGCCCAGGGAACACCTAGGGAAGTAGCGGAAGTAGAAGGTTCTTACACAGGTGAGTACCTTAAGAAAATTTTTGATAAGTTAAAGTAACAGGAGTAGTTATGAGCAATCATTTTTATGCAATGATGTCACGAATGAAATATATTGAGCGTTGGGCACTGATGCGCAATTCCGACAAGGAAAACATCAGCGAGCATTCCCTTGAGGTAGCTATGATAGCCCAGGCGTTAGCCATTATCGGCAACGTGAGATTCGGCAAGAATTACAATCCGGAACGCTGTGCCACAATTGCCCTTTATCATGATTGTTCTGAGATAATCACCGGGGATATGCCTACGCCAGTCAAGTACTACAACAAGGACATTAAGCATATCTATCACGAAATCGAAGACAAGGCCAACGAAAGTCTGTTGGCAATGTTACCGGATGATATCGCAAAGGAGTACAGAGAATACTTCTTTAAGCAGGAGAAAGACGCCGAGCTGTGGAAACTCGTAAAGGCAGCGGACAAGCTGTCAGCCCTTGTAAAATGCATCGAAGAAGAGAATGCAGGCAACAAGGAATTCACCAGTGCCAAGGAGTCAACGAGGATGGCAATCAGGGATATGCATATTCCTGAGGCCGACGAATTCCTTAAGGAATTCATTCCGTCCTACTCCCTCACTCTTGATAACTTAAGATAAACCTTCCGCAGAAAGGTTATTAATAGGTTAAAACTAAATGGGAAAAGTAATTTATGTTGACTATGAAAACGTCAGCTTAAAGGGACTTGATGGAATTGAAAAGCTGACCAAGGACGATGTGGTGAAAATCTTCATCGGATCACAGTCAGCAAAGCTCTCAATGAAGGACGCCGACAGAATTTTTAATTCAGAGGCGGAAGTGGAGCTGATTAAAAACACTTATATTGGAAAGAACGCGCTGGATTTCATTATCATGGTTCACATGGGCTATGATATTGCGAAGGAAACGGACAAGAAGTTCTTTGTCATTTCTAAGGACAAGGGTTACGACCCTGCAATCCATGAAATGAGACATTTTAGCGGCAGCACCATTTACCGCAGGCAGGAAATCAGTGAGACGTTTAATGAAAAAGAAGGCATAGGCAAAAAGATTCTTAACAAGATTGGTCTTGGAAGGGGTGCAGAGGCGCCAAACAAGACTCAGCATGAGGTTGTTAAGAAGAAAAACAATCAGGGCAATCAGCAGAAGGCGGAGCAGCCAAAGCAGGGACAGCAGAAGCAGGGACAGCCAAAGCAGAACCAGCCAAAGCAGGAAAAGCAAAAGCAGAATCAGCAGAATAAAAACCAGCAGAAACCTCAGAAAAACAATGGACAAACATCGTCCAAAAATCTTGACAAGGAAACCGTAAAGCAGAATAATAAGACGAATTCCTCTGAAGGGAAAAAAGATGTTACAAAGGCTTCAAACAGCACTAAAAACAGAGCAAAAAAGAAGCCAAAGAGCAATGATAACAACAATCAGAAACAACCAAATCAGCAGAAAAACAATGGTTCTACTAATGTAGAAAAGAGTAATGCTGAAAAGCGTGTTGATGAAATAAAAAAGCAGCGTCACGAAATGTACAAAGCGGAAAATGGGGCGGCGAAGGGACAGCATATGCCTAATAATCAGCCTCAGAAATCTAACCGCAATGACAAGTCTAAGAATCAGTCTCAGAAACAAAACCAGGCTGACAAGGCAAAAGAGGACGCAAAGGCAGCAGAGATGAAAAAGATGAAGGACGAAGCTTTAAAGATGCTCGCTGCATTAGATGAAGAGGATTAAAATTTATTTGTAACAGAATGGAGAGAAACTTAATGAGCAACAAAGAAACAATCCTTGTTCTGGACTTTGGTGGCCAGTACAACCAGTTGATTGCAAGACGTGTAAGAGAGTGCAGCGTTTATGCAGAAGTAAGACCTTACACAATGACTCTTGAGGAGATTAAGGAAATGGCTCCTATGGGAATCATTTTCACAGGTGGTCCTAACAGTGTCTATGATGAAACATCACCACACTACGACCCTGCAATCTTTGAACTGGGAATTCCAATTCTTGGCATATGCTACGGTTCTCAGCTCATGGCCTATGAATTAGGCGGTGAAGTTAAGACAGCACCTGTCAGCGAGTACGGTCACACAGAAGTAACAGTTGATACATCTTCAGTTATTTTCAAGAACGTTCACAAGGTTACAACCTGCTGGATGAGTCATACAGACTACATCGCAAAGGTGCCAGAAGGCTTTAGCATTATCGGAAAGACAGATGTTTGTCCGGTTGCAGCCATGGCTGATCCTGAGAGAAAGTTCTATGCTACCCAGTTCCATCCGGAAGTAATGCATACTGAGGAAGGACAGGAAATGCTTCACGCATTCGTTCATGATGTGTGCGGTTGCCACGACGACTGGAAGATGGATTCCTTCGTTGAAACAACCATCAAACAGTTAAGAGAAAAAATTGGTGACGGCAAGGTTCTTTGTGCACTTTCAGGTGGTGTAGATTCCTCCGTTGCTGCAGTACTTTTAAGTAAGGCTGTCGGAAAGCAGCTTACCTGTGTATTTGTTGATCACGGTCTTTTAAGAAAGAACGAAGGTGACGAAGTTGAAGAGGTATTCGGACCAAACGGCCCTTACGAGCTTAACTTCATCCGCATCAACGCTCAGCAGAGATACTACGACAAATTAGCAGGCGTTACAGAGCCTGAACAGAAGAGAAAGATTATCGGTGAGGAATTCATCAGAATCTTCGAAGAAGAAGCTAAGAAAATTGGCGCAGTAGATTACCTCGTTCAGGGTACAATTTATCCGGACGTAATCGAGTCAGGTCTTGGTGATTCAGCCGTAATCAAGTCACACCATAACGTAGGCGGACTTCCTTCAGTTGTTGATTTTAAGGAAATTGTAGAGCCACTTAGAATGCTCTTTAAGGATGAGGTAAGAAAGGCCGGACTTGAGCTCGGAATTCCTCATGATCTGGTATTCCGTCAGCCATTCCCAGGACCTGGTCTTGGAATCAGAATTATCGGCGAAGTTACAGCAGATAAGGTAAGAATGGTTCAGGATGCAGACGCAATCTTCAGAGAAGAGGTTAAGAAAGCCGGCTGGGAGCCAAAACTTGCTCAGTACTATGCGGCACTTACAAATATGCGTTCCGTTGGTGTCATGGGTGACTTCAGAACCTACGACTACGCAGTTGCACTTCGTGCAGTTTTAACATCTGACTTCATGACAGCAGATGCGGCACAGCTTCCATGGGAGGTGCTCTCAAAGGCAACAAACCGTATCGTAAACGAAGTAAAGGGTGTAAACAGAGTACTTTATGATTGTACTTCTAAGCCACCGGCTACGATTGAGCTGGAATAGACGAATAATTGTGGGAATCCGCTTAAACAGTGGGTTCCCATTTTTTGTGGTTGCAAAATGGTTGCAAAAATTATGCAGTCACTCTTTAAAGAATCTTAAGCTGGATATCATGACCGGCATCAATCACTCATTCGAGTAATTTTCACATATATAACTATCTACAAACATTTTCGGATTTTCGAAAATCATATGCCACATGTCTTTTGAAAAAAGGATTGAGAAAATTTAAGTAATCAGTTCTGACTCGTTCCAAATAGTAGGTGAAAGGGTAAGATTTTTACTTTGATTTAGTAATGAGCTTTTTTCCAACCCAAATGTATTATGAGGGATTTGAAAAAGCTGTTTGAAAGAATTTTCTTTTCATTTTAGTAATGCCTCTCTTACTGAACCAAATGAATTGTGAGAGGGAAAGATTCAAAAAAATTCGAAGTGGCTTACGGATTAGAGAAAAGATGTCCCACATAACTTATGAGAAAGCAAAGGAGGTGGGCGCGTGGCTCAGAAAATGTATGTGGATGTAAACGAAATTATGAAAGATTGGGGGTGTTCCAGAGCAAAAGGATATCAGATTATTGCAGACCTTAATGCTCAGCTTCTGAAGATGAATCCCCACTCCATAATTATACAAGGCAAGTGTAACAGAAAGTGGTATTTAGAAAACTGCTACGGTGCCTTGGATGATAAGGACGAGGATGGTGGTTTGGATGACGATAGTTAAATCAGATGCACCGGGGCAATTCTTCGTTGTAGGTATGGATGTGGCAAAGGATCAGAGACTAGGTTTGACAGAACGAGGAATGTTGCTCACCTTGTTGTCGTTGCCGCCTAATTGGGATTTTACAGTGGAAGGAATGACTAAGATTCTTCCGGATGGGCGAGATCGTATAAGAACTGCAATGAACAATTTGAAAAAGTATGGTTACGTTAGGCAAGTCCAGGGAAGACGAGGAGATGGTTCTTTCGATGGTGGTCATATGGAAATCTACCATAGGTCATTTGATACGATTGAGTTTAATGAAAAACCGCTATCGGATTCACCGACATCGGAAAATCCGACATCGGGTAAGGAACCACAAGTTAATAACCATATATCTAATAATAATAAATTAAATAACTATGAATGTGTGGGCACACTGGAACCATCTGATTATGAAAAGCTTTGCTCTCTGCATGAGAAGGCTCTTGTTGATTATCAGATTGAGCGAATCAAAGCACATCACTATATCGGCTATATGAATTTCGATAGGATTGATCAGATGTGCAAGGAGTATGAAGCTCGGAAGACGGCAAGCCCACCTAAGAAAAAGAATTCGTTTCATAACTTCCATGAGCGTGACTATCCGCCCGGATATTGGGAGGAACTGGAACGAAAGCTATTGGCAAATTGAAAGGAGTGATTACATGTCAGCAAGTAAAGATAAAGACAGAGGAACTTGGATAGCCTATATCCGCTATAAAGATTGGAAAGGTGAAAGCCAGGTGCATAAGAAAAGGGGCTTTGCGACCAAACGTGAAGCATTGGAATATGAGCGTCAGTTTTTGGTAAAGAAGTCAAAGGATTTGAACATGCCATTTCCAGACTTTGTAGATATCTATATGTCGGATATCAAGCCAAGGATTAAATACAACACATACCGTTCCAAGGAGTACATCATCAGGGACAAGATATTGCCGTATTTTAAGAACTTTAGCGTAAGTAGTATTACTGCACCGGATATTGTGCAGTGGCAGAATGAGTTATTGCAGTTTCGTGATAGTGAAGGCAAATCATACACCGCAACATACCTGCGAACAATTCAAAATCAGCTAAATGCTATTATGAATCACGCAAGTAAATACTACTCCCTAAGAGAAAATCCGGTACAGAAAATCAGTAAGATGGGGCGTGCAAAAGCCAAGGAAATGTCTTTTTGGACGGAAGATGAATATCTTGCATTTTCTGAGGAAATGAAAAGCAAGCCTATTTCTTTCTACGCCTTTGAAATACTTTATTGGACAGGAATTCGTGAAGGAGAACTGATTGCGCTTACCGTCGGTGATTTTAACCTAAATAAACGCACTTTGAAAATCAGCAAATCCCTGCAACGTATAAAGGGAGAAGATGTGGTTACAGACCCTAAAACGGAAAAGAGTAATCGTGTGATTGATCTGCCGCAGTTCCTTTGTGATGAAATGGAAGATTATATCGGAATGCTATATAAAGCGGACAAATCATCGCGTTTGTTTACCATCTCAAAAAGCTATCTTCATCATGAGATGGATAGAGGTTGCAAAGCCTCAGGCGTAAAACGAATCCGTATCCATGACCTTCGCCATAGTCATGTGGCACACTTGATTGAACTTGGTTTCTCGCCAGTTGAGATAGCGGAGCGTCTTGGACATGAAAGCATGGCGGTCACTATGACGTACTCACATCTCTATCCATCCAAGGGTAGGACGATGGCAGATCGCCTGGGAGAAGATAGGGATGCACATCAGAAAGGAGCCTAACCATGGGGAAGATATATCGTAGGGAGACCTTGAAATCCAATACTACACCAAAGAAAAAGGATGAAAAACGCCGTAAGAGAAATGTGATTATGAACTTTCGGGTATCGCCGGAGGAAAAAGAGCGTATTGAGGAACGTATAGCGATATCTGGGCTGATGAAGTCAGAATACTTCATCAACAGCTGCTTGGGAAATCCTATTGTTGTTTATGGTAATGTGCGTACCTTTGAAAAGATAAAACAATCTTTGATAGATATAGAGGAACATCTGTCAAGGATAGAGCGAACGGATGAACTTGACTCTGTTGTGATGGAACAACTTTTGATGATTCTGGAATTATATCAGGGATTGGAGAAGTGATACTACGAGGCGTCAATCTGACGTCAACTAACACGATAAGTTGACGCCAAAATGACGTCTCTTGTTATATGCAACCGCAGGCGTAAATATATCCGATAAGGATTTATTTACGACAAGGTTTTACAAGGGAAGGGCGTCGCCCGGGAGTGTAACTCCCGATGAGACCGGGGATGGCATCGCCGGGGCAGAGCCCCAAAAGATTGGGTTAGCCATCGGCAAGGGCAAAGCCCTTATGAGATGCCTGTCATGGCGAATGACTGCACTCCGCACAGGAGCGAAATACAGACTTGATGTCCGCAGGATGTCAAGTCTGGTATTGAGCCATACCTGCCATAGGCAGGCATGGAATGTAACAATAAAATGGAAAGCAGGTGAGAAAGTATGCCGAATATGGCACAGACAATTTCTATGAGCAGAGGCAGAACTGCTATAGAGCATGATTTAAGAGAATATGTTCCGCATAATGTTAATGCTGATATGACAAAATATAATAAGGTGCTTGTAAACGAATTGAATGGCAGAACATTGGCGGAATATACAAATGACTATATGAAGCCGTATATCGAATTTTATAATAGCAAACAAAGGCGCAGTGACAGAAAAAAGTCTCTTGATTATGCAAGTGACTATATAAAAGAACAAAACAATATGGCATCCGCAAGACAAAGCTATACTGCCGGGAAGTTGGCTTATGAATATGTCATCCAGTTCGGAGACCATGAATCAATGGATGTAAATGATGTGGTGGTAAATCCGGATACCTATGAAGATATCATGTCAATGTTTCAGGAGTTTATCATATCGTACCAGGAGGCGTATCCTCACATGAGAATTGTCTTAGCCACCGTTCATATGGATGAACCTAACGGAACACCGCATATGCATATCTTAGTGCAGCCCATCGGGGAAGGATATAAACAGGGCTTATCCCATCAGGTGTCTTTGACTAAGGCTTTAGCTTGTGATGGCTTTGAACGCTCTGACAAAAAGGGCGACCGCCTTTCTCTTACCAGATGGCAGGATGATGTGAAAGATAATATCATGGAGCCTATTTTAGCAAGGCATGGATACAGCCGTGAGTACAGGGAAGGGGAAACGCATCATATGCCGGTGGCAATGTATAAGCGTGCAGCCGCTGAGGCGGATGCAATTATTGAAAAGGCAGAGGAAAAAGCAGATAAAATATCCGCTGATGCAAAAAGTGAAGTTGAAGAATTAGAAACACAGGTGGCGGATTGTAAGGATGAACTAAAGTCGCTTGGTGAGAAAAATAAGAAAATCCGAAAAGAATATACTATGCTTGTGGATGGTTATGAATTAGAAGATGGCAGACACAATATGGGATACCGGGAACTACTGGAACGTCACAGGCTCCTGGCACAAGAGCCGGAACGTCTTCTTGAAACAGAGGAAGGGAAAAAGGCATTGGCAAAAGCAGAAGATAGGATTGTGGAAACTGTTTATCATAGGATTATGACAGGTATCACCGCTTTTGTTCGAAAGAGTATCTTCGAGGAATTAAAGAAGTCACTTGTTCAGCCCATCTTCCATGCTATTGATAAAATGCTGGAAGGACATTATTTCAAGCTAAATAAAGATGATGAGAGGATTCTTACAAGGGCGATTGATGAAACGGTGGATAATGTGACAAATGACCTTCATATCGGAGAGAACATAGAAAAAGACATTAAAGAGCATTTACCGGATATCCAAAAGGTCAGGGAAGAAACACATCGGGAAATCAGACGGTTACGCCATCGGTGAGAGTGTACATTCAAAAAATCCTTAACAGGACGGCATTTCTATGATAAAATATGTACATATATACAGTTTTGGGGAACCGATGCTATAAAGAATTACTGAAAAACAGCCGATATATACTTTGTTAAAGTTAGATGAAAGGGGAGTTGACAGCCATGCAAACTAAAGTGTACCCTTTGTCAAGGACAAATTTAAAAGCATAAAAGCATAGTTATTTGTCTCTTGGAAGATGATTGTTGTCATCAATGGATGAGTAAGTGATAAGAGGGTATTTACCGGTTATACAGTACTCATAGTATTCGTTAGGTGAGAGCTTAGACAGTTGCCACTGACCACGATCATTGTTGTAATAATCCATGTAGTCATCTATTATGGCTTTGGCATCGGTGAACGACTCGGCAAGGGCGATTTTATCCATGATCTCATCCTTCATGTGACCAAAGAAGCTTTCCTGAGGGGCATTGTCCCAGCAGTTACCGCGACGTGACATGGATTGACGCAGATTAGAATCCTTTACAATTTCACGGAACTTCTTACTGGTATAGTGACAGCCCTGATCGCTATGGATAAGGGTTTCGTCATCTAGAGTGGCTCCGTGGCTCTCAATTAGGAGGTTTATAGTCTCCAATACAAAGTCGAGCTCCAGGGATTCGCTCAGTACATAAGCGAGGATCTGCATAGTGTAGGCATCCTTGATTACTGAAAGATAGAAGAACACGCCGCAGCAAGGGATGTAAGTGATATCTGTTAGCAGCACCTTGCGAGGACCATGTTCCTTAAACTCCCTTTGGAGGAGGTTATCAGCCACAGCATCCGTTTTAAGAGCCTTAGCCATACGTCGGTAAGGGTTTGCTTTACGGATGGGGCATTTAAGCTCGTATTTGTGCATTAGTCGCTGGATCTTTTTGAGGTTCATAAGAACCGGCGGATCCATATGAAGAAGTCGCATATGAATGCCCCTAATGCCTTTATCGTAGCCTCTAAACTGATAGGCCTGAAGGATAAGTTCAAAATCGGCTCTGTCGGTAGCTTCCTTCTCGGCACGTTTGTCGGCGGAAGCAACCCAATTGTAGTAACCGGAGCGGGAAACACCTGCGATGGCACAGAGTTCCTTGATATTTTGTAGATTGCCCTCCATGGATATGATTTCATGGATGACCTCGTATTTAGCACTTGGTTTATCCATAATCAATTCCTCGGCTTTCTGTCGTTGTCCAGCTCGGTAATTTTTTTTAGGAACTCAACCTGCTGTCGAAGATAAACGAGCTCACGCTGCATAGCAGAAATGGAAAGCTGTGAAGGCATGGTGTTGTAGTCCGTATTTTCCGGAGCTTTAGCCTTTGCATTAGAGTAATCTTCCGTAAGTGGTCTGCCGGATTCAACGAGTTCGCGGAGCCTTCTGGCAAAACCATAGATACGAGTACGGCCGAGAATCTCAGTATCATATCCACAGGATTCGAATATCTCGACACTTGTATCGCCCTGTTCGTAGCGTGACAGGAAAATATTTTTAAATTCCAGAGTAAAGATGATCTGGCGTGCATTTACTTTAGCAGTGAATTTGTTGGCAGCCAAAAGCTCGATCTGTTCTGGAGTGAAAATGGATTTTTTGTGATTTTTAAGCATATATATTAACCTCCATGTAGTGTAATTATACTGCACTCGGACACGAGGAAAAAATAATGTGTCCAGAAAACGGGTTTTTAAATAAAAAACCGTGTCCACTTTACGGGGATGTCACTTAAAAGAGTCAAAAAAGTGGTGTCCGAAAAGTGAGATTTTAGAAAGGGCATGTGTCCATTTTTATGGGTACATTTTAAACAATGTTACAATCTTGCAGAGCAGAGCAGAGCAGAGCAGAGCAGAGCATGGGCTAGTTGCGGTCTTTTTTCGGATAAAATTATATACGATGATGGATAACCGTCGAATTGATGAGACAGATATGTCTTGTTAAGCTCGGCGGTTTTTATGTGTTTTCAAAGGTTATCAGCGACCATAACAGCTGTAAATGCAAAACAAAGGAGTGAAAAGTTTATGAAAAATAAGATGAAACAATTATGTGGCATTATACTCAGCCTTGTATTGGTGTTGGGATTGATGCCGGGAATGAGTTTGACAGCGCAAGCTGCAACGACACTTACTGATACGTTTACCACCAACACAGGAGCTACAGAGTATACGGGAAATTATAGTAAAGTGACTGCCTCAGTCTCAAGTGGTTATGAAGGGTTGGGTATAGCACACTCTGATAATCACCCTATAACCATTGAAACGTTGCATGGCGAGATAATAGACAAAGTAGTTTTGTCTGGCGTAACGAATTCTCAGAATGTATATATTCACCCGAGCTCTGGTAATGTTACTAATACAATTATTCGTGGACATTGTTATTATCGGCTAAATGATGATGGTGCTATTGAAATTGAGAATATAAATTCAACCACATTGACGATTAGTTTTCATCCTGGTTATCTTGGTACCTGTTTTTATGCAAATGTAGTAGTGTATTGTCACGAAGTACCTGTTGATATCACCGGTGTAGAACTTAATAAGACTTCTACTACTTTAACCGTAGGAGAAACAGATACATTGACAGCAACTGTTAATCCTGATAATTCTGATCATACAGTTGCCTGGTCAAGCGACAATGAGAGTGTTGCTACTGTTTCTGATGGTGTTGTAACTGCTGTTGCAGAGGGCTCAGCAACTATCACTGCTACCGCAACTAACGGAACAGATGATACAAGTGATGATAAGACGGCAACATGTGCGGTGACTGTTGCGTCAGCCTCAGTCCCTATTTCTTATACTGTAACATTTAAAGTTGTAAATGGTTCTTGGGATGATGGAACCACAGCAGACAAGATTGTAACTCTCACTGGAAATGAGGGAGATACACTAAAACTTACTACAGAACAGATTCCGGCCGTAGGAACAAAGCCTAATGATGGTTATAAGGCAGGTAGTTGGGATGTGACTCCGAGTACCGAAACAGCAATTTCAAGTAATGTAACCTATACTTATACCTATGTGGCAGATTCATCTGGAGGATCTTCTGATAGCGGAAGTGGTGATTCATCTGGAGGATCTTCCGATAGTGGAAGTGGCAGTTCGTCAAGTAGTTCTTCCGATAGTAGTAATAGTACGCAGTCTACTGCTCCAAAGACCGGAGATCCGAATGATATCAGAGAGTGGTATCTATTGCTGCTGGCTTCCCTTGGTGGACTTGGAGTTCTTGGATTTGCGAAGAAAAAAGATTTGAACAGATAAAACCGTAATAGACATTAATTCCCAAATGGCTGTGCCCAGAGTCGGCATGGCCATTTGTTTTACAGGCAGAATGAAAAAAGACAGATATGAATCACTTAAAAACAAAATAGAGCAGGTAAAGAAGAAAATAACACTGCAGTGCAGAAAATTCTTAAAAACTTATCCAGTCATGAAGTATCCAATAATGGCATTTGTTGGCGTATTTAGTATAATGTGCAGCTTATATTTATATCTTGTGAGGCTGTTTTGGAAACTAATGGATATAGTTACGCATAAGAAAAAGGATGCGGCCTTTGCGTTTATGTGCGTTGTCCTTGGAGTAGTGGCGGTTATCAGTATTGTAAAGATAGCGCAAATTCATGACGCAGAGGATAAGCAGACGCAGGAAATAGAGACCTTGCAGGAAGAATATACATCAGAGTCAGGCGATGATAATATTTCGACAGATGAATCAGATACTGATCTTGCGGATATGCAGACAGATGATTTGGAGACTGAGCCGAAAGATGATCCTAATGCATGGTATCATGACATAGGTGTGGATTTTGCAGGTTTAAAGGAGCAGAACGAGGACATTGTTGGCTGGATTTATTTTGAGGATGAGGAAAGTATCAGTTATCCGCTTTTGTATTCCGGTGATGATTATTATCTGCGGAGGAATTATCTGAAGGAAGAAGAGACAGCAGGTTCTATTTATATTGACGGGAACAATAGTCCTGATTTGGATGATGTCCATACTTTGATATACGGTCATAATATGCGTAATCTTTCCATGTTTGGGAAATTGAAATATTATAAGACTGAGGACGGATATTTTGAGAACCATAAGTTTTTCCAGTTAATCACGGAGGAAGCATCCTATCGCTATGAGATTTTTGCCTATAAGGATGTCGTGACTCTTACCGGAGGCATTTATACGACTTGGAAATATGTGGATGATGATTTTAGAGATTTTGTGGAGAATACGATTCTTGCCGGAAGTTATGTAGATTTGGATTTGGAGGTGGAAGATGCGACGCATATTGTTACGCTGTCTACTTGCTCTTATGATTCGGGGGTGAGATTTACGGTGAGTGCGGTTAGGGTGGATGAACATATATGGAAATAAGAGTAAGCTGTTTTTGATTGCATAAATGAGATGTTTATGATATCATAAAGATGATAAAATTATGATAAGAGATGGAGGCGATGTATATGATGCAAATTAGACCAGTTTCCGATTTGAGAAATAAGTTTACAGATATTGAAAAGGTCGTCCAGAGTGGAGATCCGGTATATTTAACAAAAAATGGTTACGGTGCAATGGTTGTTCTTAGCCTGGATGCATATTCAAGAATGACTGATCCGGAAGAGTATATTATGGATGTTGCTGATGCGGCAGCAGCTTCAACGGATGTAAGATTGAAGCATGACGAAGTATTTGGGGCTATCAGGGAGAAAATAAATGCTTAATCAGAAATATACTTTAAGATATCTCCCCCTGTTTCATGAAGAACTCGAATCTGCGGTTCTTTATATTGCATCACGTTTGGGAAATCCTTCCGCAGCTGAGAATCTGCTCAATAATGTAGAAAATGCTATACTCGAACGTGCAAACAATAATCCTGAAGGATATGAGCCAGTGCCATCAAAAAAGAAAAGGGACTATCCATATTATCGAATCTATGTCGGAAACTATATTGTCTATTATGTGGTTATTCCGGAGGGCAAAGAGCGTGTTATGGAAGTAAGACGTTTTGTTCATACACTTCAAAATCGAGATAATATATAGAGTAGTCTCGTGGTTGCAATTTGGTTGCAAAAACTTTCAGAAAAAACAAAATTACATAGAATGAGTGGAATTCCACCACAAAATTTGGACATCAAAGCACGATACGGAATCAATATAAAGTATCGTGACTAGAGCTGGAGTAACGAGTGAGTGGTTCCCAGTGGTTTGCAGGTGCTTTGAAACCCAGTAATATCAAGGGCTGAGAGCGTTCGCTCTCGGCTCTTTTTTGTTTTGATTCTATGAATGGAAATATAAAAACCACACATTGCGTGTTCGCACGCTGCGTGATATAATAAAGAAAACGCAATGCGAGGAGGTTGTTATGGATACTGCAAAGGTGATAAGAGAACTACGCGAGAGTGTAAATATGAATCGAAAAGAGTTTTCGGAACATACGGGAATCCCAGTTCGAACACTGGAGGATTGGGAAGCAGGACGACGCACCCCTCCGGAGTATATTCCGCGGTTGCTGGTATATCAGCTGAAATATGAGGAATTGATGGAGAAGGAGAAGGGGTGATAAAAAGTTCGACAGTGTCGCACCAATTTGGTTGGATGTAAAAATGTTACCAAAAATAAAGGGAGACGATATCAAATATGAAGGAAAAGATGGAACTTACTCCGGCTACAATTCAAATAAACGATATTGGAAATTTGATATATACAATCAGGGATAAGCAAGTAATGTTGGATTATGACTTAGCGACATTGTATGGATATGAAGTTAAGAGACTTAATGAGCAGGTGAAACGTAATATAGTACGATTTCCGGATGATTTTATGTTCCAACTTACACGGGAAGAAGTTGAAGTCGTGAAGTCGCAAATTGCGACTTCACAAAATTTAAATTTCTACTCCGGACAAGAGGGAGGTCGCAGAAAGCCGCCATACGCTTTTACAGAACAGGGAATCTATATGCTGGCAACGGTTCTAAAGGGAGAAGTTGCTGAACAACAAAGCATATTTATCATGCGTGCTTTCCGTGAAATGCGTCGATTTATAGCTAACAATACTTTACTCTTTGAGAAGATCAGCCATATAGAATTGAAACAGCTGGAATATCAGAAAAGTACTGATGAGAGATTTGATAGGGTGTTTCAGTATATCGAAGATCATGCCGAATCGGAGCAGAAGGTCTTCTTTGACGGGCAGATATATGATGCGTTTAGTTTGATTACAACTATCATACAGAAAGCCCAAAGTGATATTATATTGATTGACGGATATGTGGATGTAAATACGCTGAACATTCTGGCAAAGAAGAATTCCGGAGTTGATGTTACAATTTTTACATATACCAGCGCACCGCTTACGAATACAATTGGATTTTATAATGCATTTGAATAGTGGAATTTTCTCTGCAAATTAGATATAATAGCTGTGGATTTTTAGCATGTGAAATGTTGAAAATTTTAAATGTATTTGTAGGAGTAAATTGAATATGAAAAAGAATAAAGCTATTGCTTTGATTTTGGCAGTTATGCTGCTTCTTTCAGGTTGTGGTAAGGCGAAGACAGACACTAAGAAAAGTGATAATGCAACAGCAACTCCAACTGTTACAACTGCTCCGACCGAGCCTGCAGAACCTACTGTAACAGAGGAACCGGCATCTACTGACATTGATCCTGATGGTGAGACAGAAACTGAAGATTTTTTTGAGTTTAATCCTCACGTTTATTCTGCACACCTTGCAGAAAGTGTTCCGGAAGACTACTGGAATGCTTTATACAATTTGTGTGATGCACTTAGAGTAGGTGAGACTACATTTGAATGTGCATCTGAAGAAGCTTACAAATGGTGTACGGATGTTTCAGTCATGTGTAACTATTTTCCAGCAGCCGGTCTTCAGATCGAGGCTAAGAGTGAAGATGGTTCAGCAGCCTTTGAAAACGGCATTGGAAAAATCACTTACTTAATGCCTGTAGATGATTTTGTAAAGAGACAGGCTGAGTTTGAGGACCTGATTGAGGAAATCATTAACACAAATTTGGAAGCTGATGATACTGACTACGAAAAGGCTCTTAAGCTTTACGTTTACATGGCTGAAAACTATACCTATGAGTATGAAGTACAGGAAATTGACAACTATGTTTACAAGACTTTCACCTTAAAGACAGGTCAGTGTATAAATATAGCAGCGGTATATTCCTACCTGCTTCTTCAGGTCGGTGTAGACGCCATTGCGATTGGAACCTATGATGGAATGGCTCATGCATGGAGCTATGTCACCATAAATGGTAAGAGTTATCACATCGATCCTACATGGGCACTGTTAGATCCTGAAAATGGTAAATGCTTTGTTTATCTTGATTACTTTATGATGAGTGATGAAGAGAGAATTGCTGATGGTTGTGGTGTTGATGATCTTACGGTAGATATTCTTCCGGGCTATTGGGTAAATAACGGAACTGTTTCCTACGCGGCAACAGACAACAGTTACAATTTAAGAGATTACACAGTTTATTATACGCTTAATGAGGAAACAAAGACACTGTACTATGTTGACGTTGATGGAAACACTTGTGAATTCCACTATGACATTTAATACTTGCGATTAAAAAAGCGCTGGGGATTTAAGTCCCCGGCGCTTTTAGTTTGCCTGAAATACTATTTTCTTTTCTTTCAACTGTCTAATTACAAACTTAAACAGGATAAAGGCGATAATTCCGGTAACGAGCCAGGCTGCTGCGTCGCCTGCAACTGCCAGTTCGAAACTGTGAATCTTCATGGAAATCGTGGCTGTGGAGAATCTTGCCATCAATTCCACGATGCCCAGGGTAAGTGCGGTTTTTCCATAGCCGCAAGCCTGCATGGAGTTTCGGTAAACGAAGATGGCCGCTAGTGGAATATAGAAAGGTGCACACTCCATAACATAGGTTCTTGCGTAAGGCATGTAAGCGGAAATATCTACGCCGCTGTTAAAGAACAATCTGATGACGTAAGGCAGCAGGAGAATGCTCAGTAAGCCGGTGACAAGGGAATATGCCACTGCAAGTTTCATCGCATCTTTTGTGCCACGCTCCACGCGGTCCAAGTCGCCGTAGCCGTAGTTTTGTCCGACATATGCCGCCATGGTCTGGCCAAGGGAAGGCATGCCGGCAGTCATAAGGTTAACTACCTTTCCTGCAGCGGTAATTGAACCAACTGCAACGGAACCGTAGATGTTGATGGAAGACTGCATAACCATGGTGCCGGAGGCTGTGATACCAAACTGCAGCGCCATTGGAACGCCGATGTTTAACTGCTGTCTGGTGTAGCTTTTGTGAATATGCCAATCGCTGGCCTTAGGTTTTAAAATCTTAACCTTCTTGATGATGTAACCCATGCAAAGAAGGGCGGAAAGTCCCTGCGAAATGTCTGTAGCCAGAGCAGCGCCAAAAGTGCCAAGGCCAAAACCGATAATGAATACCAGGTCCAGCACGATGTTCATCAGCGCAGCAAAAATCAGGAAATAGAGTGGTGTCTTACTGTTGCCGATGGCTCTTAAGGCAGATGCCAGAAGATTGTAGGCAATGAGCGCGATGCTGCCGGCGCAAATGGTAGAAATGTAGCTATAGGCATCCTGATATATGTCGGCTGGTGTGTTCATCAGTCTAAGCAGAGGATGCATAACCACAAAGGCCACCACGGTAATGGCAAGGGTGCTGATCGCACCAAGTACCAGCGCATTCACAAACGCCTTGCGGGTACCCTCTTCGTCGCCGGCGCCGTAGAGCTGTCCGACGAGAACGGTGTAACCTGTAGCAAGTCCGTTGGCAAGGCCGATGATCATGAACATGATAGTGCCTGTAGAGCCAACTGCTGCCAGCGCCTCAGGGCTTACATAATTGCCCACAATGATGGTGTCCACCATATTGTAAAACTGCTGAAAAATGAAACCCAGTAAAATTGGCAGTGCAAATTTTAAAAGTAGGGTGATAGGTCTGCCCTGTGTCATTTTTGATTCCATATAGCTCTCCAAATAATCTCTCTTGATACTTACGTTAAAAAATCTCTTCGTGAATATGGAGTATAACACCACAATTCAAATAATGATAGTAATAAATCAAACTAAAAATAGAACGATTCTATCTTCTTTTTAAAACTGTGCAAGGTTTTCTTGTTAAATACGGGGGTAGGGTGTTATTATCAAATTGTATGATAGTGCAATTGGGGTTGCACAAGTCAGGCATATGCCACATCGTAGGAGGTTTACATGAAAGCACTTTTTATTGGGGGAACAGGTACAATTTCGATGGCTATAACAGAGGCCCTCGCAAAGAATCCGGACTGGGAACTTTACTTACTTAACAGAGGAACACATCAGGCAGAAGTGCCTGCAAACGTGAAGGTGATAAAAGCCGACATAAATGATGAAGCAGATGTCGCTGCAAAGCTCGAAGGAATGAACTTCGACTGCGTCTGCGACTTTATTGGATTCGTAACCGAGCAGCTCGAGCGTGACTACAGATTGTTTAAGGACAAGACGAAGCAGTATATGTATATCAGCTCCGCCTCCGCCTACGACAAGCCATGTCGCAGCCCTTACATTAATGAAGGAACGAGCCTGGCGAATCCTTATTGGGAATATTCCAGAAACAAGGCCGCCTGCGAACGCTACCTTATGGAGCGTTACGAAAAGGACGGATTCCCTGTAACCATCATCCGACCAAGCCACACCTACAGCAAGACCAGCGTGCCTTTGGGCGTGCATGGCAGCAAGGGCAGCTGGCAGGTTGTTAAGCGTATGATGGAGGGCAAGCCGGTCATTATTCATGGCGACGGCACATCCCTTTGGACCATGACTTATAACGAAGATTTTGCCAAGGGATTTATCGGCCTTATGGGCAATGCACACGCCATCGGCGAGGCGTTCCAGATTACGTCTGATGAGACAGTGACCTGGAACCAGATTTATCAGGCCATCGCCAATGCTTTGGGCGTGACATTAAAGCCTTACTATGTTCCATCGGATTTTCTGGCAGCAGTCAGTGACTACGACTTCACGGGTTCTCTTACGGGCGATAAGTCAAATTCAGTTATATTTGACAACTCTAAATTAAAGAAGGCAGTGCCTGATTTTGTGTGCACCACCCGCTTCGATCAGGGCGTGCGCAAGGTAATCGACTACTGTCTGGCTCACCCTGAGTGCCAGGTTGAGGACCCTGAGTTTGATGCGTTCTGCGACAGAGTGATTGGAGCTTTGGAGAAGGCGAAGGAAGAAATCAGAAGGTAGTGCCGGGTCTGCGTGTATGCGGCTCATGAAGAAAGAATTTAGCATTTGGAGGTGACGCGTTTGGCGTTCCAAATTGTAAGAAATGATATAACAAAAATTAAGGCAGACGCCATCGTGAACACTGCGAATCCGAAAGTGGAAATTGGTGGTGGCGTAGAAACAGCCATCTATAATGCGGCAGGCCGTGAGGAACTTCTTTCGGCACGCAGGGAAGTTGGCGAGTTGGCTGTGGGTGAAGTGGCGGTAACGCCGGCATATGCCCTCGACGCCAAAATCATCGTCCACGTCAGTGGACCTTGGTGGCAGGACGGAAACAGTGGCGAAAAGGATCTGCTTAGAATGTGCTACGACAGGGCACTTTCCGCAGCCCTTGAAAATGGCTGCGAGTCCATTGCGTTTCCTGCGCTCTCCACCGGCACCTACGGCTTCCCGAAGGAGGTTGGAATACAGATAGCGGTGGACGCGTTCACTGCGTTTTTGGAAGAGCATGAGATGGAAATCACCCTCGTGGTTTTCGGCAGCGAGGAAGTGAGTGTGTCGGGCGCCTTGGTGGACGAGGTGCGAAGCTTCATTGACGACGAGCATGTGACGGGAGCGAAGGCTGCGGAATATGCCCAAGCCCCACGCCGCTCTTTAAGAGGTTTGTTTGGCGGCAGGCGAGAGCGGTCAAGAAGCGAAAGAGTGGGTCGTCAGGAGCTGGAGGATACAGCTAAAAGCGAAAGAGGACTTGGAGCAGCGCGACGGGAACTTGAGGAAGCTGAGGACGAAGGCGTTTTTGGGGCAGCGCGACAGGAGCTTGAGGAAGAAAGAGTACTTGGGGCAGCGCGACAGGAAACTGAGGATGAAAGAGTACTTGGAGCAGCGCGACAAGAGCTTGAGGAAGCTGAGGACGAAGGCGTTTTCGGTGTAGCACCTGAGCAGGATGAATTCGTCGGTGCAACTTTAAACTCGTGCTCAGTCGAGAAACTCGGGGCGCCTCAGGAGTCCTTGGAGGATGCCCTAAAAAACATCTACACGGACACATTTGCAAAGCACCTGCAGCAGCTTATAAACAAGAAAGGGCTCAAAAATTCGCAGGTGTATGCGGCAGCCAACATCTCGAAGCAGTACTTCTCAAAGCTCATAAATGGGCAGGTGAAACCTTCGAAGGAAAAGGTCTTGGCACTGGCCATCGGCCTCAGGTTAAATATGGATGAGGCGGTGGATTTTCTGAAAATTGCGGGATATGCCTTCTCACCAATTTCACAAACCGACACGGTGGTGGAATACTTCATACGCCGCAAAGAATACAACGTTATTAAAATTGATATTGTGCTTTTTGACTACGGCCTGGAGTCGTTGTCAGGGGTTTAAAAAAGTTTTAAAAAGGTCGCCTTCGGGTTGACCTTTTTTTTGTGCGCGAAAGGTATTATGGGGTCACAACGAAGGAAGTGAAAAGCAACATGAAGGCAACACGAGGGATGTTGTGAAAGGGAAACCTTCATGAAAGAGGATGCGAAGTAACACAGTGAAAAAGGTTAAAAACAGGAGGAAAAAATTATGAGTAAAACTTACACAGAAATCGTTTACATTTTAGACAGAAGCGGATCTATGGGTGGCCTTGAGGCCGACACCATCGGCGGATTTAACTCGATGATGGAGAAGCAGAAGAAGACCGGTGAAAACGCAGTGGTCTCAACAGTGCTTTTCGATGACAAGTGCGAGGTGCTGCACGACAGAGTGGCAATTGACAAAATCAAACCGATGACGGACGAGGATTATTTCGTTCGCGGTTGCACAGCCCTGCTCGATGCGGTTGGCGGCGCTATCAGACACATCGGAAACGTCCACAAGTATGCGCGACCTGAGGACAGACCGGAGAAAACAATCTTCGTAATCACAACTGACGGTATGGAAAATTCAAGTCGCAATTTCTCTTACGAGCAGGTACAGAATATGGTCAAGCGCCAGCAGGAAAAGTACGGTTGGGAGTTCATTTTTGTGGGAGCGAACATTGATGCATATGCCGAAGCTTCCCGTTTCGGAATCAAAAAGGAACGTGCAGTGAATTACGTGAACGATGGTCTTGGCATGGCGAACGTGTATGCAGGAGTTTCCCGCGCAGTGTGCTCAGTCATGCGAGCAAAGAGCGCGAAGGAAGTGAAGAGCTGCCTGGATGAGAGCGGCTGGGAGAGCGAGATCGAGGCGGACTATGTCAGACGTGGAAAGAAGAAATCTTAAGTCCTGATAACCCGCCCTTATAACTAACTATCAATTCAAACGATTTTTCAAATCGTCCCCTTGCTGATAATATCTTGTTATCACGAAATTACAGCAACCGAAAGGTTAGAAAGGAGACTACCATGGAATCAATACTCGCATTTGGTGATTCAAATACCTGGGGACTGATTCCGGGTACGTCTCCTTTTAATCGTTATCCGCACAATGTGCGCTGGACCGGAATCCTTCAGGAAAAACTTGAAAGTGCAAGAGTAATTGAAGAAGGACTTTGCGGTAGAACCACAGTCTTCGAGGATCAGCTTCGCAAAGGCAGAAAAGGCCTGGAGGCTTTACCTGGAATTCTGGAAAGTCAGTCACCGGTTGACAAGGTGATTATCATGCTTGGGACCAATGATTGCAAAGCCATCTATGGCGCAACGGCTAATGTAATTGGAAAGGGCCTGGAACTATGTCTTGATGAAATTGAAAAGTTCGTTCCTGTAGAAAAGATTCTTCTGGTATCTCCGATTCACCTTGGACCGGATGTGTGGAAACCGGAAAAGGATCCGGAGTTTGACCTTAGATCAATTGAGACAAGCAAAGAGTTAAAGGCGATTTATGAGAGAATTTCAAAAAGAAGAGGCCTTAACTTTTTGGCCGCATCAGACTATGTCGTTGCTGATGAAAGGGATAATGAACACTTAAATGAGGCGGGTCATCGCAGGTTCGCCAACGTTGTATATGAAAAACTAAAGGCCATGTAATCGTTATAAATTTCACTTATTACCGACGATAAGTTTTACGAACTTTTCGGATATAAGAGATTCTGATATGATGTACACAGATTAAACAAGGAGGAAAAAACAATGCTGAAAATTAAACATGAATTCAAAATGTGTATGTGTTGTCGAATGCTTATCACCCGGGCAGATTTAGTAGCTGGGGCGTTGGGCTTATTACTCCTGCGCTCAGAAAGAATGCGATGTTTGAATTAAGCTGATATCACATGATGCTATTTGCCCGGAAGTCAAAACGACTTGCGGGTTTTTTTATTGAATAAAACAGAAAGAAGAAAAGATTATGAGCTTACAAATAGATTCTATATTAATTCACGGTGGCGTTGATGGAGATGAAAAGACTGGTGCAGTTAACGTTCCAATCTACCAGACCTCGACCTACAAACAGGATGGAATTGGTGAAAACAGAGGTTGGGAATATTCCAGAACCGGCAACCCTACAAGAGACGCAGTGGAAAAGTTAATCGCTGACTTGGAGCAGGGCAAACACGGACTTGCTTTTGCATCAGGACTTGCAGCAATAAACACGGTACTTTCACTTTTTAAATCCGGCGACAAGCTGATTGTTTCAAGCAACATTTACGGTGGCACATATGCCAAATGAGAAGTATTATTTAAAGGAGTAAAAAAATGGCAAGAGTTAATTTAAAACAGCCAAACGAATTAACAGGAGATGCAAAAAAAGCGTACGAACAGTTAGAGGCTAATGGAAAAGTAACAAACATGAAGTTGGTAATGCTTCAGGACTATGGAACCTACAAGGCTTTCATGGGTTGGTATGATTCATGGGAGAGTCTGGAGAAGACGGTTGGACTTAGAGCCGCTACAATCTATGCGCATTCAATTTCAACAACTAACGGATGCCAGCTGTGCTCATTGTTCTTTATTAGTGATCTGAAGGAACTTGGACTTAATCCGGAAAGTTTCGAGACAACAGAGAACGAGAAGCTTCTTCAGCAGTTAGGCCAGCAGATTGTTAAAGATCCAACCAAGGTTTCAGATGAGCTTTTAAATGGTCTTAGAAAGTTTTATTCCGATGAAGAAATCATCATTATTGTGGGCTTTGGTGCTCAGATGCAGGCTACTAACAATTTCAACTCTGTCCTGGGCGTAGATGTTGACGCACGACTTTTACCTCTTAAGGACAAGTTTAAGCCTGCTACATGGAGAGACGCTATAAAGTAATAGCCTGAGTTTGTGATAACCCGCCCTTATCACTAACTATCAATTCAAACGATTTTTCAAACACGCACCCTTGTGGTAACATTAAGCCATCAAGAAAAACAAGGAGGCGCACAAATGAAAATGTCAATGTTATTGATGCGATGTAACAACTATCGAATGCAAAACTCTCGGGCGTATGATGGAGCCTTAGTGCGATGTTTAATTGTGCACTCTGGACCAAAATTTTAAAAATATTAGGATTAGCATATGCCCGGGAGAATACCAGACTCTCGGGTATTTTTTATACCCAAAACATTTCAAAATAAAAGGAGATTTTAATAATGAGCACATATAAATTCGAAACATTACAGTTACACGTAGGACAGGAACAGGCAGATCCAACAACAGATTCAAGAGCAGTTCCAATTTATCAGACAACATCATATGTTTTCCACAACAGCAAGCACGCAGCTGACAGATTCGGTCTTGCAGATCCTGGAAACATTTACGGAAGACTTACAAACACAACACAGGATGTTCTCGAAAAGAGAGTTGCAGCGCTTGAAGGCGGTAGTGCAGCACTTGCATTAGCATCAGGCTCCGCAGCAGTAAGCTACACAATTGAAGCGTTAGCAGCAAACGGTGGACACATCGTAGCACAGAAAACAATTTACGGTGGCAGCTACAATCTTCTTGCAAACACCCTTACACAGTACGGCGTCCGCACTACTTTTGTAGATGCCCACAACCTTAAGGAAGTTGAAGAAGCCATTGAAGAAGATACCAGAGCAATTTATCTTGAGACTCTTGGAAATCCAAACAGTGATATTCCTAATATTGATGCAATTTCCGAAATTGCTCACAAGCATGGAGTTCCTGTAGTAGTAGATAACACTTTTGGAACACCTTACCTTATCAGACCATTTGAACATGGTGCAGATATCGTGGTACATTCCGCAACTAAGTTCCTTGGCGGTCACGGAACAACACTCGGCGGTATTATCGTAGAGTCAGGAAAGTTTGACTGGAAGGCAAGTGGCAAGTATCCAAACATAGCAGCTCCAAACCCAAGTTATCACGGTGTAGCTTTCGCTGATGTGGCAGGACCTGCAGCTTTCGTAACCTATGTAAGAGCAATCCTTCTTAGGGATACAGGTGCAACACTTTCACCATTTAATGCATTCCTCTTACTTCAGGGTATTGAGACACTTTCACTTCGTCTCGACAGACACGCTGAAAACACAAAGAAGGTAGTTGAGTTCTTAAAGAACCATCCTCAGGTAGAAAAGGTAAATCACCCATCACTTCCTGAGCATCCGGATCATGAACTCTACAAGAAATATTTCCCAAACGGCGGCGCTTCAATCTTTACATTTGAGATTAAGGGCGGCAGGGAAGAAGCTTGGAAATTTATCGACAATCTTAAGATCTTCTCACTTCTTGCAAACGTGGCAGATGTGAAGAGCCTTGTGATTCATCCGGCTTCAACAACACATTCTCAGTTATCTACTGAGGAACTTCTGGATCAGGGAATTAAAGAAAATACAATTAGACTTTCCATTGGAACAGAGCATATTGATGATATTATTGCGGACCTCACAAACGGTTTCGCAGCAGTATAGAGAAAGAAGAATTAGATGTCTAAAGTAATTGTTGGAATGTCAGGAGGTGTGGACAGCGCAGTAACAGCTTACCTTCTAAAATTTGCCGGCCACGATGTGGTTGGACTGACCCTTCGTACTTGGTTATCAGCTGACGGAAAAGAAAGCCGTTGCTGTGAAATAGACGATGCGCGAAAGGTTTCATGGAAGCTGGGCATTCCCTACTACGTTCAAAACTGTGTGGCAGATTTTAACCATCTGATCACAAAACGGTTTATAGACGATTACTTAAAAGGCATAACCCCTAATCCATGTGTACTCTGTAACCAGTTTATTAAATGGGAGAAAATGCTTGAAACAGCGAATATCATGGGCGCAGAGTACATTGCGACAGGGCATTACGCCTCTGTTGTTAAAAAAGCGAATGGTAGGTTCACGGTGAAGAAGGCGGCATATGCCCCCAAAGACCAAACCTACATGCTCTACCGACTAACGCAGGAACAGCTGGCACGAACCATAATGCCGCTGGGAAACTTAACAAAGGCAGAGGTAAGAAAAATCGCCGAGGTAGCAGAACTTCCGGTGGCACAGAAGGCCGACTCGCAGGAAATATGTTTTGTAACGGAGGGGGATTACACATCGTACATTGAGGCATATGCCGAAAGCGAAATCCCAGGCGAAGGCAACTTCGTAGACGAAGACGGCGTGTTTTTGGGAAAACATAAAGGCATCATCCACTACACCGTCGGACAGCGAAAAGGGCTGGGACTGGCATTGGGATATCCGGCCTATGTAAAGGAAATTCGAGCCGACAAAAATGAAGTCGTGATTGGCGACGACAAGGCAATTTTAAGTCGGGAAATCCTGTGCGAGGACTTGAACTTCATGGGAATCCCGGAGCCGGAGAATGGTGAGGAGTTAGAGGCTTTGGTAAAAATCCGATACCATCATCCGGGTCAGGCGGCGAAGGTCGTGATGGAGCCGAAGGGGGCACATATCATTTTCGCCGAACCGGTCAGGGCCGCAACGCCAGGACAATCCGCAGTCTTCTACGATGAAGAAGAATGCGTGATTGGTGGTGGGGTCATAAAGCAGGTAATCGTGTAGGCGGCGCAGTCAAAGGTGTGATCATGAGCAGCGGAGGCTGGGGAAAAAACTTGTGTGTGAAACAGTCGAAGGTGTGATCATTAGCAGCGGAGGCTGGGGAAATAAAATTGTGTGTGAAACAGTCGAAGGTGTGATTATTAGCAGCGGAGGCTGGGAAAATAAACTTGTGTGTGAAACAGTCGAAGGTGTGATCATTAGCAGCGGAGGCTGAAGGAATTAACTTGTGTGAAAAAAAAGAAAGGAGACAAAAATGTCTAACATTGTAAAAGGAAACTTGGGATTGATTGGTAACACACCTCTCGTGGAGGTTGTGAACATTGAGAAGGAGCTGGGGCTTGAAGCAACAGTCCTTGTAAAGTTGGAATATTTCAATTTGTCAGGTAGTGTAAAAGACAGAATCGCCAAGGCAATGATTGAAGATGCTGAGAGCAAAGGCCTTTTAAAGGAGGGGTCTGTGATCATTGAGCCAACATCCGGTAATACAGGTATTGGTCTGGCAGCAGTGGCAGCGGCAAAGGGCTATCGACTCATCATCACAATGCCTGAAACCATGAGCGTTGAGAGAAGAAATATCATCAAGGCCTACGGCGGCGAAATCGTCCTGACTGAAGGCTCAAAGGGAATGAAGGGCGCGATTGCAAAGGCAGAAGAGTTGGCCGCAGAAATCCCAAACAGCTTTATTCCGGCGCAGTTTAACAACGCAGCAAATCCTGCAATTCACAGAGCAACAACAGGTCCTGAGATTTGGAAGGACACTGATGGCAATGTAGACATTTTTGTTGCCGGCGTAGGTACCGGCGGAACCGTCACCGGCGTGGGCGAGTACTTGAAGTCACAGAAGGCCGACGTCAAGGTGGTGGCAGTTGAGCCAGATGACTCACCTGTTCTTTCCGAGGGCAGAAGCGGCTCACACAAGATTCAGGGTATCGGTGCAGGCTTTGTGCCTCAGGTACTTAACACCAAGATTTACGACGAAATTTTCAGGGCGCCAAATCAGAATGCCTTTGACACCGCAAAGTTGTTGGCAAGAAGAGAGGGAATCTCAGTCGGCATATCTTCAGGTGCCTCCCTTTTTGCAGCCATCGAGCTGGCAAAGAAGCTGGAAAACAAGGGCAAGGTAATTGTGGCGCTGTTACCAGACAGTGGCGACAGATATTTCTCAACTGCACTGTTCACAGAGTAGGGCAGGTTGAGGGGCGTGGCTCAGTGAGCCACGAAATAGACTGAAAGTTGCGATTTCGTAGCTAAAAAGAAGCAAGCGTGGCTCGATGAGCCACGAAAGAAGCTAAAAGTTGAAGAATCGTAGCTAAAAAGAAGCAGGCGTGGCTCGGTGAGCCACGAAAGAAGCTAAAAGTTGAAGATTCGTAGCTAAAAAGAAGCAGGCGTGGCTCGGTGAGCCACGAAAGAAGCTAAAATATGAGATTTTGTATCAAAAAAGGACCTCGGAAAACAGAGGTCCTTTTTCTTGCTTTTCAATTTGCTATTTTCAAAAAATCACAGCTTTGCAAGTTGTAGGCATGATCAAGTTACAAGCCTCGCAAGTTGTAGTCGAAATCAAGATACAAGCCTCGCAAGTTGTAGTCGAAATCAAGATACAAGCCTCGCAAGTTGTAGTCGAAATCAAGATACAAGCCTTGCAAGTTGTAGGCATGATCAAGTTAGAAGCCTCGCAAATTGTAGGCATGATCAAATTCATTACCTTACAGATTATAGTAGCGATCAAACTCTGCCGGATTTGGAATCTTAGACATTTCTGAGCACTCAGCTCTCTTGGACTTGATGAAGTTGTCAATGAGTTCCTTAGGGAATACGCCGCCCGCTGTGAGGTAGTCGTTGTCCGCCTCAAGCGCATCGAGCGCATCCTCGAGTCTGGTTGGAAGGCCTGTGAGTTTTGCCTTCTCCTCATCTGAGAGGTTGAAGAGGTTGAAGTCGTATGGACCCCAGCCGTTCGCATGTGGATCAATCTTGTTCTTCACACCGTCGAGGCCGGCCATTAAGAGTGCTGCGTAGCAGAAATATGGATTCGTTGTCGCATCCGGATTTCTGATTTCGAATCGACGCATGTTAGGGGTTTTGGCATATGCCGGAATTCTGATTACCGCACTACGATTTGATGTAGCGTAGCCTACGGTTACAGGCGCCTCAAAGCCCGGAACAAGTCTCTTGAAGGAGTTTGTTGAAGGGTTTGTGATGGCACAAAGTGAAGCGATGTGCTTCAGAAGACCACCCATGAAGTAATGAGCTGTTTCACTAAGATGTGAGTAACCGTTGTCATCTGAGAAGACAGGCTGGCCGTCTTTCATGAGAAGCATATGCACGTGCATTCCGTTGCCCGCCTCGCCCGCTACAGGCTTAGGCATGAAGGTTGCGGATTTGCCATATTCCAAAGCCGTGTTATGAATGATGTACTTAATCATCATTGTTGCGTCGGCCATCTTGCTCATCTTGCCAAGCTTTGGCTCGATTTCGAACTGGCCTGCACCACCAACTTCAGGGTGGTGATATTTGATTGGGATGCCGGCTTCTTCCATGCGAAGAACCATCTCGCTTCGGCATTCGTAGGAACGGTCGAGCGGCTTCGCAATATGATAGTGCTTCTGCTTCGGAACGATGAGTCCCTGGCCGTTTACGTCGCTGTTCCAGTGGGCCATTTCGGCGTCGATGTTGACGCTGTTGGAATATGGCTGCACTGCCCAATTCACATCATCAAAAAGATAGAATTCAAATTCAGGAAGGATGAGCATTTCATCTGCGATGCCGGAATCCTTCATGTACTTCTCAGCTGCGTTTACGATGTTTCGTGGGTACTGAGCAAGTGGTCTGTTGTTTGGATAATCGATGATCATTGCGTTACCTGTCATGGACAGAGTAGGAATGTCACAGAATGGATCTACCTGAGCGGTGTCTGGGTCAGGTATGAAGACCATGTCACTTTTTTCAACTACTGCGTAACCATAGTTGGATGCGTCAAACCCAATACCATCCGTCATGGTTGATTCGTTAAAATTCTGTGCCGGGATTGTAACGTGACGATACTGACCATTGATGTCAACCATTTTGAAATCGACCATTTTGATGTCGTTTTCTTCAATGAACTTCATCACGTCCTTTGCTGTTTTTGCCATTTAAATCTCCTCCGTAAGTGAAAAATATTTCAGTAAGGTTATTGTAGCACAAGTTGGTGAGAAAATACATTGTTTGTACAGTGGATTTTTTGGGGGGGGGAAAATAATTGTTAAGGGGAGATGCTTGTGGGATGTGAGGGAAGTTGCTATTGGAGAAGATGCTTGTGGGATGTGAGGGAAGTTGCTATTGGAGAAGATGCCTGTGGGATGTGAGGAAAGTTGCTATTGGAGAAGATACTTGTGGGATATACAAGGTAGTGAGGGGGTGGAGGAGTAACTTACATGGGCAAAATGACGAAAACTTGCTTTGAAAAAATACACATGTTACAAACTTTAAAAATAAGGGGCGATTTGATGGAATTTTGGCGAGAAAGTGGGTATATTTAAAGAAATTTTCTTGCTGGGTTATTTGTTGGGGTTTAAAGGAGGTGTTTGGGGGAGTGAAAAGAAGCAAGCGTGGCTCTCTGAGCCACGAAAGAAGCTGAAAGTTGGAGTTTCGTAGCTAAATTTCAAAAGAATCAAAGGAAGAGTCAGCGAGAAAATCAAAGAAATCAAAAATCGCTGCCTAAATCCAACAAAATCCTCTAAAGTGTCATCGATAAACTCAAAGAAATCAAAAGTCGCTGCCAACATCAAATTAAATCCTGAAAAGAGTCAGCGAGAAAGCCCAAGAAATCAAAAGTCGCTGCCAACATCCAAGGAAATCCCGAAAAGTGTCAGCGAGAAATTCAAAGAAATCAAAAGTCGCTGAAAATCCCCAAAACAGTAGAAAATTGTATGAAGAAATCCCTCAAAGGAGATGTTATACATGAAAAAGAATAATATGAAATGTTCTTTGATGCCAACATACTTGTACAGTGAAGCAGAAAGAAGGTTATTTGAGTTACAGAGTGTCATGGAAGCAAAGAAACAATTGTTAGACCAGGCTCCAAAAGGCAAGATTAGAATTAGTATTGATAAAAGAAGAGTGATGTTTTATCTTAGAACTCTGCCCACAGACAAAAGTGGCACCTATCTAAAGAAGACTGAGACTACAAAAATCAAAACCTACCTCCAAAAATCCTATGACACGAAGATAGTGAAGCTTCTTAATAAGGAAATCGCAACTTTAACAGGTTTTTTGGAGAAATCATATTTTTACGCTACTGATTCAAACCAAATAACATCAGAAACCACGCATAATCAAACTCAGTTCGAAACAAATCTAAAAAAAGAGAATCAGACAGCATTAACAAATCAGAAAAGCCAAAGCCAATCTGCGCAAACTTTTAATAGAGCCCAACAGTTTCTCACCTTTCCTCACCTTATCCGCAATGTCTACTCGGACTACCCAAATGAAATCAAACAATATATTACCCCGGTCGACCTCGATGACGACGACTTCGCCACCCGCTGGCTCGCCGAGCCCTACGAGGGCAAGTCAATCATGGACAATGTCCCATTTTTTGAAACCACAAACCACGAGCGCGTCAGATCGAAGTCGGAGCTGAACATCGCAAACATGCTGGCAAAATTCAAAATTCCCTACAAGTATGAGTGCCCACTGCGGCTGCGGGATGGCACTATCATATATCCGGATTTTACCGTCCTCGACACAAAGCACCGCAAGGTTATTTATTGGGAGCACAGGGGGATGATGGATGATAGGGAATATGCCAAGCATTCTGTTGCGCGAATCAAGAACTATATGGGGAGCGGAATTATGTTGGGTGACAACTTAATCATCACGGAGGAGACCGCGTCGAGCCCGCTGGGAACCAACGAAATCAAGGCGGTGATAACAATGTGGTTTGTGCAGTGATTGTGGCGCGGTGGTTGGAGCAGTGAGTTTGGTTAGGTGGTTCAAGTAAGGCATGGCACAAGAAACGAGAACAACAGATTCAAAGTGGATTGGAAGAGATGAGGAAGTTTGGGACCAACGAATTCAAGGCGGTCACTGGTACGGCCAACTAGTAAATATTTGTTTAGTAATTAAGGAAAGTTGGATGATTTCCTCCCCATTTCTCCTTGCCACTGTTTTTCAATTGTTTTATACTTGGTGTAGTGTCGGCATATGCCGATGATGTTCCATGTTTAAACAGTGAATGGAACGTAAAAACAACAATTAGGAGGTTTACACAGATGGTATGTGATAGAAGACCGGAGGATATGGCGCGAATCACCACTCCGGAACTGGCGGACGCATTTATTGAAGAGCAGGTGGCTGCTATTCGTGAGCAGGTGGGAGACAAGAAAGTGCTCCTCGCGCTCTCTGGTGGTGTTGATTCATCAGTTGTAGCGGCGTTGCTCATCAAGGCGATTGGGGACCAGCTTGTGAGCGTTCATGTTAATCATGGACTCTTAAGAAAGGGCGAGCCTGAGCAGGTTATCGAAGTGTTCAGAAATCAGATGAAGGCGAATTTGGTATATGTCGATGCGACGGACAGATTTCTGGACAAGCTGGCGGGCGTTACAGACCCTGAGCAGAAGAGAAAAATCATCGGTGGCGAGTTCATCGAAGTGTTTGCTGAAGAGGCAAGAAAACTTGAGGGAATTGAGTTCTTGGCGCAGGGAACTATATGGCCGGATATCCTTGAAAGCGAGAACGGCATCAAGGCGCATCATAATGCGGGTGGACTTCCTGAGGATATGGATTTCGAACTCGTTGAGCCGGTTAAGATCCTTTTTAAAGATGAAGTTAGAGTTGTGGGCGAGCGACTTGGGCTCCCTCATGACATGGTATATCGTCAGCCATTCCCAGGCCCAGGCCTTGGAGTAAGATGTCCGGGCGCAATCACCCGCGACCGTCTCGAGGCTGTGCGCGAGTCCGACGCAATCCTCCGTGAGGAGTTTGCAAAGAATGGTCTCGCAGGCAAGGTTTGGCAGTACTTCACTGTTGTTCCTGATTTCAAGTCAACCGGAATCAAGGATGGCAAGAGAGCGTTTGAGTGGAGCTGCATCGTCCGCGCTATCAACACAACAGATGTTATGCAGTGTACCGTGGAGAATATTCCTTATGAGCTCATGTGCCACATCACCGACCGTATCACACATGAGGTACCGGGTATCAACCGCGTGCTCTATGATTTCACACCAAAGCCAACTGGAACTGTGGAGTTCGAGTAGAACTTAGGCACTGAAACGGACAGATTTGAAATGGTTGAGTTTGAGTAGAACTTAGGCATTGAAACAGAACAACTCGGACAAAAACAAATTATATGGAATTGAAAAGTTTGAGTAAAAATAAAGCAGGTAGTAACCCGTGAGGTACTGCCTGCTTTTTGCATCCCGATAAGCAATTTAAATGATAGAGTTTTCATCATTCGGTTAAGAGGTATAGGCGGTAAACCACCTTACTTAGCCGTCACAAAATTAGCCTTCAAATGATTGAGAAATCTTTCTGCAATTGGCGTGAAGACCTGGTAGCGGTTCCAGGCTATATACAGCTTGTTCTCCAACTTAGGTGACAAAGGCCTGAACACGAGACCACTTCCTTCAGAAGTGTCTACAAGGTGATTGTAGGTGAAGAGATAGCCCAGCCCTTCCTTGGCAAATATTGAGCCATTGTAGGAAAGTCTGAAGGAACCCTCCAGCTGAAGCCTTGAAAAATTGTTGCCTGCCCATTCCTTTATTTCGCCATTCCAGGCCTGGTCAGAGCAAAATAGTGGCAAGCCTTTAAGATCATCCAGTCGGATGGTCTTTTTTTTCGCCAAAGAATCACTAGCAGGGAAGACGAGTCCCCATGTGTCGTTTTGAGGGAATTCGATATATTCAAATTTTCTGCTGTCGGGCAATTCCACAAGCACCAGAAAATCCAGTAACCCCTTGTCCAACTTCTCGGATAACTGCTCAGTGTCGCCACTGGTAATGTGGTAATGCAGGTTTGGATAATTCACCTTAAAGTCTTTGATACATCTGGCGAGATGGCGAATCTGGTAGGACTCAGCGAGACCGAGATAGAGATCGCCACCGCTTATATCATCCAAAGATACAAACTCCTGTTCAATCTTGTCCGCCATGGTGACAAGCGCCTCGGCGCGATTCTTAAGGAGCAGGCCCTCATCCGTAAGCTTTATGCTGAAACTGTGCCTGGTAAAGAGCTTTTTGCCCAGTTCATCCTCCAAAGATTTAAGCTGCTTTGAAAGTGTTGGCTGCGTAACATGAAGTTTTTCAGCAGCACGACTCATGTTTTCTTCTCTTGCAACTGCAAGAAAATAGCGTAAGGTTCTGATTTCCATAAAGCCTCCTGTGGTGATATGCCGAATTGGAATAGTATGATATTCATTATAATAATTAGCGCAAAATATCACAAGCACTTAAAATGTAATTACAAGGAATCGGAATCAAATCATGAAGAGCAAAACTAAAACTTAGGAATCAAACCACAAAGAACAAAAACTGAAAATCAAACCACAAAGAACAAAACTGAAAATCAAATCACGAAGAACAAAACTTCACACTAAAAGGAGGAACCAACTATGATCACAAAAGAAAACCTTAACCTTGTTACCGAATGGGACAAAACCTTCCCCAAAAGCGAAAAAGTTGAGCACAGCAAAGTTACTTTTATAAATAGATATGGAATCACCTTGGCAGCGGATATGTATATGCCAAAGAACGCAACGGACAAACTTCCGGCTATCGCGGTCAGCGGTCCGTTTGGCGCTGTTAAGGAGCAGTGCTCCGGCCTCTATGCACAGACGCTTGCAGAGCTGGGCTTTCTGACCATTGCATTCGATCCGTCCTTCACCGGCGAGAGCGGCGGCAATGTCAGATTCATGGCATCCCCAGACATTAACACTGAGGACTTCATGGCGGCAGTCGATTTCCTCACATTAAACGAAAAGGTTGATGCTGATAGAATTGGAATTCTCGGCATATGCGGCTGGGGCGGCATGGCCCTTAACACAGCTGCGCTGGACACAAGAATCAAAGCGACCGTAGCGATGACCATGTATGACATGACCAGGGTAAATGCGAAGGGCTACTTTGATTCCGAAGACAGCGAGGAGGCTCGTTACGAAAAGAAAAAGATGATGTGTGCCCAGCGAATCGATGACCTTAAAAATGGCGAGCACAAGCTTGGCGGCGGCGTGGTGGATCCACTCCCTGAGGATGCGCCATTCTTCGTAAAGGATTACTACGATTATTACAAGACCAACCGAGGCTATCACGCAAGGTCTCTTAATTCCAACGGTGGATGGAACGTAATTGGCTGTGAGTCCTTCTTCAATCAGCCTATTCTTAAGTACAGTAATGAAATTCGAAGCTCGGTACTGATTATTCACGGTGAGAAGGCGCATTCCTGCTACTTCTCAAAGGATGCATATGCCGACATGACAAAGGACAGCAAGTACGCGGACAACAAGGAACTCATGATAATTCCGGATGCCGTACACACCGACCTCTACGACGGCGGCGACAAGGATTACATTCCGTTTGATAAAATCAAGGAGTTCTACGAAAAGAACTTGTAAAAATTCTTGCATATGCCCGGCCAATCCACTATGCTATAACTAAAAGTTATCACAGACGATAGAAAAGAGAAATTATCCTCGCACCAGCGGTCAGTGATAAAATTGTGGTAACAAAAGCACTTGGAAAGGGGCCAGCATGAATATTACGCAGATTAGATATGTCCTCGAAGTCGCAAACTCATCCTCCATCAGGGAGGCATCTACGAAGTTGTTCATTTCGCAGCCTGCCCTGTCCGCCAGCATTCACGAGCTGGAGGAGGAACTCGGCATCCTGATCTTTGAGCGCACCAACAAAGGCGTGTCGCTTACTGAGGCGGGAAGGGAATTTGTGGCATATGCCAAAAAAGTCACCAGCCAGTACGAGATCCTTGAGGACCGTTACATATCAAAGGACAGCGACAAGGAGCGATTTTCCGTCTCCACCCAGCACTACAACTTTGCCATCAAGGCCTTCACCAACGTGCTCAAGGGCAACTACCCGGACAAGTTTGCGTTCTCGATTCACGAGACCAAGACCAGGGAAGTTTTGGAGGATGTTAAGAGTCTCAAGAGCGAGGTGGGAATCATCGGCTTTTCCGGCGCCAACGAGGCGGTCATCAAGAAACTGATTAAGGAATATGGCCTGGTTTTCACACCACTCATGCGCAGGGAGACCTACATATATGTGTGGGAGGACCACGAGTTCGCCGGCCGTAAGGAGATTTCGCTGGAGGAGCTTAGCGACTACCCATGCGTGTCCTTCGACCAGAGCGACGACAGCAACTTCTACCTGACTGAGGAAGCGATGGCGGACTACGATTTCAAGAAGATGATCAAGTCTGACGACCGCGCCACCACGATGGAAATCATTGCGGAGCTGCACGGCTACTCCATCGGCTCGGGCATGCTTTCGGGCGACACCGCCATTCTTAAAGGCATGGTGGCCATCAAACTGAAGGAGGAGGACCCTCTGACGATTGGCTACCTGGTGCGCAAGGGCAGCACAATGTCGGCATATGGAGCCGCCTACGTGGAAGAGTTGGAGAAGTATAGGGAAATATAAAAAGAAGAGAATAGTAGGTGGGACTCACATCCTGCATTATCCGCAACTTACCCCACCCTATTTCTCCACAAAAACGAGTTTACACCCCCCGCGTCCCACTTGCTATAATTGTAGCAACATGTGGACCGGGGGTTTTCTTGCGCCCGCCAGCGCCAGCTGGGCGAGCGAAGCGAGCAACAAACCGGAGGAAGCGCCACCGAGCGAAGCGAGCAACAAACCGGAGGAAGCGCCATCGAGCGAAGCGAGCAACAAACCGGAGGAAGCGCCACCGACGCCCATCTGTTAGAACTAGCGGAATGAGAAACTAGTTGGAAAGGGGATTTTGGCATATGCCTACAAACGATTCTGAAATTAAAATTATGAAAATGAAGAAGTACAAGGATACTTCGCGCATGAAGTGCAACGTGATTGCTGTAGTGGCAACACTTGTGATCTTTGCGCTTTACTATTACATTGTGTTGCCACCAATCAATGTGCATGCAACGCAGTTTTGGTTCAGTCTGATTCTGCTCTGTGGGCTGTTTTTGATCACCCGCGCCATTGCGAGTGGCGTTTTTGTGATGCAGAAATCAAAGGTGGTAATTGAAAAGGGAGAAGAAATCTCGAATGAGTCCGTAGTGGCAATTATAGCGATTCTTGCCATTTTGCTCATCATGATCATTGGCGGTATCGCCGGTTCTCAGCTGTTTAGGGCAAAGACCTATTCTTCCCTGATCTCAGTGGAAGAGGCGGACTTTAAGACGGATATGCCTGAGACCACCGAAGTTACCAACATCGCGCTCATGGACACTGAGTCTGCGCGAATTATTGGTAATCGTACACTGGGTTCACTTTCAGACGTAGTTTCCCAGTTTGAGGTCAGTACCCAGTACAGCCAGATTAACTATGGCAACCTTCCTAAGAAGGTGGCAAACCTGGAGTACAACGGCTTCTTCAAGTGGATTAACAATAAGAACGAGGGCGTTCCGGGTTACGTTATGGTTGACCCTGTAAAGAATACTGCCAAGTACGTTGAGCTCGAGAAGGGACTCAAGTATGTAGAAAGTGCTTTCCTTGGAGATGACCTTTCAAGAAAGCTCCGTTTCAGCTATCCAACCAAGATTTTTGGTGATAAGTATTTTGAGATTAATGAGGACGGAAACCCTTACTATATCGTTTCCGTATTAGACGCCAACGCCGGCCTCTTTGGCTGCAAGGACGTTAGCGAGGTCATCATTTTTGATCCTGTAACCGGCGACTCTGAGATTTATGATGTGGAAGATGTGCCTGAGTGGGTAGATATCGTTTACGACGGTGATCTTGCCAGCCAGAAGTACAACTGGAAGGGTCTTCTTTCCGGTGGTTTCATCAACTCCATTATCGGACAGAAGGGTTGCAAGGTTACAACTGACGATTACGGTTATTACATTTCCAATAACGACGTTTGGTACTACACAGGCGTAACCAGTGTTACATCTGATAAGAGTAACATCGGTTTTGTGCTCACAAACGCGCGAACAGGCGAATACAAGTACTACTCCATCGTGGGTGCCGAGGAGCATTCCGCCATATCTGCCGCCGAGGGCGAGGTGCAGGAGAAGGGCTACGAAGCTTCCTTTCCATGCCTCATCAACGTGGCTGACCAGGCTACCTACATTATGGTACTTAAGGATAATTCAGGTCTCGTTAAGCAATATGCCCTGGTTAACGTCGAAAACTACTCCTTAGTAGTAACAGCGGAAACCCAGGCAGCTGCCATCGCTGAGTACAAGCGTATTCTTATTGAAAACAACGTGATCAGCGACGACGTGGAGATCATCGAAGTAAAGGAAGGTGAAGACGGCGAGGAAAAGGTGGCCGAGGAAATCGAGACCTACGTTACCCGCGTGAACTTCATCACAAACGACGGGGCAACCTACATATATCTTAACTGCACCGACGGCAACATCTACAAGTGCAACGTGGCAGACGACGAAACTGTAATGTTTATTACGGAGGAGACTCCTGTGTCGCTTAAGGCATATGCCACAGACACCGCCGGCATCTACGAATTCGACGGCTGGGAGGAAACTGCCATCGAGACTGAAAGTGCAGATGATAATGCGACAGTTGACGAAAACGAAACTGCAGATGACAGCACTGACGACGCTGCAACAGCTGAGACAGAGTAGTCAGCAGACAACGTAAAACATCAAAATAAGCCGATTGTCAGTCAAATATGTCAGAAACAACAATTTGACCGATAACACGACCAAAAAGGTTTAAAAATTAAAAAATATTAATTAGGGCGGTCAATTTCTTGTTGATTGCCCTTTTTAGTGATATAATTGCAACTGGTGCTATATATTCAAATTTAGGGTGCGCCAAAGCCGTTAAATCGGCAAAACAATCTTATTTATAAAGGAGAATAGAATCATGGCAAAAAAGATTCAGTGTGAAGTTTGTGGGGCAACAGGTTTAGTTAAGGAAGGCAACATTTTCGTATGCCAGGAATGTGGTGTTGGTTACAAGTTAGAGGACATGAAGAAGCTCGTTAAAGACGATGCTAAAGACAATAAACAGTAAGTTACTAGAGGAACGGGGAAATGGCTAAGAAAGTACATTGCGAAGTATGCGGTGCAACCGGACTAGTAAAAGAAGATGATTTGTTTGTGTGCCAGGTATGTGGTATTGGTTACACAGTCGAAGAAATCAGAAGACAGCTTACTGGTGGGGAGGACCCAGACAAATACGAAGAGGCTGATGAGCCTCAGCCGGTAGAAGAGCCAGTCGCAGAAGCAGCTCCAGTTGAGGAGCCTGTAGTAGAGGAGGCTCCGGTTGAAGAACCGGCAGAAGAGCCACAGGAAGAACCTGTAGCTGAAGAACCAGCAGAAGAACCTGTTGAGTTCGCAGAAGAATTTGCAGTAGAAGAGCCTGTAGAGGAACCGGATGAGGAACCTGTACAGTTTGCAGAAGAATTTGCAGTAGAAGAGCCTGTAGAGGAACCAGTTGAGGAACCTGTACAGTTTGCAGAGGAATTTGCAGTAGAAGAGCCTGTAGAGGAACCTGTTGAGGAAACTCCAGCAGAGGAACCTGTAGCTGAAGCAACTGAAGAAGTCGCAGAAGTTGCAGAAGAGCCTGTTGCAGAAGAAAAGAAGAGCAGTTTCTTCGATGACATTGTTAAGGAACAGGTTAAGCAGCAGGCAGAAGCCACTGTGGAAGCAGAGGTGGCAGCGGCAGCGGCAGCAGAAGTAGCTGCAGCGGCAGCAGCACTTGCCGAGGAAGAGGATGAAGAAATCCTTGAAATTCCTGATGCTAACCCACTTTCAGATTTCGACATCGTTCTTGGACGTTTTGAAAAGTACAAGGGCAAGTCAGCAAAGGTAATCCTTCCTCCAGGAATTAAATCCATCGGAAGTCGTTGCTTTGAAGACACAATTGCTGAAGTGGTTGTTCTTAACAGAAACATCAAAATCATTGAGAAGGATGCATTTGCAGGCGCTAATTGCTTAAAGAACGTTAAGATGCCTGACAACATGGAAGTCTTCAAGAGTGAATGGTTTGGTGACATCACAGAAGGCGTTAAGGTTGAGCATTCAGCTAACCTTAAGGAAATGCAGGGTTGCATCAGCAACAACGGAATCGTAGAGGTTCCTGAAGGCGTTGAGAAGATCAGTGGATTCAGCCGTTACACGGATGTCAAGGCCATGAGCTTTGTTAAGGAGATTCACCTTCCATCAACATTAAAGAAAATCAAGAATGATACATTCTTCGATTTAGATACACTTACTACCATTTACTGGCCATCAAACATGCAGCTTGCAAAGGCTACAGGTACAGCAAATTCAGGTTTCAACGGAACCTATCTTTTCAAGGGCTGTAGCAATCTTACAAGTATCATTACTGAAATCAGTAACCAGGAATTCATGGACAAGTTCAGTACAGTACTTGGTGTAGAAAAGGAAATGAGCTACGAGACATTCGTACGTGATTATTATGTTGGTGGCAAGATTCCTGTAGACGGCTATTGCCCATGGGTTACAAACAGTCTTGCACCTTACTATCACAAGATTAACACAGCTAAGCAGGCTAACACCTGTCTGTTCTGTGGAAACAAGTTTGGCGTATTCGAAAAGAATTCCGCTGACACCATGTGCAAGAAGTGTGGTCACACAAAGGGCTACGTTTTCAGCAAGTAATTAAAAACTTTAACTGCGAAGTTGATTGCATCATTAAAATGCAGCGGCTTCGCAGTTTTTTTATAAAAAATAATTTTTTTTTCAAATTTTGTCACAATCCCGATTTTTCGATTGTTAGTATTTATGAAAGGGCAAGAAAAAGCCCGCGATACTAGGGGAATAACATAAGACAGGAGACAAAGACATGAGAAAAAACAGTAAAAAATATTCATTAGTAGCCATGATGATGGCGGCCAGCATTTTAATGAGTTCATGCGGCGCAGCAAATAAGGCAGTTTGTACTAAGACAAACAGTTCCAGCAATGGCACGGTAGCTACAGCAGATGAGGCAGTCACAACTTTTGGAGATGGTGAAATTAAGGGATCATCATCAATATCAGAATTCTTTAGAGACTTAGATGGTGATGTAGTTTACAAAGAAGGAATAGATGAGGCTGTGGGCTATAGTGATAAGGAAGTCTATGAAACAGATGATTATAGCACCGTAGACGAGATCGGTGATGACTACATCGATGGTGATTACTACTACAATGATGCCGAAGCCGGAACACTTACAGGTGGTGAGTTAAGAGACCTTCTTAACTGGGACAACTACTTAAGAAGTGTTGACCAGGAAATTTTAGCGAAGTGGGATGTGGTTTCTACTTCAAGAGTAACAGTTCACCTTTATAACGGCGACACTCCAATCATGGGTACAAAGGTAGTTCTTACAAATGGTCAGAGCGATCTTTTCACAGCCGTAACTGATGTTACAGGTAATGCTTACCTTTTCTACAACCTCGTAAATGAAGATGTGGCTCCAACCGGAATTAAGGTTTATGGCGACGACGGAAGCGTTTCGGAATATGCCTTAAGCGACGTAGCCAACAGCAAGAACGAAGTAGAACTGGAAGTTAAGAACACTAACAAGGAAGTTAATGTAGACCTGATGTTCGTAGTGGACACTACAGGTTCCATGTGGGATGAGTTGGATTACTTAAAAGCTGAGATTCAGGATGTTATCGACAGAGCATCTGATGAAACCGGCATGAGCATCCGCACCAGCGTAAACTTCTATCGTGATCAGGAAGATGAGTACCTGGTTAGATACTTCGACTTTAGAGACGATGCAGCAGAAGTTAAGGAACTCGTTGGAGAGCAGACTGCAGACGGTGGCGGTGACTACCCTGAAGCAGTTTACGAAGCTTTTGATAACGCACTTAACGAGCACAACTGGAACGAAAATTCCATCAAGCTCATGTTCGTAGTACTTGACGCACCTCCTCATGAAGAAGATGCAACAGAACTTGCAGCACTTGTTAAGCAGGCAGCAGAGATGGGCGTTAGAATCATCCCTATCATGTCTAGTGGCGCAGATGCTGAGACAGAATATCTCTTCAGAAGTTATGCAGCAATCACTGGCGGAACTTACCTCTTCCTCGATGACAACTCAGGAGTTGGTTACGCACATGAAACACCTGCAAACGATACAGAGTACGACAGCGAGTATTTAAACGAGATGATGATCAGAGTCATCGGCGAGTACTGTGGTAAAGACCTTGGAACAGAAGTTGTTGAGATAACTCCTGCTCCTGTACAGGGCAACTAATTTAAACTAAGGTTAAAGCTAACGACCTGGGGTGAAAAACCTCAGGTCGTTTTTGTGTACTATATTCATAGAAATCCTTTAAACAATTAAAAATTTCATAAACTTTTATCATTGGAATTGACTACAAAAACCTTTATAATTGAACCTGTTGTCGGCATTTTTTGGCATATGCCGGCACATTTTATTCTGACAAAAAGGTGAAATCATGAAGAGTAATGAAAAATTGAAACCAAAGCTGTTTTCCGTAATGAAGAATTACACTACAGCACAGTTTGGTAAAGATGTTGTATCAGGTATCATTGTAGCAATTATTGCGCTGCCACTTTCCATCGCTTTGGCGCTGGCATCCGGCGTAGGCCCTGAGCAGGGTATTTATACCGCCATCGTAGCAGGTTTTCTGATTGCGTTTCTTGGCGGCAGCCGCGTGCAGATTGCAGGACCTACTGCAGCCTTCGCAACTATCGTTGCAGGCATTGTGGCAAAGAAGGGCATGGACGGTCTTATCATTGCGACGGTAATTGCAGGTGTGCTTCTTATACTGATGGGTCTTTTAAGACTCGGTAGTCTGATTAAGTTTATCCCTTTTACAATTACTACGGGCTTTACTGCAGGTATCGCCGTAACTATCGTAATCGGACAGATTAAGGATTTCCTGGGACTTACTTACCCAAGTGGAACAAAGACCATTGAGACTATGGAAAAGGTTGTTGCCATCATTAAAAACATCGGCACATTTAATCCATGGGCGCTTTTGGTGGGTGGCATATGCCTCTTGATCCTCATCATCTGGCCACTCTTCGGTGAGAAGATTAACATGATTCCACCATCACTTATTGCAGTGTTCGCAGGTATCGGATTGGTTAAGGGCCTTGACCTTGATGTAAACACCATCGGAGACCTTTATCAGATCAACGGTTCGCTGCCAAAACTTACGCTTCCACATCTTTCATTGGAAGCCATAACTACCGCAATGCCTGATGGCTTTACAATTGCGATTCTCGCAGCCATTGAATCACTGCTTTCAGCTGTAGTTGCGGATTCAATGATTAACTCAAAGCATCGTTCCGATATGGAACTTGTGGCACAGGGTGTCGGCAACATCGGCTCCGCACTTTTTGGTGGTATTCCTGCAACAGGTGCCATTGCTCGTACAGCAGCAAACATCAAGAATGGTGGTCGTACACCAATCGCCGGAATGGTGCACTCAGTGGTGCTTCTTCTGGTACTGGTTGTGCTTATGCCTTACGCGGCTTGGATTCCAATGCCAACCATCGCAGCAATTCTTTTCATGGTTGCCTATAACATGTGTGGTTGGAGAACTTTTGTGAAACTTTGCAAGACAGCTCCAAAGAGCGATATTGTCGTTTTGATTGTAACTTTCGTACTTACAGTTGTATTTGACCTGGTAGTTGCTATCGAGTTCGGTATGATTATCGCGTGTGTACTCTTCATGAAGCGAATGAGCGACGAGGCAGAGGTCAAGGGTTGGAAGTACTTTGATGACGAAAATGATCCGGATGCCATCGAGCTTAAGAACGTTCCTAAGTTCGTACGTGTATACGAAATTTCAGGCCCAATGTTCTTTGGTGCCGCAGATAGAATTGCTGAAATCTCTCTTAAGGATTTCACAAAGTGTCTCATCATTCGAATGAGAAGCGTTCCTGCATTAGATGCTACAGCAATGCATTCGTTGGAAGGCCTCGCTGAAAAGTGTGAGAAGAACGGCGTACAGATTGTGTTCTCTCATGTAAATGAGCAGCCATACAAGACCATGCAGAAGGCAGGATTTGTGGAGAAAATTGGTGAGAGTAATTTCTGCGCTCACATTGATGATGCGCTCCTTCGTGCTTCTTTTGTGGCAGCCGGAAAGATGGTTGCGGAGAGCAAAGCAGAAAACTAAAAGGAATCCCAGGGCATATGCCAACAAATCATCAATTTTGATATTGATATAATTGAAAAAATGGGATAATATTATAAATAGGAATATATTAAAACTAATTTTATATTAGAGGAAACGGGAGGTTTTTATGAAAAAATCAATCAAAAAAACCGATTGCTGTGCTTTCAGCAGTCACAATTCTTGCAACCGGCATGGCATATGCCGACAATGGTCTTGAAACAGTTACATCACAGATCTCTGTT
>R14__coassemble_15_pt1 | contig 160745 bp, 131 predicted proteins | sample R14__metabat2_high_PE_046 | metagenome-assembled genome bin R14
CATTATACTGTATATATAGTTAAAATTAAAGACTAAATATTGTATTTTTAGCAAAAAAAGTGGAGCAAATTTAAGATTTGCTCCACCCATAATTCATGTTTTAAATTTTTGATTTATAAAGCTGTTTTAACCTTGCTCTTTACTACATCTGAAAGTTCTGTAGACTTCTGTGAGAAAGAAATAATGATGTCAAGATTGAACTTCTTTGAAACCTCATCCAACTTTTCGATTGCTGCATCAGCATCCTTAGCTTCAAGTGATGAAACTTTAAGGAAACTATCAAGATAAACTTTTTCAAGGTCGTGATCCTGAGAAATGATACCACAAATAAAACCAACAAATTCATCTGCATTAGTAATGCAGTAATCTCTAACATTTATAAGACGAACCTTTCTGTCAAGCTCGTACATGTGATCTAAACTCTTATCAAGATAAACAATGGTGCCCTTAGCTGTTTTGATATCAGAATTAACCATGTCTAATAAAATCTTGGTTTTTCCTTTACCCTTTTCGCCCGCAATAATCTGTACCATAATATCTCCTCCTTATGGATGAAATTTTTATACTTTGATTATAGAACATTGACCTAAAAAACACAACCTAAATTAGAAAATTATTGAGCCAGATCTTCAACCTTCTGAATTAAATACTGATGTTGCTCATAAAGGCTCTGATTATCAGGTTCACCGAAGATACCGATGATGTATTGTGTTCCATCAGAAGTTTCAATGCACTGAATGAGGCAGGAGCCTGCTGCATAGGTGTTTCCTGTCTTGGCGCCCAAAATTGTAGTACCCTCAGGAAGGGAATATGCCCCTGTTTTAAAGCGGTTTGTGGTGGAAACCGGCATAGATACGTACTCTCCTGCTGCGTTTAAATAAGTAAATTCATAGTCCACAGTCTGAGAAATCGTCTGGAAAATGTCGTATTCCATGAGATTTCTAAGGACAATGTATTGGTCGTAAGCCGTGGTGTAATGACTTTCGCTGTGAAGTCCGTGTGCGTTTACATAGTGTGTTCCAAGGCAACCAATATTCTTTGCTTCCTGGTTTAAAACGTTGCAAAACTCAGATTCGCTACCACTATAATAATCTGCAAGCGCCACAGCGGCGTCATTTCCCGAATAAAGAAGCAGACAGTAAAGTAAATCCTTTACCTGAATCTGGTCACCTGCCTTAAAGCCCATGAGCTGAGCGCCCTCTTCAGTAATACCACAGTTATCTTCCTTAACGGTATAGAAATCGTCCAAATTACCATGGCGAATGATAACCAGGGCTGTTAAAAGCTTAGTAACGGAAGCCGGATAAACCTGAGTAAAAACATCCTGGCCCTGAATAAAGGTGTTGTTGGTAATGTCCACTACGATAGCTGCCTTACATGTAAGCTTCTCGTCTGCTGAGAGCTGATCGGAATTTACCACACAGATTTTGCTCTCTGTTAAAAGGGGCATGGTCTGACCGAGCACGTACTCACCAATATCAGTGTTTACCACGTTGGTGTCATCAGAATATAACGCATAAAGGTCATCTTCAGATGCACCACAAGCTGATAAGGATAAAACCATTATCAAAGATAAAATTAATGAAACTAACTTTTTCATCTGACTGACCTTTCTTAGAATTTCTTGTGATATTTTCCAAACTGAATTACGTCATCTCCTGTTGGATTAACGTCTTTGTTTTGGAAACCGATGTTTAGTAATATGCCTATCAGCATGTAGTTTGTAAGCAGTGAACTAAGACCACTACTCATGAATGGAAGTGGAATACCTGTATTCGGAAGTATGGAAATTACCACTCCAATGTTTACAAACGCCTGAAGGCAGATAAGGGAAGCGATGCCGATGGCAACGTATTTACCAATCTTGTCCTTTGCTCTAAAAGCAATTCTAAGAGAGAGCACCAGAATTGCGGCGAAAAGTATAATAACAAAGGCTGCGCCCACAAATCCCAATTCTTCTCCAACCGCACTGAAAATAAAGTCCGATTCCACAACGGGAACGAAGCGGGTGAGTCTGGAGGAATCATCACCTGTAACCAGTTTGCCGAATACGCCGCCGGCTTCAATGGCTGCCTTAGCGTTGTTCTGCTGGTACATAAGGTCAGGATAGTCTTCCGGATGAAGCAGAGACAGAATTCTGTCCCTCTGGTAAGGCTTGATGATGTTGTTTCCATAATCCTGCTGTATGTACCATAAAAAACCGATAAACGCAGGGATTGTGACTGCCAACATAGGAATAACGATTTTAAGCGAAAGTCCCGCTACAAAAAGCATTATAAGGAAAGTCATTCCAATAACGATGGTAGTGGAAAGGTCAGGCTGTTCCAGGACAAATACAATCGGAATCGCCACCACCACAAAAATCACAGCCAAACTGGAAAGTCTGTTAATCTTTCCTTCGTAGAACACAAATAACTGAGCAAGGCAGATGATAATTACCAGCTTCGTAATTTCCGAAGGCATGAAATCCGTACCTCCGCCGCTTGGTCCAATGTGAATCCAACGTCTCGCATCTTCTACACTCTTACCATAAAAGATAGGCATCATGCTCTGATTTACAAACTTACAAATTAACATCAGTACTATGTTTAATATGTAAAGCGCTATGTAATACTTACAAATGAAATGATAGTCTATAAAGGCAAACACCAACGCAATGAACAAACCTGCCACCACGCCGACGATCTGCTTTTTAAACAGAGACGTATTTTCCACCTGAGTAATAGCCTGCAGCACAATAAGACCAATTGAGGACAAAAGTGCTACGGATATCAAAAGCGAAAAGTTGAAATTGTTTATACTGTAGCCCTTATTTCTAAGCATAATTCTTCTGCACTAACCTCATTATCAACTATCTTTACAAGCATAGTTTTCTTTTCTCTAACTTCTACATTCTTGGCTTTCTTATCGAAAAAGCCACGTTTCTCATTCTTTAAGTTCTTGTCATTCTTTTCAATTTTAAGTGACAAATCCGCAATGATTGCATTTTCCGCATTAAAATCTGCCGCCGCAATCACTGCCTCCGTGTTACCCAGTTCTCCGGCATATGCCGAACCACAAAGTTCCCCTAACACGAAAATTGAACCATTGGAATGGACCTTTGCTCCCTTTTCCACATTGCCGATTATTAGGACAGAATTCTTAAAATCCATGTCCTCTCCGGCAGCTACATTTCCGTAATGAATCTCAGCCACTTTGTCATTTAATCGCTTTAAATAGCCCTCTAACGACTTCTCAAAAATCAGGCTGTCTGTTACTGAATCATTTACGATGGTGGATATGCTGATCTCAGTTTCCTCTGAAATTATATCCACGATTTTAATAACCTCTTCGGAATTTAAATTGTGGCCATTAATCTCTAACGCCATTTCAGAAGCGCCAAAGAATTTGGCAGAGGCACGAAACTTTTCACGTACCTTTTCTTCTAATTCCTCAAAGGAAAGATCCGGATTGATGTAAAGGGTCAGTCCGTTTCTATTAGATTTTAAAACAATATCGTTACCCATAAAACTTTAATCTCCAACTGAGTAGTCATCTGCTTCGCCGGCGAAAACATTACCACTAAGAAGGTTATCCTTGTTAGTTCCGGCAAAGTAATACTGATAAAATTCTCCCGCAGTCTTAGCTGCATTGGAGGAACCGTAACCATTAGGTAAAACTACGGTTACGCAAACCTGTGGGGCCGAATAAGGTCCATAGGAAATAAACAATGCGTTGTTAGGCACGTTAAGACTTACCTGTGCAGTACCGGTCTTTCCTGCTACTTCAAAGCCAATACCTGAGAAGTAATCCTTAAGGCCTGAAAGGTTAACCACCTGATGCATGCCCAGATGAACTGCATCCCATGAAGAGGAAGCAACTTCCGTAAGTTCGTTATAAACCGTAGCTGAATTGTCTAAAATAACGTTTCCTTCATCATCTGTAACCTTGTCAATCAAAGTAAGATTATAGCAGGTACCGCTGTTTGTAATTGTTGTTGCATAACGTGCAATCTGAATAGGCGCAAAGCTATGATAGTAACCAATGGAGGTTCGGATGGCATCTCGGTTAGAAATTGCCGGCTCAACTTCCGGAATTTCAACGCCTGAGGTAGCATCAAAACCAAACTTAGCTGCATACTGTCTGATAAGGGTTATGCCCTTAACGTCGCTGTAAACTCCTGAGCTGGTGGTTGAAAATCTGTAGGCTGTTTCAAAGAAGAAATAGTTACAGGAATGTCTGATGGCACCGGTTACATTAATGGTACCATGACCCCAACTCTGCCAGCAGGATGGAGAAGGTGTAATCTTATCAAACTTAACCGCATCCGTAATGTAAGTGCCTGTCGTAATGGTGCCTTCAGTCAGTGCAAGGATGGAGGTCAGAGGCTTAAAGGTAGAACCTGTTGTAGTCTGTGACTGTGTTGCACGACAAAGCATCGGATAGGACTTATCAGCGGTAATCTTGTTGTAGTAATCCATGTCAATGGAATTAGTAAGCCTGTTGTTATCGTAACTTGGATAAGAAACCATGCAAATAACATCACCGGTATTTGGATCTGTTGTAACCAAAGAGCCTGAGCAAGGCTCTAATGCCAACATGGCCGGTGTAATTTCCAAGTTATTAATCTTTCTACACATGAAATCATAGGATGAAAGTGTGTAGTAAACCAAGCCGTCATAGCTATCTTGATCCATGGTCAGAACACCCTGATCATAAAGGATTATGCATAAATCCCTGCCGGTAATTGTACCATCAAACACCAGTGTTCTGTAGATTAATTCATCATAGCCGGAATCATCCGCAATGCGCTCTTTAATGTAGGCTACTACTGCTTCATAGATTTCATCAGTAGTGTAATAACCATCATCAAGACCCAGTGCTTCCGTATCAAAATTTCCATGTTCAACACAGGAGTAAAGGAAGGACGCAAGAGAAATATCTCCGTTTAAGTAACTCTTAAAATAGTCAGAATCCGTATCAATGTTCTGATTTAAGATACCCCAGTCATTTCTTAAAGCCTTGTAAATGTAATCCAGGAATTCCTTAGTATTTTCGCTGCAGCTGTTGTAACTTGTGCTCTCTCCTTTTACCAAAAGGCCGGTAATTTTGTCCGTAATGGTAGTGTAGAAGCTGGAGTAGGATGCATATACCCTGCTCTCCGCGTCAGTTAAATCAGTGCGTTCCTTAAAGGAGTCTGAATCGATTACGTGGTTGGTAAGAAGTGCGGCATATACCTCAAAAATTGGCACAGTAATATCGTCCGCATCAGTGCCCTTGGTACCGTAACTGTAGGAATTAACCAGGTGCTTAAGAAGGATGGAAGCTACATTTTTTTCAACGATGTAGTAGCCTGCCACCTGAGCATCTCTGTCTACAGTAAGGTAGAGGTCGCCACCATCTGAAGGCTCAGAAACCACTTCCTTTTTAACGACCTGACCGGACTTATTAACCGTTACAGTTACCTCGCCCAGTTCGCCCTGCAGGTAAGTGTCGTAGGAATCTTCCACGCCCAGCTTGCCAACATAGCTGTCAGCCGTATAATTTGTTAAACCGGCTTCCTCGCAGGCGGCCAGCTCATTCTCGTTAATCTTTCCGATATAACCGATGATGTGAGCAAAATAAACAGAATCATTGTAAACACGCTTGTATGACTTGGTCAGTTCAACACAAGGGATGATGTTCTGATTCTCAAGAATTACAACTCTGAAATCCTCAGTAATGCCCGTAACCAAGCGGATTGAGGCATAGGAAGGATTGTTAATGTACCACTGATATCTGTAAGCCATGATTTCCAAGGCTTCTTCCTTGGTGTACTTGTCTGAAATACCAAACATGGAAGTGATACTGTCACCATTTTTAAGGTACTCGAAAAGTTCTTCAGGAGTTGTGGCCATCTGCTCTTCCGTAAGGTTTCTTGCCGAAGCAAGACCGTAGCAGTTCTTTAAGAATCTGAGCAGGGAATTGCCCTCAACGGTATAGCTTAAGTTGCCATTTTCATCAATAACCATTGGGAAATCGAACTCTCTGGTATAGCCATACTTTGCGAGCAGATTTATCAATGAATAAATTGCATCATTCTTCTCTTCGTTGGTTGTAAGATCTGCCGTATTGTAGAAGTCCAAATTGTAAACCAGCTCATTGTATGCCAGTAAATTTCCATTTCTATCATAGATGTTACCACGGGCAGGCAGGGTGTACTGAGTGTAGTAGGAATATTCCTCTTCTGCCTCTTCCTCCACCAAAGTCTCTGTAACGGTAGCATCGCTTTTAACAAGCTGCAGGTTAAATAGTCTTACAAGAAGAACAATGAACATGGCAAAGATAATAACCGAAACGGTTACTACTCGACCAACAGACATATCTTTAGATTTTTCATTTAAAGATTCAAGCATTACTCTTCCTCATTAACAGGAACTAGCACCTTGGAATACAAATAATCAACGATTTTGTAAACTACCAGTGCTGCAATCATGGTATATGCCACCTTTGGCAGCATAACCCTTCTGATGTAATAACCGATGCGAACATCGCTGAAAATCAGTGCATTTACTATGTAACCATAGAAGGAGCACAAAAGTTCTCCCACACCGATTATACAAACAGGAAGTATGGTGTCGTACTTAACGTAGTACTTGTTAAAGTAGCCCGCACCATAACCGATAAACATGTAAACCAAGGCATATACGCCCAGTACCTCACCAAACTGCACATCCATTAGGAAACCACCTAAAATGCCGGCGAACATTCCCTCTAATTTACCGTACTCATAGCCATAGGCAATTACGATAATTATGATTAAGTCCGGTACCACTCCTCCGATGTCGAAAACACTGGAAAATACAGTGCTCTGCAGGAGAAATGCTATTAACATTTCAATTATGCAAATAATAACTTTTAACACTTTATCCTCCGATATTACTCAACAACTGGAGTACTTTCCTTTAAGGTAGTAATAACCAAAACTGTTTCAAGATGAGCAAAGTCAACTGCCGGCACGATGTAACCTTCCTGTGTAACGCCGTCAGAACTTGGTTCAAGGTTTGAAATATAACCAATCAAAATGTCAGGCAGGTACTTGGAACTAAAGTTTGAAGTTACCACCTGATAATTGTTGTAATTATCGCCTGAAGTTGGTATTTCAGACACTTTAATGTAGCCACGGTCCATTAACTCCACATCACCTGAAACAATACAGGATTCAGAAGATTTAAGGATAGTTGCACTTACATTGGAATTGTTATCAATGATAGTTCTTACCGTTGCGAAATCTTCTCCCACTGAAGTGACAATGCCCACAAGTCCGTGACCGGCAATTACGTTCATGTCTACGGCAATACCGTCATTAAGACCTTTATCAATGGTGAACACGCTGTTGTAACCCGTGGTATCGCTGGCAATAATGTTGGCACCCACGGTTTCGTATTCGCTATAGGTTTCTGAAAGTTCAAACAGCGCCTTCAAATTCTCCAGCTCATAGGAATCCTGCAACAGTTCATCGTACTTCGCCTTTAAGGTGTCGTACTGCGCCTGCAGATTCTCGTTTTCCTTCTGGAGTTCCTCTACATCATCAAATTTGTCCATGAAATTCTCAATGGCGTTTCCAATGGATGTAATTCCCTTCTGTGCCGGTGTGAGGCAGGAAGTAAAAACGTTCTTAACAGGGGCATATGCCTCTGGGAAACGATAGGATGAGAAAATCAGTATGACTAAAATTATCGTAGCGAAAAGAAGAAAGTATTTAGGTTGTAAATTGTACTTATACTTCCTGTTCAAGATTATACTTACCCTCCATAATAAGGGATAAACCATCAATTACCGTATCAGTTGGTTCATCCACAAGTCTTACATCAAAACCGATGTTTGTCTTTAAATAATCATCAAGTCCCGGAATCTTTGATGTTCCTCCGGTGATTGTCATACCGCATTTCACGAAGTCCGTGGCAAATTCCGGCGGAATTCGTTCAATTACCGACTTAATGTTTTCCACAAGATTCTGTAAAAATTCATCTGCGTAAGGTCGGACTAAATTGTCTGTAAGTACCAGTTCCTTAGGCATGTTGTCCACAAGATCTATACCGAAAAATCTAATGGATTTGTCGGAATCCTCTTTAAGTGTTAAGACCTTCTTCTTGCAGTTTTCTGCGGTCTTAGGTCCGATTATCAGATTATAATGTTTCTTCACGTTTGCTGCGATGGACTCATCCAGACTCTTGCCACCGGTTTTAAAGAGACGGCTAAGCACAATGGTTCCGTTGTACACCGCGGAAACCTCTGTAGTGTCAGCACCTATGTCACAAATCAGCGTACCGTCAGTTCTGTTAAAATCAATGTCGCAACCAATGGCATCCACTGCAGGTTTATCGTAAAGAAGCACTTTCTTAGGTCTGATGAAGGATTTGTCGATTACATCATAAAAAGCCTTCTTTTCGATGTCTGAGACGTCTGCAGGCACAGCTACATGAAACTCTGCACCGGTAAACTTACCGATTTCTCTGGTAAGATCAAGGAATATGCAGTTCATGAGTGAAACCATTCTGTCAAAGCTGGCGATTACACCGTTTTGAAGAGGGAAAATAACCTCAATCTTTTCAGGCACCTTGCCATACATGTCAAACGCATCATTACCGATGGCTATAACGTTTTTCCTGTTGTTAATCGCCATGGCAGTCTTTTGAAAATATATGAGTCCGGAACCCTTCTTGTAAATTTTAATGGTGTCCGTACCAAAATCAATTCCAAAGCATTTTGTGTTTTTCTTAAAAATCTTGGATTTCATGTTTCTCCTGTCTAGTTTATGTATCCGAGTCTTTTTAAACTAACAAATCTGTTGTCACCGATAATGATGTGGTCTAACAGGCATATGCCAAGCATTTCTCCTGCCCTTGCCATCCTCTTCGTCACATCGATGTCGTTTCTGCTGGGTTCCGGATCACCGCTGGGGTGATTGTGCAAAAGCACCAGGTTCACAGCATCGGCCTTTAGTGCCTCGATAAAGATTTCTCTTGGGGATACCAGGGAAGTATTCACCGTACCCACTGAAAGGTCGAAATCCCTTATTAACGCGCACTTGGTGTCCAGTAACAGCACCTTGGTTTTCTCGCGTCTTAAATAGCGCATTTCTTCCATGTAGTAGTCCGCTATGTTTTCAGGATTTGTAAAATTCATAAAGCCGTGCAGAGACATTTTTCTTACACGCTTTGATAGTTCCATGATGGAAGCTAATTGGACGGCCTTAACCTCTCCAATTCCTTCAATCTGTTTAAGTTCCTTAACGGACATGTTTAAGACTCTTAAAAGTCCCATGCCGTCAGTGTTTTTGCCCAGCATATTCCTGGCTATGTCAGCGCAGGAATTGTGTCTGTTGCCGCTTCTGATTAAAATCATTAAAAGCTCAGTGTCAGTAAGAATTTCAGGCCCGTACTTAAGACATCTTTCGTAGGGCATTTCGCTTACGGACATTTCATTAAGCAGTGACATATTACTCCATTCTGCTCTCTTCGGGAATATGCCTTAAAGTGTTACTAAACCAGCCTTTACCATTTCGTTAAGGGACATGATGATACCGAACTTAGCGTGGTACCAGGTTAGTCCGCCCTGGAAATAAACTGCATAAGGTGGTTCAATTGGGCCATCGGCTGAAAGCTCGATGGATGCGCCCTGAATGAAATTGCCGGCTGCCATGATGACATCACTGTGATAGCCCGGCATAGCGTAAGGTTCAGGGATTGCAGAGCTGTCAATTGGAGCAGCTTTCTGAATACCTTTGCAGAAGGCAATCATGGCTTCAGGACTTCCAAGAACGATGGACTGAATGATGTCGTGTCTTGATTCAGTTCCGTTTGGAACGCACTTAAAACCTAATTTCTCATAGATGTTGGCTGCAAAAATTGCACCCTTTTCTGCGCTGGCTGCCACAGTAGGCGCCAGGAAAAGTCCCTGGTAGAAGGTTCTGTTAACGTCAAGAGATGCACCGACATCCTTTCCGAGACAGGCTGTAGTAAGTCTGTAAGAGCAACGTTCAATTATGTCTGCTCTTCCCACGAGATATCCGCCGATAGGCGCAAGACCACCACCCGGATTCTTGATTAATGAACCTACACAAAGGTCTGCGCCCACATCCGTTGGTTCAATTTCTTCTACAAACTCACCATAGCAGTTATCTACCATGATAATTACTTCAGGCTTAATGCCCTTAATAAACTTAATAAGTTCGCCAATCTGAGCCACTGAGAAAGTTGGGCGTGTCTGATAGCCCTTAGATCTCTGAATGGTTACCAACTTGGTTTTCTCATTGATGGCTTTCTTAATGTTTTCGTAATCAAAGGTGCCATCCTCTAAAAGGTCCACCTGTCTGTAGCTTATGTTGTACTCAGCAAGTGAGCCAACGGCGGGTCTGATACCGATGATACCCTCTAAGGTGTCATAGGGCTTTCCAACAGGTGATAAAAGCTCATCTCCCGGTCTTAAAATACCGTTAAGTGCTGTGGAAAGCGCGTGAGTTCCGCAGGTAATCTGCTGTCGAACCAATGCATCTTCGGCGTGGAAAAGTGAGGCATATACCGTCTCTAACTTATCACGACCCATGTCATTGTTGCCGTAACCTGTGGATCCAAAAAGGCAGGCCTCAGTTACACCGGCATCCTGAAATGCCTTAAGAACCTTAAGCTGATTAATCTCAGCAATTCTGTCAACTTCCTTAAATCTTTCCTCCAGGTCTTTCTCAACCTGAAGACAAAACTCTGAAACCTTAGGATCAACTCCCATGGTTGCATAAATTTCTGATAAACTCATCTCTTACTCCGTAATAATATTTTTTTCTCTCAGTTCCTTAAGCATATAAGAAAGGATTTCCTCTTCGTTCTTAAAGTCCTGTTTGTTTATTATTTCCAGTTCCTTCTCTCTTCTAAACCAGGTTAGCTGTCTTTTGGCGAAATGTCTGGTGTCACGCTTTAAAATGTAGACAGCTTCTTCAAGGGATATTTCGCCCTTTAAATACTTGTATATTTCTTTGTAGCCAAGGCCCTGCATGGAAATGTAGGAAAGGTCAAGGCCCTCTTCCATGAGGCTTTTTACCTCATCAACCAAACCGGCTTCAATCATCTTGTCGACTCTTAAATCGATTCTGTCATAGAGTTTTTGTCTCTCATCATTAAGCACAAAATAGGCAAAATTATAAGGTGAGGACTTTTCTCTTTCTGAAGCATTGTGCTCTGAAATCGGATAGCCGTTAAGCTCGTAAAACTCCAATGCACGAATCACACGCTTGGTGTTATTCATGTGAATGATTTCACAGGAGGCAGGGTCCACTTTTTTAAGCTTTTCAAAAAGGGCCTCGGCTCCTTCAGTCTTAAGTTCCTTAGTAAGTCTTTCCCTGACGGAATCGTCCTGCTCTTTAGTAAAATCAATGTCGTAGAGAACCGCCTGAATGTAAAAACCGGTGCCACCAACAATAATCGGAATATGCCCGCGGGACATAATGTCCTTAATGGCTTCCACGGTTCTGTTTTTAAATTCCAGCACATTCCAATCTTCCTTAGGATCAATAATGTCCACCAGATGATGTTTTACGCCATCCATTTCCTCCGGCATGATTTTAGCAGTTCCAATGTCCATTCTTTTGTAAACCTGCATGGAATCGGCGCTAATAATTTCACCATTTACTGCCTTGGCAAGGCCAATGGATAATGCGGTTTTTCCAACTGCCGTCGGTCCGGATAAAATTATAAGTGGTATCATATGATTCTCTTAAACTTCTTCTCAATCTCCGTTTTGGTGATTGTAATAATTGTAGGTCTGCCATGAGGACAATGATAAGGATTATCAAGCCCAAGCAGTTCCTTAATGAGAGTTTCTGCTTCCATGACGGAAATCCTCTGATTACCCTTAATGGCTGCCTTACAGGACATGGTAGCTATTCTTGTTACAACATGGTCAATTTCGCCCTTTAAAGGACTTTCTGCCAACTGGTCCAGCACATCCTTAAAGAATTCCTCTTCGGAGAAATCAAAGAGATCCACTGGCACTGCAGTAATCTGGTATTCCCTGTCGCCAAACGGTTCAATTACAAAGCCCAGGCGCTTAAAGTAGTCCCAATACTCCGTAAGCACATTCTTCTCTGAAAGTGTCAGGGACACGATAAGTGAAGGATAAAGCTGCTGGGAGTACATTCTGTTTTCCTGGTACTTTTTCATGAATCTCTCATAGAGAATCTTTTCATGTGCCGCATGCTGGTCGATCATGAACATGTTATCGTCCATTTCAATAATCCAGTATGTTTCAAAAACCTGACCAATGATTTTAAATCTGGTCAGTTCCTTGTCGTTCATGAACTCTTCCTTCGCCATGAAGGACATCTGTTCAAATTTGCCTTCCGTAGGATAAACCGTATCGGTGGCGCGGTTGATTTCTGCTGAGGAAGGTGCGGCATATGCCCCGTTCTCCTCTTTTGCAAATCCGTTATTTGACCAGGTGTCTCCAGCACTTGCAAAATCCTCAAATCCGTTATTTGCCTTAGCTGTTTCAGTGTTTGCAAATCCGTTGTCTGTCTTGGTTTCAGCAGAATTCACAAAGGCTTTAAATTCGTTATCAACCTTTGGTTCCACAGGATTTCTAAATGCTGAAAGCGGATTGTCCGGATCTAAATTTACACTGTGAGTAATTTCTTTCTTGAACTCATCCAAACGGTTAGTTTCAAAGCTCTGTGGCATGGCCTGAACTGCATTGCTTACGGTTCTTTCACCCTTCCAGGTCTTCTCTTCCTTTTCACTCATGATAGTGGAATCCACAATCAAATTGGCATTATGAAGAGCTTCACTAACGAGCTGACATATCCTTGCATAATAAAAATCACCATCCAGAATCCTCACTTCCATCTTTGAAGGATGAACGTTTACATCCAGCTTATCGATTGGGAAGTTAAAATGTAAAGAAGTGAAAGGGTATTTGTAATGCATAGCGTAGCCCTTGTAAGCTTCTTCAATGGACTTTGTAATAATTGGTGATTTTGAATATCGTCCGTTTATGTAATAGTTCTCACAAATACGGTTTCCTCTTAAAATCACGGGTTTTCCAATGTAACCCTCGACTTCAAAGGCTTCAGATTTGTAAGAGATTTTAATCAAATTTGACGCAATGTCTCTACCGTAAATAGAGTAGAGTGCGTCCTTTTCATTGCCGTTACCATTGGTGAAAAGCATGGTCTTACCCTGATTTATGAATCTAAAAGCAATCTCAGGATGGGAAGCAGCAAGACGGTTAAGACAGTCTCCAATGTAACCGGTCTCCGTCATGTTGCTCTTTAAGAACTTCTTTCTTGCTGGCACGTTGTAGAACAGATCTCTAACAATAATTGTAGTACCGTCCGGACAGCCCGCTTCCTCGAAGGACTTTTCCTCTCCGCCTTCAATCACATAACGAATTCCAAGGAAATCCTCGCGTCTTTTAGAAAGCAGTTCTACCTTTGAAACCGCAGAAACACTGGACAGCGCCTCGCCTCTAAACCCGAGGCTTGTAATCTTGTCCAGATCCTCCTCGCCGGAGATTTTGCTGGTAGCGTGTCTAAGGAAAGCAATCTTTACATCATCAGGATCAAAGCCCTTTCCATTATCGGAAATCCTAATGTAACTCTTGCCGCCGTCCTTTATTTCACAGGTTATCTGGGAAGCACCTGAATCAATTGAATTTTCAATCAACTCCTTAACCACAGAGAAAGGCCTGTCAACGACCTCTCCTGCAGCTATCTTATTAATTGTTTCTTTATCAAGTAATTTAATACTTCCCATCATAGCCTCCAAGCTAATCCTAGCTTTAAATCTTAGTTTTTAATGCCCTTCTCGGTGGCATATGCCTCAAACTGTTCAGGTGTCATAAGAACCTTTCTCGCCTTGGTCCCTTCACTTTCACCAACCACGCCGTCTTCGCAGAACTTGTCTACGATTCTGGCTGCACGGTTAAAGCCGATTCTGAAGTGACGCTGAAGATTGCCGATGGATACGGAACCCTCTGCACAAATGGATTTACCGATTTCATAGGACAAATCGTCGTAGCCACCATTCGCATCATCACCACCTGCTGCCTGGGCATTGCCGGAAGGCTTAACTGCAATGTTCTGAGCCGTGTAGCTTTCAATCTGTTCCTGCATTTCGGTATCTATTTCGTTACCATTGCGTTCTCTTATGAACTTAACAACTTCTTCTCTTTCCTCATCGGAAACAAAGGCACCCTGAACTCTTTCAGGTACGTTCTGTCCTGTTGGATAGAACAACATATCGCCGTTACCAAGAAGCTTTTCACCACCCGCCTGGTCAAGAATGGTTCTTGAGTCAATCTGGGATTTAACGGAAAGGCATATTCTGGATGGAATGTTAGCCTTAATAAGACCTGTAATTACATCTACTGAAGGTCTCTGAGTAGCAATTACCAGATGGATTCCGGCTGCTCTGGCAAGCTGTGCCAAACGGCAAATGTGACCTTCCACATCCTTAGCTGCAACCTGCATGAGGTCTGCTAACTCGTCGATGATAATTACTAACTGGTACATCTTCTCAAGAGGATTGCCTTCACTGTCTGTAAGGTCAGGTGTGTTGGCAAGTTTCTGATTGTAGCTCTTGATGTCACGTACCTTAAGGTCTGCAAACTTCTTGTATCTTTCAGTCATTTCCTTAACTGCCCAGCCAAGAGTTCCTGAAGCCTTTTCGGCATCTGTAACTACAGGTAAAAGCAGGTGAGGAAGACCATTATAAACACTAAATTCTACCATCTTAGGGTCTACCATGATGAGTCTTACATCATCTGGAGAAGCTTTGTAAAGAATGCTTAATATCAGCGTATTCATGAGGACTGATTTACCTGAACCCGTAGTACCTGCAATAAGCAGATGAGGCATTTTGGCAATATCGGAAACGATAACATTTCCTGCTAAATCCTTACCTACTGCAAAGGTAACCTTTGACTTGCTGTTTTTAAATTCAGCGCTGTCAATTAAGGATCTTAAGTTAACACCCTGTCTGGTCTGGTTTGGAACCTCAATACCAACAGCTGATTTGCCAGGAATTGGTGCTTCAATTCTAATGTCAGAAGCTGCAAGATTAAGTTTGATATCATCTGCTAAAGATGTAATCTTGCTTACCTTTACACCTGCTTCCGGCTGAAGTTCGTAACGTGTAACGGATGGTCCACAGGTGGTGTTAATTAATGTAACGTTAACGCCGAAGCTCTGAAGTGTATTACAAAGCTTTGTTCCTGTTTCCTTAAGTTCTGCCTTAGAAGTTCCAGGTGCTATGCCAACAGGCTTTTTTAAGAGATTTATGCTTGGGAAAACATAAGGTCTCTTAGGTCTTGGCGCCTTCTTAACCTTTACGGGTGTTCCGGCAGCGGCCTGTGGAGTAGTCTCTGTAGTTACAGTCTGTTTTCCATAGAGACTGTGGTTTGAAACTTCTGAACCGCCAGGTGCAATGTAGTCTCCTCTGGCGAATATGCCGTTGCTTGAATTTGACTGCAGGTTTGGCGCACTCTTAACGCCGGTTTCTGAAGTTTCTGCTGCAGCGAACAGGTTTGCTGCGGCTCTTCCTGCTGCGGAAGGTCTGTCAGTAGTTGCGGCTCCGGCAGCTGCTATTCCGGCAGTTACTGCGCTTCCTGCAGCTACAGTAGCTGCACCCGCTGTAGTTGCGGCGGTATTAGCTGCGTCAGAAGCCAAACTATGTACATCCTCTAAAGGAGTAAACTTGCTGTCATTGCTTGTGGTATTTCCGAACTTCTTCTTCAGTTCTTCTTCCCAAATGGACTCATTTTCAGGTTTTGTTGGAAGTTCATTTTCATCGGCAGTAATTTCAAACATGTCATTATCTGTCTTTGGAAGCACTTCCTCTTCCTGTTTCATGAGGTTTTCAACCACATCCCTGTCAGGAGTCTTTACAACAGAACCTCCTGCCTTGCCATTCTTTAACTTATCAACAAAGGTTTCTTTCTTCTTTGTGGTTCTTGGCACTCTTTCGTAACTGGTGACTGTAGCCTGTGGCTTCTTCTCATCACCCATTCTGATGTCATAAAGTTTATTGCCATCTTCAGTAATAAACTTGTACTGTTCTTCACCAAGCTGTGCCTTGCGTTCTAAGTTTTCTTTGGCTCTCTTTTCCTTGTTTTCCTTGTATTTTTCGGAGAGCTGGGAATATTCCTTCTTGCTCTTGTCAGTAAGTGCGTGAAGGACGGCCTTGCCGGTAATCAAAATGATCACAATCAAGAGCAGGGCAATCAGAATAATGATGGTTGCCACCTTGCCTACCATGGTATTAAGTGGTTCTGATAAAAGTGCTCCAAGGAAACCACCGCCACGCTTGTAGGTTCCGTATCTGAAGGACTCAAAGAAAAGTCCGATATCATCTACTAAAGTCGCAGTGTGAATCAGAGCGCAAATAATGAAGACACCAAATACACTAAGCATGATTTTATCGTTAGTAACGTATTTGTTGGTGTTGTAGAGAATAAATGCCACTAACGCAAAAATATAAAATGGTAATACGTAGGCGAATACGCCTGTAAAACCAAAGCATATGCTGTTAATAACCTTACCTAACTTACCACAGGCGTTACAGTAGCTCAGAATAAGCAGTATGGAAATAAGGCCCGTGATAATAAGCGTTACTTCATCATGGATGGTCTTATTCTTTCCGGCGAATTTGCCAAAGGCCTCATGATTCTTGCCTTCTTCGAGTTCAAGATCGTCTTCGTCACGCTCAAAGGTGATATTCTTGTTTCTTCTGCGCCTTTCGAAATCAGTTTCCTGCTTTCTCTTTCTGGTCTTATTGCCAGTGCTGTTAGTCTTCTTTTTACTGTTAGCAGAAGCTGACTTAGATTTGTTATTATTGTTTGATTTTGGATTAGCCATTTTCGACCTTTCGTAAAATTATAATGCTATGGCAAAGTAAACCATAAATACGATACCAGCCACTATTCTATAATAACCAAATGGTTTAAAGTCATGTTTTCTAATGTAGGACAGGAAGCCCTTAATAACTACAAAGGATACGAGGAAAGCTACGATGCAGCCTGTTAACATAATGACAATGTCATTACCCGAAAACATTCCGTAATCCTTAATAAACTTTACTACCTTGAGTAAACTTGCTCCTGCCATTACCGGAATTGCAAGATAGAAAGTAAACTCTGCAGCAACAGCTCTTGAAGTACCTATGAGCATTGCACCAATAATAGTTGCACCTGATCTTGATGTTCCGGGAATTAAAGCTAAAAGTTGGAACAGACCAATGTAGAAGCAGATCTTAATTGGTACGTTGGATAATCTGGTGTACTTTGGCTTTAAATCCTTGTTTCTGTTTTCAATCAGAATAAAGAAAATACCGTAAAGTATCAGCATTGCAGCTACGACAAATGGAGCTCTGTTCTTTGCGTAAAAGATTTCATCCAACTTGTCATCAAACAACAATCCAATGATTGCTGCAGGAAGACAGGCTACAAGGATTTTAATCCACAGTGCAATTACAGGTTTCCTGACTCTTTCTTCAGTGTTACTTGAAAAAGGCCAAATTTTGTCCCAGAAGATTAGCACTACCGCTAAAATCGCGCCAAACTGAATGACAACCAGAAATACGTTCCACACTTCTTCTGAAACATTAAGTTTTAAAAACTGTTCTGCCAGAAGCAAATGTCCGGTACTACTGATTGGAAGCCATTCGGTGATACCTTCAATGATACCCAGAATTATAATTTTTATAAATTCAACAAAATCCATCTAAATTTCCACCATTTTTTAGTTCTCAATGTCGAAGTAAGCAACTTCTCCATTTGTAATTGACACTTCGTAAACCTTATCTAAGTAGTGTACGTGTGCCTTATAGTTTTCAGCATTTGTCTTAACGATAAAGCTTACTAACTTAGAATCCTTCCATTCCATGGAGAAGTAAGCCTTTCCAGGAACATATATTCCATTAATGCTACCGTTACCCATTTCGTCAGGTAATGCAGGAAGCAGATAAACTTCATCTCCATCAGCCTGTAAAATCATCTCACCAATAGCTGCGATGGAACCAAAGTTTCCATCAATCTGGAATGGTGGGTGATTATCGAAAAGATTGTCAAGTGTAGATTTCTTAAGAAGCGCCACAAGATTCTCATAGCACTTGTCCTTGTCGTGAAGTCTTGCGAACATGTTCATGATCCAGGCTCTTGACCAGCCTGTGTGTCCACCACCGTTTTCAAGTCTTCTCTTAATAGTCTGTCTTGCTGCTTCTGCAAGTTCAGGAGTCTTGTTTACATCAATCTGATGTGATGGATGAAGGCCGTAAAGCTGTGAAATGTGTCTGTGTCCAGGCTCAGCCTCATCGTAATCTACCATCCACTCCATGATCTGACCATGCTTTCCAACCTTAATGGATGGAATATTCTTAAGTAATTCCTTAGTCTTTTTAAGGAATTCTTCATCGTCATCACCAACTAAGGCATATGCCTCAATAAAGTCATTGAAGTGGTCTCTTAAGATTTCGTTGTCCATGGTGGAGCCGGCGCATATGCTTCCTCTCACACCATTCTTCATGATGTAGGTGTTTTCCGGTGAAACTGAAGGGCAGATAATTGTCTGACCGTCAATATTCATCAGGAAATCATGGAAGAAAAGAACGGAATCCTTAAGAACCGGATACATGTCCTTAAGTAAATCGAGGTCCTTGGTGTAATGGTAATATCTCATGAGGTGAGTAAATAACCAAGGAAGACTCATTACCCAGTAAGTGCCCGGAATCCATCTGTCCTGAGGCGCTGTGTCGCCCCAAAGGTCAGTGTTGTGATGGCAAACCATACCACGGCAGCCATACATTTCCTTTGCAGTCTTTTCACCGCTTGGCTGCATTCTCTTCATGTGATTAAAGAGAGGCAACTCGCAGTCTGTAAGGCCAAACATTTCTGCAGGCCAGTAATTCATCTGAGTGTTAATGTTAATTGTGTACTTGCAGCCCCAGGCAGGATCCAGATTTTCATTCCAAATTCCCTGAAGGTTTGCAGGAAGGCTCCCCGGTCTTGAGCAGGAAATAAGGAGGTAACGACCATAGTCAAAGTAGGTCTTAATAAGGCCGTTGTCCGGATTCTTGTCTGAGAATCTCTTAAGACGCTCATCTGTAGGAAGCTTGTCTAATTCCTTGTCGTACTCTAGCTGAAGCTCTGTTTTTCCGAAAAGACTTCTGTAGTCTAATACATGGGCATTCTTAAGGAGTGAGTAATTGATTCCTCTCACCTTGTTAAGCACCTTGCTTACATAGCCTAAAGGATCGTCCTCGCGGTAAGTTGTAGCACCTGTAAAGTAAAGTTTAAGGTTCTTTACTTCACGGCAAACTACATATTCACCAACGAGTTCAATGCTGCCTGAATCAGCAGTTGCAGTAAGTCCACCGGCAAATCTGTAGTTATCGCCAGGCATGGTTCCTGTGTAGTAGGAATTAACCTCATCATGGAAGCCCTTGTCAAAGAAGTTCATTCTTGAGCACTCTGCATCAACGTTAAAGCTGGAACCATCCTTCATGTAAAGGTTAATCGCAATGGCATTTTCAGGTGCTGATGCGAAAATTTCCTCAACCAGAGTTTTACCATTATAGGTTCTTTCAATGGTCATTACAGCATTTTCCAAGTCGAGTTCTCTGTAATAATCATCCAGTTCACCCTTGATATCGCAGAAAGTAATAAATATTTCGCCAAATGGCTGGAATACTCTCTGACTGAAAGGATTTCCGGAAAAAGCATGAAGGATTAAATCTTCTGCTTCAGGAATCTTTCCATCAAGAATAAGTTCTCTTACCTTTTCCAGGTTAGGTCTTGCATCCTTATTGATACGGTCCATAGGGCCGGCTGACCAAAGGGAATCTTCATTTAACTGAATCTTCTCCATGTCAGAATGCCCAAAAACCATGGCGCCAAGCTTTCCGTTACCGATAGGTAAAGCTTTGTTCCAGTCCCAGCATGCATGATTTTTGTAAAACAGCTTTGACATATTGAGGGTTCTCCTTATTATTAAACGTTCTTGTATACAATCCAGAAATTGTAATTGATTTCCTTAGCGGATAATCTGTAATCTTCCTTGAGTTCTGAACCGCAGGAGGCTGATCCAACACCACTCATCATTGCATCAATTGAGAGTTCTGTTACATCATCATGATTAAGTTCATAATTGTGCATCTTCTTCTCAAGACTCTCCTGCTTGAAATGTCTTGCTGAGAAGGAGAATTCATCATCTGAAAGTACAGTGAAAGCACTGTGTTCTTCGTTCTCTAAAGTAAGATAATGAGTTGCGTAATGTGAACCGTTTTCCTGTGGCTTAATGTAGTTTTCAAAGTCATCAGTAACTGTAGTCTTAAACAGGTCAATGTAAGAAGCCTGATGCTTGTCAATGTAGCTTTCATAAGGGCCATAACCATAGTATTTAAGATCTTCGTAATCCTCATGTAAGAAGAATCTAATACCAAATCTTGGCAGGTAGTCGATGGTCTCATCGATATCGGCCTTAATGTCTACGTTGATTTCACCGTTCTGATAAATTCTGTATTCTACTGTTACTTCCGCTACAGACGGCTTGTTGTCACTAAGCAGTGAAAGAATAAATCTGAGGCGGATTTCTTCGCCGGAGTCAATGAGCTTGTACTCATAAACCTTGTAATCTAAATCATTAAGATTGTGGGCGTACCATTCTTTCTTAGCATTAATATCATTGTCCAAAGGTGCTCTAAAGAGATTAAGTCTTGCAGGAGCAATTGTAATGTCTCTAATGCCCTTACTGATGTTTCTAATCATTCCGCAATGCTTGCAGAACTCATAAGTATAATTATCTGCCTTAACGATAATGGAATCGTTATTTTCCTTGGATTCAATAATCTTCTTTGACTTAATCTTAACAGGCTTATACTTTCTGATGGTTGCATCAATAAGATACTGATCATGTCCAAGTACAGCGCCCTCCTCAAGATAAGGAGTAGCTACCTTGTTCTTAATGATGAATCTTACTCTTAAGTCCTTGCCCTTAATGGAGGTAAGTCTTGGAATATGCAGTGAAACGTACTCATGTGGAGCCGCATCCACCTCAATGTCACCGCTGGTAATAAGTGCGCCGTTGTCCTTAACTTCGAAGGAAACCGTAACTGCATCCTTAATGTTGGTAAAATCCATTACATTAAAGAATCCGTAAACACCCTTTTCGATGTCTTCGGCATATACCCTAACAGGTCTGTAAACGTTCTTCATTTCGAACATGCCTGTATGAGGTGTTCTGTCAGGATAGCAAAGACCGTCGATACAGAAGTTTCCATCGTGGTGCTTTTCTTCAAAGTCACCGCCATAGGCATATTCCGGACCGCCCTTTCTAATTCCTGTCTGAATTCCATGATCAGCAAATTCCCAAACACATCCGCCGGCAATCTGGTCGATGGTGAAGAAGGCTGTCTGATAGTCTTCTAAGTCTCCAGGGCCGTTACCCATGGCATGTGAGTACTCGCAAAGGAAGTAAGGTTTCTTGGATTCCTTAACGTCTTTCTTATAAAGAGATACCACATCAGGATACATGTGAGAAACCATGTCAAGGTCATCTGTGTCCACGTCATCAGGGTTAAACCAGGTGCTTTCGTAATGAACAAGTCTTGAGTTATCTAAGGATTTAACTAAAGTTGCTGCATCCTTAAAGTTCTGTCCCCAGGCACTTTCGTTACCCAGTGACCAGAAAATGATACATGGTCTGTTGTAATCTCTTGTAACAAGTTTGCTGGTTCTGTCTAAAATTGAAGCCTTGAACTCTTCACTTCTGAAGGCAAAAGGTACCTTTGGAGTAATTCCCTTCTTAATGTAGTTGTCACAGATTTCAATCTGTCCGTGAGCTTCAATATCTGCCTCATCTACAACGTAGAAGCCCATTTCATCGCAAATCTGATAGAAATAAGGCACATTTGGATAGTGAGAAGTTCTAATTATGTTAACGTTAAACTGCTTCATGAGTGTAAGGTCAGCAATAATCTTTTCTCTGGTTACTACTGCACCTGTGTCAGGATAGCTTTCATGCCTGTTAACACCGTGAAGGTTTACAGGCTTACCGTTAATACAAATCTTTGCATCGATAACGCTAACTTCTCTAAGACCAATCTTGTCACCAATAATTTCATCTTCTGTTTCAATCGTTATAGTGTAAAGGATTGGTGTTTCTGCAGTCCAAAGCTTTGGATTCTCAATGGTGACATCAGTAAAGTCTTCTGAAGGTTCAACTGATACATTGGCAATTTCTTCGCCCTCAGGATCCTTAACCGTAACCTTGGCTGTAGTGTTGGCAGTAAGGTCAAAGTGAAGCATGGCCTTTGAATAATCCTCAGCAAATGTAGCTGATATTCTGTAGTCGTTAACTTTCTTTTCAGGTCTGCTGAGTACATAGACATCACGAATGATGCCTGTCATTCTCCATTTGTCCTGATCTTCAAGATAAGTTCCGTCACACCACTTAAGTACCAATACCTTGATTTCGTTCTGACCTGTGTGAAGAGCCTCTGTAATATCAAATTCGGAAGTTGCATGTGTAACCTGTGAGTAACCAAAAAGCTGTCCGTTTACGAACAGATAGAAGCAACTGTCAACGCCTTCAAATACCAATGTACGGTTCTTTCCGTTTGGCTCATAATCATAAAATGTTCTGTAAATGGCAACAGGATTGTCCTTTGGAACAAAAGGTGGATTATAAGGGATTGGATACTGTACGTTTACATACTGGTTATAGTCATAGCCCTCCAGCTGAATGCAGGAAGGAACATTTATTTTTGAATCAAATTCATCAAGCAGAATCTGAGTATCTTCTAATTCAGCAAAACTTTCATAGAACTTAAAATCCCACTCACCGTTAAGTGATTCGAACTCTGAAGAGTTTTCTCTTAATGCGAAAGCATCTTCATCCTTAGCGAATGGAATAAAATAGCAATGTTCTTCTAAAGTGTTTACATGGAGATTGTTAAAATCCTCATGGAAAGTCATCAATTCTTTCATTCGTTCTTCTCCGTTTATGAAGTGTGTGTTTAATAAAAAGTCTTTTTTAAAAACTAAAGGCATCATAATTGAATGACGCCTTTAGTAAAATTTTAGGAATTATTTTGCATCCTTGATCGAGAAGCTTACTCTTCCCATCTTGTCCTTGCCAAGGCATACAGCCTTAACAACATCACCAAGTGTAAGAACATCTTCTACGTGGTTGATTCTGTGATCAGCAATCTTTGAAATGTGTACCATTGCTTCCTTGCCTGGTGCAAACTCAAGGAAAGCACCGAAGTCCTTAATGCTTACAACCTTTCCTTCAAGTACCTGGCCTTCTTCGAAGTCACTAGCGATAATCTCGATGTACTTCTTAGCTGTTGCCATAGCGTTAGCATCTGTACCGCAGATTGAAACTGAACCATCATCTGTGATGTCAATCTTAACGCCTGTCATTTCGATGATTGTGTTAATTGTCTTACCTCTCTGACCAACAACATCACCAATCTTTGTAGGATCAATCTTGAGCTGGATGATCTTTGGAGCATATTCATTAACAGTTGCACGTGGCTCTGCAATAGCCGGCTTCATGCATGTGTCCATGATGAAGAGTCTGGCCTGACGACATCTTTCGATAGCGCCTTCAACGATTGCTCTTGTAAGGCCGTGAATCTTGATATCCATCTGAATAGCTGTGATACCTTCAGTTGTACCTGTTACCTTGAAGTCCATGTCGCCGAAGAAATCTTCAAGACCCTGGATGTCTGTAAGGAGGATGAAATCATCATCTGTCTCACCTGTAACAAGACCACAAGAGATACCTGCTACCATTCTCTTAATTGGAACACCGGCTGCCATAAGTGACATACATGATGCACAAGTTGAAGCCATTGATGTTGAGCCGTTTGATTCGAATGTTTCGGATACGGCACGGATTGCATATGGGAACTCTTCTTCTGATGGAAGTACAGGAAGAAGCGCACGCTCTGCAAGAGCACCATGACCGATTTCACGACGACCCGGTCCACGGCTAACCTTTGTCTCACCAACTGAGTAAGCTGGGAAGTTGTACTGGTGGATGTATCTCTTTGACTTAACGAAATCGTTAAGACCGTCTACCTTCTGAACTTCAGAAAGTGGAGCAAGAGTTACCATGTCGCAAATCTGTGTCTGTCCTCTGGTGAACATAGCTGAACCATGAACACGTGGGATGATATCAACTTCAGCTGCAAGTGGACGAATCTGATCGATTGCACGACCGTCAGGTCTCTTCTGATCCTTTAAGATCATCTTACGAACTGTCTTCTTTTCGTACTGGTAAACAGCCTCGTCGATAAGACCAAGCCATTCTTCATTTTCAGCAAATGCTTCAGCAAGCTTGTCCTTAAGCTCCCTGATTCTTGCTTCTCTAGCCTGCTTCTCTGGTGAGAACATAAGAACTTCCATGTCGGCAGGTGGCTCAATTTCCTTGATTGCTGCGAATAATTCTTCAGGAATTGCGCAGCTTTCATATGCCATCTTTTCTTTACCACATTCAGCAACGATTGTGTCGATGAACTTGATAAGTTCCTTGTTTACATCATCAGCCATGTAAATAGCCTTAATCATTGTCTCTTCAGGAAGTTCGTTTGCTCCTGCTTCGATCATGATTACCTTTTCACGAGTTGAAGCAACTGTAAGCTTAAGGTCTGATACTGACTGCTGCTCCTGTGAAGGGTTGATGATGAATTCACCATTGATGAGACCAACCTGTGTTGTTGCACATGGGCCATCAAAAGGAATGTCTGAAATTGTAACAGCAATAGCTGAACCAATCATAGCTGTAAGTTCAGGGCTGTTTGCAGGATCAACAGAAAGTACAAGGTTGTTGATTGTACAGTCATTTCTGAAATCCTTAGGGAAAAGCGGACGCATAGGTCTATCGATTACTCGAGATGTAAGAACTGCGTTTTCGCTTGCTTTTCCTTCACGCTTGTTAAATCCACCAGGGATCTTACCAACCGCATACATCTTCTCTTCGTACTCAACGCTTAAAGGGAAGAAGTCGATACCTTCTCTTGGCTTTTCACTAGCTGTTGCAGTGGAAAGTACAGTAGTATCACCATAGTGCATGAGAACAGCACCGTTTGCCTGTGCAGCAACACGACCTACATCAACTGTAAGGGTTCTGCCGGCCAGTTCCATAGAAAAACTCTTATACATGGGACTACTCCTTTATAAAATTTGATAATTTTTCGGAGCTGCCGCAACATCTTAAAAAGCTTCGAAACCATTGTCGAAACCAGTTAAGAAGTCACGTGTAACAGCTCCACCTAATAAAAAAATCAGGTTGGCATACGCCAACCTGAATTATAACACAATATGTTGAAATCATCAATAAAATAAGGGCATTTATTTGCGATAAATTGTGGATTAATTGTGGACTCTAAAAGCGAATCACTGACCCCGTCCCCAAATGAACCACTGACCCCGTCCCCAGGGGACCGGAATGTGTTAGAAAGTGAAGGTTCCGCTGGTTACGGAAAGGGCTGTGACGCCATTTACGTTTATTCCAAATGCTGTGGAACCCTTAGATTCACCGTTCTTAATGTCGTAGGTCCAGGACTGAGATGAATCCGGTGTGATGGTAAGTGTTTTTCCACCGTTTGAAACTGATACATTGCAGTTCCAGGAAGGTTCCTCAGTCAAGGAAACCGCTGTGGAAAGATTTACAACCAGCTTCCAGTTACCGATGTTTTTACCGGTATTGTTTATAATATCAAAACCGGAAGATACACCTGTTGTCCAGGTAGCTGTAGGTGTAAACTGCACTGTCAGTCCACCGCCGGATAAGGTTGAACCTGAACCGGACAGGGATATGCTGTTTCCTGTGCTTGTATTAGAACTGCTGGAATTGTTGGAGCTGGAGCTACTTGAACTTGAGCTGCTGGAGCTTGTGCTACCACCACTCGCCAAATTTCCGCCGTACTTTCCAACCAGCCACTGTCCTTCTGTGGAAAGTTCTGAGTAGGACCATCCGCTGGTCTTTGATGTAGAACTTACAAGGAGGGATGAACTCTCATCCTTGTTGGAAAGATTCCAGCAAACATAACCGATTCCATAGGTATTAAGCAGTGAAAGCCAGCTGTCACCTTCAGATGTACTGATGGCGCCACTACCGGAAGCATCACTGATACCAAATTCGGAAACAATAATTGGAAGGCCTGCATCTGCTGCTGCCTTAGTCTTATCTCTAAGCCACTGACCATGTGTTGCGGCATAGAAATGCACTGAATACAGGATATTACTGTAGCCTGTAAGAGGTGAAGCCTGAGCCTCATCAATATCCTGACACCAGCTTGGAGTACCTACAATAATCAGCGCGTCCGGATCGTTAGCTCTGATTACAGGGATGATCTGCTTGGCATATTCCTTAACCTGGGCCCATGTGATGGAACCGTTAGGCTCGTTACAGATTTCGTATATTACATTGTTCTGAGAAGCGTACTTTTTAGACATTTCATCAAAGAAAGTCTTAGCTTCTGAAGTATGGAAAAATGAGTCAGTGCTGGACTTGTCATCATTTAATACGTGCCAGTCAATGATGGCATACATGCCAAGTTCCGTAGCGTACTGAACACCATTATTTACAATCTGTTTAAGCTTTGCCTGATCACCGCCATTGCAGTAACCACCGTACTCACCTGTGTACATGGCAAGACGAATGGTGTTAACGCCCCAGTTATCTCTAAGTGACTGGAATGCGTCCTTGTTGACATAGTCTGGGAACCATGCCAAACCATGAGTACTGACACCCTTGATTGTAAAGTTTCCACCATTCTGATCCAGAATTCTGTTACCGCTAACGGAAAGCTGTCCATGTGAGGAAACAGCTGTTCCTGAAGGAGCAGTATTTGACGCAGGTGCAGGTGTTGCGGTAGGCGCAGGTGTAGATGTAGAAGTTGGCGCCGGAGTAGCTGTGGCAGTTGGTTCCGGAGTTGCAGTTGGTTCCGGTGTAGCCGTAGCCTCAGGCGTATTCGTTGCCTTTTTCGTTGGAGTCACAGTAACTTCTTCTGCTACTGAAACATCCTTCTTATTGTCGTTTTTATTATCGTCTTTTCCAAGCAGAGCTACAGCAAGAATAATGCCTAATAATACAACCGCTGCAATAATGCCGAAAATAATAAACTTCTTCTTTTTCTTCTTATCGTCCACTTCTTCTGCAGTTGATACGCTAACCTCTGCATTTTCCTCTGTCACGCCTTCGGTTTCTTGAGCAGGCTCATCGGCATATGTCTCAGTATTTTCTGCTACTTCCTCGACAATTTCGTCGATACTGTTTTTGTTGTTTTCTTCCATATTTTTCCCTTAAACCTATACATTTTGTTATATTTAAAGAAACTCCGGAGCATAACCCCGGAGTTTTAATTTTTAGTTATGATATTTCATGGTGAGTGAATCACTTGTTGATTTAACTTGAATACCTGAACACCAGGTTCCTCCACTGATTGTAATAGTGTTTCCGCTCTTGGTGCAAGTACCATCAGTCCAAACCGCTTCCACAGTAATACTGGAGTTAAATGTCATTACAACTGTGGTGCTACCGTTAACGTAAGTAACATTATACTGGTAATTGTAATATGAGCCGTCATTCCATTTACTACTTGCGCTTGCAGTCTTCCATGCAGGTGTAGGTGTAGGTGTAGCTGTCGCCTTCTTTGTTGGTGTAGCTGTTGGTTTTGGTGTATATGTTGGCGTAGGAGTATTTGTAGCTGTAGCTGTAGGCTTATTTGTTGGTGTAGCTGAAGGATTATTTGTAGGTGTAGTTGTAGCCGTCTTTGTAGGTGTAGCTGTAGCTTTCTTTGTTGGTGTAGCTGTTGCCTTCTTTGTTGGTGTAGCTGTCGCCTTCTTTGTACTAGCAGCCTTTGTTGTTGGTGTGGCTGTTGCCTTCTTTGTGCCAGACGCCTTTGTTGTTGGTGTAGCTGTCTTTGTTCCAGATGAACTTGCTGTTACTGTTCTGGTTGCAGTTGGCTTTGGTGTTACAGTAGCTGTACCTGTAGTAGCTGAAGTACCTGTAGTAGGTGTTGGTGTAGCATCTTCACTTTCTGCAACTACAATTTCATTTCCCTCGGATTCATCTGCATCTTCAACTTTTTCAGATTCCTCATCTTCTGTTTCAGTTTCAATTGAATCTTCATGACCTAAAGTAGTACTTTCAGTTTCAACTTCCTTCTCGTTGGTAACAGCTACCTTAGTTTCCTTGTCGTTGGTACTGTTCTTCTTGTCACCGCCTGTAAAGAATGTGATCAAAAGAACAATTAAAATTGCAACGCCCATGGCTGCATAAACAATATTAGTCTTTTTTCTTTTGGCTGCAATTTCTTCAGGAGAAAGCATGTAAACTTCCTCATCTGCAGCAACTCTTTCTGCGTAGGCTTCTTCTCCCTGTTCAGCCTTTAACTTTGCTTCTTCCTCAGCCTTCTTTGCAGCCTCAAGTTCAGCTGCCTCTCTGGCCTTTCTTTCACTCTCCTCAGCACTACGAAGTAATGCTGGATTTCCATAGGTGTTTTCCTGTGGGCGACGTTTAAATTTTGCCATTAAATTGTTTTCCTTCCCTTTTAAAACAATTTGTACACTCCATCTAACTGAAAGATGGACCCTAAACATACAATTACAGTATTACCATCGGACATTCGTCTGACATTTTGAACTGCCGTCTCCAAGTCCGAGTATACATCTTTAGTTATATTAAAGCCTTTTGCAATTTCAGTCAATTCCATTTCTTGCAAGGAACGGGGATTATTTTTAACCGGCACCAGGGCCAAATAGTCCGCATTTTCTGAAATCGTTTTTAGCATGGTTTCATAGTCCTTGTCTTTCATGAATCCACATACATAAATTTTCTTAAAGCCCTTATATCTTGTGTTAATCCAGCCCGTCACACTTTCAACACACTGTGGGTTGTGTCCGCCATCGGCATATACCAAAGGGTTTTCGCTAAGTTTCTCTAATCTGCCGGGCCAACTGCACTTAAGCAGACCCTTCGAAATTATTTCTGAAACTTCCGCGTCATTTTCACATTTGAATTCACAATTTTTATCACACAAGGAATAACTATACTTTTTAAACAGCTCCGGAAGCACCAGTTTTAATGCAGTAATCGCCACCGCCGCGTTCTTTTGCTGGAAGTCGCCGTTTAAAGGAATGGCATATGCCTTGCCCTTGTACTCAAAACTATTAAGTTCTTCTGAGGTACAAGCTTCAGCCTTTAAGGACTTGTTTGTGTCTGTGATGTCAGACTCATTAACAAGGAAATAGTCTGCATGCTTTGCTTCTGCCTGTTTTCTAATTACCGCTTCAGCTTCTTCAGTTACCGGGTAGAGCACTAATGGAACGTTTTCCTTAATGATGCCAGCCTTTACAGCAGCAATTTCAGAAATGGTGTTTCCAAGTATTGCCGTGTGATCAAGACCGATGTTGGTAATCACGGTACAAAGTGGCTTCTTCACAATGTTGGTTGGATCAAAAGTGCCACCCAGACCTGTTTCTAAAACCACTACCTCGGCGCCAATTAATTCGTAGTATACAAAAGCAATTAAAGTTACCAGTGCGAACTGGTTTAGATTCATGCCTAATTTATCCTGCTCTGCGATTATCAAATCTGTGATTGCGTAAAGCAGGTCGTTATCTATGTTTTCACCATTAAATCTGAGACGTTCATTAAATACTTTGATGTAAGGTGAAGTGTAAAGCCCTGTTTTAAAGCCTGCCTCACGAAGTACGGAAGCCATCATACTGCAGGTAGAGCCCTTACCATTAGTTCCTGCCACGTGAATTACGTTAAGTTTTTCCTGAGGATCGCCCAGTTCCTTTAAGAGAACTGCCATATCCTCTAAACTGTAGTGATCAGAGAAAAAGGACTTTAAAGTAAGGCGGTTTACTGCGTTCTCATAATTTATTCTTGAAGTTTCCTTATCGAAACACTCTGCCACAGCCTTTTTAAACGCATCTGTCATGTAGAGAGTACCCATAAACAGGGTGAATTCAGGTTTAATTTGCTTTAAGTAAGCCGCCGCCACCTTAGTGGAATGAGCCTTTACTACTTTCTTACCGGTCTTAGCTAAAACACTTGCCAGATTATTACTGTTTAATGCTCTTGGGATGCCATCATCCACTACCACATAGCAGCTGACAAAATCATTCACAGCGGCATAAATGGCCTCATAGTCCTTGTCTGCCATGACACCGGTAACTACTGTGATATTTTTAAGCTCAAGAGTTCTAAGTGTCTCTGCTACATTAATCGCGCAGTCCGGATTGTGTCCGCCGTCTACAAAAATAAGCGGTTCATCCTTTATCTGCTCAAATCTGGCACCCAGTTTAAACTCAGATAACCCCTTAATAAAAGCATCATTTGTTATGGTTTTTCCAAGTAATTCTGCAAGTTTTTTTACCGCCGTTATAGCTGTCACTGCATTCTTAATCTGGTAGCCTGCAGGAGTATTAAGGGTAATTCTGCCAACGCCTTCATAATCAAAAGCTATGGTCTTAAAGGACACGTTAACACTTGTAACTCTTGCCAGTTCCTCAGTCAATTTGTCTGCCTCAATAATTGCTTCACCTTCTCTTGCAATTCCAAGTTTTTCAGCCCTAATTTCCTCTATGGTGTTCCCCAGAAAAGACGAATGGTCCACTGATACATTGGTAAGTACAGTAAGGAGCGAATTATCAAAGACATTTGTGGCATCCTTTGCACCGCCCATGCCTGCCTCAAACACACAGATATCAGGCATCACGTCGCAAAAATATAAAATTGTAATTACCGTGATTATTTCAAAATGAGTAAGTTTTAAATCATTCTCACGAAGAACTTTAAATGTGCGCTCGGCATATGCCGCAAACGCTTCTCTTGAAATCTCCACGCCATTTACGCGAATGTATTCCGTAAGCTCTGTGATGTATGGCGAATTAAACTGGCCCACAGTAAGACCTGCGGCCTTTAAGATGTTCATTATCATCCAGGAAGTGGAACCCTTGCCGTTAGTCCCTACAACGTGAATAATCCTCAGAGAATTCTGAGGATTACCTAACACTTTAAGGGCAGACCGAATCCTTGTAAGACCCGGCATGCTCACATTTACATTTTTATCAAGTAACGCATTCTTTGCGTCTTCATAGTTCCACATTATTTATTCACTATATCCTTTAATCTAGGGAAAAAGAATTTGTTTAAGGCCAGAAGAATGACAATCTGTAAAGGTATCATGATGCCAATCTGTACGGCTCTGGATGCAAGAACTTTAAAATACTGGTCACTTCCGTAATACATTACTGCAAGAACGAAAGACTTTACAAGAAGGCAGCTAATAAGCTGATCAAAAAGCACTGCAAAAACGAATCTTGGAACGCTTCTCTTCTTGTGAACCAACAAACTTACCACAATGGCTGACATAATGAGGCACAGTGTGATAAATGGGTTTGGGGCATATCCCGCAATAAATGAACCAATTACATCTGCCAAGGTCACAATCACCACGGTATTAACAAGACCCAGCATTACAGCTGAAGTGTATAAAATGATGAAAGTGAAGGAAAATCTTAAGATGTTGCCAATAGGAATGGCAACCCATCTCTCCAGGATTACATAAACTGCAATCAAAACACCCATCATGCAGATGGTTCTAATTCTTTCAGATGCTGAAATTTTGTTTGAGAATACACCAAAAAAGGACTCACGTGAAATTTCAGTGAGTCCTTCGTTGTTAACATTGTTATTCATGGAATCACCTCATAGATACTAATTTTAATCGGGCAACTACAAGGGGATTACCTTTGTAGCAGCGGGATGCGAATCATAAACCGCAAGATTTCTCTTTTCGTTCGTGGGCAACTCCCCGTCCTCACGACACTTTACGCTTATGGTTCTACTCTGCCGGATTTAAAAATCCGATTCAAATGCCAATGCATTTAATTACATAATAACTTATATTTAGTTTTTTGCTCAGAATTACTTTCTGATGCCGAGCTTTTCGATAAGCTGACGATACTCGTTGATGTCCTGCTTAGCGATGTAATCAAGAAGACCACGTCTCTTACCTACCATCATAAGAAGACCTCTTCTTGAATGATGATCATTGTTGTTCTTCTTAAGGTGCTCTGTGAGATCCTTAATTCTGTAAGTAAGAAGTGCAACCTGTACTGCTGCTGAACCTGTGTCTTCAGGTGTCTTTCCGTACTCAGCTACGATCTGAGCCTTGATTTCCTTTGTAATCATTTTTGATTCCTCCATTAATTTAATTTAAACCAGTTTCTAAGTCGAGGTTGGAGTGTTATCCTGCAACTGAGAAATGGCAACAGTGTTAATTTAGCAAATAATTAAAGGTTTGTAAAGCCCTTTTTATCTTTTGCAAGCTGTTCTTTTAATTCCTCCAGGCTGTTAAACCTAACTTCCGGTCTGGTAAACCTAAGAAGCCTTACTTCCCTAAAGGTATCATAGAGGTCGCCGTCAAAATCCAAAAGGTGACTTTCCACCACTGTTTTCTGTTCATTTGTTACCGTAGGCTTAACACCTACATTGGTAATTGCCCTGTAGTCCTTACCATCCACTTCTACCAGAGAATGATAAACACCAAACCTTGGCAAATACTTGGCATTTGAGGGATAAAGATTTATGGTTGGAAATCCCATGGTTCTTCCCAGCTGATTTCCCTTTTCCACTATACCTCTGATGGTATAGTTGTGGCCCAACATTTCAGTAACGGCTTCCATCTCTCCATCATCCATTGCCTTTTTGATTCTGGAACTGGATATTGGTTCTCCGAGGTATTCTTCCCTTGGCACCACCACAAGCTTAATGCCTTTTTCCGCGCACTGCTTTGTTAAAAAGCCGATGTTACCGGCTCTGTTTTTACCAAAGTGGAAATCATCTCCTACAACCAACACCTTTGCGTGCCACTTGTTTACAATAAAATCCTCAAAGAATTCCTCTGCAGAAGTATTCTTTAATTTCTCGTCAAACATGAGCTCACAGTAAAAGTCGATGCCTTCATTTTCAAGAATGTGAGTCTTTTCAGATTCTGAAAGAAGCACGCCCTTAAAGTCAGTGCTTAGAATACTTCCGGGATGGTTTGTAAAACTGGCCATGAGGCGCATATGCCCATTCTCAGCCTCTTTTAGCACTTCCCTTATAATCTTAAAGTGACCTCTGTGAAGCCCGTCAAATTTACCGATGGTGGCCACAGTGGTTATATTCTTTAATTCAGTTTCTCTGTTTATTATTAGCATTAAATAAAAATCGCCTCGGGTCTGAGTTCGTTGTTTAATCTGACGTAAAGGGCGAGGAATTTTCCATCAGGACCGTAGAGTCTTAATCTTTCCCCTTCCTTTATTTCCAGGTCAAAGTTATCGAGTCTTAATTTGTTACCGTTTTCCACGTACTTCATGAGGTCTTCCGGCACATCCACTCTTTCGTCAGTGAGAAAAAGCGTGTCAACACCAATGGTGATGGCATCCACTCTTCCGCCCTTAACTATGGTTTCAATTTCAGAAAGTTTAAGGGAGTTTTCGATTTCGAATATGCCTGTCTTTATTCTTTCAAGCTTTGTCATGGCAGCGCCACAGCCAAGCTTTTCACCGATGTCGTTGCAGAGGGTTCTGATGTAGGTTCCCTTTTCACAATCAACATCCATGGTAATAAAAACTTCGCCTTCAAGGCGTTTGATGGCAACATTTGTTATGGAATAGATGTGGACCGCCTTGGTTTTTCGCTCTACTTCCTTGCCTTCTCTGGCATATTCATAGAGCTTCTTTCCATTAACCTTTCTCGCAGAATACATAGGCGTTAACTGACTGATAACTCCCACAAAAGAGTTTATTGCGGTTAAAATTTCACTGTCCGTAAGTGCTGAATAATCCCCGGTTTTAATAACTTCACCGGTAATGTCCTGTGTATCCGTTGTAATACCCAGCTTAAACTCTGTAGAATAGGTTTTACCGGCATCCGTAAGCAGACCGCAGACCTTGGTAGCCTTGCCAATACAAACCGGCAAAACGCCCGTAGCCATCGGATCTAATGTTCCGGTGTGTCCAATCTTTTTAATTTTTAATATTCCTCGAAGCTTGGCAACCACATCAAAGGAGGTAAAGCCCTGCTCCTTATAAACATTAATAATTCCGTCCAAGTAATCTACCAACTATCTCCTCTTAGAACCTTTTTGTTATTTCTTCTACAAGTGTTGGCACGATTTCAGCAATGTCTCCCTCTACGGAAAAACCGGCTGCCATCTTGTGTCCGCCACCGTTATACATTACAGAGATTTCAGAAACATCTACAATTCCTGTCTTAGCTCTTAAGCTGACTTTGTAGAGGTTTTCTCCATCCTGTCTGATGAACATGGCAACTTCAACGGTGTTTACGAGACGAAGCTGTTCAACAATTCCGTCCGTATCCATCTTAGTACAATCAAATTCATCTAAATCCTTTTTGTCAATTACCGTATAACTAAGTCTGCCATTAGCAGCAAGACAAGCCTTATCAAGAGCTCTCGCAAAAAGTTTTGTCTGTTTCCAGCTCTTCTCATAAAAGCTTCTGTCAATGGTGTAGGCTGTATCAATGCCCATGTCCATTAACTTGCCCGCAATTTCCATGGTATGGCCTGATGTTAAGGAGTACTTAAACACACCTGTATCATGCACGATACCAAGGTAAAGAGACTTAGCACAGTTTAAGTTAATTTTGTCTTCATCGAGCAGGTCAAAGAGCACTTCGCAAGCAGAGCTTGCATCTGCTACAATGACGTTTTCATCACCAAAGCCAATGTTAGTCTTGTGATGATCTACCACGAATCTGAATTTAGCATTATCAAAAATTGGAGCGGCATCTCCTAAGCGATCCTCTGTGGAGGAATCAAGGGAGATGAAAAGGTCAAAAACCGTCTCCTGGTAATCGGCATATGCCGCAGTTTGAGGCATGTCAATAACGGCCTTAATTCCCTCAGCAGGGTCCTGTAAAAAGTAGAACACCTTCTTCTCAGGGAAGTTAGCCAGAATGTAATGATAAAGACCGCTGGTGGAACCGACGCAGTCACCATCAGGATTAATATGGCCTGAAATAGCAATGGTTTCGGCCTTTTTAATAGCTTCAATTAATTTACTGCTCATTTTCGTCCTCTTTCGGTGCAATGTTCATTGAATCAATAAGCTGTGACATGTGAATGCCATACTCAATTGAATCATCAAGAATAAACCTAAGTTCCGGAGTATTACGAAGATTTACTGACTTAGCAAGACATGAACGGATAAATGGTGCGGCCTTTTTAAGACCTGCAAAAGTGTCCGTCTTAGCTGTCTCATCGCCCAAGACACTGACAAATACCTTTGCTGTCTTAAGGTCAGGTGCTACCTCGACCTCTGTAATAGAGGTCATGGGAGCAATTCTAGGGTCCTTAAGTTCCCTGGAAATAATAACACTAAGTTCTTTCTTTACTTCTGCATTAATTCTAACGTTTTTAATACTATTTTTTCTCACGGTTTCTTGGAACCTCCTGAAGATGATAGAATTCCATGGTATCGCCTTCCTGGAACTCATCGAACTTCTCAAATACAAGACCACATTCGAAGCCGGCCTGAACTTCCTTAACATCATCCTTGAATCTCTTAAGAGATGCTAAAGGTCCTTCGTAAACCTTCTCTTCGCCACGGAATACTCTTACGGAGCATCCTCTTGCAGCCTTACCATCTGTAATATAAGAACCTGCAATGTTACCAATGCCTGAAGCCTTGAAGATCTGTCTGATTTCACCCTTACCAATTACAATTTCTTCGTAAACAGGGTCTAACATACCATTCATGGCTGCTTCGATATCATCGATGGCATTGTAAATTACGTTGTAAAGTCTTAAATCAACCTTTTCCTTCTCAGCTGTTTCCTTAGCAGCATTATCAGGCTTAACGTTGAAACCGATAATTACGGCATTTGAAGCGCTGGCAAGGATAACGTCAGATTCGTTAATGTTACCTGCACCAGAGTGGATAACACGTACTGCAACTTCATCATTTGTAAGCTTGGAAATACTCTGCTTAACCGCTTCTACAGAACCCTGTACATCGGCCTTAACAATAACGTTAAGCTCCTTAAGCTTGCCTTCCTGAATCTGGTCATAGAGACTATCAAGTGAAAGCTTAGCCTTAGTTTCCTTAATGAGTTCTTCCTTCTGCTTAGCAATGTAAGCTTCAGCGATGGTTCTTGCTTCCTTATCTGTTTCAGTAACAACAAACTCATCACCTGCAGTTGGTACGCCATTAAGACCAAGTACGGATACAGGTGTGGAAGGTGTTGCTTCCTTAACATTCTTACCAAGATCGTTGATCATGGCACGAACCTTACCATGTACAGGACCGGCAACAATGTTGTCACCAACCTTAAGTGTACCCTTCTTAACAAGTACGTTAGCAACAGGACCACGGCCCTTATCAAGTCTTGCTTCAAGCACAAGACCACGGCCTGTTCTGTTTGGATTAGCCTTAAGTTCAAGCACGTCTGCTGTAAGAAGAATCATTTCGAGGAGATCATCAAGACCTTCACCCTTCTTAGCAGATACCTTAACCATAGTAGTTGAACCGCCCCACTCTTCAGAAACAAGTCCCTGCTCTGAGAGTTCGGACATAACGCGGTCAGGATTTGCACCTTCTTTATCCATCTTGTTAATGGCAACTACAATCTGGATGCCTGCAGCCTTTGCATGGTTAATAGCTTCAATAGTCTGAGGCATAACACCATCGTCAGCTGCTACTACAAGAATAGCAATATCTGTAGCCATGGCACCACGAAGTCTCATGGTTGTGAAAGCTTCGTGTCCAGGTGTATCAAGGAAAGTAATCTTTCTTCCGTTAATTTCAACCATGTAAGCACCGATATGCTGAGTGATACCACCAGCTTCGCGTGAAGTTACATGTGTATTTCTAATAGCATCAAGAATAGAAGTCTTACCATGATCGACGTGACCCATTACGCAGACTACAGGAGGTCTCTTAACCAGTGAGTCTTCAGGATCTTCAATGTCCTTCATGAGTTCTTCTACGATATCAACAATTTCTTCCTTCTCAACAAGAACTTCATAGCCCATTGCGATTTCTTCAGCTTCTTCAAAAGGAATTTCAGAGTTGATGGAGTACATCTTTCCTTCCAGGAAGAGCTTCTTGATAATCTCTGCGGAGTTCTTCTTAAGCTTGTCAGCCAGAGCCTTGATTGTTATAGTTTCAGGCACTGTAATTGTCTTAATTTCGTTAGGATCTTCTTCCTTCTTTTCAACAGGCTTTGGCATGATGAAAGCACCCTTACGGTTAGGGTCCTTCTTCTTTGGTCTTCTTAAACCGTCATCATCATAGTTGTAGCCCTTGTTCTTGCCCTGCTTATCCTTCTTGCGCTCGTTAAATTCAGCAGCTCTCTTGTCACGGCTGAATTCCTTGCCCATTTCAGACTTAAAGGAAGCATTTCCTGCACTTCTTGTATCATTCTTCTTGGTGAAGTTTCTTCTTGGCTGATCTGCATCCTTGTCCTTGCCACCGAAACCGTCTTTATTAAAGCCGCCTCTTGGGCCACCCTGACCAGGTCTTGAATCCTTACGGAAATTGCCGTTATTGTTACGATCACCCTTGTTAAAGCCACCATTACGTCCGTTACGGTCACCGTTGCGCTCGCTACGACCCTGACCATCACGTCCACCGGTTCTTCCGGCCTGATTCTGAGAAGTTTCCTGCTTTCTTAATGCTTCGCGTTTCTTTCTTTCATCATATACGTTTACACGTTCAAGCTTAACAGGTCTTGGAGCTGCCGGCTTTTCTTCAGTAGTTACAGCCTTTTCACCCTTTTCTGTCTTTTCAGCTTTCTCAGGAGCCTCAGACGCCTTTTTCTTAGAAGCCTTAGGAGCTTCTTCCTTCTCTGCGTCAGTCTTTTTAGTCTCATTTTTCTTCTTTAAGACGATTTTCTTACCATTCTCGTCATAAACGTCAAATTTAAATGGTAATGGCTTTCCGTTTTCATCCAGCTCACGCTTTACAGGGTTTCCATCCTTGTCAAAGAACTGCTTCTTCTTCTTTCTGACAAGCTGATTTCCATTTTCATCAAACACAGGGCCTGTGTATGGAATCTCCTTACCATTTTCGTCATACTGCTTCTTAATTGGGTTTCCATCAGCATCATAAAGGATTCTCTTAGGCTTTACAGCCTTAGGTTTTTCCTGTCCTAATTTGCTCATTGGAACTCCGTAGAAGGAATATGCCAATTTAATGGATTCTGTGTCAAGTTTTGTGTTGCCTGTGTTAGCATCAACACCCTTTTCTCTCAGGTAGTTAATGAGTTCAGGTACCTTGACATTACAATCCTTTGCTACTTCTGATAATAATTTACTCAATATGCTTTACCTCCATCACTTAAAAGCATTTAAGGATGGCCTGTGCAAAACCGTTGTCGATTACCGCACATACCACTCGAATTTCTTTTCCTATGGCGTGTCCAAGTTCTTCCTTTGAGGAGCAAACCCTGTAAGGAACAAACCTGAAGTCACACGCGTTAATAAATTTTTTAGTTGTATTTTCTGATGCGTCCATGCCAATAATTACAACTTTGGCATCACCGTCTTTTAAAGCCCTCTCAACCATGAATTCGCCGCTGACAAGCATGCCCGCTCTCTGAGCCAGGCCAAGATAGGAAAGTACCTTCTTCATATCACTCATCGCTGCTCATCTCCTTTTTAAGGGATTCAATTACATCTTCGCTTACTTCTGTTTTAAGAGCCTTTTCCACGGCTCTACTCTTAATGGCTTTCTTAAGACATTCATCCTTTTTGCAGATGTAGCAGCCTCTTCCGTTTACTCTTCCGGAAGCATCCATTTTGAGCTCATTTTCCGGAGTAAGAACGATTCTAATCAGTTCTTTCTTTGGAAAACTCTCGCTACAGCCTAAGCATTTACGCATTGGGATTTTCTTAGTGTTCATATTATTCTTCAGTCTTCTCTGAATCTTCTGCTACAGCTTCTTCTGTATCAGCTTCAGCGATTACTTCTTCTGCTAAATCTTCTTCTACAAAATCATCCTCATCATAGGCAGCTTCTTCAGCTTCAACCTGTGACTCACTCTTGATGTCGATCTTGTAACCTGTAATTCTTGCAGCAAGTCTTGCATTCTGTCCTTCACGACCGATAGCAAGTGAAAGCTGTGAATCAGGAACAACAACTCTGGCACTCTTAACAGACATGTCAGGATCAAGAAGAACTGAATCAGCCTTAGCTGGTGAAAGCGCATTCTTGATAAGAAGTTCAGGATTATCATTCCATGCGATGATATCAATCTTTTCGCCGCCAAGTTCATCAACAATGGCATTTACACGCATACCGTTTGGTCCGATACAAGCTCCAATAGGATCGATGCCCTGCTCATTTGAACGAACTGCCATCTTTGTTCTTGCACCTGCTTCTCTTGAAAGCGCCATGATTTCAACGCTACCGCTGGCAATTTCTGTAACTTCGCTCTCAAATAATCTCTTAACAAGATCAGGATGAGTACGGCTAAGAGTAATCTTAGGTCCCTTGTTGCCCTGTTCTACTTCTACAACATAAACCTTGATTCTCTGTCCGATTCTTAACTTCTCGCCCTTAATCTGTTCGGACTCGCTTAAGATACCGTCACACTTGCCAAGGTGAATTGAAACATTCTTTCCGAGGAATCTCTGAACAACACCGGAAACAACCAGCTTTTCCATGTCCTTATACTTGTTGTAAAGGATAGTCTTTTCTTCTTCACGAATCTTCTGAACAACAGCCTGCTTAGCAGCCTGAGCAGCGATTCTACCAAAGTTTGCAGGATTAACTTCAACTGAAATTACATCACCCGCAATGTACTTCTTGCCTGGATATCTTGCAGCTGCAGCTTCAGGAGTAATTTCACTCTGTGGCTTAGTTACTTCGTCAACAACAGTAATGTCGGCATATGCACTAACTGCGCCTGTTTCTCTATCAATCTTTACACGAACAACAACATCACTTTCTGCGCTCTTAAGCTTATCGTCTTCATTCTTACCATTCTTGCCGCTGTACTGTTCCTTGCAAGCCTTAAGAATTCCGTCTTCGATAGCTTCGAATAAAACTTCCTTGCTGATCTGTCTTTCCTTTTCAAGCTCCTCAATAGCCTGAATAAGTTCGCTGTTACCTTTTTCCATTGTTTTCCTCCTAAAAATCAAATGTCAATCTAATGTTTGAAATTGCCGAACGATTGAACACTTTATCTTCTGTATCATTCAAAGTAATAGTTACGGTGTCCTTGTCAAAGGCCTTTAAAATACCAATGAACTCTTTCTCGCCGTCAACTGCCTTAAATAATTTCACACTAACTTCTTCACCTAAACTGTTTTCAAAATGACGGTCCTTCGTCAGTTTTCTTCCCAGGCCCGGTGAACTGATTTCCATGATGTAAGCATCAGAAATAAAGTCTTCCCTGTCGAGGATTTCATTGAATTCCCTGCTTACTGCTTCACAATCATCAATTGTGATTCCACCTTCTTTGTCGATAAACACTCTGAGGTACCAGTTACCGCCCTCTTTTGAATAATCCACATCGTAGATCTTAAAATTGTGTTTTTCGATGATTGGGGTGATGAAAGCTTCTGCTTTTTTCTCAATGTCGCTTGTTCTTGACATGTTTTGTCCTTTCTTGCCCACAAAAAAGAGTGGGCCGAAGCCCACTCTCAACAAAAATTCTATTAAGATTAAGACTAATCTAACACTAATCTGCTTAAATTTCAAGTGTTTCAAGCTATTTTTTAGAATTAGACTTATCTTTTAATTTTCTTAATCCGGCACCGGCGAATATGCCTAAAAGCGCTACGATTAAGAAAATGATGTAATAAAAACCATCGTGTAAAAATTCAATCAAAAAATCCATGGTTTCCTCCTAGTTTCTGCGGTTAGCAAGTTCCCTTGTAATGTCGTTCCAATCAACATCACATTCAGCCATGAGTACCATTGCATGGTAGAGGAAGTCTGCGATTTCGTACTTAATTTCTTCCTTGTCCGGATTCTTGGCAGCAATAATGATTTCACTTGCTTCCTCTCCGCACTTCTTTAAGATCTTATCAATTCCGGCATCAAACAGATAGTTGGTGTAAGAACCCTTCTTAGGATGTACCTTTCTGTCCATGATTATATTGTAATCCTCTTCAAGAACAGCCATAGGATTAATGTCGTTGTATTCCTTTTTAGCAAGTTCCGTAAAGAAACAGGAATAATTACCTGTATGGCAGGCAGCACCCAACTGATGAACTTTTGCAAGAATAGTGTCCTTGTCGCAGTCAATCATGAGTCTCTTAACGAACTGATAGTGACCGCTGGTATCTCCCTTGCACCAAAGTTCCTGACGGCTTCTTGAGTAGTAAGTCATCTTGCCTGTCTTAATGGTCATGTTGTAGGACTCTTCGTTCATGTAAGCCATCATGAGCACTTCATTGGTCTTGTAGTCCTGTACGATACATGGAACGAGTCCATTTTCATCCTTCTTAAACTCTGAGAAAGGAATTGAGGACTCAAGAGTTACAACTCCAATGCCCTGATCCTTTAATGACTTCTTAACCTGAAGCAGATTCTTGCCTCTGTAGAAGTTTGTGGCAACACCGCTTACATTTTCCAGGGAAAGTAAGGAAACCACATCATTTCTTACGAGGGAATCTCTGATAATAACAGGAATAGGAGTTTCTGCAATTGCCTTGTTCGCCTTAATTCCTGTAGTTACGTGCTTAAAGATAAACTTAGCTACGCCAAGCTCGGCAAGCTTAGCTACGATTTCACTGTCATAGGCTTCCTGCACGTCTGCATTTTCATCCGCATTAAGCTGAACAACAATCTTGTCCTTTCCAAAACGCTTGACTGTGTACTCCAAAAGTTCCAGGTCGAGATCCTTTGTGTACTGAACTACACTGTATTCTGCGCCTGTATAGAGCATATGCTTGTAATCATCGAACTTGTGCACAGGAGTTCCAACGTAAACCGGAATGTCTACTCTCTTGATTACCAGCTTCATGGTATCAAGGAATTCCTGTGTAGCCTTTGCGTCATCATCGAAGTTGTAGATGAAAAGCGCATCTGCACCAGCCTGCTCATAGGCTACGGCAGATTCTAAAACCACATTGGCATATTCAGTCTCTGCGTTTAAATAACAAATTAATTCTTTCTTACTCATGTTCCCCATCCAATCTTTTACTTTTCAAATCTTACAGCGATGGAATTAGCATGTGCTGTAAGGCCTTCTGCCTTAGCAAAAAGCTGAATGTCATCAGATACGTTCTCCAAAGCATCCTTAGTATAAGAAATGATGCTGGACTTCTTGATGAAGTCATCCACACAAAGTGGTGAGAAGAATCTGGCTGTTCCGTTAGTAGGTAAAATGTGGTTAGGTCCTGCGAAGTAATCTCCTAAAGGTTCGCTGGAGTAGGAACCAAGGAATACGGCACCTGCATTTCTAACCTTAGTCATTGTTGCAAATGGATCTTCTGTAACGATTTCAAGGTGCTCAGACGCAATGTCATTAACTGTGCTTATAGCATCTTCCATGTTGTCTGCTACTAAAATAAAGCCAAAGTTATCAAGGGACTTCTGGATAATTTCCTTTCTCTCAAGCTGAGGGACGAATCCTTCAATCTCCTTTGAAACCGCTTCTGCAAGTTCTCTGCTGTCAGTTACAAGAATTGCGCTGGCAAGTTCATCGTGTTCAGCCTGTGAAAGCATGTCTGCTGCCACAAATCTTGGATTAGCTGTCTTATCTGCAAGAACAAGGATTTCGCTAGGTCCTGCGATGGAGTCGATACCAACGTTTCCGTATACTCTCTTCTTTGCAAGAGCTACGTAAATGTTACCAGGTCCAACGATCTTATCTACCTTTGGTACGCTTTCTGTACCATAGGCTAAAGCTGCGATTGCCTGTGAGCCACCGCACTTATAAATTTCCTTAATACCGATTTCATTGGCTGCAACTAAAGTATTAGGGCTAATCTTTCCGTCTTTTCCAGGAGGTGTAGTCATGACAATTCTGTCAACGCCTGCACACTGAGCAGGAATGGCGTTCATGAGAAGTGAGCTTGGGTAAGCTGCCTTTCCGCCCGGTACATAGATACCAACTGCTGCAAGAGGAATAATTCTCTGTCCAATGATGATGCCCGGCTTGTAATCAAACCAGGAGTTTCTCTTCTGTTTTTCGTGGAAAGCTCTGATGTTGGCTGCTGCCTTGTTGATTACCTCGATAAGTTTAGGGTCAACCTGGGCATATGCCTCCTTAATTTCCTCTTCAGTCACCTTAATGGTGTCAGCGTTGAGTTCCACGCCATCGAAATTCTTTGTGTAGTTAAAAAGCGCTGCATCGCCGTTAGCTTTGATATCATCAATTACTGCGGCAACCTTTGCTTCGTATTCGCCGTACTGGTTAGGACTTCTCTTAAGAAGCTTAACGAGTATGTCATTCTTTGTTTCATTTGTAAGTTCAACTATTCTCATCTCACACTCTTTCCGGAACTTACTGTTCCTTCAATGCTTTTTTTAAATTCTGAATTAAATCTCTGATTCGGTCTTCTTCCATCTTCATGCTCACCTGGTTAATTACCATTCTTGCTGAGCAGTCACAAATGGTTTCAATAACTTCAAGACCGTTAGCCTTAAGTGTAGAACCTGTTTCTACGATATCTACGATTACATCGCTAAGACCTACGATTGGAGCAAGCTCTACGCTACCATGGAGCTTAATGATTTCTGCTGTCTGATGTCGTGTGTTATGGAAGTACTCTCTCGCAATGTTTGGATACTTAGAAGCCACTCTGATTACCTTACCGGAATCTAAAATGTCTCTTGCGCTCTTTGGACCTGCTACGCACATTCTGCACTTAGCCATGTCAAGATCCAATACTTCGTAAAGCTTTCTGCCATGCTCAAGCAGTGTGTCCTTGCCAACAATACCAATGTCAGCAGCGCCATATTCCACATAGGTTGGCACGTCATCTGCCTTTGCAAGGAAAAACTTGATTTTAAGTTCTTCGTTGGCAAAAATGAGTTTTCTTGTGTCCTTGTCGTTTACCTCTTCACAGGTAATTCCGATCTGTTCAAGGATTTCCATTGTCTTTTTAGCGACTCTACCCTTAGCCAGGGCAATCGTAAGATATTTCATTATCGTTTGTCCTTAAATTAAATTAATTATTTCTCCGATGTCAGCAGTCTCAAGTTCTCTTGTGAATCTGTTAACTGTTTCGGCATTCCTGTCTGTCATGTAGTCAATTACGGTCTGAATAAGGGAACCATCATTGTCCTTTACAAGACGAACAGCCTTTCCATTTTCACGAATTTCCCTAGCCTTCTTCATGGCCTTCTCAGCATTCTTTACGCTGTAGAAAATCACTGCACACTTGTCTTCAGGCTTAGGCATTAAATGCTCATTCTCAAGACCCATCATGAGGTAGTCAAGAGTAATGGCCATTCCAATGGCAGGAACGTCAAAACCAAACTGCTTAACAAGGTTGTCATAACGACCGCCCCCCGCAATTGGTTCGCCTGAACCATAGGTAATTGCTCTAAAGAAGCAACCTGTATAGTAGGAATATTTACTAAGCATTGAGAGGTCATAGGTAACATAGTCGCCGTAACCGCTCATGGTGATCATTTTGTTAAGTTCAAGAAGTCTGTCTAAAGCTTCAGCACAGGTAGCATTAAGTTCTACGCTGTTCTTAAACTCCTCAAGTACGCTGGCTTTTCCGTAGGTCTCAGCAAGTTTCTCGATGATCTTCTTAACGGAAGCAGGTGCATTGCACTTTTCCGCAAAGCATTCCAGACCAAAGATGCTCTTCTCTGTAAGAAGATTTCTAAGTTCCTCTTCTTCAGTTTCACTAAGTTCAGCCTCATCAAAAAGTCCCTTATAGAACGCTGCATTACCGATTTCCACCTTAAAGTTCTTAACGCCACAGGCCTTAATTGCCTCAATGGTTAAAAGGATGATTTCAAAATCGGCATATACAGAGTCATCGTTGTAGAACTCCACACCAAGCTGAGTAGTTTCCTTTAACTTTCCCTGAAGGGAAATGTGGTTTATGTACTGCTTGGCTCTGTAACACAGACGAACAGGCATAACACAATCTCTGTAATACTTTGCTGCCACACGGGCAAGAGAAGGTGTAATGTCAGGACGAAGTACCAAAGTGTTACCATCGCGATCATCAAACTTAAACATGCTGCGTGAAGGCATGGTACCTCTTTCTTTATTGAAAACATCAAAGTACTCAAAAGTAGGTGTTACAACATCGTTGTAGCCATACTTGTGCATGCAGTCCTTGATAATTCCTTCAAATTTTGATTTGTTGATACATTCCGGACCGTAGATATCTCTAAGTCCCTCAGGTATGTGTAAAATGTTAATCATGTCTTTTCCTTTTAGTCGAAATTTAACAATTAATTATATTCCATGTTCTATTTTCTGTCAAACTACCGGGTGTCCAGCTCCTTGTTGATAAACTCCAGGTAATTAATGGTTGCCTGATTACCCACAGGGAATTTGAAGTTATCATCCATTTCATCAAAACGTACGCTCTTTCTGCCTCCGTTTACTGCTCTTTGGTAGAACTTATCCAGTTCATCAAAACGCATGTAGTACACAATGTTAAGTTTTGAGAAGTAGATTAAGAGGAAGGATATGCCTTCCTGCTTCCTAAAGTCCTTCATAAACAGGTACTGATGTTCGTGAACGTTCTGCAGGGCAAATGTTTCTGCTGCACATTCCTTACAGTCAAAGCAAATTGGAATGCCCTGAGCCACGCCGATGTAGTCGACGGTACTCTTTTGTTCAAAGTAAGCCAGGGTAATATGCCTGCTGGACTTGTCAATTTCAATTGGTGTAATAGGTGTAGGTATCTTTTGAATGAGGGCAATTCCCTTGTCACGATAATGCTCGTTGGTGCGGTTTATGACCTCTTCAAAAAAGGAACCTCTTAAGCCTCTGGAGTTCCATGTGGACATAGATTTTCACCTTCCCAAAAATCAATGGTAGACTTAGCTACCGTAGTTCTAATGGATTTTCCGGCAAGACCTTCAAGTTCTGTAAAGTCTTTCGGAAATCTTAGTTCATGGGCAAGAAGCATTTGACTTCTGATGCCGTACTTAGCCCTAATCTGTTCATTTACTTTGCTGTTGCCGTATTTAAAGTCTCCCACAATCGGATGACCCAGAAAAGCCAGCTGAGCCCTGATCTGATGGGATTTACCGGTTTCAAGCTTAACCTTTACTATGGAAAAACTGTCGGTGGCGTGCAGCGGATAAAAAATCGAGTGAGTAACCACTGCGCCTTCGCTCTTTTCACGACTAATCTTTACGGTATTTGTAGCTTCATCCTTGGTAAGATAAAGCGTAACGTCCTGCTTTTTATCAAAGCGTCCCATGACCGTAGCGATGTAGAACTTGTCTAAGGTTCGTTCCTTTAGCATTTTGCTAATTACGCTCTGGGCGCGCAGGTTCTTTCCCGCAATCACAAGACCTTCCGTGTTTCTGTCGAGGCGGTTGCATATGCCCGGGGTGAACTTTACAGTCTCCTGTCCTTTGTCCTGTGAAAGGTAGGCTACAATTCGTTCATTGACTGAAACGTCTGTTGGTTTAACCTTCTGTGAAAGTTCTCCAGCCTTTTTTCTAACCACTAATATGTTGTCATCTTCAAAGATGATTTCGCTTTTTGTAAGTGGCGGAATATTAGATGTGGCTGTGGTATCCTGCTCAATTCCTTCTCCTGCAAACTTGTCGAAAGTTTCGTCAGAAAGAAAGAACTTAATTTCATCGCCTGCTTTTAGAGTTTCAGAGCCATCCGCCTTTTTGCCGTTAAGCGTGATGTTTTTCTTTCTTAACATCTTGTAGACAAAGGACTGAGGCGCTTTTACCAAAACACGGCCGCAGTATTTGTTAAGTCTCTGACCGGAGTTTAGATTGTCAACGATAAAACTTTTCATAAATTACATCATGAGGGAATGCATGTATCTAACCAGTTCCCCATCAACCTCTTCGGTTATATCCAAACGTTTTAATACTGCCAGGTAGTCATTAAGTCCCGTATAGAGCGTAAACTTTACTTCAAATCTTCTTTTTGCAAGACCTTTTTCAAAATAGTCTTTTGCATACTGATTAAGTTTGTCGCTCATGTCTGAATAAACCAGCACCTTGCTGGAAGTCATAACCACATCTGCAAACCTAAGTACGTGCTGCTCCGTAGAGAACAACATGTCAGTGTATTCAGCCACACCGTCAAATGGCAGATCTGAGATTTTTGCGGTAACGTCATAAATCTTTTTAACGTCTTCCTTTGGTGTGTCCTTAAAAGGCAGAATTACAATAAGATTTGTAAGTTTCTTGCAGGCTGGCAAAAGACAAAGCACTGCAATTACCGTAGCCAGGTTTGCCCTGGTTTTAAAGGTAAAGTAGCCGTAGGCGAATATGCCTCCGCAAATAAGTACTGAGGCTACGATAAAAATTATGTTTGTAATTTTGAGGTAGCCGATTCTTCCGGGCTGACCTTTTTTAGGTGAATTCTTCATGTTAATATTTTCTTAGTCGCCTTAGTTTAAGAAGGCAAGTTCCGTGTAATCCATTATGTAATAATCAGCTAATTCCTTGGTGTTGCTGCCATGTTCATCGGCGAAATCATCCTGAACTCCGCAAACTCTCATGCCTGCAGCCTGACCTGCTCTTACACCTTCTTCAATATCTTCGAAAACCAGACAATAATCGTGGTCTACACCTAAATCCTTCGCAACCAGTTCGTAGATGTCCGGTGAAGGCTTTCCGTTAGGCACTTCATTGGCAGTGTGTACGCTGTCCAGCAAATGTCCGATACCTAAGGATTTAATTACTGCCTTTACAAGTTCCATGGAATTACTGGTGGCAATTCCTGTTTTAATGTTATTGCGCTTAAGATACTCTAAAAACTCTCTTGCGCCCTTCTTAAGCGGAACCTTGTGCTCATAGAAATCCATGGCCATGTCGTTCCAGTCCGCCATCATCTTTTCAATGGAATCTTCAATGTTAAAACGTTTCTTCATGTAAACTGCGGTTTCTGTAATACTCATGCCGGCAATTTCCTTCTGAAGCGTTGGTGGAAGTTCGTGGCCAAATCTCGCGAGATATTCGATGTCCAACTCTTTCCAAAGCCACATGGAATCTACCAAAGTTCCGTCCATGTCAAAAAGAACAGCTTTTACATTGTCTAAATTTTCAAGTTTTTCTTTTTTCATGTTTTCCAAATTCATTAAATATTTTCTAAATTTACTGATCCAGTTTTTCAAGGTCTGATGCAGTAAGCTCCCTAAACTCTCCCGGAGCTAATGACTCATCTAAATCGAGGGTTCCAATTCTTACTCGTTTAAGGTAAGTAACATCAATTCCAACTGCATGAAGCATGCGCTTAACCTGATGGAATTTGCCCTCAGAAATGGTAAGTTTCACTGTGTACTCGTTACCCTCTGCCTTTAAAATTTCAATCTCGGCAGGTTTAGCGGTAAAATCCTGAAACTCGATGCCACCCTCAATCATTTCCCTGTAATTACCAACCAGTTCGCCCGTAGCTTCTGCCAGGTAAACCTTCTTCACATTGTGTTTTGGGCTTTCCATTCGGTGTCCGAAGGCACCATCATCCGTTAATATAAGGAGTCCTTCCGTATCCAAATCCAAACGACCTACAGGAAACAGGCGTTTCTTTAGTTCCGGTGGAAACAGGTCTAAAACCGTTTCCTTCTTTTTGTCCATGGTGGCTGTAAGAAGTCCTGCCGGCTTGTTAAGCATGTAGTAAACGTTCTTTTTGTAACCTAAAGTCTCGCCATCAAGGACAATCTCATCGGTCTCCTCGTTCACTTTAAATTCTGGTGTGTTTACGTTTGACCCGTTTACTGAAATACGGCCTGATCTAATTATCTTCTTAAGTTCGCTTCTTGAATATTTAGTCACCAAAGACAGGTATTTATCAAGTCTCATCATAATTACATCAGTCTCCATCCTGGAAGGTACTTGTTCTTAAAATTGCCTTTTTTAAGTTTTCCAAAGCCCAGTGGCTGACCCTCAACGCAAACAAGTATCCAGCCGTCACTAAGACCTTCCTCCAATTCAATGGTCTCGCACTTAAGGTACTTTTTAACCCTGATGTCGTCTGCCTTTAAATTAAGCACGTTAGGGTAGGTGGCAGCATCCAGTGTCATGGCATATGCCTCTGACGGCTCAAATCGCCCCTTCTTCTGTTCACCTAAGAGCAAACCGTTTCTGAGGATTCTAAGACCTGTAACATCAGGCAGCAAATCAGAAACATAGTAATACTTAAAGTCACGCTCCACGATGCACTTTCGGTCTCCCGAGAAATTACTGTAATCGAGGAATTCCACCAGTTCATCTGGAAGCTTTGTGCTTCTAACAGGTGATGCGGACACTGTGTAGGAATCCACGTTTTCATCTTTTTTAAGAAGCGCTATAAAATGGCCCTCTCCCTCTAACTTGTGTGGGAAAAGACGCACTGTTTTTTCAATATCATCAATTGGACTTTCCATCCATTCTTTTCTGCCGTGGTCAAAGCCCATCGCCTCATGGCGGGTCTTTTCCTCTGCAGAGAACAAATCCACAATTTTCATTTCAGGGAAATTGTCCAGAATGAATGCTACGGATTCCTCATCCTCAAGAGGTGAGAAAGTACAGGTTGAATAAAGAAGTTCTCCGCCCGGCCTTAACATTTTAATGGCCTGTGGAAGAATTTCTCTTTGAAGCTTTGCATAGTATTCAGTTCCGTACTGCTCCCAATTCTTAACGATGGAATGCTGCTTTCTAAACATGCCTTCACCGGAACATGGGGCATCTACGAGAATCTTGTCAAAAAAGCCCGTAAATCGGTCTGCGAGCTTATCAGATGGTTCACTGGCAACCAAAACATTACCAATGCCGAACATTTCAATATTCTTTAAAAGCGCCTTTGCTCTGGAGTTGCTAATGTCATTACTTACTAAAACTCCCTGGCCCTTTAGCTTTGCTCCAAGCGCTGTTGACTTTCCTCCCGGCGCAGCGCAAAGGTCCAAAACACGGTCCCCAGGCTTTACATCAAAAAGAAAGGCAGGAGTCATGGCTGATGGCTCCTGAATGTAGTACATTCCTGCATAGTAGTAAGGGTGCTTGGAAGGCATATCCCCTTCACCATAGTAGAACGCACCGTCAATCCAAGGTACCGGTGAAAGCTCAAAATCAGAAAGCTCCTTAAAATCCTCCTTGGAGAGTTTTAACGTGTTGATTCGGATGCCGGATCTGGCATCGCTCTCAAGGCTTTTAAGATAGAGGGAAAGTTCTTCCTCCCCCAGCATATCCCGCATTCTGTTTACATAGCTTTCAGGCAGTTCCATTGGTAACCTTTCATTAGTAATCTAAATCTCCATAGAGGGCATCTCTTAAAATCTGAATGTTTTCTTCAGTGTAGCCGTCGATGGAAACAACTGAGCCAACTCCGCTGATACTCTGGTAAGAGAACTTCTCCATGGCAGGTATCTGCATCTGATTAAGGGTCTTGGAATCATTAAAGTAGAAACCTTCAAGCAGGGTGTAGATGTTACCTGAGCTCATAGGTGTGGTAATGGATCCAAGAATGGAATTGGTAGTTTTGTAGACTGTTAATAAATCTTCGTTTTTGTATTTGTCAAATAAAGCTCTTAAGACTTTACGCTGTCTAAGAGTACGACCATGATCGTCTATTACGGTGTTGCCGTCATCGTCCTTTGTACCCACTGCTCTTACTCGGCAGTAACCCATGGCCTGATCACCGTTTAAGTGATTAACTCCGGCTACCAGGTTTCGGTTTTCTTCCTTGGTAATGAGGTCGGTGTTATTAAGGTAATCCACTTCCTCCTGAGTAAGTTCAATGTCCAGACCGCCTAATTTGTCAACTACGTTAATGAAAGAATCAAAATCTACGATGGCATAGGAATCGATGTAAATCTTGTAAGTGGACTCAATGGTACCAATTAAACAACCGATTCCATCAGCTCTGTAGGCATAATTTAACTTCTGTTTCTTGTCCATGCCGTAGATGTCTACGTAGGTATCTCTAAGGAAAGATACCAGCGTAATCTGGCCGGTTTTAAGATTCTCGGAACAGAGAATCATACTGTCTGTATTACTTCTTTCACCGGTTGTTGCATCAACACCGATAAGAAGAATGTTGATTACATCATCATTCTGCGCCCAATCCTCCGGAATATCCTCCGGTGACTTAAACGGAATAGCTTCAGAATCTTCTTCATCCGCTTCGTTCATCTGAACTTTCGCATAAAGGCTTACAATTCTAAGCAGAATTTTCTGGCCTGGTTTTGTAAATAAAAGAAAGCAAACCAGAAGTACAATAGCAATCACGACCACTAAAAGACGCTTGAAGAATTTGTTCATTCTTTCCTTCTTGCGCTTTTTGTGAATCTTCTGATCAATTAATCTTTTCTGTTTTCTAGTAGGCTTTTTTCCGGTTCTCTCTTCTAACTTACGGTAAGCAATTCTCTTTTCCTGCTCTTCCGTAATTTTCCCCTTAGAAGGGACCCTGGTGCCTTGAGGCCTGTTCTTGCCATTACCATTTGTGGTATGTGGTCTGTGTTCTCTATTAGGCACTCTGTCATAGTCTGAATATTCTTTGTACTCTACCCTATCATCATTACCGTATTTACGATTTAGAGCTTCTTCTACTTCTTCAAAGAATTCATCATCATCACGATAAGACATACATATCTCCTAAATATTAGTTTTTAAAACTGTGAACAGGAGCCGGAATTCTTCCGGTTCTGTTTACAAACTCCTCGCAAGAGAAAGTGTTTACAGGCATGATTGGGGCATATCCCAAAAGACCGCCAAATTCTACTGTATCACCAACGCCCTTGCCGATAACAGGAATAAGTCTAACGGCTGTTGTCTTCTGATTAATCATACCAATGGCCATTTCATCAGCGATGATACCGCTAATGGTAGTTGCCTTTGTGCTTCCAGGAATTGCAATCATGTCAAGACCTACGGAACATACGCAAGTCATGGCTTCAAGTTTTTCAATGGTAAGTGCGCCTGCTTCTACGGCATCAATCATGCCCTGATCTTCACTGACAGGGATGAAGGCACCTGAAAGACCACCTACATAAGAAGATGCCATGAGACCGCCCTTCTTTACCTGATCGTTAAGAAGCGCTAAGGCTGCTGTAGTTCCGGGAGCACCCGTATGCTCAAGACCAATTGCCTTTAAGATGTCAGCAACTGAATCACCAATGGCTGGTGTTGGAGCAAGTGAAAGGTCGATGATACCAAAAGGAATTCCCATCATCTTTGATGCTCTTTTAGCTACAAGCTGACCAACTCGTGTAATCTTAAATGCTGTCTTTTTAATGGTTTCACAGAGATATTCAAAATCTCTGCCCTTTGTTTTCTCAAGCGCCTTAAGAACTACACCAGGGCCACTGACACCGACATTGATGATGGCATCTGCTTCAGTTACACCGTGGAATGCACCTGCCATGAATGGATTGTCATCAGGAGCATTACAGAAAATAACGAGTTTAGCGCATCCAATGGAATCAGCTTCCCTTGTAAGTTCTGCTGTCTCAAGAATTTTCTCACCAAGAAGCTTAACGGCATCCATGTTGATACCTGTCTTTGTAGAGCCTACGTTAACTGAAGAGCAAACAACTTCAGTCTCGGCAAGAGCCTGAGGGATGGACTTAATAAGCATCTTGTCTGCTTCTGTCATGCCCTTACTAACGATGGCTGAATATCCTCCAAGGAAGTTAACGCCAACAGTCTTTGCAGCTCTGTCTAAAGTCTTGGCAATGGTCACGAAATCTTCAGGAGACTTGCAGGCAGCACCACCAACTAAAGCGATAGGTGTTACGGAAATTCTCTTGTTAACGATTGGAATACCAATCTCCTTTTCAATTTCGTTTCCTGTAGAAACAAGATCCTTTGCTAAAGTAGTAATCTTGTTGTAAATGTTTTCATTAAGTTTGTTAAGATCTGAGTCAATACAGTCTAAAAGGCTGATACCAAGAGTAATGGTTCTTACGTCTAAGTTCTCCTTCTCGACCATTTCATTAGTTTCAATGACTTCTTTAATATCTATCAAGGTGATACCTCCAAATAGTGATTTTTACTGTGATTAAATACGGTGCATCATGTTAAAGATGGCTTCATCCTGGATTCTGATGATAACGCCAATTGTTTCACCGAGCTTGTCAAGTTCATCCTTAATCACATCAAAGTTTTTCTCTGACTTTGAAATATCACTAATCATCATCATGTTAAAGTAACCGTCTACGATAGTCTGTGAGATATCCTGAATGTTAATTGAGTTATCTGCAAGATAAGTACAAACCTTTGCAATGATACCAACGGCATCTTTTCCTACTACTGTAATTACAACTTTTTTCATCATAACCTCTTTCTAAAGCTTTGCTTTTATAGTTCCCAAATTGCCGATACGCAGTCTCGTTTTGCTGCCTCGACAGTAGGTTTATTCGTTTTAAAATCCCAATTCTCGTTAAGCATGTTAATAAAGGTCTGCTCTGCGATTTCAGGATAATTATTTTCTTTTGATAAATGTGCCAGAACTATGTGTTTAAGCCCCGGATGAAGGACTCTCGTTGCAAGTTCTGCTGACTGGTCATTGGACAGATGCCCTCGCTCACCATTAATTCTCTGCTTTAACAGGTAAGGATATGGCCCCACCATTAACATGTCCGGATCATAGTTGGTTTCGAGATAAAGCAAATCCGCTTCACTAAGATGATTTACCAGATTTTCATCATAGGTACCAAGGTCCGTTGCCATGGCAACAGCTGAACTGCCGTCCGTCACTCGGTAACAAACTGCATGCGCTGCATCATGGGAAATTTCGGAAACATTAACTCCTAAATCTCCAATGGCAAATTCCGCATCGCCTTCCACGTTCATTAATAGCTCAACGGGAATATTCCGACCTACGTTACTTCTCTTAATTGCTGACAGGGTTTCTATGGTTCCATAGATTGGTACCTGATACTTTTTGGTAAAGGTACCCAGTCCCTGAATGTGATCCGTGTGCTCATGGGTAATTAGAATTCCTTCGATTTCCCTAGGGTTTGTCCCCAGTTCCATGAGACCGTTTTCAATTTTTCTACAGGAAACACCGACATCCACCAATATTTTGGTGTTTTCAGTTGCTACGAACTGGCTGTTACCGGAACTTCCACTGGCCAAACAGGCAAATTTCATTACTACACTCTTCTTTCAAATAATCCACGATATTCTACCACAATAGACCTATTTAGGCAAATGAAATGCAATTTTCTTTGTCAAAGATTCACGGGTATCATTCCACTCGTTTTCGATTATTACATCAGCATCAATCTGACTACGTTCATTAGCTCTCTGATTACTGATTATGGCATCTATTTTCTCATCGGAATAGTTGCGTGCAAGTTTAAGACGCTTGCGTCTGGTTTCTTCGGAGCAATCCACATACCAAAATTCATTGCAGAAGTCTGAGTAACCGGAGGAATATGCAATGGCGGATTCCACAAACACCACTTTCTCTCCAGCCTCTTTAAGGCTTTTAATCTGCTCCTTAATGGAATCGATGGTTGCGGGATGTGCTATCTCGTTAATTGCCTTAAGAAGCGCATCATCATTAAACACAATTTCTGCAACCTTAGCTCTGTTAATTGTGTAATCTGCATTAAGTATAACAGGGCCCAAGAGGGCAATATACCCATCGTATATTGCCCCTCCCGGCTCCATAAGGCTTTTTGTGACTGAGTCTGAATCAATCACAAAAAGCTTAAATTCGGTTTTTAAAATTTCACTAATAAAGCTTTTTCCCGCTCCGGCACCGCCGGTAAGGGCAATCACTTTAATGTCGTTCATGTTAATCACCTAAAATTTTCTCACAGTAATCAATCATATCCTGTACGTTGTCTTTTCTGTAAGTTAAGAAATCATAAATGTTGCTGATTGAGCCTTCTGCGTCGCTAACTTCACCTGCACCCGGATAACGTTCAAAGAACTGAGGGTAAAGTGGTGAGTATGCATCTGAGAACATCTGAAGCTGTTCCTTTGCAGCAGTTTCCTCAAAATACTCATCTGTAAGTGAGTTTAATCTTGCATAGAATTCCTGTCTGAAAGTAGCATTTGTCATGAGGAATGCAAAGCATCTTACAGATGGATTGGTTGTATCCATGTCTAAAAGACCATAAGTCTTGTAATTATCTTCCTTAATGGTGTTGGTATAGGCATCACTCTTACCCTGGAAACCACCGAATTCCACGTCGTAAACCACAAATCTCCAACGTCCATCATTGTAAGGATTTGAAGAATCCACTTCTTCACCTTCAGGAGTTACGACTTTCCACATGGTCCAGTTCTTACCAGGCCAATCCCACTTGTTGTCAATCCAGGATTCAATGGCAAAATAATCCATGCAGGAATTAGGATCCACCATAGTGCAAAATTCCTTGTAAACCTCATCAGATTCACAGGTACCGTTTTCATTTATGAAGTTAAGTACATCCGTAAAGTAATAGCTAACATCTTCACCGTCAGGAATTTCGCCTTCATCCAACTTGTAACCGATAGCATACTGTTCAGCATCGCCCTTGTAGGCAACTACGTTATCTTTGTTAACACCATGAACGTCTTCAAAGAAATCATCTGAGAAGTCTTCTTCCATTACGTAAAGACCAAAATACTCGCCGTTAATGTAGAGAATTGCAGGTCTTGAATGCTTGGCATCAACGTCTAAGTCTCCTACCATGGACTGCCAATAAGTATCATTAAACTTAGCTGAAAAAGCTGTGTTACCACCGGCTCTTAAAACGAAGGAATCGAACTTGTTCATCACTTCGCCTGCATCATTTAAGTAGTCTTCACCGAACAGGGCATATTCAAAATTCTTTGCGCCATAGTCTGTTCTTGCGTAAAGTCTTAAACCTTTCTGAAGGTCATTACGTGAATAGTTACCCTGAATTCTGATACCACAGTTGTGAGAAAGAACTTCTGTAGTTGTTCCGTCCTCTGCAACTTCTAACATGGTAAAGCCAACTTCACGTTCCCACTCACGACCCTTCTGGTCATAGTTACCATCAATCTGTCGTGCAGTTTCACCATTCATCCAGCTCTCTTCCAAAAGATAAGCTGCTAAGTTGTTATCAAAGTTTACGCCCTTAACATAGATACCTGTTTCATAATCAAACAAGTCATCGTAGTCAACTGAAATGCTGATTACCGCCAGATCCATTCCGTAGGCAGCAACGCTTTCGGCATATCCCTGAATGTGATCTTCCATAGTTCCGATAAAGTAAACAGCGTTGGACTCTAAGGAACAGGTTCCATCTGAATTCTTTGCAACGGCTCTAATGGATGTGCACTTGTCAACGGCATCATCACTTGGAGCATCAATCTTGCAGTTAAAATGCTCACCGTCATCTGTGACTTCGTTAAAATTACCACAATAAATGTTTGGAGTAACTGCAGAAACAACGTTTTCGTCTCCACTTCTGTCCTTAATCTGCAATGCGCCCGTGTATAGAATTGCAGTGTCAGATGTAGCCGGATCGCTGCCATCCGTAGTGTAATAAATCTCGTCATAGCCAGATGGAACGGTAAGTTCCAGGCTAAACTCTTCTGCATAAATACCGGATGCAGCTGAGAAGCCAACCTTGTCTCCGGAATTGCTTTCCACGCTGGCGTTGTTAGTCGCTGTCTGCGTGTTTGTTTTCATGGCTGTATCCTTCTTTGAGGTCAGCTCAACCACCGCAATGATTACAATAATCGCAATGAACGCAACGATTGCTGTGATTATGGTTCTTTTGTTTTTCATACCCAATAGTTAAATCCTTTCACACTCTATATCACTATTTAAGGTCGTACCAATTGTTAGCAATATTGGCATCAACCTCCAGTTTCACCTTAAGAGATGCTGCATTAATCATCTCTCTTTCTAAAATTGCTTTTACCTCCTCCTGCTCACTAACCGGAGCCTCAATTAAAATTTCATCGTGTATCTGAAGAAGCATCTTTGACTTCAGTCCTGCTTCTCTAAGTGCATTGTGTACCCTTATCATCGCAATCTTCATGATGTCAGCGGCAGTACCCTGAATAGGCATATTCATGGCTACTCGCTCCCCAAAACTTCTCGTCATGAAGTTGGTGGAATCAAGCTCTGGCATTGGACGCTTTCTTCCGTAAATTGACTCTGCGTAAAGGTTGTCCTTGGCCTTTTGTACACAATCATCCAAGTACTTCTTTACTCCCGGATACTCTTTAAAGTAAGTATTAATGTAATCCTTGGCCTCAGCTCTTGAGATATCAAGATCCTGACCTAAACCGAAGGATGAAATGCCGTAGATAATACCGAAATTTACTGCCTTTGCGTTGCTACGCTGCTTTTTTGTAACCTCATCGTAAGGCACATGGAAAACATTGGCGGCAGTGGCACGGTGAATATCCCTGGCGTTTTTATAATCATCAATCAGACGCGCATCCTGTGACATGTGCGCCATGATTCTAAGTTCAATCTGTGAGTAGTCTGCATCAACGAAAACACAACCGTCTGCAGGCACAAAGGCCTTTCTTATCTTTCGTCCCAGTTCTTCTCTAACCGGAATGTTCTGAAGGTTTGGTTCCGTACATGATAAACGGCCTGTGGCAGTTATGGTCTGGTTAAAGGTCGGATGGATTCTTCCGTCCTCCCTAATGCATCCCTTAAGTCCTAAAATGTAGGTGGAAATCAGTTTGGAAAGCGTTCTGTAATCCAGTACTTTCTGAACGATTTCATTGTCCGGAGCCAGTTTTTCAAGCACTTCTGCACTGGTGGAATAACCGCTCTTAGTCTTCTTTCCAGCCTTAAGTCCCAACTTCTCAAAGAGGATTACTCCAAGCTGCTTAGGAGAAAGAATGTTAAAATGTTCTCCTGCCAGTTCATAAATGTCCTTTTCCAGTTCCGTAAGGGCTTCGCTAAGAACCTGACCCTGGCGGTCTAACTCTTCACCGGAGCAGATAACCCCCGCCTTTTCCATGCAGGAAAGCACCTTAACCAATGGCTTTTCTATGTCATTATAAAGTTTATCTAAAGCCTTGTCCTTTAAGATTTTATTAAGGTCATCCTTCTTGTTAAGCGCCGTAAACGCTTCGAAAGACAAATCCACCGTGTCCGTTGCCAACTCGTTATCTGTCAGTTTGCAAACTTCAACAGCATCATGTTTCGTAGTCAAAGGATTAATCAGATAATGGACAATTCCCATGTCAAAATAATCCTTGTTAACGTCCTCATCAAACAGGCCTAAAACCAGCTTGTAATCATTTGAACAAACGTAAGAAGCATTCCTTACCACTTCCGTAACCAAGTCAGTAATTAACTGCGGATAGATGAAGCCTTCGGCCGCAATAAGGTAGGATTTTGTGCCCAGGCATATGCCTGCTTCCACCACGTCTTTATTCTCTTTTTTTATGGCGATACCAACTGGTGCGCCTTTTGCGTCCTTAATGATTTCATCCTTTACGGACATCATGATTTCAAAGTCAGTTACCTTGGTAAGACCTTCCTTGTAATCTGCAAAAAACGTGTCTGTTGACTCTTCCCCGGAAATAGATGCCGGCATCTTAAGAGTGTTAATTTCAAGCTCGCTAAACACCTTCATGATTTCCACAGGATTAAGGTTAGTCTTAAGGTCCTCAAGGCTTTCCTCAATTGGAATGTCGCACTTAATGGTTGCCAGCTTCTCGCTTAATCTGGCTGCCTTCTCGCCCACAATTTCCTCGTCGGATTCCTTAGTTAAAAAGCCGATAGGGTTGCGGGATATGCCCAAGTTTTCCTTCCACTCTGCTGCCAGAGCCTTTGGGTCTGTGGCCGCATTTACTGCCTCATAAAGCGCATCTACACTCTTGTAGTGAGCAATTAGAGCTACCGCTGTTTTCTCACCAATACCAGGCACGCCCTTGATGTTATCTGAACTATCACCCTGAAGACCTTTAAGTGAAGCAATGCTTCCAGGCTCTACGCCGTATTCCTTGGATACATGATCTAAATCCATGTAGATAGTCTTATCAGGGATGTTTAAACTGTCCTTCTTAAAATCGTACTTTGCAAAATACTCATTTGCCTTCTTCTGATCGTTAGCAATGAGCCAAAGGGAAACCTTTTCATTAACCAGCTGCAAATAGTCACGGTCCTTGGTCATAATGGCCACAGGCACATCCTTTGAAAACTTCGTGGAAAGCGAACCGGAGAAATCATCCGCCTCAAATTCCATGCTCATGTACTCCTTAACGCCGATGCGCTTAAGTACATCCTGCATAAGCTTAAACTGGTCCTTTAAAGGCTCCATTGTTTCCGTACGATTGGCCTTGTAATCAGCATAAAGTTCTCTTCTAAATGTGTCTCTGGTTAAGTCCCAGGTAACTGCCAGGTAGGTTGGCTTCTGATTCTCCACAATGCTAAACAGTGTTCTTAAAAATCCAAACACCGCATTGGTGTAGACACCCTTAGTGGTCTGCATGATTTTGTTGTAGTACTTCTTCTTTTTCTCGGGATCCTTTTCAAAAAGGAGCTCGCGTGGCATATTCCCAAAAAACTGCGTAGACAGCAGTGAAGAACCATCTATTACAAGTAAAAATTCATTGTTATCCTTAGTCATTATTCTTCCCCGTCATCCAGTGTGTGTATGTAGTTAATGGCATCTGCATTGTACTCTGCAATGGCCTTATCCACCGGATCCATTTCATCCGGAACCCCGTCATAATTAAGGGAAACCGTAGTATTTTCTTCGTTGCTACTGTAGACAACATCGTTATAAACCGTAGAGGTGGAGGTTAAAAACATACCCATAGATACGCTAAACACAAAGACTGCGATCATGGAAACTACAAAAGCGATTTTATGGAAATGCTTTTTGTCCACATAACTGTTGATTTTTTGCTCCACTTCTCTGTCGTAGTTATCTGAAAGATCTTCACCTTCATCTAGTTGCTTAAGAGCGGTTAGAATCGAGTAATTAATTTTTAATTCATCCATGCATTCATGGCATTTGTGAACATGAAAAATAAAGGCGTCTCTGTCTTCTTCCGAAAGACTGTTAGAAACAAAACCATCTATCATTTTCTGAGCCTGTTTGCAGGTTAATTCTTCTTTTTTCCTAAGCATACAATCCTCTTGAATTAGAAATCCTTTTATGTTAAACTTTACTAGTTCGCGGATATGGCGGAATGGCAGACGCATCAGACTCAAAATCTGACGATGGCAACATCGTGTGGGTTCAAGTCCCACTATCCGCAAAAATGCACAAAAACTCAGGCCCTAACGAGCCTGAGTTTTTTTTACTTCAAATTTACTGTTCCGATTTTGGTAAGTGTTTCGTAGGTATACATAGACGTATCACTCCATTGAATCATGTAATCTCTAAACTGGTCGCAATGCGAATCGTTCACTCTAATGTCAAGTCCAATTGTGGTGCCATAAATTACATTCTTCTGGAATGGAATTCCGACTTCCACCTTGTAGCCGCCATCTTCAGGATCAACGGCATATTTAAAGGTTCCTTCTGCAGCTCCGTTGCCATATTCAACTTCGCCTGCTCTGTTAATCTTAAAGTGCATGTCGTAGTCACCGTAGTATTCCGGCTTCGTACCATCTGCATTGTAGAATACCTCAACACAGTCCTGTCTTGAAAACATGCTGGACGCTACGTCATAGGTATCATCCTTAACATCTACCAATATGTAAAGATTGTACTTGTCCCAGTAAAGCTTAAACTGTCCTGACGCGCCTTCTTCTCCCCAGGCAACATTCTGAATTGGAACATAGTCAACACCGTCCCAAAGGTCTTCAATGATGCCATCAACCTTAATTACTGCTGCAGATTTAACCTCGGCGGCATATTCCGACCCGGATGATGGATCAGGATAATCAATACCTGCGGGTGTAACAACACCTGTTGGTGTAGGAGTTCCTGTTGGTGTAGGAGTAATTGTCTCTCTTGGGGAAGAACCCATGGTTATGCTACTTGTAGGCTTAGGTGTCGGTGTACTTGTTGCAGCAACCTCTCCCGTAGCCACGGCAAAATCATTCATGCCGGTAGAAAATCTGTCCGAACTAAGAACAAGAACAGCAATCAGGAAAAAGATTAATGTTCCCGCAGTAGCCAGGATCATAAATTGTTTTGAAAATTCTCTCATCGCTGTTTCCTTTTACTTAAATGTTAATGTTCCAAGAGCTGCAAAGTTCTGGAATGAATAAATGTATGGGCTGGCCCATTTAATTGTTGCTACGTTTCTTCCACCTCTCGCGTTATTGACCTGAATGTCAAAACCGATGGAGGAGTTCTTGGTAGCCTTTATTGTAAGCAGTGGAATGATGGCTTCCACAACATAGCCGGTATATTCACCATTCTCCAGTGGAAGTTCATAGGTTATGGATTCAAAGGAATCATCCGCACCAAAACCTGTGGACTTTACGTTGTCTCGGTTAACAATGTAAACTGCATCACCAACTAAAAGTGTTGAGTTCTTGTTTCCATCTTCGTTAATGAAGAATTCAACCGAATCCTGGTTAAAATAGTTAAATCCGCTGGTAGTTTTGGACTTGTCCTTAACAATTACCTGGAAATAAAGGTAACGCTTAGACCAAATCACCTTGTAGGAAGCTGATACGGAATCATCTCCCTCCACGTAAGCCGGCAATTCCTGACCTGTTCCTTCAAACAGATAGTCATTCAGCTGATTAATGTCTGAACTATCACATTTTACGTTTAATCCAATGGATTCAAAATCATCCCAAATTGGTTCGTAACCGCCACTAAGTGTAGGGTAAAGTGCTTCCGCATCTGTTGTAACATTAAGATACTGAGCCTCATTACCTGTTGCAAGACCATCATCCCCCGTAGCAATGACCATTTTCTCATTAACTACGTCAAGGTTTGGTTCATGATTTTTCAAATACTGTTTGTAAGCGTAATAACCACCGACAGCGCCTAATACGACCACAACGAAGATAATAAAAATTATCCAATCCTTCTTTTTCATTTGACAACTTCCTTGTCCTTTATTCTAATGATTTCTCCCTTTTCAGGCTTTACGTTTCCGTATACATAAATTTTCTGGAGAGGATGTGGACAGGATTCCACTTCATTGCCGTCCTCGTCAGTCATTTTCTCAACCTTAAAAACGTTATTTTCTCCATTGAATTTCATTAGTTCAATTTCTTCACCTACAGAAAACTTGTTTCTCTGAGTAATTAAGAAACCACCATCTTCCTTCACATCCTCAATGATGCCAAGATAGGTGTAATTTCTGCAGTAAACATTGTTATCATAGACCTGAGCATCACTATCCGGTTTTCCAAAATAGAAACCGGTGGTGAAATTACGGTAGGTACATTTGGCGATTTCCGTCTTGTACCATTCCATGTTGGCACGATACTTTTCTTCACTTTCGAAGAAATCATCAATTGCCTTTCGGTAGGTTCTTGCCACAGTCGCAACGTAAAGTGCAGTCTTCATTCGACCTTCAATCTTTAAGCTGTTAATGCCGGCTTCAACCATCTCAGGAATATGCTCGATCATGCAGAGGTCCTTGGAATTAAAAATGTAGGTACCTCTCTCGTTCTCATAAACCGGAAAATACTCTCCTGGTCGGTTTTCTTCCATAAGGGAATATTTCCATCTGCATGGATGTGTGCACGCGCCTCTGTTGGCGTCTCTACCTGTCATGAAATTACTAAGCAGGCATCTGCCGGAGTAGGATATGCACATTGCACCATGTATAAAACTTTCAATATCCAAATCAGCGGGAACTTTTTCCCTGATTTCCTTAATTTCCGCCAGGGACAATTCTCTGGCTCCAACTACTCTTTTAGCTCCCATGTCATACCAGAACTTAAAAGTCATGTAGTTAGTATTATTTGCCTGTGTGCTGACATGCAGTTCGATGTCCTTACTCAAAACTTCCTTGGCAATTAGGAATATGCCCGGGTCCGAAATAAGTACTGCATCAGGTCCGATTTCGTTTAATTCTTTAAAGTATTCCCTAACGCCGTCCATGTCGTAGTTGTGGGCGGTGATGTTGGCTGTAACATGTACGTGAACACCATGAGCATGGGCATAGTTAATGCCACAAATCATGTCCTCTTTCGAGAAATTGTGAGCCTTGGCGCGAAGGGAGAACATTTCTCCACCGATGTAAACTGCATCAGCGCCATAATCAACTGCCACCTTTAAAACTTCGAGGCTGCCGGCTGGAATTAATAATTCAGGTTTCTTTAAATCAGTCATTGTCATTCTTCTTACAAAGGAGCATTCCGTCTCCAATCGGAATAATCATGGAGTTAAATGCCTCGTTATCAAATAAACTCTTTATGAATTCACGCATTCTCTTGTGAATTGTTCTGTCTCTTCTTGTTACTGAAAATTTGGACTGAGCCACGCTTCCTTCCTGGAGGATGTTGTCTGTAAGCAGCACACCGTTTTTCGTAAGCAGTTGCTCAATGGATTCCAAGTAAACACTGTACTGTGCCTTGGCTGCATCCAGGAATACAAAGTCGAACTTTTCTCCGCTATCAACCAAAGCCTTAAGACTCTCGGCGGCATCACCTTCAATAAGTCTTACGGAATCCGCGATTTTCAGTTTGCTAAAATTAGCCTTTGCCAGTTTAATTTTCTCCGGCACTTTTTCCAAAGTAGTAATCTCGCATTTGCCCTCTGACCAGTAGTTCATGAGGGAGGCTGAAAAGCCAATGGCAGTTCCCACTTCCAAAATCTTCTTAGGTTTTAAGTCCTTAATCAAAAATCTTAACACCTGCTGAGCGTCCTTTTTAATAATTGGGACCTCATTTAAGTGTCCAAAATTTTCAATCTCTGCCAACTCCTCCGGCAGGTCAGGTTCCAGGGATCTTAAGTAGCCCTGTACATTTTCATCTATGATCAATGCGCTCTCCTAACTAACCGGTTATAATATCTAACAGTTCATCAAAATTCATGTCAGAGCTCACGTCGTACACGCCCTCACGAGGCTTAACGTTCTGAAGCCAGGCTCTTAATCTAAAGGCATATTCATCATCGATTATTCCAGCCTCATCCAAACTGTTGGCAATGTCCTTTACGGATTCGCCGGAATCAATGATTAAAATATAGTCCTTTTTATTGTGTGTATCTGTTAAAGATTTATCAGAATAGACGTTGTAGCCCAATCTGTAAAACTTCGCACCTAAGGTAAAAACCACAAAAACCACAACAGCATAAAATGCAATGTTAAGAGTAAGCTGGTTTATGCCCTTAGTCAGCTTTTTTGCACGACTCTTGGTTTCAGCTTTTGCCTTACCGCTGCTTTTGTTTTCAGTAGTTTCTGCCATAGTATTAAACCTTCATGATAATTGGTAAAATCATAGGTCTGCGCTTAATGTTCTTCCAGAAGAAGTCTGAAAGTGCACTCTTGATTTCGTTTCTGATTCTGCCGATGTCGCTGTATTCCTTTGACATGCAGTATTCAAAAGTCTGATTTGCAACAAAGGCTGCTTCCTCTAACAGCGTCTCAGATTCCTTTACATAAACAAAGCCCTTAGAAAGAATCTCAGGCCCGTTAACCACAATTCCCTCTTCCAGATAAACCGCCATGGAAACAATGACCAAACCGTTTTCTGACAGGTACTGTCTGTCTCTGATAACTGAGTTACCGATGTCGCCTACGCCAAGACCATCTACCATGACAGGTCTTGCGTGAACTTTGGTAATCACCTCAGCCTTGTCCTCGGATATTTCTAAAACATCTCCGGAATTAATGAGGAGTACGTGATCAGAAGGCATTCCCAGACTCTTTGCAATTTCTCTGTTAGCACTTCTCTGTCTGTATTCGCCGTGAACAGGAATGGCATATTTAGGCTTAACCAAAGTATAAATAAGCTTAAGGTCATCTGCACAGGCATGTCCTGATACGTGTGTATCCTGGAATATGACCTTGGCGCCCTTTAACATAAGCTCGTTAATGACCTTGGAAACGCTCTTCTCATTTCCCGGAATAGGATGAGAACTGAAAACTACAGTATCACTTGGTCCGATAGAAACCTTTCTGTGAGTACTGTTAGCCATTCTTGAAAGCGCTGCCATGGACTCGCCCTGAGAGCCTGTGGTAATAATTACCAGCTGTTCCGGTGTGTACTTTGCAATTTCCTCAGTCTCAATAAAAATATCGTCCGGAAGATTGATGTAACCAAGTTCCACTGCTGTGGAAATGTAGGTGTTCATGCTTCGTCCCTCAAGAACTACTTTTCTTCCGTATTTGTAAGCTGTGTTGATAATCTGCTGAACGCGGTCTACATTTGAGGCAAAAGTTGCGATGATGATTCGTTTGTCCATCTGATCGTGGAATATGCCTTCTAAAGTCTTTCCAACTGTCTTCTCGGACATGGTCATGCCCGGCTTTTCAGCGTTGGTGGAATCTGACATGAGTGCAAGCACTCCCTGGTCGCCGATTTCCGCAAATCTCTGCAGGTCGATGGCATCGCCGTAAACAGGTGTGTAATCAACCTTGAAATCACCTGTGTGCACGATGGTGCCGGCAGGTGAATAAATTGCGAGTGCTGCTGCATCTGCAATACTGTGATTGGTTCTAATGAACTCAACCTTAATGTCGCCCACGTCGACAGTGTCACCAAAAGTGACAGTGTTAAGTTCAACAGTGTCCAATATGTTATGTTCTTCAAGTTTGTGTTCAATTATGCCAAGAGTGAGTTTTGTGGCATAGAGAGGTACATTCACCTCTTTAAGAACGTAAGGCAGGGCTCCAATGTGGTCTTCGTGACCATGAGTAATGAAAAAGCCCTTAACCTTTTCAATGTTTTCCCTGAGGTAAGAAACATTTGGAATTACCAAATCGATTCCAAGCATCTCATCGTCAGGGAATGCCAGACCACAGTCCACAACAATAATGGTATCGCCATATTCAAAGGCTGTTATGTTCATACCAATTTGTTCAAGACCGCCCAGCGGTATAATTTTCATGCTTTTAGACATTAGTTATCTCCATCGTATTTTACGTCTATTTCTTCAAGCAAGCCGTTAAAATAGTCGGAAACCACATTGAGTTCATTGTCTTCTTCTACGAATTCGTAGGTAGCCTGACCCTTATCCTCGTTTACTTCCTTCATGATGAAAGCATCAGCTTCCTCGTCATCATTTCCGGCTTCAGTTACCAGAATGTAGTTTGTTCCATTTATTTTGGCCTGTTCAATAATTTCGAATTCAATTACTTCGTTATCTTCGGTTGTGAATTTAATTGTTGATTCATTCATTACTTTTCAAATTGTTCCTTTTCTTCCGGATGATTTGCCAGATAATCAAGATAAGACTGCAGGATAATTCCAGCAGCCACTGTATCTACAACTTTGGATTTTTCTTCATGACCCAGGCCCGCCTCGTCAAGATAACGATGTGCTGAAACCGTAGTCAGTCTTTCATCCCACAAAACAACAGGCAATCCTGTTCTTCTCTTAAGAGTCTCTGCAAATTCCTCTGACTTTTTTGCTCTTTCGCCAATGGAATCGTCAAGATTCTTTGGATAACCAAGAACTATGCCTGTTACTTCGTACTCCTCAATTAAAGCTTCGATTCTCTGAAGAGTCTTTCTAAGCTTTGTTTCGTGAGTTCTTCTAATTGTTTCAAGGCCCTGCGCAGTAAGAAGCAGCGGATCGCTCATAGCTACTCCCACAGTCACTGAACCATAATCAAGTCCAATTAATCTAATCATAATATTTTACTTGAGATTCTTCTCGATGTAATCCTTAAGAAGTTCCTCAATAATTTCGTCTCTTTCTACCTTTGCGATAAGGTTTCTTGCGCCCATGTGGCTGGTAATGTAAGTAGGATCGCCACTCATTAAGTAACCAACAATCTGACTTACCGGATTGTACCCCTTCTCTACAAGTGCAACGTAAACGGTTGAAATTACGTCCCTTACAAAATGATCTTCTCTTTTTTCAACCTGAAAGTACTGTGTAGCCATTATTTATCCTCCTTAAAGTTTTAAAAAAACTTAATCTCCCGAATACATTTTGAATTTTCGTAATCACACAAAAATCCATAATTATCTTACCATTAAACGCCCTAAATTTCAACAAAATATGGCATTTAACTGACGGCTTCCACACCATCACTAAATCTCTTATCAGTCATTCTCACATCCACCGTATCATTTACCTTGCAGAAGGCGTCCTTAAAGTAAACTTTTACATATTCCGGCGTGTGTCCAACACAATACTCCGTGCCATTTAAAATGGTCTTTTCTTCTACCAAAACAGGTCTTATTTCACCATCAAAGGAATTCTCGTATTCAGCTCTTAAACGTTCCTCCACCTTAGATAATTCCTTTAATCTGTCTGCCTTTACATCTCCTGTAAGCTGACCTTCCATTTTGTCCGCCACGGTTCCCTCACGCCTTGAGTAAGGGAAGATGTGGATTGCGGCAAAGCCCACGGTTTCGGCATATGCCCTGGTTACCTCAAACTCTTCTTCAGTTTCACCTGGGAAACCGACTATGATGTCCGTAGTGATGGATGGCTTGTAGTAATACTTTCTAAGCACCTCACAGGCCTCAAGATAACGGGCGGTGTCATACTTTCTGTTCATGCGCTTAAGCACACTGTCACAACCACTCTGCAGTGACAGATGAAAATGTGGCATGAACTTTTCGGAATTTGTAAGTCTTTTAACAAATTCCTCAGTGATTACTCGAGGCTCTACGGAGCCGATACGGATTCGCTCAATTCCCTCGATGGCATTGATGCTCTCAATAAGGTCAAGCAGCGGAATATCCCCGTTCTCCGTCTTAAGTTCTCTCTGCTCCTTAACAGAGTAATCCTCCAGACCGTAACTGGACAGATGAATGCCCGTAAGCACTACTTCCTTAAAGCCACGTTCCGCAAGACCCTTCACCTCGTTAATGACGCTTTCAGGATTTCTGGAACTGATGCGGCCTCTGGCGTAAGGGATGATGCAGAAGGTGCAAAACTGGTTGCATCCATCCTGTACCTTTATGTCTACTCTAAGGTGCTTGCTCTTAGAAATTACGGTCATTTCCTCAAACTCTTCAATGTTTTCGGAAACGTGTACGTCCACCTGCTTTTCACCGGCGGCAATAAACTCATTTACATAGTCCGTAATTTTGTTCTTAAGGCGATTGCCTACCAAAATATCCACGTAGTCCTCTTCCTTTAAGGACTCATAGCTTTCCTGGACATAGCAGCCCGTAGCCACAATTATGGCGTCAGGATTTAACTGCTTTGCACGTCTTAGCATCTGACGGGACTTTCTGCCCGCTATCGCCGTAACGGTGCAGGTGTTTACCACGTAGATGTCGGCATATTCCTTAAAATCCACAATTTGGCATCCAAAAGAAGCAAATCGCTGCTTCATGGACTCGGTTTCATAGGCGTTAACCTTGCATCCGAGGGATAAAAAAGCGGCCTTTTTGTTCATTAAGTTGTTAGTTATGTTACTCTTCATAAATATCTCGTAAATTGTAGTAAAAATATGGTAAATCCCTTAATACCTCGTTGACAATTCATAGTTTAAAAAGTAGAATAAAACCATAAGTTTTACTTAAAATCGTATTTAATTTTTGGAGGAGGGTGTAAACTCTATGGAAACTATTAAGATTATGCTTAATTCAATTGACAAGGTTAAGAATTTCGTAAATGACGTATCAAAATTCGATTCTGATTTCGATCTCATTTCCGGAAGATACGTAATTGATGCAAAGTCAATCATGGGAATCTTCAGTCTTGATCTTTCTAAGCCAATTACTCTTAATATCCACAGTTCTAAGGACGTTGATAAGATTCTTGAAATCTTAAAGCCTTACACTGAAGACTAAGCAGTCACAATTTAAGCTAATTATTTAAAGAGTACCTTTAATGCTAAAGGTACTCTTTTTTTCTTTTACTTTCCAACCTTAATTACTTCTCTTGTTTTGATGGCAGTCTCTACCATCTCATCAATCTTCTCCTGAAGTAGTCCTTCAGAACGTTCAATAACTTCAAGAATAGGCTTGGTTACAGGGTGCTTAGCCACGAAAATGGTACAGCAATCCTCGTATGGAAGTACACTGGTCTCAAAGGTATCAATCTGTTCTGAAATCTTAATAATATCGTCCTTATCAAAGGCGATAAGAGGTCTAAACACCGGCATCTTGCAGACTGCATTAGTGCAGTTTAGTGACTGCATGGTCTGGCTTGCCACCTGACCGATGGATTCGCCTGTAACAAGACCGAGGCAACCGCTCTTTTCAGCAAGTCTTTCTGCAATACGCATCATGTATCTTCTCATGATAATGGTAAGTTCCTCATGAGGACAGGTCTGATAGATGTACATCTGGATGTCAGTAAAGTTAATTACATTAAGCTTGATCTGACCTGTGTATTTGCTGATAATTTCAGCCAAATCCACTACCTTCTGCTTAGCTCTTTCACTGGTGTAAGGAGGTGCATGGAAGTAAGTGGCCTCCAGGGATATGCCTCGCTTTGAAATCATGTAACCTGCAACAGGGGAATCGATGCCGCCGGACAAAAGGAGCATGGCTTTTCCGTTGCAACCTACAGGCATGCCGCCCGGTCCCTTGATGTAATCTGAGTAGATGTAAATTCTCTGTCTTACTTCTACGTTAATGCTAACCTGAGGCTTGTGAATGTCTACTTTAAGGCTTGGGAAGTTGTTAAGAATAACCTCGCCAAGATCAATGGCAATCTGCTGGGAGGTAATTGGATAGTTTTTGTCTCCACGCTTACAGAACACCTTGAAAGTAAAGTCCTTTGTCTCGAAATTTCTGTTTACGAAATCAATGACGCCGGCCTTAATGCTCTCCCACTCAGTGTTGTCAATTACCATGATTGGAGCATAGCCCGCAATACCGAAGACGGTACCCAGTGCCTCTACGGTATCATCGTAATCATAGTCATCAGGGCAGTCCACCATAACGCGGCCAGGTTCCTTGTAAACCTTGTATTCACCCAGTTTTCCCAAGGCATTTTTAACGCGTTCTACCAGGCAATTCTCGAAATAATTACGATTCTTGCCCTTGAGTCCGATTTCATTGTACTTAATCAAAAAAGCTTTAAACATTTTGTCCTCACTACCTACTTTCTGTAAAAGTTCATGTATACAGGAAGCAGTTCTTTTATCATTTCTACCGTGTAATCAACTTCCTCTATCGTGTTAAACGGACAGAAGCTGAAACGCAGCGTAGTATCTAAAAATTTATCCTCCACGCCAATGGATTTTAAAGTACCGCTGATGGCCGGATGGTTGGATGAGCAGGCGGATCCGCTGGAGCAGCATATGCCTTTCATCTCCAACGCGTGAAGCATTACCTCACTCTTAATGTTTGGGAAGGACACGCTAATTACATGTGGTGCTGTCATTCGAATTCGTTCTGACAGGCTCTTCTCGTCGGCTAAGTCTTCAAAAATCGCGTTAACGACAATGTTCTCAAATCCCATGACGCCTTCTGCAAATCGTTCCTTTAAGGTGTACATTTTCTCCACGTAGTCGGCACGGTTGTCGGCATATTCCTTAAGTGCTTCTGCCATGCCTGCAATGCCGGGCACATTTTCAGTACCGCTTCTAAGACCACGCTGCTGACCACCGCCTAAAATCAGGGCATTTAAGCGGGTCTTGTCCTTCATGTAAAGGAATCCGCAGCCCTTAGGTCCGTGGAATTTATGGGAGCTTACGCTCATTAAATCAATGCCTTCTTTTTTAGGCACGATCTTAAATTTTGGATAGGCCTGAATGGCATCCACATGGAATACCACCTCAGGATTTACGGCCTTTACGGCTTTGGAAATTGCTGCGATGTCATTAATAGAACCAATTTCATTGTTTACCGCCATGATGCTTACAAGGATGGTGTCCTCTCGTACATAAGACGCCACGTTTTCCGGCAAAATCTGTCCGTTTTCATTTGGAGAAACATAGCTTACCTCAAATCCCATGTTCTCTAACTGTATCAGTGGATTGTAAATGGAGGCATGCTCAAAGGCAGTGGAAATAATGTGTTTTCCCTTTCTTTTAAGCGCATCAGCCACGCCAAAAAGTGCCATGTTGTTAGACTCCGTACCTCCGGAGGTAAACACAATTTCCTTTTCGGCGCACTTTAAATCCTCAGCAATTATTTTCCTTGCATTTTTCACATAATCAGCCGCTTCAACGCCTTTTTTATGCAAAGATGAAGGGTTTCCATAATCTGAAAAAAAGACCTTCTGCATTACTGTAAAGGCCTTTTCACTTAACTTAGTTGTGGCAGCATTATCAAAATATACTTCCAATTAATTACTCCTTTAATGTCTCGGCTTCAAGCTGTTCTGCCTTAAACATCATAATGGAAAGAACTGTCATTCCGGCAGTTTCCGTTCTTAAAATTCTACTTCCCAAGGAAATCACCTTGGCATTTGCTTCCTTTGCCAAGTCAACTTCCTCCATTGAAAAGCCGCCTTCCGGTCCGATAAAAATCGCGGAGGAATCAGCATGTACTGCCTCATCAAGACATCTGTCTGAGTAGCCCATGCCATCAGCATTTTCGTAAGGAATCAATACAGTATTGCACTTTTCCGTTGCTAAAGTCAATGCTTTATTGAATTTTATAGGCTCATGGATTACAGGAATAATGGCTCTTCCGGACTGTTTTGCAGCCGCCTCAGAGATTTTATTCCATCTCTCCACCTTGCTTTTTATTTTCTTTTCGTCGATTTTTACAATCGTACGCTCATTAATTACCGGATAAATTTCATAGACGCCAAGTTCCACGGCCTTCTGAATGATAAGCTCCATCTTATCCTTCTTGGGAAGCCCCTGAAACAGCGAAATTTTGGTTTTTAACTCAGAGCCGGAGAACTCTCGGCTGAGGATTTTAAGGCATATGCCGTCCTCCTCAAAGCCCAAAAGTTCACAGGCATAAGTAAAGCCGGTGCCGTCTGAAACATTTAGAACATCACCGGCTTTCATTCTCATAACATTTTTAATGTGATTAACATCACTTCCGGAAATCAGAATGGTATCTTCAGATACGTTTTCCGGAGCTACAAAAAATCCGCTCATTGTACCTCACTTATTTTGCGACAATGCTTACCCAGTCGCCCATAGGTATAACTTCAACGATTTCAAGACCGTTCTTAATGAGTCTTTCCTTTACTTCCTCTTCTCTTGTAGCGAGAATGCCAGAACTGATAAACAGACTGCCCTCAGCCATGAAGTCCTTAACCACATCAGAAAGTGGCATGATAATGTCGGCTAAAATGTTAGCAACCACAATATCATAGAACTTAAGGCCGCACTTCTTTCTAAGGTTTTCGTCATCAATGACATTACCTGTAGAAAAGTTTGACTGACCCTTTTCGTAGAGGCAGATTTCTGAAGAAGTAAGTTTGTTAATTTCTGCGTTTTCCACAGCGATTTTAACAGCGGCCGGGTCTATGTCAGTACCCAGAGTGCCTTCTGCGCCCAAAAGGGATGCTGCTATAGAAAGGATACCGCTACCACAACCTACATCTAAGACTCTGTCGCCATTTTTCATGTACTTTTTAAGCGCAAGGATGCAGAGTTTAGTGGTTTCATGTGCACCGGTTCCAAACGCAGAACCGGGATCAATGTCAATTTCAATGTCTCCCGGTTTCTTGTCAGTAAGTGTTTCCCAGGTTGGCTTTACAATGATGGAATCATCAATTCTGAAAGGCTTAAAATACTGCTTCCAGTTGTTCATCCAATCCTTGTCTTCGGTTTCAGAAACTGTAACTTCTACACTTTCTGTGTCCATGAAGAAGGAAAGTTCATTAAGACCTTCATTAATGAGTGCCAGCTTTTCCTCCACATCACAGTCTACATCCACATAACAATTTACTGTGGCTGTCTCATCTGTTTCATCGAGTTCCGGCGGGATATCAATGAACATCTTTTTTACATCTGCATCTGAAAGCTGCTTGTTGTCTACCATTTCCACGCCTTCAAATCCTTTTTCTACCAGCATGTCGGCAACAAGCCCCTCGTTATCTGCAGTTGTTTTAATTGAAAACTTTTTCCACTTCATTTAATTACCTGTTATTTAAAAAAATTCTTTTTCTTCTTGTCGGAATTTGCGGAGGTTGTTCCGTTTCTTCCTGTAAGGGATTCATCAAAGTTACGAAGGAGTTCCTTCTGCTGTGAGTTAAGCTTTGTAGGAATCTCAACGATAAGCGTAACGTAATGATCACCACGCTGATCCTTGTTTCTAAGGGATGGAACACCCTTACCACGAAGTCTGATCTTAGTACCTGTCTGTGTACCAGGCTTAACTTCGTAAAGTACATCACCATCAATGGTGGAAATTCTAACCTCACCACCTAATGTTGCTGTTGCATAGGACATTGGAGCTGAGGAGAATATGTCACGGTCCTGTCTCTGGAAGATAGGATGTTCGCTTACATGTACCTCAACCAAAAGGTCTCCTCTTGGGCCGCCGTTAATACCAGGTTCACCCTTACCCTTGATTCTGATGGCTCTACCATCATCAATACCAGGAGGAACAGTAACCTTAATCTTCTTTCTGTTGGTTACATAACCTGTACCATAGCAATCCTTACACTTGTCCTTAATAATTTTACCTGTACCACGACAGTCTGGACACTGTCTAACATTTCTAACTACTCCAAAGAGAGACTGCTGAGTAAATACTACCTGACCGGTACCATTACACTTTGTACAAGTCTCAACAGGTGTACCAGGCTTTGCACCAGTACCGTTACATGTTGGGCAATCTTCCTTAATGTTAAGTTCAAGTTCCTTCTCGCAGCCAAAAACAGCTTCCTCAAAAGTAATCCTGATGGAAGTACGAACGCTGGCACCAACCTTAGGTCCATTGCCGCCTCTTCCTCTGCTACCAAAACCGTCACCAAAGCCGAACAGGTCGCCGAATATGTCTCCGAAATCGAAGGAGCTAAAGTCAAAACCTGCTCCGCCACCGGCACCCTGATCAAAAGCTGCATGACCAAACTGGTCGTACTTAGAACGCTTTTCCTGGTCAGAAAGGACGGAATATGCCTCACTGGCCTCTTTAAATTTTTCTTCACATTCCTTATCGCCCGGATGCATGTCAGGATGATACTGCTTAGCAAGCTTACGATAGGCCTTTTTTATTTCATCGTCTGATGCGGTCTTGGATATGCCAAGGACCTCATAATAATCTCTCTTGTCTGCCATTTAAGTCTCCATTAATTACTTGGATTTTTTTCTATGTTAGAATACCACGAAAGGAGCCTTGCGTAAATAAATTTTCGCAGGGCTCCTCCATTGCAGTATTACTGCCAATTTTAAAATTTGTTGTTTAAACCAAAAGGATTAAACTTCCTTGTACTCGCCATCAACAGCATCTTCAAAACCGTCAGGAGCACCATTCATGTCTGGGCCTGCACCTGCACCAGGATTTGGACCGCCTGCTGCGCCCTGAGTCTGCTCGTACATCTTCTGGAAAAGTGCCTGAGCGCTGTTCATGAGTTTTTCTCTTGCAGCCTTAAGGTCTTCAACTTCTCCATCAGTCATGCTTTCAGGATTTGTCTTAGCAACAAGATCCTTGAGGTTCTGAAGGTCGTTCTCAACATCATTCTTAAGGGATGAGTCAAGCTTGTCGCCAACTTCTTCCATAGCTTTTTCTGTCTGAACGATAATTGAATCAGCATCGTTTCTTACATCGATAGCTTCCTTCTTCTTCTTGTCCTGAGCTTCGTACTCAGCAGCTTCCTTAACTGCCTTTTCAATGTCAGCATCTGAAAGATTTGAGCTGGATGTAATTGTGATGTGCTGTTCCTTGCCTGTTCCAAGATCCTTAGCTGATACATTTACGATACCGTTGGCATCGATATCAAATGTAACTTCAATCTGAGGAACACCTCTTCTTGCTGGAGGAATACCATCAAGTCTGAACTGTCCGAGTGACTTATTGTCACGTGCGAACTGTCTTTCACCCTGAAGAACGTTGATATCAACTGCTTCCTGATTATCAGCTGCAGTAGAGAATACCTGACTCTTCTTTGTAGGGATAGTTGTGTTTCTTTCAATAATCTTTGTAGCAACGCCACCCATTGTTTCGATAGAAAGTGAAAGTGGAGTTACGTCAAGGAGAAGGATGTCTCCGGCGCCTGCATCACCTGCAAGCTTACCACCCTGGATAGAAGCACCGATTGCTACACATTCATCAGGATTAAGAGTCTTGCTTGGCTCATGGCCTGTAAGCTGCTTAACCTTGTTCTGAACTGCAGGGATTCTTGTTGAACCACCAACAAGGAGAACCTTTGAAAGTTCAGAAGCTGTAATGCCTGCATCACGAAGTGCGTTCTGTACAGGTACTGTTGTTCTTTCAACAAGATCAGCTGTAAGTTCATCGAACTTAGCTCTTGTAAGTGTCATGTCGAAATGCTTAGGACCTTCAGCTGTAGCTGTGATGAAAGGAAGGTTGATGTTAGTTGTTGTCTGTGAACTAAGTTCCTTCTTTGCATTTTCAGCTGCTTCCTTAAGTCTCTGAAGACTCATCTTATCCTGTGAAAGGTCAACACCTTCCTTAGCCTTGAAGTCTTCAACCATGTAACGTGTGATCTTCTCATCGAAGTCATCACCACCGAGATGGTTATCACCATTTGTAGCAAGTACTTCAATTACGCCATCACCGATTTCAATGATAGAAACATCGAATGTACCACCACCAAGGTCATATACCATGATCTTCTGCTCATTTTCGTTATCAAGACCGTAAGCTAAAGCTGCAGCTGTAGGCTCGTTGATGATTCTCTTAACATCAAGACCTGCAATCTTACCTGCATCCTTAGTTGCCTGGCGCTGTGCATCGTTGAAGTAAGCAGGAACTGTGATAACAGCCTCTGTTACCTTTTCGCCAAGGTAGTTCTCAGCATCACTCTTAAGCTTCTGAAGAATCATTGCTGAAATTTCCTGTGGTGTATATTTCTTTTCATCAATAGCCACTCTAAAATCTGTACCCATGTGTCTCTTAATTGATGAAATTGTCTTGTCTGAATTTGTAACTGCCTGACGCTTTGCCGCGTCACCTACAACTCTTTCACCTGTCTTTGTGAAAGCTACAACAGAAGGTGTTGTTCTTGATCCTTCTGCATTTGTGATAACTACAGGCTTTCCACCTTCCATAACTGCTACGCAGCTGTTGGTTGTACCTAAGTCAATACCAATAATCTTGCCCATATTTTGCCTCCAAATTTGTTTTTTACTAAATTAGTTTGCTACCTTAACCATGCTGTGTCTGATAACATTTCCATGGTACATGTAGCCCTTCTGGAATTCTTCTGAAACAATGTTCTCTCCAAACTGATCATTCTCCTCATGCATTACTGCATTATGAAAATCCGGATTGAATTCCTGCCCTACTGCTTCTATAACCGTAACACCCATGTCATCAAGGATTTTAAGTAACTGCTGGTAAATCTTGTCCATTCCTGCAGCGAATGAATCATTTTCCAGAGTGTCTTTATCCAAGGATGCCAATCCGCGCTCGAAATTATCAACTACAGGTAAAAGCTTTTCAACTGCATTCGCAGCGCCCATGTCAAACATCTGGGATTTTTCCTTTTCCGTTCTCTTGCGGAAATTGTCAAACTCAGCTAAGTTTCTCTTGAGTCTGTCCTGTAAGTCTGCGATTTCGTCATCGCGCTTATCGTGTTCTGATTCAGTTTCTTCTGTGTTAACTTCTTCAGTGGTTTCTTCTAAAACCTCTTCCATTGTCTCCACACTTTCCTTTGCTTCTTCAGTTTCCTTAGAAGTAGCTTTGGTTTTCTTTTCGGTATCTTCTACCTTTTTCTTTGCTGTCTTGCTTTTAGCATCTGTCTTTTTAACAGGTTTCTTTTCAGCCAAAACATTCACTCCTTACTACTCTTCTTTTTTAAATATATCGTCAAGCTCGGACATCAAGTTTTTAAGTGAATCCACTACCTTTTCGTAGTTCATTCTTCTTGGTCCGATTATTCCGATCTTTCCGTAGACACCCTCTTCGATCTGATAGGTTGCAGTAACAACGGAGCAGTCCTGAGTGGCTTCAATCGGACTTTCGTTTCCGATGTAAACCTGAATGCTTCCATGATCCTGTTCGACGCTTTCTGAACACATGAGTTCTTTAAGCTGATTCTTGTCTTCAATAACTGAAAGCAGTGAAGTTGCCTTCTGTGAATCATTAAGCTCAGGATACTTAAAGATGTTAGTTGCACCACTGGTAAACATTTCTACGTCATCGTACTCATTAAAGGTATCTGCAATCGCATCAATAATGTCGCTGATAACTGAAGTGTAACCTAAGGATTCATCCTTCATCTTCTTAATCAGACCCAGATTAATCTGATTCTGATCAAGTCCCTGTAAGAAGGTGTTAAGCATAAGGTTAAGTTTAAGAATTGTCTCTGAGGAAAGTTCCTCTTCAAGCTTAATAATCTTGTTCTTAACCAGATTGCCTTCAAGAACGATAACTACCAAAAGTGAATCATTATCAAGAGCTGAAAGCTGAACAAATTTCAACTTCTTAACCTGAACTGTAGGTGTAGTAATCATTGAAGCGTAATTAGTGCTGTCAGCAATGAGCTTTGCAGCTTCCTTAAGCACCTTATCAAGCCTCTCAGATTTCTTGTCCAGCATTACCTTCATGTCTGAAAGTTCGCTTTCCTTTTCCTTCATCATGAGGTCAACGTAGAATCTGTAGCCCTTGTCTGTTGGAACACGTCCTGCTGAAGTGTGTGGCTGCGTAATGTAGCCTAATTCCTCAAGGTCCGACATTTCGTTTCTAATGGTTGCGGAACTTAAGTTAATCCCCTCCAGTTTGGAAATGGTTCTTGAACCAACCGGTTCACCGGTATCCAGGTAATTCTGGATTATTGCCAAAAGGATTTTTTGTTTTCTTTCATCTAATTGTAGATCCATAACTACCTTCCGTTCTTTTTCTTTGTTAGCACTCAAACATTTGGAGTGCTAACATCTACACATAAGATACCACCACACCCCACTCGTGTCAAGCGATATCTTGTGAATTTTTATAGAATTTCGGATAAAATAGAATTGCTTATCAGGAAGCCTTCTTCGGTGAAACTATAGGCATATGCCGTCCTGTTTACGAAGCTTCCCACATAACGGTCAAGCACGTTTGTGATGCCTGCCGGCACAGATGTTTTGTAGAGTTTTTCAAACTCCTTTAAGTTAAGACCTTTAGTGGTTCTAAGGGCTGTTAAGGCATATTCCACCATTGCTTCGTCAGTATCCATTTCTTCTGTGGTAACCTGCGTGCAATCTGAAATGTAATCCTCAAGATTTGTGCTCTTGCGGGTTCTAAACCAGCCGGTTCTTTTGCCGTCCTCGCTAATTTCAAAGCCACTGACGGCGCCAAGACCGCAACCAATGTATTCGGTCTGATTCCAGTACCCTAAATTGTGTCTGGATTCAAAACCCGGTTTAGCGAAATTTGAGATTTCGTAGTGAGTATAGCCCGCAGTTTTAAGAATTTTTGAAGTGTCCAGATAGATGTCTGCCTCAATATCCTCATCGAATTTGTAGCCGGAGTCAGGGCCATATTTCTTAAAGAAAGGTGTTCCCTCTTCTATTATGAGTTCGTAGGCGGAAATGTGCTCAGGATTAAGGCAAATCGCCTGATTCAAGCTCTTAAAAAAGCTTTCCTTGGATTCTCCCGGCACGCAACTGATAAGGTCTAAATTGAGATTTTTAAAGCCTGCTTCCCTTATTGCAGTAACTGCCTTAAGCGCCGTAGCCACGTCATGCACTCTGCCCAGTTTCTTTAAAGTTTCATCATTAAAGGACTGAACGCCCATGCTCACACGGTTAATTCCTGCCTTAAGATAGGTCTCCATCTTTTCCTTAGTAACGGTGCAGGGATTTGCCTCAATGGTGATTTCTGCGTCCTCTTTAATGTCGTAAAAATCGCGCAAAAAATCCATGGTCGCGGCGATTTCCTCAGCAGGGATGTAACTTGGTGTGCCGCCACCTATATATATTGTATCAAGTACAGGTTTGCCATTAAGGCCGCAGGATGCAGCATATGCCAAAGCGCTTTCCTTAAGGTCCTTTCTTAAGGCGTTCATATATAAAGAAACTTTCCCTCCCATGTTAACCAGGGAGAGAAAGTCACAATAATCACACTTTTTAACGCAGAAAGGAATGTGAATATAGAGTTCCATTATTCTTCATCCAATTTGAGTACGCTCATGAAGGCTGACTGTGGGATTTCCACGTTACCAATCTGACGCATTCTCTTCTTACCTTCCTTCTGTTTCTCAAGAAGTTTCTTCTTTCGGGAGATGTCACCGCCGTAGCACTTAGCCAAAACGTCCTTACGCATGGCTTTTACGGTTTCTCTGGCGATGATTTTTCCGTTAACAGCTGCCTGAATTGGAATTTCAAACATGTGTCTTGGAATTTCGTCCTTTAACTTTTCGCACATTCTCTTGCCGCGCTCATAGGCTGAATCGGCGTGGACGATAAAGGACAGGGCATCCACCATTTCCCTGTTAATTAAAATATCTAACTTAACCAGCTTACTTGGAACATATTCCTTGAGTTCGTAGTCGAAGGAGGCATATCCCCTGGAACGAGACTTAAGTGCATCAAAGAAATCATAAATAATTTCGTTAAGAGGCAGATCGTACTTTAAAAGCGCTCTGGTCTTCTCGATGTATTCCATGCCGCCGTAGATACCACGACGTTCCTGGCAAAGTTTCATAATGGAGCCAACATACTCAGTGCTTACCATGATTTCGGCAGCTACCATAGGCTCTTCCATGTGTTCTATTTCAGTTGGATCCGGCAGGTTAGTCGGATTGGTAATGTCGATTTCGGTACCATCTGTCTTAAACACCTTGTAAATAACGCTAGGTGCAGTGGTGACAAGGTCTAAGTCATATTCCCTCTCAAGACGCTCCTGCATGATCTCAAGATGAAGGAGGCCGAGGAAACCACATCTGAAACCAAAGCCCAAGGCGATGGAGGTTTCCGGCTCATAGAAAAGTGCAGCATCGTTAAGCTGGAGCTTTTCAAGGGCGTCACGAAGATCCTCGTAATGCGCGCCATCTGCAGGATAAAGACCACAGTAAACCATAGGATTTACCTTCTTGTAACCTGGGAGAGGCTCTGCTGCAGGATTCTTTGCATCCGTAACGGTATCGCCGACACGGGTTTCATGCACATCCTTAAGGGATGCAGTAATGTAACCTACTGTTCCGGCATTTAATTCGTCACAAGGGATGAACTTGCCTGGCGCAAAGGTACCAATTTCAACCACATCTTCTTCGGCACCTGTAGCCATCATTCTTATGCGGGTATTCTTTGTGATTTTACCTTCCTTAACTCTTACGAAAATGATTACGCCCTTGTAAGGATCATAAATGGAGTCGAAAATAAGGGCCTGAAGCGGATTGTCATCTGAACCGCCCGGAGCAGGAATAACCTCAACAATCTGCTCAAGAACTTCTTCAATGTTAAGACCGTTCTTTGCAGAAATCTGTGGTGCATTTTCAGCTTCGATGCCGATAACATCCTCGATTTCGTTTATTACTCTTTCAGGCTCTGCGCTTGGAAGGTCAATTTTATTAATTACGGGTAAAATTTCCAGGTCATGATCAATTGCCATGTAAACGTTGGCAAGAGTCTGAGCCTCAACACCCTGAGCGGCATCTACGACTAAGATGGCGCCTTCACAGGCTGCTAGACTTCGGCTGACCTCGTAATTGAAATCCACATGTCCCGGAGTATCAATCAGGTTAAAGATGTACTCGTTTCCATCCTTTGCCTTGTATACTGCTCTTACTGTCTGGGATTTAATTGTGATGCCTCGCTCACGCTCGATATCCATGTTATCAAGGACCTGGTTCTGCATCTCTCTTAAAGTGAGAGTTCCGGTCTTCTCAATAATTCTGTCTGCCAGTGTGGATTTGCCATGATCGATGTGGGCAATTATGCAGAAATTTCTAATTCTTTCGCGATTAAATGTTCCCATCTTTCCTCCGGTAAAACTTAATGATATGAAAAGAACCTGCCCGGGTTAAGGCAGGTTCCAAAATTCGAATCTAAATTAACAATTACATGTTGTTAACGTTCTTTGCAAGTGTTGATACTTTTCTTGCTGCAGCTTTCTTATGGAAAACGCCCTTAGCGCCAGCCTTATCGATTGCTACTGTAGCAGCCTTTAATGCTTCGCTAGCCTTAGCCTTATCGCCAGACTCAATAGCTGTCTCAACATTCTTTGTTAATGTCTTAACCTTTGACTTTGTAGCCTTGTTTCTAGCTGCTGCCTTTTCTGCAGTGATCACACGCTTCTTAGCTGATTTGATGTTAGCCAATTTAGTTTCCTCCTGATTAAGTCTGTTTGTTTTGCATGAATGATCAAACTCTCTTATTTGAAAATTTGACTGTTCGCTGAAACAGGACACGGACGTTTCAGTAAACATACGGTACAATAATACAGTTCCGCCCATTAATTGTCAAATGTTTTTTTCCATTTTCAGCAAAAAAATAGCGGAGGCGGTGGGATTCGAACCCACGAGCCCAAAAAGGGCTACCTGATTTCGAGTCAGGGCCGTTATGACCACTTCGATACGCCTCCGAGTGTAAGCAATTAACTACTGTGCAGTTGTGTTTTTAATTATGAAAATCTCAACCGCCATCTGGAAATTCATGAGACCGCTCTTGCACTTTCTGTCTAAGTCCAGCGCGAACTCATAGCTTCTTCTAATGTCATCGGTACTTTTCTTTTTTACAATTCTTAAATACTTCTTAGCAACAAAGTCTCTCATTCTGACTTCGCGCACAATTTCATCCGCTGACGAACCTTCATCAGCCAGGCGCGCAGTCATGTAAAGCTGGCTGTAACTACTGATAATGTAGCCCAGGACGCTTTTAACGTCCTCCTGCTCCTCCAGCATATTCCCGTAAAGCTTTAACGACTCTTCTCTCTTGCCATCGATAATTTTGTCCACTAAGGCATATACCTTAGTTTCCAACACCGGATGACAGATTTCGTCAATGTCTTCCTTGGTAACTTCCTGCTTGTCCGCGCAGTAGGCGGTAAGTTTGTAAAGTTCGGACTGCACATTGGCCATGTCGCAGCCCACGGTCTGCACAAAATAGGACGCGTTAAACGCAGAGATCATCTTGTTTTTGCTTCTGAAATAGGCCTGCACGGTGTTAACTAGTTCCACCTCGTTCATGCTGCGGACCTCTTCGCATACGCCTCTGTCTTTAATGAACTTAAACATCGGGCTCTTTTCGCTGACATTTTCTTCCACGAAAATAAAAACCGTGCTTTTCGGAAATTCTGCAGCGCGGTCCTCAAAAACGGACTTGCCTTTAAACCAACCTGAATCCTGTATGCATATGACCCTGGCCTCCGCGAAGAACGGCATCGTTTCCGCCAGAGAAACTACTGCCTCCACGTCGATGTCCTTGCCATCAAACTTGCTTAAATTCATCTCATCATCAGGAGACACAAGGTTTGCAATCAATTTATTTTTGTAGGTTTGCTTTCGAAATTCTTCATTACCGTAGATCAGATAGAAATTGGAAAAATCACGGTTTCGAATGTCGATATCGATTCTACCCATGGGGCCTCCTTTGTGTAAAACTTCCCGTATATTATAACTAATCAGGCGCTCTTTTACTACAAATTAATCCAAGAAATTTTTAAGAGTGGGATTTTTTCTCAAGATTGAACAGTCCGCTGTTGGCGCTTTTCTTCTCATGCTTGAACAATCTGCTGTTGGCTCTCTCTTCTCAAGCTTGAACAATCTGCTGTTAGCTCTCTCTTCTCAAGCTTGAGCAATCTGCTGTTGGCTCTCTCTTCTCAAGCTTGAGTAATCTGCTGTTGGCGCTTCTCTTCTCAAGCTTGAACAATCTGCTGTTGGCGCTTTTCCATCTTCTTCCAGCTATAGTATGCGTAAAGATCATTTATTAAGAAAGCTAAGAAACAAACCACCACAGAAATGTACTTTGCGTCTTCCATGCTGGCAAGTAACCAGAGAACGATTAGTACCACGTCGTTTAGGGCATATGCCAAGGAAAAGTAAGGGCTGCGCCTAAAGGTTAAGTACACGGCCAGGAAGCTGGTGGTGATTGAAAAAGTGCTTGGAACCAGGTTGGCAGTGTGAAAATATTTAAGTATAAAATAAAAAACCACGGTAACCACAAAGGCAAGAAAGAACATGATAGCATCTTCCATTAAACTAAGGCGGTTCACCTCCACCTCGGTCTTTTTGCCTTTGAACGGGTGCTTGAGCCAGGAGATAAGGGCGATGACAGACATGGGCAGGGTCATCCCCAGATAAGTCGCCACTTCGCCGTAGTAGGAAAAGGATATGGAAATGTAAACGTAAATCAGGCAGAACACAATCATAAATAGCTGGCCGAGTGGGTTTCCCTTCGCATTAAGCAGAATAGCTGTCGCTCCTAAGAGCGAAGCAAAAAGCGTCAAATAGTTGCTTCTGTCAAATACTAAAAACGAAACCACGATCAAGACAACCGAGGAGGCCCACAGCCCCAGCTCAAATTTTGAAAAATAGTTTACTGTTCTTTTTAGTACGTTCATGTATCCTCCAAAAAAGCACCCGTATTCACATCTTCTAAGACCTAACGATGTGAAAACGAATGCTTAAAACATTCTCTACCCGGTGGCAGTTGGTTGCGTGTTACGAGCTTTTACTCAACATAATATTAGTATAGAATTTATCTTTTTTTCCAAGTTTCCATAAAGACCTTGCTGTTATTGGCCGCTTTAAAATTCTAACATAATTATAACATAAAAATTCTTCGTTTCAATTTAATTTACCGAAGGAACTATCCACTGGTAAAAAAACATAGTGAGGTTGCTGTAGTAATTTTTCAGTTCAATTATTTATAAATAATCATTTTATGAAAACATTTCTTTTCATATCTATTGCAAACCATTTTCAGCATTTGCCCATATGCGGTTCCATCACATCATTCATATCTATTGCAAACCATTTTCAACATTTGCCCATATGCGGTGCCATCACATCATTCATATCAGATGCGTTGTCCTTTTTCCATAACCCATACTATCTCTAAGACCTAGAATCATTTTGCGCAAATACTTAGTGCTGATGGGATATCTCCCCGTCTCAAATGTCCATATCACATCTTCCGGTTGAAACAACCCACTCTCTTCATACTTTCTTATTTTGAAAAATGCAGTGTTGCGGTATTCCATATCATCCATCATTCCAAAATGCTCCCAATACACCTCTTTTCTTTTTTTGATATTCAACAATGTAAAGTCAGGATGAACACTCCCAGACACCAATCTAAGAGGTTTTTCATAAAGAAATGGGATTCCCATTTCATCTAAAAGATCTGCTATGATTACTTCTGATTTGGAACGAACCTGCACTCCTTTTCTAGAATGATATTTTAACATTTCATGTGAAATACCATCTTTTCCATAATCCTGTTTCAACCATTTTTCCACATATTCTTCATCCATAAGCCAATGCTTCTTAATCAGGCTCCTTTTCTTTATATCAATTTCCTCTACTGCTTTTGAAAAGGGATTTTCCTCCCAATATTTTGTCCCCTCTTTAAGATGATGTATTTGTTTGATTATTGCCTGTTCCAAATACTCATCATACTCAATTTGAGCAAGTATTTCGGCAAATTTAATATTCTGCTTATTTATATATCTTCCGTTTGTATCCGATCCACGCTCCCGCATATAGTATTGATATGTATTTCCATGTTGAATCACACGAAGCTTTGCTCCATGTGGGACCTTCGTTTTTAATCTTTTCAATTCCTCTATAACTGCATTTAACTGTTCTTTAAGAATTTCTTCCTCGTGTATCATCTCGTCTTTTCGAATCATCTGGCTTTCTCCTTTCCCAGTAATATCAGTGTTTTACATTTCTTCTTTAAAATATGCGTTGGCAATAATTTCACACTTGCTTCTTGGGAATTATTGATTTTTCAACTTTCATTTGCCCTTTTCAGGCGGTGTTGGCAATAATTTCATACTTGTCTCTTGGAAATTATTGCTTTTTCAACTTTCATCTGCTCTTTTCAGGCGGTGTTGGCTATAATTTCACACTTGCTTCTTAGGAATTATTGCTTTTCCATCTTTTATTTGCTCTTTTCAGGCGGTGTTGGCAATAATTTCATACTTGTCTCTTGGAAATTATTGCTAACACCGCAACAGGCCCCTCACTCTACAAAAACATTCAAATCTAGTGCCTATCTTTTGGCTGGAATATCACAGCGCCCTCTTTATCCGTCCGGAACACTTCACACCCCTCTGCTTCCAATCGTTCAATCACTTCTGCATGTGGATGGCCATAGGAATTGTCAATTCCGGCCGATATCACTGCCGCATCAGGGGACACCCTCTTAAGAAATTCTTCGCAGCTTGAGTATCTGCTGCCATGATGGGCCACTTTTAGAAGTTCAAAAGAGGTTGGAAACACTTCAGGATTCGCCGCCATGAGTTCAACTATCTTCATCTCTGCCTCCTTATCAATATCTCCTGTAAACAAGGCATCAAACTCACCATAATTTACGTAAAGACACATGGAAGTTTCATTCATCGACTCTGAATTGTTTGACTCATCCGGATACACCACCAGAAAAGTCAAATTACCTATTTTTACTTCCTGCCACTGCTGAAGTTCCGTTAACGAAGCGTCATCGCAATTATTTACTAAACTTCTTAACTCATCAAACCCTGAGCTGTCATCCAATTTTGGGATGAAAATTTTCATTTGTTCATCACCAACATCCTCTTCGCCATCCTGTCCTAAACCAACAATTCCACTAACTCTCTCTTCACTATCCTGATTTAGGTCATTCATTCCACTTACTCCCTCTTCGCCATCCTGTCCTAAACCAACAATTCCACTTACTCCCTCTTCGCCATCCTGTCCTAAACCAACAATTCCACTAACTCCCTCTCCGCTATCCTGCCAAATTCTTACCATCTCGCACACCCCTCCAACATGATCCGTATCCGCATGGGACACGAACACGTAGTTGGGGCAACTAAAGCCGTGGTAGTTTAAGAATTTTTCTACATCATAGTGGTACACCTCCAGTTTGTCCGAGCTGCCGCAATCAATCATTATCGCCTTGTCCCCATAAAAGCACACACAGCAATCTCCCTGCCCCACATAGAGCTGGTAAAATACCGGCGTCTCAAAGTTAGGTTTGCGCGCCAGTAAGATTAGTGGGATGAGGAAGGCATATGCCAGCACGTGTCCAAACCTCAGCACTGCCCAGGTAAAGATTAGGAACACCAGGGCAACAAAAATCAACTCTCCTAAAGATGGACAGCCCGTCACAACACTACTTCCCGGTAGTCCGGCAATCAGTTTACACATTTCCTTATAAATCAGGAGAATTAGTTTCGCTGGAATACAAATCACCCCGTTCACAATGCTTAGCCCCGCAGTCACCAAAGCCCAAAGGTCACCTCCAACCGGCAGAACCACCGCCACAATGGAAAAGGCAACCAATACTTCCATTAAAGGCAACAATATTAAATTTAAAACTATTGAGTAAGGACAGAACTTGTAGAAGAAATGAAGCTGAACCGGCAACATGAAAACCTGCAAAAGCAGGGCAAAAAGAGCGGCCTTAACCACTTTCTTTATCATTTCAGATTCAATTAAAAGTTCTGTTTTTTGGATTATGAAATTGGCAAAGATTATGCCAAGGCCTGCTGAAAAGGACATTAGAAACGAAGCATCATACAGATACATGGGCTGTTTAAAAAGAATCAGGATTGCTGCGCCACTAAGGGCGGACAATGGATCATAATGACGACCCATACACCTGGCCGCCAGGTTAAACGCCAGCATGATTCCTGCTCGCATACAGGAAACCTGCATGCCCGTAAAAATCGTAAACAAGCCAAGAAAACAAAGTGTTAGAATGCTGGCTGCAATCTGTCCCATACCTAAACGCTTTAAAAGCTCATAAAGCCCCAGACAAAGCAGGGATATATGCAATCCTGAAACCGCCAGAATATGCGAGAAATTCACGCTCTGATAAAGCTCCTTTATGTCGCTATCCAGGTAAGTCTTGTCGCCTGTAAGAAGCGAAATGATTACCCCTGCCTCCTCATCGCTAAACTTGCTTAATATGTTTGAAATTGCATATTTTCGCACCTGTCTTAAAGCTTCATCAAACTTGCCGCCAAGATTTGTTTTCTTGCTTAGTATTGTTATGGTTTTAGGTTCTGCCTTCGCCGTAATATTCCTTGTTTTGTAGTAATACCTGCTGTCAAAACCACCGTCATTAAAGGCGGGATTGTAAAGCTCAAGTTGCGCGTTAAAAGCTACAGTAACCCCACATTTTAACTGTGCTGCGGTCTCCTCGGTCAAAGTGATTACAACCTTTTCATCCACATCTTTAAGGCTTACCCTTTTAGTAACTCCGCTTATCTTTTGATTTACACTAAGCTCAGAAACTTTAAGAGTAACAATCACCTTGTCATCCTTAGTTTTAAGGTCGCATACTTTCCCACACACATCCACATAATGCGCGCCGGTATCACTTAAAAAGTACTCAATTTTTGATGTTTTGATTATTTGATTGCTCAGATTGTTGCCGGCAAAGAACATGACCATTCCAAAGAACGCCAGCATGAGCAAAAGAACACTTTCCTTAAATTCCTTCCTGATGTAAAAGAAGGAAGAAATCAGCAGGGCGACCAAAATCACTGCGCCCAAAACGCAAAACAAAGTGCTCCGATAACAAAGAATTCCGGCGACAAGCAGGACCATTAACCAAGTTAATGGTCTGTGCATATCGTCTCCTAATCTACTGCTCCATTTCCTCCGAAGCAGCTACTATATCATAATTAAAAGTAAGCAGCGAACTGCAATCATAAGTATTGTAGGTGTCAAGATTTGTACCCTCTACCATGATAACAACGCTGGAAATTGTTGAAAATCCGGTCAGAGTGTTAACAATTGAATAAATGGTGATTTCATCAGGCATATCCGTCAGATACTCTAAGAAGCCTTCTGAAAAATTTACGTAGCAAACACGGTCTCTTGTAACTACATTAAGCAGTTCCGTGCCTGCAGGAATAGCTGAAACCAGTCCCCCCTCAGAATCGAGAGGTCCCTTTAACAGTTCTTCCACAATCATCTGCTCATCCGTATATGCTGAATTGTAGGTTACTTCTCGCTCCACCATTTCCAACTCGCTCTTGTCCTCATTTGGGAAATAGAGCTGCAGTTTAACGGTACCTTCGTTCATATTAAGGTCGTCGATGAAGTACTCTTCGTTCATTCCACCGATAATTGAACCCTTGATGGTGAGTGAAACTTCATCTACATAGTAGTAGACTAAATTTACATCTTCCAACTGGCAAAGTGTTTTTACCACCGCTGCTCTAGCCAGTGCTTCATCAATAACCACGAGATCATTGTAAGAACTGTTAAAGTAGATGTTCACGTTGCCATTGGCATATTCCCAGCTCACCAGCGAACCCGCCAAAATTGGGGAAGCATAGGTGTCGCCCGAGTAGTTCTGCAGCGCCTTCATGAGTTCATTAATCTGAAGTTCTGTCTCTTTAGCCTCAATATCATAGGCAACGCTAACCAGCTTACTACCGGACTTGTCAACAAGAACCAGGAACCCATTTTCTTCTTTCTTGCTCTTCTGTCCGCAGCCGGAAAGCATTAAAACTAACAGAACACAGGTTAAAGTGAAACCTATAAATTGTTTGATTTTACTTGATTTCATCATCATCTTCATCTTCTTCATCCTGCGCTTCTGCAATTGGAAGTTCTACGAAACCATCTTCTGCCTTAGGTGGTTCCAATGTTTCCTCACGAGGTGCTTCCTCGCCTTCAGTAATTTCTGCGATTTCTTCAACCTTTGGTTCTTCAGCCACTGTTTCAACCACCTGCTCAGTTACGTTTTCAGGCTTAACTTCAGAGGTTGTCTCAGTTATGGTCTCAGTTGGAACTTCAACCACTGTTTCCTCAGGTACTATCTTCCTCTTTTCAACAGTATTATCGTCACTTCGATAGTAAAGTGGAATCTTAATTACAAAGGTTGTTCCAACGTTTTCACGGCTGGAAACCTTTACTTCACCATGATGCATTTTAATAACGTCAAAGGCAATGGAAAGACCAAGACCCGTACCACCGGTTTCTCTTGAACGTGCCTTATCAACGCGGTAGAAACGGTCGAAAATGTGAGTCTGGGCTTCTTCAGAAATACCGATACCGGTATCTTCAACGTTTATGTAAGCAAAGTTTGCATCAGCATTAAGAGTAACGGATACACGTCCTCGATCCTTGTTGTACTTAACACCGTTCTCTACGAAATTAGTGATTGCCATGATGAGCTTGTTTTCATCAACCTCTGCATTTACATCACGATAGCTTTCGTAAACAACCTCAATGCCGGATTTTTCTGCCAAAGGCTTAACTCGGTTAAGAACCAATTCCATGATACGATTCATGCTGGCACTGGTAATCTTTAACTTGTCCGCCTTTTTATCCATACGAACCAACATGAGGAGATCCTGAATAATTTCATTTTCTCGGTCAATCTGTTCGTCAATGTCCTTAAGGAAATCCTTGTAGATTTCTACGTCATCGATGTCCTGCATAAGAAGGGAATCTGCCAATACTTTCATGGAAGCCATAGGTGTCTTTAATTCGTGAGACACGTCAGAAACGAATTCCTGCTGGCTCTCTTCAGTTGCCCTAACCTTCTTTAACATGTCGTTGGTGGAACTGGAAATATTCCTGAATTCCCAAACGCCTTCCTCAGTAAAGGAAGTACTTAAATCGCCCGTAGAAACCTTGTTCATGGACTTTTTAATCTTCTTTAATGGTTTTAAAAGCCAGGAAGATACCATGTAGCCTACCAAAATGGAAAGTAGGCATAAAAGTGATGAGATTATTTGGGCATATCTCTTGTAATTATCTAAGGTATTTGCTTCATCTTCAATTGAAAAAATGAAATAGATGCAGCCTCTTACGGAATTTCCCATACCGGAGGTTACACCATAGGAATAATAGCCATACTTTGCATCCCAATCAAAGGTTGCAACGTTGGTACCACTAACTGCAGAAACCACGTCCTTTAATACAACCGTCTTACCTACAGCACGTCCGTAGGTGTCATAAACTACCTGCAGAGAGCTGTTGGTAATGATGATTCGACCGCCATAAAGTTCGGCCGCAACATCAATCTGATTGCTAAGTGACCTGGTTGGTGAAGATATGTAATTGGTGATTGTAATCTGATTAGACAATCTGGTTGCGTAGGAAGAAAGGTCCATCTTTTTCTGCTCTTCCGTCCTTGTAACGTAAATTTGAGCCAAAGTATTAGTCCCAATTACACTAACAATAAGGGTTATCAGGAAGAACACTGTAACCATAATAAATTTGATACTGTAAATACGTTTAAGAAATTTAATCATTAAAGTAATATCCTGCGCCCCATCTTGTGTGAACGAATGTCGGTTCACTTGGATTTTCCTCAATCTTTTCACGAAGTCTTCTAACGTGAACATCTACGGTTCTTGCATCGCCTGGGTAGTCAGCGCCCCAAACAAGCTTAAGAAGCTCTTCTCTTGAGTAAATTTTGTTCTTATTTGACGCAAGAATATCCAAAAGATCGTACTCTTTGGATGTAAGATTTATTTCCTGGTTGTTAATAAAGACTCTTCTTGAGTTTCTGTCAATCTTAATGTGTGCACTCTGAAGAACATCGCCTTCCGTCTGTTCAACCTTCTGGCTCTTGCCTGTTCTCTTAAGGATAGTTTTAATTCTGGCCTTTACCTCAAGAATGTTGAAAGGCTTTGTGATGTAGTCATCAGCGCCATATTCCAAACCGAGAATCTTGTTAATGTCTTCTGTCTTTGCAGTAAGCATGATGATTGGCACATCAGAAAACTCTCTGACTGTCTGACAGATTTCAAAACCGTTCTTCTTTGGAAGCATTACGTCAAGAAGAATAATGTCATAGGAATTTGCCTTGATCATTTCCAACGCTGTTTCACCGTCATAGGCAGCATCCACTTCCATGCCGTCCTGCTCAAGACTGAACTTAATTCCCTTAATAATTAATTTTTCGTCATCAACAACAAGTACTTTTCTACTCATTTCTTTCCCCTTAATATTTTGGCTACACCGTTATGTAATCCTTCAAGGAATCATAGGTGCTCTGGCCAATTCCACTAACATTCATTATTTCATCGATGCTCTTAAAATTACCATTTTCATTTCGATAAGAAACTATGGCTTTAGCTTTTGTCTCACCTATCCCCGGCAGTGAGGTAAGCTCCGAAGCATCGGCTTTATTTATGTTTATGATTGTAGGTCCCGTAGTTCCTGAGACCGCCCCAGACGAGCCTGTATAGTTTTCGCCCACCTTCGGCACATATACCATCTGCCCATCCGTCAGATACTCAGCCAGATTCACGGCTGTTTTATCCGCTTCTGCAGTAAATCCACCTGCTAACTCAAGTAAATCGTTTATTCTGCTTCCCTCAGCTACTTCGTAGACTCCCGGTGAAGAAACTTCTCCGCAAATGAAACAACTGAATTTAACGTAGGAAGTTTCTTTATAAGCATTATTATCGTCGCCGGAATCATCAGAATAACTACTATCCATTTTGGTAGCCACTGAGGATATTTGGATTTCTTCTTCGCCGACTTCTTTTTCTGTTTTCCACGTGCCATATAAAGAATAACCCCCGACAATCATCATAGTAATGAGCACCAGCACAATAAGTACCTTTAATTTCATGATTACCTCCCATGGTAATCGTGCTCACATCCAATTAACATTTTATCTTAAATTTCAGTGCTTATCAAGAATCAGACTCTTAAAACTTCTTTAATATTGCCATTTTCACAAAGATTTTAAAAAAGGACTTCCGAGGCATATGCCCCAAAAGCCCTTTGAAAATTCTACTAAACGCGGTCAAGCACAGCTGTTAAAAGCTTAACCATTTCATCAACGTTTTCCTTTGTGATTACCAGTGGTGGAACGAAACGGATAATGTTTGTTCCGGCTGAGATAAGAAGGAGACCGCTTTCAATGGCTTCTCCCACAATATCCTTTACGTTGCGGTCAAATTCAAGACCCTGCATAAGGCCCTTACCTCTGTGTCCTACGATGAAATCGTACTTGGCAGTAACTTTCTCTAATTCATCCCAAAGATAGGCGCCAACTTCCTTAACATTGTCAAGGATGTTCATTTCATCATAGAGTTCAAAAACTTTTGCAGCGGCAGCTGTAACCAGTGGATTTCCGCCGTAAGTTGTACCGTGATCACCAGGCTCAAAGGCATCTGCCACCTTTTCGATGGCACAGAATGCACCAACAGGAAGACCGCAGCCAAGAGCCTTAGCTGTTGTCATGATGTCCGGCTTAACTCCGTACTGCTCATAGGCATACATGGAGCCTGTTCTACCCATACCGCACTGTATTTCATCTAAGATAAGAACGATGTCCTTCTCGTCGCAAAGGGCTCTGACAGCCTTTAAGAATACAGGATCTGCAGGATAGATTCCGCCTTCACCCTGTACGGTTTCCATGATGATTGCTGCGGTTTTATCGGTAACCTGAGCCTTTACTGACTCAAAATCGTTAAACTCTGCCCACTTTACGCCACCAACCAAAGGCTCAAAAGCATCTCTGTAATGCTTTGTTCCCGTAACTGAAAGCGCACCCATGGAACGACCATGGAAGGAATGATTCATGGCGATAATTTCGCTGTAAGCTTCACCCTTCTTCTTGAAATAATACTTTCTTGCAAGCTTAATAGCACCTTCAATGGCTTCAGTACCACTATTTGTAAAGAATACGCGGTCCATGCCGGAAGCTTTCTTTACAGCCACTGCAGCCTTGCTAAGAGGCTCGCTGTAGTAATAGTTTGAAGTGTGTACCAGTTTGTCTACCTGTGCCTTTACAGCGTCGTTAAAGGCCTTTACGTTGTAACCAAGGGCAAATACGGCAATTCCGGCGCAAAAGTCTAAATACTTCTTGCCATCATTATCGTAAAGATAGACGCCATCACCATGGTCAAATACGATCTGATATCTTTTATAGGTTTTCATTAACGCTGATTCAGCGTCATTAATTATTTCCTTAGTTGTCATGATTACTCCAATCCAGCCTTAAGCTTCAACATCATCATTTATGATTGCTGTTCCCACACCCTTATTAGTGAAGAACTCAAGAAGAAGGCAATGTGGACTTCTTCCATCTATGATGTGGACTCTGTTTACACCATTCTTTGCGGCTTCGATACAGTTACGAATCTTTGGAATCATACCACCACCAACAATACCGTCAGTAATAAGTGATTCAGCCTCTGTAAGTGTAAGCTGTGAAATTAAAGACTCAGGATCATTCTGATCCCTTCTAACACCTTCAATATCTGTAAGGAACGCAAGCTTTTCTGCGCCTAAGGCTGCTGCTATGGCACAAGCTGCATCGTCTGCGTTGATATTGTAGGAATTGCCCTCATCATCCATGCCGATAGGAGCGATTACAGGTACATAACCGTTAGAAATAAGTGTGTCAATTACATCTGCATTTACTTCTTCTACATTTCCTACGAAACCGATATCCTGTCCATTAACAGTCTTCTTGGAACACTTAAGCATTCCACCGTCCTTACCACTGATACCGCAGGCATTTACGCCCAGCTCCTCAATCATGGTAACAAGGCTCTTGTTAACCTTTGAAAGCACCATTTCAGCCACTTCCATGGTCTCAGCATCTGTAACACGAAGTCCTTCAACAAACTTTGGTTCCTTGCCCATGAGACCGACCCACTTGCTGATTTCCTTGCCGCCGCCATGCACGATAACAGGGTGCATGCCAACCAGCTTAAGAAGAGCCACGTCCTTAATAACGTTCATCTTAAGGGATGGATCCAACATGGCGCTGCCGCCGTACTTTACAACTACAATTTTATTATTGAACTTCTGGATATAAGGTAGAGCCTCAATTAAAGTCTCCGCCTTAAACACTACATTATCAAGTTCAGCATTCATCTTCTAATAACCTCTTTTTAGTAAATTTCAGGCATATGCCTAGCTTCTGTAATCACCATTTATCTTCACATAGTCATAGGTGAGGTCGCAGCCCCAGGCAGTTGCCTTTTCGTAACCGGCCTTAACATCAATTTTGATGGTAACCTTGTCCTGTGAAAGCATTTCTGTGGCAACCTCCTCAGAGTAGTCTGTTGCCATTCCGTCCTCAACGAGCTGGAGTTTAAATTCCTCATCGTCCTCAGACTCAACTTCGATGTAAACATCTACCTTTTCAGGATCAAACCAGGCTCCTGAGTAACCAAGAGCACAAAGGATTCTTCCCCAGTTTGCATCAGAACCGTAAAGCGCTGCCTTTACGAGATTTGAAGAAATAACTGACTTGGCAAGTTTAACTGCATCTTCCTTAGTCTTGGCATTTCTTACCTTACATTCCATGAGCTTTGAAGCGCCTTCGCCGTCTGCTGCCATCTTCTTTGCAAGAGTCTTGCAGACCACCTTAAGGGCAGTTTCAAAGTTATCGTAGTTCTTGTCCTTCTTAACAATCTTTTCGTTTCCTGCAAGACCGTTGGCAAGAATAATAAATGTATCATTGGTAGATGTATCACGATCCACACTGATCATGTTAAACGTCTCACTGATTACGCGAGATGCAGCTTCCTGAAGAAGCGCCTGGTCAATGTTGATATCTGTTGTAACAACTGAAAGCATGGTTGCCATGTTAGGATGAATCATTCCTGAACCCTTTGACATACCACCTACAGTAATTTCAATATCTTCATCAATAATGGAGAAGTTAGCGGCACATTCCTTGGACTTTGTATCTGTAGTCATGATTGCCTTTGCTGCATCATGACCTGCATCTTCATCGTCCTTCATTGCCTTAACTAATTTCTTTGCGCCTTCCTTAATGGCATCCATTGGCATAGGCTGTCCAATAACACCTGTGGAAGCTGTAAAAATCTGCTCCGGCTCAAGACCAAGTTCATCCGCTACGGCCTTGGCAAATGCATAATTATCTTCCTTGCCCTGTTTACCCATGCAGGCATTGGCAATACCGCTGTTTAAAACAACCGCATGCTTTGGCATTCCGTTGGTAAGAAGTTCCTTACACCAAACGACAGGTGCTGCCTTTACAAGGTTTGTAGTAAAAGTTCCTGCTGCAATACATGGTGTTTCGCTGTAAACGATGGCCATGTCCTTTTTGTCTTTCTTTCTGATACCGGCTTCAATTCCTGCTGCCTTAAAGCCCATGGCTGTTGTAACGCCGCCCTTAATCTTTCGCATAGTTACTCTCCTTTTTTATAAATATGCATAATTTTATGAATATTTATGCACTTAAAATCATAATATACACAAATTATTCATTATTATAATCAAAGCCCCTACATAAATCAACCTAAATTTTTAACAAACTACTCATTATAAACAAGATATTTTTGTACCATTTGACAAGTTTATTAAATAAAGAAAATTTCCACTTGCACTAAAAACCTATGTATTGTATATTTATACTAATTTGAATCAATTTGGAGGATTTTTATTAATATGAAAGATAAAGTTATTCTTGCATATTCCGGTGGACTTGATACAACAGCTATCATTCCATGGTTAAAGGAAACCTATGATTACGATGTAATTTGTGTATGCATCGACGTAGGTCAGGGAAAAGAACTTGATGGTCTTGAGGAAAGAGCTAAGTACTGTGGTGCTGCCGGACTTGAGATCGTAGATGCAAACGATGAATTTGCTGAGGAGTACATCTCTCCTTGCGTTATGGCAGATGCCTGCTATGAAAACGAGTACCTTCTCGGTACATCAATGGCTCGTCCACTTATCGCTAAGATCCTTGTTGATAAGGCTAGAAAGTACGACGCTGTTGCTATTTGCCACGGAGCTACAGGTAAGGGTAACGATCAGGTTCGTTTCGAACTTGGTATCAAGGCTCTCGCTCCTGACATTCAGATCATTGCTCCTTGGAGAGATCCAAAGTGGGAAGAAGAAATCAAGTCTCGTGAAGATGAGCTCGATTACTGCAAGGCTCATGGAATTGACCTTCCATTTGCTCCTGATGAAAGCTACTCTCGTGACCGTAACCTCTGGCACTTAAGCCACGAAGGTCTTGAACTTGAAGATCCTGGCAATGCTCCAAACTATGATCACATGCTCGTTCTTGGCGTTACACCTGAGAACGCTCCTGATAAGGGTGAAGAAATTTCAATTCACTTTGAAGCTGGTGTTCCTACAGAAATCAATGGAACAAAGATGAAATATGCCGACATCATCCGCGAACTTAACGACATCGGCGGAAGAAACGGTATTGGTATCATCGACATCGTTGAAAACCGTGTTGTAGGCATGAAGTCCCGTGGTGTTTATGAAACACCTGGTGGTACTATCCTCATGGCAGCTCACAAGCAGTTAGAGGAAATCATCTATGATCGTGAGACAATGTCTGCTAAGATCGAACTTTCAAACAAGTTCTCACAGATGGTTTACGAAGGAAAGTGGTTCACACCTCTCCGTGATGCTCTTCAGGCATTCATGACATCAATTAACGAGTACGTTACAGGTGATGTAAACATGAAGCTTTACAAGGGTAACATCATCAAGAAGGGAACAACTTCACCTTACTCACTTTACAATCAGGACATTGCTTCCTTCACAACCGGTGATCTCTATGACCACAAGGATGCTAATGGTTTCATTAACCTCTTCGGTCTTTCACTTAAGGTTCGTGCAATGAAGAAGCTTGAGATTGAAAACAAGAATAACGCTAAATAATCAGTTATTTACATAGTCTCATATAACAAAAGCCTCATCGAATTAACGATGAGGCTTTTTTAATGTCATTATTATGTTTGTATCAAACTTAGTTCTCTAAATTTACAAACTAAGCTTCCTGTGTCTTGTTACTGCTAATTCTCTTAGCCTCTTCAAACTCTGCCACAATCTCTTCAGATGGAGCAGGTGTAAGAAGGCTTACAACAACGATGCATATGCATGCGAGTAAGAACGCAGGTGCTAATTCGTAAAGGTTCCAAACGCCGCCTAAAGGACGGATTACGAACTTCCAGAAGAATACCATTACACCACCGGAAATCATGCCCGCAATGGCACCGTACTTGTTAGTTCTCTTCCAGAACAGGGAGAAAAGCATTACAGGTCCGAATACCGCGCCGAAACCGGCCCAGGCAAAGGATACGATGGTAAATACATTACTGTTAGGATTAAGCGCCAGAATTACAGCAATTACAGAAATTACAATAAGAGTAAGTCTCGCAATAATCATCTGTTTTCTTTCGTTAAGCTCAATCTTAAAAACATCATGGATGATGTTCTCTGAAACAGCACTGGAAGCTGCAATAAGCTGTGAATCTGCTGTTGACATGGTTGATGCAAGAATTCCGGCTAAGATAATACCACCAAGGATGATAAGCAGGAATATGCCCTTGTCACTCATTAAGTGTGCCAGCTTTACGATAAGTGTTTCAGCTGTTGTTGAAGAGTTGGCTTCATCGCCCTTCATGATAAGGTTTTTAAGCTTGCCCTCTTCTGTCATGGCACGACCAACGATACCGATAAATACGGCAACTGAAAGAGAAATTGTTACCCAAACTGTAGCAACTCTTCTTGAAAGTTTAAGCTTGTTTGGATCGTTAATAGCCATGAATCTTAAGAGAATGTGTGGCATACCGAAGTAACCAAGACCCCAGGCCAAGGTTGTAACGATACTAAAGAAACCAAAGTCCATGCTTCCCGAACCACCTGCAACGGTATTGTCATGAAGCTTGGTAAGGTCTACAAGACCTGCAAGATTTCTGGCGTTGTCTGCTACGGCATCAATTCCACCAGCTGTTTCCACACCAAAGATTACTGCTGCCATAAGCGCAATGATCATGATGATGGACTGAATAAAGTCAGTATGTGAAGCTGCAAGGAAACCACCTGTGGAGGTGTAACCTACGATTACAACTGCAGAAATAATTAATGCTGCATAGTAATTTGCTCCGAACAAGGAATTGAAAAGTTTACCGCAGGCTGCAAATCCTGAAGCTGTGTAAGGTACAAAGAATACAATAATCGCAATTGCACTGACGATAAGAAGGATGTTTGAATTGTCCTTATATCTGTTCTTGAAGAAATCAGGCAATGTGATTGAATTGTTTGCAACTACGGAATAGTTACGAAGTCTCTTTGAAACAAAGAGCCAGTTAAGATAGGTTCCGATAATAAGACCGATGGCTGTCCATCCGGCTTCACCGATACCTGTTGTGTAAGCAAGTCCCGGAACACCCATAAGAAGGTAGGAACTCATGTCTGAGGACTCTGCACTCATGGCAGTAACCAAAGGTCCGAGCTTACGTCCTCCAAGGTAGAAATCACCGACGTCTTTAGTGTCTCTTGAGCAGAGAATTCCAACGATTAACATGCCCAAAAGGTAAACGGCGATGACAACGATGAGAATAATTTCTGATTGTGTCATTGTTAACTCCCTTCTAATTATTTCCCATATTTATTACAAGTGTATACAACACTTTATTTATACATAAAAAAAGGCAGTCATGCAACAACATGACTGCCTTAGCCTTGTTAATCTAATTCAATCGATTATTCAGCAAATACGAGATTCTGAACTGTGAATGTTACAGTGATTTCTGTAGGAACATCGATAGTCCAATTAATTCCGTTGCCTGCCTTTTCAGCTTCTGCTACAGAACTTCCGTCCCAACCATTGATAGGCTGACCTGAGTCAACGATACCGCTTGAGTTAACAACTGAGTTGAAGTCTGTGTTTGTGATTGTAAGCTCTGTTCCGTCAGCAGTGATGCTGTCGTAACGGATTTCACAAGAAGTAACAGCTGAAGTAGCTGAAATACCCTGAGTTACATCACAATCCTTGATGTAAAGTGTTGAGTCATCAGCGAAGTTAACGCCTTCTGTATCAGCGTTGAATGTAAGTGTATACTGTCCGTCTTCTGTAACTTCACAAATGTCAGAACCTTCTGTGTTTGATCCATTAATGTCATAGAAGTTAAGGGCAAGTCTGAGCACGTTACCTGATGCTTCTGCATCAGCGTCTTCTGTGTCTTCTGCATCAGCGTCTTCTGTGTCTTCTGCGTCTTCTGCTGCTTCTGTTGGAGCTGTTGTAGGTGTTGCATCTGATGAAGATGAATCATCACTACCACAACCTGTAAACATGCATGCGCCAAGTGAAAGTGAAACTAAAAGTGCGAGTAATCTTTTTTTCATTTCTAACTCCTTTGATTTTGGTGGCCTCGGCCACGCTTTTTCATACTCAGTAAGTATACTATATATTTTTAGATAAAACTACTATAAATTTGTGCAAAATCAACAGTTTTTTGTTGTTTTTAGCCAAAAATCTCTACTTTATTTCTTCTGCCTCGCCTTCAATTGTTCCGTCTTCATTAATCTCTACCTTCTTGAAACCAAACAGTGAAACAATATCAAGAACTGCATTAACGCAAAGGATAACACCAACCACAAGCCAAAGCGTTTTTGAAACCGTGTTATGAGCTACAATTGCAATAATAGCCAGTGCAAATAAAACCACTAAACTGATGATTTCGAATATGCCGGGCTTAAGACCCATCTTCTTAAGATCAAGCACCATCTGAAGCTGAGCCACAGCAATGATAAGCAGAATGACACCCAAAATAATTGTAAGGAAGTCATTTAATGCCTTTAAAATTGTTCCTCCTGCCACAAACAGTACCAGGCCTAAACCGAGTAAAATAATTGCTGATGTAAGCTTAGCAGTAGAAATCTTGCCATCTTTAAAATAGCCTACCAGATTCACCAAACCTAAAACCACAAAAATGATTCCTGCGATGTTCATGATTAAATCAAAAACCATCTTGTAATCGATAATCATCATTATACCGAAAATCAATTTGATCACCATTGGCGCCATTAACGCCGCTTTACCCTTAAATTCTTTCATAGGACCCCCCTATTTTAAAATCATTACGGAATAGGCCGGCATAGTTACCGACGTTTCCGAAAATTCATTAGTGTCAAACGTGTCTCCACCAGCTGATAAAGCCGCCACCACGTTCTGTGTATCAAGTGCAGACTTGTCAAAAGTCACAGCCTCTTCTGATACATTATAAACTATATAGCAAATTTCTTCACCATAGTTTTTCTTAATTACACAAACCTTGTCGTCTGAAAGGTCTGAAACAAACTCTTCAGTACCCCTGGCAATTTCCGGATATTGATTCCTTATCTTAATCAAATTCTTTACAAAACTAAGGATGCTGCTCTCATCTTCAGACTGTTCCAACACCGAACCATATTTCATCTCGGTGGCATCTGCGTCTTCCGGGCCAAGGCATATGCCTTCGGCTCCACTTTCGGAACTCCAATACATGGCAAGTCGTTTGTTTTCATCCTTGCCGGAACCCTTCATACCGATTTCCTCACCATAGTAAAGAAAGGCATTGCCACTCATAAGCAGATTCATGGCCTGGGCCATTTTAAGTTTCGAGCCGTCGTCGCCCGGAAAATATCCTGCAGCTCTTGCCATGTCATGATTGACAAAAAACGGTGCATCAATGGCTGTATCTGAGTACTTTGCAATCTCCTCATAAACGGTTTGAACCATGCTTCCGTAGGAAGATGCACCATTTTTCGCAGAGCCGGTAAGTACCTTTGCTATTACTCCGTCAGCTCCTGCAAAATCAAAGTTAAAGAAGCTGTCGATGCCACTTTCGTAGTAAGAGGCATATTCCGAATAATAGGTCCACGCCTCTCCCACCACATAGCAGTCAGGATCCATGGATTTTACCGTTTCGTTAAACCAGCTTAGTATTTCTACATTACTGTCACTGTTTCCCGTAACGTAACTGGTTACGGCATCCAGTCTAAAACCGTCTACGCCCTTATCTATCCAGAACTGAGCAATGTTAGTAAACTCTTCCCTTACAGTTTCGTTCTCTAGATTAAAGTCCGGCATTTCACTCCAGAACTGAGCCTCATAGTACCACTGGGAATCCCCCACCTGATAGTAGCCGGTGCCACCTTCTTTGTTAAAATTATAATACTCAACATAAGGGCACTCGGCAGGGTCAGGTTCTTCTCCTTCACTAAGGCCTTCAAGATAGTCACAGGCATCCTGAAACCACGGGTTAGCTGATGAGCTGTGATTCATAACAAAGTCCAAAATTACGTTAATGCCCCTTGCGTGGCACTCTGCGATCAAGGCTTCAAAATCTTCCATGCTGCCATACTGGCCGTCCACTGAGTAGTAGTCAATTACATCATATTTGTGATAGGTGTTAGAGTGCATGATTGGCATAAGCCAAATTTCATTGCAGCCTAAATCCGTAGTGGTGGAGTCATCTCCGTCATTGATGTAATCCAGCTTTTTTGTCACACCGTTTAGATCACCGATACCATTTCCATCAGAGTCGTAAAAACTGTAGACAAAAATTTCATAGCAGGTTCTGTAATTATCTTCCACTACATTTAGCTCGTCGGTGACAAAATAGGTGGTAACCAACGCGTTTTCAGTTTGTGTTTCTGTTTCCTTTTTCTTTGTACCGCAACCTGAAAACAGGTCAAGGACAAGGGAACAGATAATAAGCACACAAACCGTGCTTTTTAATTTTTTAGTTTTCATTTTTCTTCCAATTTGTGTTGTTCTTAAATCGCTAACTTGAGAACCTTTTATTGTTCTCTTTGTTATCTTGTTGTTCTTTGTTAGTTGTTCTTTGTTCTTAATTGTTCTTTAATCTTTTTATTTTTAATTGTTTTATATTGTTCTTGATAATTAGCTTAAGACACCTGATTACAGATAGCTCACAGTCTCCTCAATTGCCTTCTTTGTTCCATGCATTAATGAAGGCTCTGCATCTTCTGCTGGGTAACCCAGAGGCATTAAAAACAGAGGCTTAATGTTTGCTGGCAGGTTAAACTCCTTAGCAGTCTCAGTTGGACTAAACACGTTAACCCAGCAGGTGCCAAGGCCTAAATCAGCTGCTTCTAACATGATGTGGGTACCCACGATGCTGGCATCTTCCTGACCGGATACGAAGCCTTCTTCAGTAGGATGGTTCCACATTGCGTCCGCATCATAGCAAACCAATAAAACAATAGGTGCATTAAAGGCGCATCTGCTGATTTTTCTAATTTTTGCAAGTCCCTCTTCAGAACGAATCACATAGATTTTCTGAGGCTGAATGTTCTTGGCTGTAGGTGCCACATTTCCCGCCTCTAAAACCTTATCTAAAAGTTCCTGCTCAACTTCTTTTTCAGCATATTTTCTAACGGAATATCTCGCTTTTGCCAACTCTAAAAAATCTTTCATTTTGCAAACCTCTCAATAATTATTTCGGGAAAAAGGAAAGAAATTTTCCTTTAATTACAATAAAAAACCCGATACGAATATTATAATCCGTACCGGGTTACATGGTCAATTAAAACCGCTTACAATGCCTAACGTTTAACTACAACAGGCTTTCATCATAGTGAGCTCTCACGCCGCCGATAAACTTAGGACGCACTCTTGCTGCAAGTACAAGGGCTTCACCGATTCTGTTGTTTTCAAGTCTTACAGGAACAGCCACCTTCTTAAGATGCATGCCGATTAAAGTACCGCCAATGTCAATTCCTGCATCAGCCTTAATTTCCTCAATCGCCACAGGGTCCTTAAAAGTATTGTAGGCAGCTGTTGCAAAGGAACCACCGGCCTTTGGCTGTGGAACTACATTTACAGGCTCGCTAAAAGGTACTGCTTCTCTCTCCACGATAATTGCGCGGTTAAGATGTTCGCAGCACTGGGCAGCCAGGAATATGCCCTTCTCCTGTGCCACCTTGTACACTTCGGAAAAAACTTCGTTGGCTACCTCAGGGCTTGAGTTGCTGCCAATTTTGCTACCACAGATTTCGCTGGTAGAGCAGCCGATCACAAGAATCTGGCCTTTCTTTAAGTTTGCTTTTTCAATAATTTCGCTGACAGTCTTAGCTGCCTGTTCCTTTAATTCTTCGTACATTTTATCGCCTCTAATCTAATGTTGTTTATTTATTTTAACTGAATTTTCTCTGTAATTAAAGTCTTTGCATTGCTCTTTTTAACGGCTACCGTAAGGGCCAGGAATAACACCACATTAACCACTGCCTGGAAGGAATTGGATATGATACCTGCAGCTGCTGCCATGCCATAACCTAATACAAAGGCTTCATAAACAAAGTAACCGAAAACCATAATCACTTCTCCTACTATGGCACCCACACCATAGGAAAAAACATTGATATCCTTGGACTTAAAAAGTTTAACGATGAGTCCTGCCGCAACACCCATTAAGAACTTAATGACAAAAGTTCCCGGTGCAAAAACTGCGTAGCCGCTTAAAATGTCAGCAAGAGCTGAACCAAGGCCTCCAGCCAGGCCTCCGTAAAGTGGTCCCAGGAAAAGCACACTCAAAAGTACAAAGGCATCACCTAAGTTTACATAGCCGCTTGGACCAAAGGATGGAAGGTGAATTATGTTTGTTGCAATGAGAACTAATGCTGCCATTACAGCTGTTAATACTAAATTTAAAATTCTATTTCTCTCTTTCATGGTATTTCCCCTTTCAAGTTTATGCTGTCATTATAGCCTTCACTGACATTATTTAAATAATCAATTTAAAACTATTTAACAAGGTCAGATTAGCACACACAAAAAAGCCGGATACTGTGATCCGGCTTTAATTTATACTGCATCAATTGTAGATACGCCGATAGTTAATTCTTCAATTACATCAAGAAGTACTCTAACGGTATCCAAAGATGTAAGCATGGTTACGTTGTTCTGTGTAGCACACTTTCTAATAGCCACACCATCTTCGTAATGTATACCTGAAAGAATGGCTCTTGTGTTAATTACGTAACTTACGTAACCGGCTCTGATGGAATCAAGGATTTCCTCACTACCCTCTGAAAGCTTATGACGGATTCTGGTCTTTACACCGTGCTCCTTAAGGAACAGGGCTGTTGCTGTAGTAGCTTCAATGTTAAAGCCCATCTTGTAGAAACGCTTAACCAATGGAAGCGCCTCTTCCTTGTCTTCATCCGCTAAGGTTACAATTACCGTACCATAGTTCTTAAGCTTCATTCCTGAGGCAATTAAGGCCTTGTAAAGTGCTCTGTGAAGCTTAGTGTCATAGCCAATGGCCTCACCTGTAGACTTCATCTCAGGAGAAAGATAGGAATCCATTCCGAGAAGCTTTGAGAAGGAGAACGCAGGAACCTTTACATAGTAGCGGGACTTTTCTTCAGGATAAAGCATATCAATGCCCTGCTCCTTTAAGCTCTGTCCCAGCATTACCTTGGTACCAATGTCTGCAATTGTGTAACCCGTAGCCTTTGAAAGGAAAGGCACAGTTCTTGATGAACGTGGGTTTACCTCGATAATGTAAACGTCATCATTCTCATCTACGATGAACTGAATGTTAAACAGACCTACGATTCCAATGCCCAGTCCAAGTTTTTCGGCATATTCCAAAATGGTGTCCTTTACCTTCTGGGAAATGCTGTATGGAGGGTAAACGCTAATGGAGTCACCGGAATGTACACCGGTTCTTTCAACCAGTTCCATAATGCCAGGTACGAATACCTGATTACCGTCACATACGGCATCGATTTCGATTTCCTTACCTCGAATGTATTTATCAACCAGTACAGGCTTATCTTCGTCAATTTCAACGGCTGTCTTAAGGTAGTGGCGCAACGCCTCTTCCTTTGCAACAATCTGCATTGCACGACCGCCCAGTACGAAACTTGGACGAACCAGTACAGGATAACCGATTTCAGCCGCTGCCTTAACGCCTGCCTCGATGCTGGTAACTGCCACGCCCTTAGGCTGTGGAATCTCCAGTTCACTTAAGAGATGCTCGAAAGAATCTCTGTTTTCTGCTCTGTCGATGGCTACGGTATCTGTTCCGATAATCTTTACGCCACGCTCAAATAATGGCTCAGCTAAGTTAATGGCTGTCTGACCACCTAAGGTTACGATGACGCCATCAGGCTTTTCCATTTCGATTACGTTCATTACATCCTCTGTGCAGAGTGGCTCAAAATAGAGCTTGTCTGAACAGGTGTAATCCGTAGAAACGGTCTCAGGGTTGTTGTTGATGATAATCGCCTCATAACCTGCCTTCTTAATGGTCATTACGGCATGAACTGAGGAATAGTCAAACTCAACGCCCTGTCCGATTCTGATTGGGCCTGAACCTAAAACGATAATCTTCTTTCTGTTCTCAATAATGGACTCATTTTCAGTCTCATAGGTTGAGTAGAAATAAGGAATATAGCTGTCAAACTCTGAAGCGCAGGTATCAATCATCTTGTAAACAGGGAATATGCCCTGCTCCTTTCGAAAATTAAACACTTCGATTTCGGTCATGTTCCAAAGAAGGGCAATGGTTTTGTCTGCAAATCCCATCTTCTTGGCATCCTTAAGCACTTCAAGGTTGCCTGCGTTAGCCTTAAGTTCTCTTTCTTCAAGAACGATGTTATTTAATTTTCTGAGGAAGAATCTGTCGATCTTGGTTGCCTGAGCAATCTTATCGATGGAGAAGTCACGCCTTAAGAGTTCCATGATGGCATAGATTCTGTCATCAGTACCAATTTTGATATAACTTAATAATTCTTCTGTTAATGTATCGTCAAACTTTGTTGCATGCAGGTGAATAAGTCCGATTTCAAGGGATCTTACTGCCTTTAAAATGCTCTCTTCGAAAGTACGGCCAATGCTCATTACTTCACCTGTAGCTTTCATCTGAGTGCTAAGGGAATTGTTGGCATCAGTAAACTTATCGAATGGGAAACGAGGCATCTTTGTAACCACGTAGTCCAAAGTTGGCTCAAAGGATGCAGGTGTGTTGGCGATTGGAATTTCATCCAAAGTCATGCCAATACCAATCTTTGCAGAAACTCTGGCGATTGGGTAACCACTGGCCTTTGAAGCAAGAGCTGATGAACGTGAAACTCGTGGGTTTACCTCAATTAGATAGTACTGGAAGGAATTAGGATCTAATGCAAACTGCACATTGCAGCCACCCTCAATTTCCAGTGCTCTAATAATCTTAAGGGCTGAGTCACGAAGCATATGGTACTCTTTGTTGGTAAGTGTCTGAGATGGACACACAACAATGGAGTCACCGGTATGCACGCCAACCGGATCCATGTTTTCCATGTTACAGATAGTAATGGCTGTATCATTGGAGTCACGCATTACTTCGTATTCGATTTCCTTGTAGCCCTTGATACTCTTCTCAATCAGTACTTCATGTACAGGAGAAAGTACCAGAGCGTTTTTCATGAGCTGTTCGTATTCTTCTCTGTTATCAGCAAAACCGCCGCCGGTTCCTCCAAGTGTGAAGGCAGGACGAAGAACTACAGGATAGCCGCCAATCTTCTCGATTACTTCCAAACCTTCTTCAATGGAATGAGCAACATCTGAAGGAAGTACAGGCTCGCCCAACTCTTCGCAAAGCTGCTTGAACTCTTCTCTGTCTTCTGCTCTTTCAATGGAGGAACTCTTAGTACCAAGAAGTTCTACCTGACACTCGTTAAGGACACCCTTCTTCTCTAACTGCATGGCCAGGTTAAGACCTGTCTGTCCGCCAATGCCCGGAAGAATTGCATCCGGTCTTTCATAACGAATGATTTTCGCAATATATTCAAGTGTAAGAGGTTCCATGTAAACCTTATCTGCAATGGTTGTATCAGTCATGATGGTTGCAGGGTTGGAGTTACAGAGAATTACCTCGTAGCCTTCTTCCTTTAAGGCAAGGCAGGCCTGTGTTCCGGCATAGTCAAACTCTGCCGCCTGTCCGATAACGATAGGACCGGAGCCAATAACAAGTACCTTTTTTATATCAGTTCTCTTAGGCATTCGTCATCTCCTCCTTCCTGTGCCTTCTTCTTTACAACCTTTGCAGGTTTTGCGTCCTCATCCTTGTGCTTGTTTTCTTCCATGATGTTCATGAATCTGTCAAACAGGAAGGCTGAATCCTGAGGACCCGGATAACTCTCAGGGTGATACTGTACGGAGAAAACCTTGTCTTCCTTGCACTGCACACCTTCAATAGTGTTATCAAGAAGGTTAATATGTGTAGCTTTAAGCTTTGTATTCTTTAAGGACTCAGGATCAACTGCATAGGAGTGATTCTGAGAAGTAATTTCCAATTTGCCGGTAGTTAAATCCTTAACAGGATGATTTCCACCTCTGTGACCAAACTTTAACTTGTAGGTCTTAGCGCCGTAAGCCAGGGAGATTATCTGATGACCAAGGCATATGCCGAAAATTGGGTACTCGCCGATAAGTGACCTGATGGTTTCAATGACACATGGCACATCGGTTGGGTCTCCGGGGCCGTTGGAAATGAACACGCCGTCCGGATTAATCTTTCCGATTTCATCAGCTGTGGTGTCAAAAGGTACGATTACTACCTTGCAGCCACGCTTGTTCATGCTTCTTACAATGTTTAACTTCATGCCACAGTCAATGGCAACGACTGTGTATTTAGCCTCGCCCACTGCAGGTGAAGTCCAGGTTTGCTTGCAGGAAACCTTAGAAACCGCATCTGTAGGAATTGGTGTATTCCTTAATATTTCAAGTCCCTCTTCAAGAGTTGTATCAAGCCCTGTAATAAGAGCCTTTCTGGAGCCTAAATCACGAATGGAACGGTTGATTTTTCTGGTATCAAGTCCGCTGATTCCCGCAATATTGTACTTCTTCATGATTTCTGACAGGGTGTGGGTACTTCTGAAATTTGAAGGCTCATCATTGTACTCGCGCACGATCAATCCACCAATGGATGGATTGATGCTTTCATAATCATCATCCGCCATGCCGTAATTACCAATCAAAGGATAGGTCATTACAACAGCCTGATAGGTGTAGGATGGATCGGATAAGATTTCCTGATAGCCTGCCATTGACGTATTGAAAACAATTTCCAGGACTTTGTCTTCAGTACTGCCAAAAGAGTAACCCAGGTATTCCTGACCGTCTTCAAGGATCAGTTTCCTGTTATAGTCTTTTAACATACTAGCTCTCCTTTTCGCTCTTCTTTTCTGACAATTTTCTTTCGAATTTATCTTTACGTGTATCTGTTGGAATTTCCGTTGGATAATCTCCATTAAAGCATGCACCGCAGAAGGCATCTGAGTCTACCAGCTCATTTAATCTGTCTACAGGGAGAAATCCCAGGGAGTCAGCGCCTATTAACTCTGCAATTTCCTCGACTGAATGCTTAACTGCAATCAGCTGGTCTTCTGAGTCAATGTCCGTACCATAAAAACAAGGGTGAAGGAATGGAGGTGAAGAGATTCTCATGTGCACTTCTGTTGCACCTGCATCTCTAAGCAGTCCAACAATTCGCTTACTGGTTGTTCCTCTTACGATAGAATCATCAACTAAAACCACGCGCTTCCCCTTTACGCATTCATCAATGGTGGAAAGTTTGATCTTAACCTTGTCCATTCTTGATTCCTGTCCGGGAGAAATGAAAGTTCTTCCAATGTAACGATTCTTAATGAGTCCGGTTCCGTAAGGAATTCCTGATTCCTCACTGTAACCCATCGCTGAAATCAGACCTGAATCCGGAACACCAATTACGATGTCCGCATCAACCGGATGAGCCTTTGCTAAGATGTGTCCGGTCTTAAGTCTCGCACCGTAAACGGATTTACCGTCGATTACTGAATCCGGTCTGGCAAAATAGATGTATTCAAAGATACACAACTTCTTAGGTATTGTACCACAATATGTAGATATTGAAAGAGTTGAAACACCGTTTTTTTGTGTATTTTTATTGTTTTTCGGATTATTGGTAAACACGATGATTTCACCGGGTTTTACATCCCTTATAAACTTAGCTCCAACTGAGGCTAAAGCGCAGCTTTCTGATGCAACAACGTAGGTACCATCTTCCGTCACGCCGTAACAAAGTGGTCTGAATCCATGAGGGTCTCTTGCCGCAATAAGCTTTTGTGGAGACATGACAATAAGGGAATATGCCCCGTCTATGGTTTTCATCGCCTTGCCTACGGCCTCTTCGATGGAACCACTGTGGATACGTTCCCTGGTAATGATGTATGCAATTGTTTCTGTATCACTGGTAGTATGGAAAATGGCACCGCTAAGCTCAAGTTCGTCCCTGAGCTTACCGGCGTTACTAAGATTTCCGTTGTGTGCAAGAGCCATGCGGCCTTTTACATGATTTACCTCAAGTGGCTGACAGTTATTGCGGTTAGTGGCTCCTGTAGTTCCGTAACGACAATGCGCTACTGCCATCTCTCCGTTTGGCATTTTGGAAAGGGCTTCCTGATGGAACACTTCTGCAACCAGTCCCATGTCCTTATGGGATGAGAAAACACCGTCATCGTTAACTACGATGCCGCAACTTTCCTGACCTCTGTGCTGCAGAGAATATAAACCGTAATAACACATTTCAGCGACATTGGTGCTGTGTGGTGAAATAACCCCGAATACCCCACATTCTTCATGTATAGCCATTAGTTAACTCCTTTCGTATTAAGAGCAGCTCTTACAAAGCCTGAAAAGAGCGGATGTGGTCTGTTTGGTCTGGACTTAAATTCCGGATGGAACTGAACTCCGATGTGGAATTCGCGTCCCGGAATCTCAACAGTTTCCACCAGGCGCTTGTCAGGAGAAAGTCCTCCAAGGACAAGTCCTTTGCTAACCAACATGTCTCTAAAATCATTATTTACTTCATAGCGATGTCTGTGACGCTCGCTGATTTCTGCCTTGCCATAAAGTTCGCGAATCTTTGTGCCTTCCTGAAGGTCACAAGGATAGGCTCCAAGTCTTAAAGTGCCACCCTTATTTATGGTGTCGCTCTGACCCGGCATGAAATCAATTACCTTGTGAGCACAATCAGGAGCAAACTCACCGGAGTTGGCGTCACTAAGACCTGCTACATTTCTGGCATATTCCATAACTGCAATCTGCATGCCGAGGCATATGCCGAAGTAAGGTACATTGTTTTCTCTTGCGTATTTAGCTGCGTAAATCATGCCCGGAATACCACGGTCACCAAAACCGCCCGGAACTAAGATTCCATCCAGGTGTTTTAATTTTTCGCTTGCATTTTCTTCTGTAATTTCTTCTGAATCTATCCAGTCAATTTCTACCGTAGCATCCAGATAGTAGCCTGCATGACGAAGGGATTCTGCTACTGACAGATAGGCGTCATGAAGCTGTACGTACTTACCTACAAGACCAATGGTTACTGTCTTGTTTCTTCCCTCAATTCTGGCCACCATGTCCTGCCACTCAGCAAGATCAGGAGTTCTGTCCTCAAGGCCTAATTCTCTGCAGACAATGCTGGAGAAGTTAGACTTTTCAAGCATTAAAGGTGCTTCATAGAGATTAGGAATTGTAAGGTTTTCAATTACACAATCCGGCTTAACGTTACAGAACATGGAAATCTTGTTAAAGATGGACTCTTCCAGTGGCTCGTCACATCTTAAGATGACGATGTCAGGATTAATGCCCATGCCCTGAAGTTCCTTAACGGAATGCTGTGTAGGTTTGGATTTATGTTCGTCGGAGCCTGAAAGGAAAGGAACCAGTGTTACATGAATGAACATGGAGTTTTCCTTGCCGACTTCAAGAGAAATCTGTCTAACTGCTTCGATGAAAGGCTGTGACTCGATATCACCGATGGTACCACCAATTTCAGTGATAACTACGTCGGCATCAGTCTGCTTTCCTACTTTGTAAACAAATTCTTTGATTTCATTAGTGATGTGAGGGATTACCTGTACAGTTGAGCCAAGGTATTCTCCTCTTCTTTCTTTGTTAAGAACGTTCCAGTATACCTTACCGGTTGTAAGGTTGGAATACTTATTGAGGTCTTCATCTATGAATCTTTCATAGTGACCAAGATCAAGATCAGTTTCAGCGCCGTCTTCAGTAACGAAAACTTCACCGTGCTGATAAGGACTCATGGTTCCTGCATCTACGTTGATGTAGGGATCCATTTTCTGAGCTGCAACTTTGTAGCCGCGGGCTTTTAACAGTCTACCAAGAGAAGCCGCTGTAATTCCTTTACCAAGGCCCGATACAACTCCACCGGTTACAAATATGTACTTCGTCATAAAAATCTCCTTTTATCTCAAACAACTCAACCAAAAATCCATTTTAAAGATTGGAGTGCAAAAATCAATATTTTTTTACATTTAGAACATCAAAAGAACAAAATTGTTTATACAACGCACTAATGAGCAACCGGTATTCGGTTGCTCAAAGTGCAGTCCTGAAATATTATTCTACGTCCTGGAGGGCATCAAAGCCTTCTTCGCCGGTACGTACCTTAATAACATTCTCCACATCGTAAACGAAAATCTTACCATCGCCGATGTGACCTGTATAGAGAACTTTCTTAGCAGTCTCTATCAGTTTTCCTACAGGTACAGCGCTGACAACGATGTCAACCTGAATCTTAGGGAGAAGATTTGCCTCTACAGGTACGCCTCTGTAGTACTCAGGTGTACCCTTCTGGATACCGCATCCAAGTACGTGACTTACTGTCATACCTGTAATTCCAATATTCATAAGTGCAGTCTTAAGAGCTTCGAATCTATTCTCTTTGCAGACAATTTCAATCTTAGTCATCTTAGGTGTTCCATCATCGAAGGTTGGCATCTTCTTAACAGGAACAGCTTCTGCAACAGGTGTGTCGCCAAGAACAATTTCTGCTTCTTCATAACCATAGTCAAGACTTTCAACTGATGGAGCAAAGTCGGCATATGCTGAAGGAAGTCCATGTTCAGTTACATCAAGACCTCTGATTTCTTCTTCTGCTGATGCACGAAGACCGATAGTCTTATCAACAATCTTAAGGATGATGAACATTGTGATACCTGTCCAAGCCATGATTGCTACGATACCGATACACTGAATTGCAAGGAAATCAACCTTGCCAGTATAGAAGAAACCGTCAAGTCCGGCAGGTGCATCCGGGTTTGCAAGGAAACCAAGTGCTACTGTACCCCATACACCGTTTGCGAAATGTACGCCTACAGCACCAACAGGATCGTCGATGTGAAGCTTTGTATCGAGTACAACGATTACGATTGGAGTAATGAGGCCGGCACCAATACCAATGATGATTGTGCCAAGTGCATCTACTGCATCACAACCGGCTGTAATAGCTACAAGACCAGCAAGTGAAGCGTTAAGACACATTGAAACATCAGGCTTACCATTCTTTACCCATGTGAAAATAAGAGTTGTTACTGTTGCTACTGCAGGAGCAATTGTTGTTGTAAGGAAGATAGAAGCAAGTGATGTTACATCCCAAGCGGCAGCACCGTTGAAACCGTACCAACCAAACCAGAGGATGAAGCAACCTAATGCACCAAGAGGAATTGAATGACCCTGGATAGCATTAACCTTTACTACCTTACCACTCTTATCTTTTACATACTTACCAAGTCTTGGTCCAAGCAGGATTGCGCCGATAAGGGCTGTAATACCACCTACTGTGTGGATAGCTGCAGATCCGGCAAAATCGTGAAAACCGCGAGTTACAAGCCATCCGTTTTCGTTCCATACCCAACCTGCTTCGATAGGGTAAATTACAAGTGAAATAATTACTGAATAAATACAGTAAGAAATGAATTTTGTTCTTTCAGCCATGGCACCTGATACGATAGTTGCTGCTGTCGCACAGAATACAAGGTTGAATACGAATATCTTTGCATCGTTTGCAGCAAAATCTGCAAAATCTGTAAAGATCTTAAGTGAAGGAACTCCAACAAAACCATTATGGTTGGTGCTCATCATGAGGCCGTAGCCTAAGAAGACGAATGCAACTGTACCTAAACAGAAATCCATCAGGTTCTTCATAATAATGTTTCCGGCATTCTTAGCTCTTGTGAATCCGGATTCAACCATTGCGAATCCTGCCTGCATGAAGAATACCAGTGCGGCTCCAATCAGGAACCAGATGTTCTTAATTGCTATGTCGTAAATTAACTCAGTGATTTCCTGAACACTCATATCAATCTCTCCTTTTATACATTATTTTACTTCATTGACTGAGAAAAGAAGGTCTGCATATGTAGGGATTGGCCAATACTTCTTTGCAGTAACGGTTTCAGCTTCGTCGCATACGCATCTTAAGCTGCTCATCTTATCAAGTATTGTATCTCTAATTGCATAGGCCTTAGCTTCTGCATCGTCAATCTCTCCAACCTTGAGCATCGCATTCTCAAGTTCTTCTGTCTTAACTAAGATGCTGTCTGCAAGTGCAGAGAGTTTCTTAAGTACAGACTTCTCGTAGCCAAGTGGAAGGCTATCATCTACCATCATCTTTGTCTTAGCGGTCTTTGCAACCTCGAGGGCATATGCCTCAACTGCCGGAGCAATAAGCTTCTTAGACATATTAACCATTGTCTGAGCTTCGATTGAAAGAACGTTGTTGTAGTTTTCAAGCTTAATTTCACATCTGGATTCGATTTCCTTCTTTGTGAAGACTTCCATCTCTGTAAGCATGCTTACATTCTTCTCATCGAGAATGTGTGGAATAGCATCCGGTGTAGTCTTTAAGTTCATAAGACCACGGGATTCTGCTTCAGGAATCCAGCTATCTGAATATGCATCACCATTGAAAATAATTCTCTGATGCTCTGTAAGTGTCTTCTTAACAAGTTCGTGAATGTCCTTATCGAAATCTGTTGATTTCTCAAGTTCATCTGCAAAGCCCTTAAGAGTCTTAGCAACTGCACTGTTAAGCATGATGTTTGCACAGGCAATTGAATCTGATGAACCAACCATTCTGAACTCAAACTTGTTACCTGTGAAGGCGAATGGTGATGTACGGTTACGGTCTGTGTTATCTTTGTTGAACTTAGGAAGAATATCAACACCAAGCTGCATCTTGATGGCCTGTGAGCCAGCGAATGGCTTGTCATCAATGATGGCCTGAATTACTGCTGAAAGTTCATCACCCATGAATACGGAAATAACTGCAGGAGGTGCTTCGTTAGCACCAAGTCTGTGATCGTTACCAGGTGTAGCAACTGAAAGTCTTAAGAGATCCTGATAATCATCAACTGACTTAATTACAGCTGCAAGGAAAAGCAGGAACTGTGCGTTTTCATAAGGTGTATCGCCAGGCTTAAGAAGATTCATGCCTGTATCTGTTGCGATTGACCAGTTGTTGTGCTTACCACTACCGTTAACGCCTGCAAATGGCTTCTCATGAAGGAGACAAACCATGCCATGCTTAAGAGCAGTCTTTGTAAGGATTTCCATTAATAACTGGTTGTGGTCTGTTGCTACGTTAGACTGTGAAAAGATTGGAGCAAGTTCGTGCTGTGCAGGAGCTACTTCGTTGTGCTCTGTCTTAGCAAGAATACCAAGCTTCCAAAGCTGATCATTAAGGTCTTCCATGAATGCCGTTACTCTTGGCTTAATTACACCAAAGTAATGATCTTCCATTTCCTGTCCCTTTGGAGGCTTAGCACCAAAAAGTGTTCTGCCTGTAAACTTAAGGTCAGGTCTCTTTTCGAATAATTCCTTATCTATTAAGAAGTATTCCTGTTCCGGACCAACTGAAGTTCTTACACACTTTGTTGTTGTGTCACCGAACAGTCTCAAGATTCTTAATGTCTGCTTGTTAAGAGCATCCATTGATCTAAGAAGTGGTGTCTTCTTATCAAGTGCTTCGCCGCTGTAGGAGCAGAAAGCTGTAGGAATACATAATGTCTTTCCTTTAATGAATGCATATGATGTAGGATCCCAGGCTGTATAACCTCTTGCTTCTGATGTAGCTCGGATACCGCCGGATGGGAAGGAAGAAGCATCAGGCTCGCCCTGAATAAGTTCCTTTCCTGAGAACTCCATGATTACGCCACCATCTGGAGATGGACTAATGAAGCTATCGTGCTTCTCAGCTGTAATTCCTGTAAGTGGCTGGAACCAATGTGTATAATGTGTAGCACCCTTGGCTACTGCCCATTCCTTCATTGCTTCTGCTACGACGTCTGCAACTCTGGAATCAAGAGGTACATTCTCATCAATAGTAAGTCTAAGTGACTTGTAAACCTTTGCTGGAAGGTTTGCCTTCATGACTCTGTCGTCAAATACATCTGTTCCGAAAATTTCAGGTACTGTTTTCATGATTTCTCTCCTTGTATAAAATTATTTTCGTTGATTTGGAGAAAGGCTCTTAATCTTTTTTGTAATAAAAAAGAGGCAAAGACACTTGTACTATTTCTAATACCAAGACGCCTTTGCCTTTTACCTTTTTTATTAAGTTATTTTGAGATTAAAAGAAGAAAACGCCTTCAAGAACTGTTACATTCTTAAAGACGTCTTTGCCTTTACATGCCATATTAAACACCATCAAAAAGCATATGTCAACCCCTTTTTTGAAAAATTGTATACATGTATCCAAAAATATTTTTCTTGATTGTATACATGTATTCAAATTTTCATTGACTTTCACCAACCCCTCTTTTATTATGTTTCTAGTAAGTAACTATTAATAATATAAGTGTGCAATTCTTATGTACCAAGTGAACTGGGAGGAACTTCACTATGAAATACACACCTGAAGAAATTATTACCTATTGTGAAGAGGATGATGTTAAATTTATCCGTCTCGCGTTTTGCGATGTATTTGGTAAATTAAAGAACATCTCCATCATGCCTGGCGAATTACAGAAGGCATTTACCCATGGTATCGCTTTTGACGGCTCTGCCATCACTGGCTTTGGCATGGATCTGTTTTCTGACTTAATTCTCCATCCGGATCCAGACACCCTCTCTGCTCTCCCATGGAGACCTGAAAACGGCCGTGTCGTTCGAATGTTCTGTAAAATCACCTATCCTGATGGAACACCTTTTGAGTGTGATACCCGAGGTCTTTTAATGAAAGCCATTAGTGATGCCAAGGCAGCAGGCCTGGATTTTGCTTTTGGCTCTGAGCAGGAATTTTACCTCTTTACATTAGATGATGAAGGCGAACCTACTAAAAAGACAGTAGACACTGCCGGCTACATGGACGTTGCTCCTGATGATAAGGGAGAAAATGTGCGACGAGGCATATGCCTTACCTTAGAGAAAATGGGCATCATTCCTGAAAGCTCTCACCATGAAGAAGGTCCGGGTCAGAACGAAATCGCCTTCCGCTATTCCAATGCATTAACATCAGCTGATAATTCCATTAGTTTTAAATCTGTGGTAAAGACAGTGGCAAGATCAAACGGTCTTTCAGCGGACTTTAGCCCTAAGCCGGTGGAGAATCAGCCGGGCAACGGCTTCCACATTAACATGTCCGTAAAGGCTGAAAACGATCCCGACTGCTTTAATCACATGTTAGCAGGCGTTTTAAACAGAATCGAGGACATTACCCTCTTCCTTAACGCTTCCTGGAACTCCTACGAGCGTCTGGGCAAACTTAAGGCTCCGGGCTACATTTCCTGGTCACGCCAGAACCGTTCAGAACTCATAAGAATCCCTGCAGCCAAAGCTACATTTGAGCGTATCGAGCTTAGAAATGCGGATTCTTCTGCCAATCCTTATTTGGCATATGCCCTGCTTATCTACGCAGCCATGGAGGGAATTGAAAACAAGATGTCTCTTCCTGAGCCTGCAGACTTTAACATTTACACTGCCACAAAGGAGCAGCTTGCAAAGCTTAAGCCTCTTCCAAAGGACTTAATCGCAGCCTGTGCTCTTGCTAAGAAGAGTGAGTTTGTTAAGGAGCATGTGCCTGCTACGATTTTAGATATTTACTGCAATATCTAAAACCATCTTTTTGAAAATTAAGGAAAGGAGGTAGATTCCATGAGTTCAGAAGAACGCATATACAGCATTCTGATTGTATCTTCCTCAGAAAAATTCAATACAATGCTCAAGGGTCTGCTTCCTGTTTCCCTATATGAGCCAATTGTATTTTCGCCAAGTGTCAACAGTGCGAAACGACTGCTTACGGAAAGAAGTTTTGATTTAATAATAATCAACTCTCCTCTCACTGATGAAATGGGCATGAAATTTTCCATTGAAGTTAGTGCCAGAGACGACTCCATAGTAATGTTTTTGGTTAAAAACGAAATAGAACATGAAATATATGAAAAGGTTTACAGGCATGGAGTACATACCCTGCCTAAACCTTTGACCAAAAGCATATTTGATCAGGCCATGAAGTGGATGATAACCTCCAGAGAGCGCCTTCGCCGCTCAGAGGTAAAGACCTCTTCCATTGAAGATAAAATGGCCGAAATCAGGCTTGTAAACCGTGCAAAATGGATTCTCATAAACACCTTACACATGACAGAACCCGAAGCGCACCGTTACATCGAAAAGGAAGCAATGAATCACTGCGTAGCAAAGAAAAACATTGCTGAAAACATAATTAAGACCTATACATAAATGCCGCATAGACACTTAAGTCCCTGCGGCATTTTTTTAATCTTTAGGTTTAAGGCCATAGGCTTCTGCAATCGCTTTTGCATCCAACCTGCCCATTTCTTCTAATTTGTCCTCGTCCGTAAGCAGTGTCATGTCGTAGGCATTGGACAAAAATCCATGTTCCACAATGACCGCTGCCATTCCGTTAATTTTGCTGTTTTTAAGGACATTGTAATAGTCCGCCAGCGTTCCATCCTCATAGGTGGTTCCGTCCTCAGAGTTTCTGATGGTAAAGTAATAAACATTCCAGCCCACAGCCTGAAGTTTGTTAGCACAGGCTACACCTAAAGCTCTGCTCTCTGCTGCAAGGTCAGGCCTATAATTCTCATTCTGGTAAATGACCTCAATGCCGCTGGCAGTCGCATCATAATCAAAATTGCAATGCAGACTTACAAAAATCTCTGCACCCTTTGCTGCTGCGTCTATGGTTCTTTGCTCATTACAATCCCTGGCATCATAGCCCAAATGCTCATAGGGACAATCCACGTCACGTGTCTCGATTACTTCTACATTTTCGTACTTTAAAAGTTCCTCTATGCAGGCATCTGCAATGGCTCTGTTAAGTTCCTCTTCCTTCACCAAATCGTTACAGGCGCCTACGTGGGTGCTGTCGTGTCCGGGATCTATGCATATGACCAGCTTCCCGTCACTAAGAAATGGTGAATTAGCAAGACATCCGCTGGTAAATGGCTCGTCAAAGGAAAAAGTTCCCGAAAAGCCTGCAGGGTCACTACCCGTATAAACCGGTGTTACCGTTGGCATCACCTCTACTGGTTCTTCTGCAGAAGGCACTACCTCCGGTGTCGGCGTCGGCGTGTTTGTAGGACTTGGCGTCGGTGTCGGCGTGTTTGTAGCCGTTGGTGTCGGCGTCTTAGTTGGTTTAGGTGTGTTTGTGGGCATATGAGTCGGTGTAGCCTCTGCTACCACCACATCCGCCTTGTCATTAAGTTTATTGTTATCAACAATCCCCAAAACTAACATAACAAGGAGAAATATCCCCAGTAATCCCAATACCCACCTGGAAACCACATGTTTAGTATTTGCTCCCATAAATCCTACCTATAGCTGATTTCCACTGTTTTTCTGTACTTCTGAATGTCTGCCCTTGTTGCAAGGCCTTCCTTAAATGCGGTTGCTGAACCTGCAGCTCCACCAATTTCCATGGCCTTTCTAAAGTCCATATACTGAATGTAGCCGCCAATGAATCCCGCAATCATGGAATCTCCTGCTCCGACGCTGTTTACTACTGTTCCGTCGCATCCCTTGGCCTCAATTACCGTACCATCATCGCACAAAAGAAGCGCTCCCTTTGCGCCCATGGAAACCAGAACGTTTTCAGCACCTTTAAGCTGCAGTTCCTTCATGGCATCGATGATTTCTTCTTCAGTCTTAAGTTCTCTGCCCACGATGTCGTTTAACTCGTCCATGTTAGGCTTTATGAGGAATGGGGCATATGCCAAAGCGTTAAGTAGAAGTCTTCCTGACGCATCCACAATGAACTTGATTTCCTTTTCGGAAAGCTTAGCCATTATTACTTCGTAGATGTCATCCGGTAAGGAATTTGGAACGCTACCGGAAATAACAAGGATGTCATCCTTCTTAAGTTTACAAAGTTTGTCCATTAAAAGTTCAATGGAGGCCTCATCAATTGCAGGTCCCTGTCCATTGATTTCCGTCTCCGAAAAAGTCGAATCAGAATTCATGCTCTTAAGCTTTACGTTGATTCGGGAGTTGCCTGAACCAAGCTCAATGAAATCTGTTGTAATCCCCATGGAAGTAAGTCCTTCCTTAATGGCCTTACCGGTAAAGCCGGCAATAAATCCCAAGGCTGTGGAATTGATTCCCAGTTCGTTAAGAACCATGGAAACGTTAATTCCCTTACCACCATAAAACATGTTTTCCCCAATACTTCTGTTTGTTTTACCCTGCTCAGGATAGCCCTCGGTCTGTACGAGATAATCGATGGCAGGATTAAACGTTACTGTATATACCATTGTTACACCTCTTATAAAAAAGGCACCACACTGTAGCATGGTGCCTAAAATTTACATTAATTGTAGAGCTTTCTCTTGTCAGTTACGTGTTTTGACTTGCCCTGTGAATGCTCCAATGAGTTTGGCATTAAGATGTCAATCTTTGCATTAAGGCCAACTGCATGTTTAACTGAGCTTGCAATGTCCTTTGTTACTGCTGCCTTTGCGTCATCGGATGCAAAGAACTTCTCATCAACTTCAACTTGAACTTCGAAAGTATCTTCGTTGTTGATTCGGTCTACGTTAATCATGTAATGAGCGCTAACTCCAGGAACCTTAAGAAGTGCTGCTTCTACCTGAGTTGGGAATACGTTTACGCCACGGATAATGAGCATGTCATCAGATCTTCCTTTGAATCTCTGAATTCTTGCTGTTGTTCTACCGCAGGCACAAGTATCAACTTCGAGGCTTGTAAGGTCCTTGGTTCTGTAACGGATAAGTGGCATGCCCTCTTTGGTAAGAGTTGTGATAACCAGCTCACCTGTCTGACCAGGCTGGAGACCTTTCTTTGTGACCGGATCAATGATTTCAGGAAGGAAGTGATCTTCCCAAATGTGAAGACCCTTGTGATACTCACAGTCTGTTGCCACACCAGGTCCACAGATTTCTGTAAGACCATAGATGTCATAGGCTTTAATGTGAAGCATTTCCTCAATCTGATGTCTCATGTCATCAGTCCAAGGCTCTGCACCACAAAGTGCATACTTAAGTTTAATCTTTCCAAGAAGACCCTGATCCCTAATTGTTTCTGCTACGTGAAGCAGATAAGAAGGTGTGCAGGCAATTGCTGTTACACCACAGTCAATCATCATGTCGATGAGCTTCTTTGTGTTACCTGTTGACTGAGGGATTACTAAAGCACCAAGGTATTCAGCTCCATAGTGAGCTCCAAGTCCGCCGGTGAAAAGTCCGTAACCGTAGCTAACCTGAACTACATCATCACGGGTGATTCCGATCATTGCCATACATCTGGCAACGCATTCAGCCCAAATATCGATGTCTCTTCTTGTATAAACTGCAATCTTTGGCTTTCCTGTAGTACCACTGGATGCCTGAAGTCTTACAAGCTGTGACTGAGGTACTGCAGCAAGTCCGTAAGGATAGCATGCATTTAAGTCTTCATAGGTTGTGAAAGGAAGCTTTTCAATGTCGTCAATTCCCTTGATGTCACCTGGTTCAAGACCAACAGCCTGCATCTTCTTGCGATAGTACTCAACATTGTGATAAACTCTGTCGACTACCTTTACTAATCTTGTGCTCTGAAGATGTCTAAGCTCTGCTCTTGACATGCATTCCTTTGCGTCATTCCATATCATCTGTTATTCCCTCCTGGAAAATTATTTCTTTTCAGTGTACCAGTATGGTTTCTGGTCTTTGTGGGTAAACCCTTTTAGTTTTTCCTGATAAAAATTCATTACCTCAGAATAATTTTCTTTTTGTTTACCATTTAGTTTGCCCTTGGCAGACAATTCCTCAAATTTCACGCAAAATCTTCTGAAATCATCCTGTGCTGCATCCTTGTAATTGTTGGACTCATCCAGCTTAAGGGTTGTGAGAAGATTTTCCAATTCTTTGTTTGTTTTACCTTTAAGGAATTCAAACATAACTATCTCCAAGTGTTTTTTATAAAAACGTGCTTTTATGTTATCACATTTTATCTATTATTTCTATATTTTCTTAGGGTTTTAGGGCATTTTCAACAAAAAGAACACTGCAAATACAAAGTGATAAAAAAAGAGGGATGCATATGCCTGCATCCCTGTTTTAGCTTAAATTAATTTGAAAGCGGATGGGGCTTACATTCTGCCACCAGGCATTCCGCCCATGTTACCTCCCATGTTACCTCCCATGTTACCGCCGCCCATGTTGCCGCCGGTCATGCCGTCACTGGATAAGGAACCACTCTGACCCATTCCGCCCATCATGGAGTTAGTGATTTCTGTAATAGTCTCTCCGTTAACTGTTATTGTACCACCGTTATATTCTGCTGTGTCATCGAAATCGAAGGCTGAAGAAGCTGTAATGTCGATTGTGCCACCATTTACATAGATGCTTCCATTTGCATCAATGGCATCTGTATCGCCTGAGCCCATGGAGATGGAAATGTCACCACCGTTAATTTCGATAACTACGTCGAAGGAATAACTCTTCTGTGTTGCATTAATACCATCATCTGATGCTGAAATTGTGATTGTACCACCGTTAATCTGTACGTAAGTTCCTTCAATTCCTTCAGCTGCTGTAATATCAAATGTTCCACCATCAATCTGTACTACTGAAAGAGCGTGAATTCCATCGTCGCCGGCATTAATTGTAAAGTCGCCACCAGCAATGTAAATATAACCTAATGTATCATCTTCATCGTTGTCTGCCTGAATTGCATCTTCACCGGATGTAATTGTAAAGGTACCGTCTGTGATGATAACTTCATCATTGGCTTCAAAACCATGATTTGAAGCTGTAACTTCATAGGCGCCTCCTGTAATCTTAAGGGAATCTTTACTGGTCGCGCCATTGTTTGAAGATTCAATGGTAAGCGTACCTAATCCGTTAAGTACCAGATTCTGCTTTGAGAAAATGACTGCGTCTGTATTAGTATCGCCGTCAGCTGTAAACGTTCCTGTAACTGCCAGATAATTTTCGCTACCCTCTGTAGTTGTAACAAAGACCTTATCTGCTGAGATTACGTAAATCGCTGGAGAATCGTCGTTAGTAATTGACACTCCGTCAAGAACGATCTGAACCTTTGCTTCATCATCCGCTTCAACTGTAATGGTTACGTTTTCGGCTGTACCGGAAATTACGTAAACACCTTCTTCAGTAATGGTAACGTCTTCGCCATCACTTATTGTAATGTAAGTTGCTTCAGATGTGTCAGCTTCCTGTTCCTGATCTCTGTCAGTTAAAATGTCGGTAGTATCGATGATGCCATCTGAACTGCCTGTATATGATGTAGTGGTTACGGAAGAATTTGTAGAACCACTTGAAGAGCTTGTAGAACTGCTTGAAGAGCTGTCTGAAGAGCTGCTTGTAACTGTACTGTTAAGCACTTCGCTTACTGAGCATCCCGTAAAGCTCACCGTTAATGCTGTTCCAAGAATAACGCTTGTTAAGATTGCTAAATATTTTTTCTTCATAATACCCACTTCCTTTCGTTTTTATGAGCTCATTATATTTAGTCAACCTAAAACTTACTTAAATGCAGGCTTAAATTTTACTTAAAATTAAAAAGGCCGCCGGAAGTGAGGCATATGCCCCTGCTTCTAGCGGACCTTAAATAAATCAATTAGTTTTTGCGCTTCTTAACAATCACAACGATGGCGATTATTACTGTAAGACCAAGAATTAATACGATTGGCCAGAAAGCGTCTGCCGGATCATAGCAGCGGATGTTAATCCACATGTTGTTAACCCTCTCGCTCTCCTCTTCATTGTAGAACCACATAACCGAAAGTCGATCCATGGTTTCCTCATCAGGATACTGACCAAAGAGCTGGCGGTTTAACTGCTCACTTTCTGCAGTAATGATACCCTTGCCTTCTCCGAAGAAATAGGAAAGGTCGTATTCTACAGTGTCTTCTGCGTCATCCTCAGCTGCATAGAGCCAATTTACATACTGTTCAATGGTGTCTGAATCACCACCGGAAATACCTGAAGTGTAACCGATGTAGTACATGTTTCTAACAACGTTGTCAGGTCTTGAAAGGAAGTTGATGAAGGCTTCTGCGCACTGCTGCTTTTCTGCATCACCATCAATTCCGTTCTTAGGCATGCACCAGCCGTCAAACCAGAGGTTGCTGGCTTCTTCAGGGATGCTGTAATTAAGGTATATGCCATCCTCTTCCGCCTGGTCGAGAGAATATACCGCATCACCGGAGTACTGGTAGTTCGCCCATACACGGCCGATAACCATGTCTGCCTTACCACTATCGGTTTCAAAGGAGTAAGCATTTCCCTTAACAATTCTAAGGATGTCTTCACACTTGTCCACCATCTCCTGGGAAGTGTTGTTCATTACCTTAAACACCTGATCGTTGTAATCAGGGCTGTTTCTGAAATCCTCATCCATTAAGGTTTCTTCGTTGGCAATGGCCATGGCGATGAAAATCGTATCACGCACGCTGTCCTTTACCGTAAGACGCTTGCTCATGTCACTGTTTAAGAAAAGCTTCCAGGAAGAAGCCTGTTCTTCAGTGATGTATTCAGGATTATAAACGATACCTGTAGTTCCCCACATGTAGCAGGAAGCATACTTAGACCAGGTCTCGCCGTTTACTTCATAGCTTTCAAAGATGTTAGAGATGTAATCTGAAACACCCTGAGCATAGTAGTTTGTCTCAATTGTAGGGTCGTAAAACTCCTCTGAGTAAGGCTGTAACTTGCCCTCATACATGAGCTTCATGATCATGTAATCAGATGGGCAGATAAGGTCATAGGTATCGCCTAAGGTAAGCTGGTTGTAAAGGTCTTCGTTTGTACCGAAGGTGGAATATTCCACCTCTACCTTTTTACCGTAGGTCTCGTAGTACCAGGTTTCGAAGTCGTCAATAAGACTGTTCTCACCGAAGATCACTTCGCCGTTATCAAGCTCTATTACTTCGTCTTCGCCCCAGCCGCCTTCGTCAATATATTCTTCGCAGTTACAGATTCTAAGTGTAATTACGTCATCATCTGTAGCCGCCTGTTCCTTTTTGTCACTCTTTCCGCAGGAAGTAAGACAAAGTGAGCTTACCATCATGAGGGAAATCAAAGCTGATGTAAGGATTCGGGTAGATTTTTTAAACATTTACCTTTCCTCCTTCTTTATCATTTTTGTTAAACAGATTCATGCAGATAACCACAATGACAACTACAACGAAAATCAGTGTGGATAAAGCCCAAAGTGCAGTCTTTACCTCTGTCTGTGAACCCTTTGTGGCATTTACAACGTAGGTTGAAATGGTATCAAAGGTTGCAGGTTTTGTGTAGGTTGTTACGAAATAGTCATCAAGGGACAAAGTAATCGCCAACATGAAACCTGAGAATATGCCTGGCAGAATCTGTGGAATTAAAACTTTGTAAAGTGCCTTAAAAGGTGTTGCACCTAAGTCAAGGGCTGCTTCGTAGAGATTTGCATCCATCTGCTTAAGTTTTGGCAGAATTGAAAGGTAAACAAATGGTGCTGTAAGTACCACGTGTCCAATGATAAGTGGTACAAAGCTGGCCTTGTCCATTCCAAATTCTACTACCATTAAGATGCAGATTGAGAAACCTGTTACTACGTCGGCATTTACAACCGGCACATGGTTAAGGTTGTTAACCAGACCTTTTGAAAACTTGCCTGAGTAGAAGGCACCAATTGCACCAAGTGTTGCGAGGATTGTGGCAATTACGGCAGATACGACTGCAAGAAGTATTGTGCCCACTACCATGCCTCTTAAATCTTCTCTTGTAAAAAGTGTTACATAGTTATCTACTGAGAACTTTCTTATGGAACCAATCATGGTTGAATCCGTAAAACTGTAAACAGCCAGAATCAAAATTGGCGCATAAATAAGAATCAGTACGAAAAGTAGCCATGCGGAATATGCAAATTTCTTTCTCATAGTGCCACACCTCTTTTCTCTGTATCATCGCCATACTTATCAGTGATAATGGTAACGATAAAGATAATGATAAGGAGCACAACAGAAATAACTGAACCGCTATGCCAATCGTAAGCGCTGAAATAGCTTCCGATAAGACTACCCATGATGTAGGTTGAATTGTAAAGCATGTCAAGCACTACATAGTTAGTCATTGCAGGCAGGAATACCATGGTAACGCCACTGATTATACCCGATACTGAAAGAGGCAGGGTTACCTTAAGGAACACCTGTGTCTTGTTGGCACCAAGGTCTGCTGCTGCCTCATTTAAATCCTTATCCAGTTTCAGGAAGGAGGTATAAAGCGGCAGAATCATGAATGGTAAAAAGTCATAGCTCATGCCCACTACCGTATTAAGGAAAGGATGGAACGCAAGGTTTCCTTCAAACAAAGTCAGAATTTCCTTAAGGGCAGTAATTCTAAGTGTAAAGTTAATCCACATAGGCATTACAAACATTACAAGAATCGCAGAACTTCTCTTAAGTCCGCCTCTTGCAAGAATGTAAGCTGTAGGATAGGCAATCAGAAGACACACAATGGTAGTGGTAAGTGCAATACCAAGACTGTATGTCAATGTTCCAATTGCATTCTTATCAACGAAGAAGTTTAAGAAATTGGCAAAGGAAACATTTCCACTTGCGTCTGTAAAGGCAAATCTTACAACGATCAGAAGAGGTGCCAGAACAAAGGCTACCAGGAAGATGATGTAAGGTATTGCCAGCTGTTTTCTGGAAAATGACATTACTCTTCTACCTCCGCCTCTTTGAACTTAAGCTTGATGTTTTCCTTAGCGATTACGATACTAACGTAGTCGTTTTCGTTCCAAAGCCATTCGTCATCAATGGTGAAGTCGTCTTCTGTTTCTGTTCTAACGGTGTACTTGTAGTGGTCGGCCTTGTAAATAAGGGAAATGATGTGACCACATACGCCACCGGCATTTGCATCATCGCTCATGGACATGGCTGATACAGGCACAATTACTTCTACTTCAGTTCCGGCTACGTCAATTGCGTTGCCATCCTTGTCGTAAACAGTGCCATCCTCATCCTGTCTTGAGCCAGGGTAAAGCTGTGTGATGTCGCAGGCATATTCCCCACCTGCCATTTCAACGGTTCCGTTCTTTGTAAGAACACCGTCAAACATGTTGTCAGGTGATTCATATTCCATGACATGAATTTCATCAGGTCCAATGTTCATTCCGATGGTTGAACCTACGGTTGCAGACTTTGTAGACTGAATCATGATTTCAAACTTGCCACACTCAACGGTGATTTCGTGATGAACACCCTTAAAGGTAACATTTGTAACAAGCCCCTTTAACATGCCTTCTTCTGCAGGAACCATTTCAATGTCCTCAGGTCTTACAACAACTTCAACAGGTGCATTTTTAGGGAAATCATCCACACAGGTGAAGGTATGGTTACAGAACTGTACCTGAAGTTTTCCAACCATCTTAGCATTAAAGATGTTACTTTCGCCAATAAAGTCAGCTACGAAAGCGTTATTAGGCTCGTTATAGATATCTTCAGGAGTACCAACCTGCTGAATGTAGCCGTCAGACATAACAACTACCTTATCAGACATGGTAAGAGCCTCTTCCTGATCGTGAGTTACATAAATAAAAGTGATGCCGAGTTCCTTGTGCATTGCCTTAAGTTCGACCTGCATTTCCTTTCTCATCTTAAGGTCCAGCGCACCAAGTGGCTCGTCCAAAAGGAGAATTTCAGGCTCATTTACGATAGCACGGGCAATGGCAATTCTCTGCTGCTGGCCACCTGAAAGTGTTGAAACGGATCTCTTGTCAAAACCTTCAAGATCGACCATCTTAAGTGCCTTGTGTACCTTTTCCGTTGTTTCCTTTTTGCTAAGCTTTCTTAACTTAAGACCAAAGGCAACGTTGTCAAACACGTTTAAATGTGGGAACAAGGCATATCTCTGAAATACAGTATTGATAGGTCTTTTAAAAGGAGGAAGCTTACTAATGTCTTCGCCCTTTAAAAGGATCTCACCTTCAGTTGGTACTTCAAAACCGGCAATCATTCTAAGGGTGGTTGTCTTACCACAGCCGGATGGTCCGAGGAAAGTTACGAACTCTCCCTTTTTGATTTCGAGATTAAAGTCTTCAACTACGTAGGTGTTTCCATCATAGCTTTTCTTGATGTTCTTTAATTCAATAATGTTTTCCAATTCTTTTGTTTATCCTCCGATTACTCTGTTTCTAAATGTCCCATTTAAATATGCTACTATATTCTCATAGGTTTCATCAGCACATCGCTGTCTTGCTTCTTGGGAGCCCCAACCCTGATGTGGTGTAATTAGCAATCTGTTGCTGTCCTTAAAGGCATACAACGGATTAGACTCATCAATAGGTTCTTTCTTTAAAACATCAAGACCTGCTCCCGCAATATCTTCATGTACTAATGCATCGAAAAGTGCCTGCTCATCAACGATTCCACCTCGTCCGAGGTTAAGAATAAAGGCAGACTTTTTCATTTGGGCGAATTCCCTGGTGGAAATCAGATTCTTTGTGGCCTCATTTAAAGGACAGTGAATGGTTATCACATCTGATTGCGCCAGTAATTCTTCCAGAGTAACCCTCTTATAGTTACTGTTATTGTTTTTTCCGCTGGTGGAATAATAGATCACGTTACATCCAAAAGCCTGTGCTACCTCTGCTACACGTTTGCCAATGGTGCCAAGGCCTATTATGCCCCAGGTCTTGCCATTTAGCTCATTGTACTTGTAACCAAAATGGGTAAAGCTTTCCGATTTTTCATAGGCTCCGTACTTTACATAGGAGTCATAGTACTGGATGTGCTCATACAAAAACAACAGCATTGCAAAAGTATGCTGTACGACTGATTCCGTGGAATAGCCGCTCACATTCTCAACAACGATGTTCCTTTTGTTTACATAGTCAAAGTCGACATTGTTAGTACCTGTCGCCGTAAGACATATTAATTTTAGATTCTCTGCTTTGGAAAGTGTGGCTTCATTCATCGGAATCTTATTGACCACGATAATGTCGGCATCTTTCACTCTGTCAGCATTCTCGTCCGAATCGGATTCCGAATAGTAGACTACTTCTCCGAGGGCTTCAAACTTAGACAGCGAAACATCACTTCCGAGAGTATCCCTCTCCATAAACACTATTTTCATTTGTCAACCTCCCTGTTCGCAGGATAAACGAACATGAATCTGTGACTGAATTTTACAGAAAAGTAGGTAATACAATCACAGCGATAAGAGAAATATAACACAAAATCATCACAGGGGAAAGTATTGTTTTAAAAACTGGAAATTTTGTTTCATTCTCTGCTGAAATTGAAATAGTATTAAGGTGTGTAAGTAGATAGATTATGCCTATAAAGGCCATAAGATATTCAGCAATTGCCATCACAACTGCCACAGTTAAAAAAACAACTGCGGAATCGTTGCTGATAACACTCTGAACCAGGTCTCCATTTGCCATTCCCAAAAGATCATTAAAGCTTCCAATGCCTGCGCTCTTTGCCATTAAGGTATAAAGAAGCATAAGGATCATTGAATAGGAATTCATGGACATGTGAAGAATAATTGTATATTTAAGCTTACCTGTTGTGATGTAGATGTAAGCAAAAAGACACCCGATTAAAAAGGCATAGAAGAACTGCTCTAAGTTACCGTGAATAAGTCCGAACACCAAACCGGAGGTAATCATGGCCTTAAATCTTCCGTACTTGTAGATTCTGTCAATCAGAACCTTGCGCATTAAGAACTCTTCAATTACAGGCGCAAAAACTGCTGCAAAAAGAAACATCAGTACAAAGTTTCCACTGGCTAAATCAGTTATGGCAGATGAAGATGCTGTTCCGCCTGACTTTACAATCAGACTGTTAATAATGTTACCAATAAGGTTTCCTGCAACTGAAAGCGCAAAAACAAGGCACATAGCTTTAATGTAAGTGCCAAAAGTTGCATGTGATGCAGTTTTTTCAATAGGGGTATAGCTGACCTTTCTGGCCAGTAAAAGATAAGGGAATATGCCTAATAACTCTGCAAGTGCTGAAATAATCACGACTGCAGTATAGTCAATTTCTCCTGATTCGCTCTTTGAAACATAGATGTAAAGGATAGTACCTGCTACCACAAAAACGTTCCAAAGTATGTAAAAAAGCATAATTCCAAAACCCATCAGTGAGTAATCTCTGGTAGGCGTTAGATTCTCCTTTGGTGTTATTACAGTTTCAAGAACCTCATCGAGGTTTTCATCCTGGGCTTCGTCCCATCCTAAGTTATTATCAAAGTCTTTCATTTATGTCCCTGTCCTCATCTATCTAAACATATTTTAATTCAATAATTATATTGTGTAAAGTTGTTAAAACCTTCAAATATTTAAAATTCAAATAATGTTCATTTTTCCATAATTTTCATGTAACACATTTGTAGTAATCTCCGACACTTTTTAAAGCTTTTTTCATTGACGGAAAAACCCGAACAAAATATAATGAATAAGGCTACAAATTTCCTTAAAGGAGGCTTAAATGAAGACAATTGCCAGCTTTACAGTTGATCACATAAGACTTTTACCGGGACTCTACGTGTCCAGAAAGGATTCCGTAGGACTGGAAATCATCACTACATTTGATTTAAGAATCACCGCTCCTAACAGAGAAAATGTAATGGACACCGGCACAATGCACACTATCGAGCACATCGGGGCTACTTTCCTTAGAAATGACCCTGTATGGGCAGAAAAGGACATTTACTTCGGTCCTATGGGCTGCAGAACAGGTTTCTATCTGGTACTTGCCGGAGACTACAAGTCCTCTGACATTCTCCCACTCATAATTAAAACCTTTGAATGTATTAGGGATTTTGAAGGAGACATTCCGGGAGCTACCCCTGAACAATGCGGTAACTACAGTGATCAGAATCTTGAGGGTGCGAAGGCATATGCCAAGAAGTACTTAGAAGTACTCTACAATGCCTCAGACGAAAACCTTAACTACCCTCTTTAACAAAAAAAGAAGAACCTCTCCAAATTGGAGAGGTTCTTTTAATGTCAATTTAAAAGAACAGGCACATGGCAAGATAGCCTACTACCCAGTGCAGGAGCACGCAGCCCCACAAATCCTTCTGCACGTCAAACACAATTCCGAGGCCAATGCTAAGGAAAAACGCACCGCACATGAAAACGAAGCCGAAAGGAATATGCATGAGGGCAAACAACAGTGATGTTAAGAAAATGGACAACGGACGCTGCCATTTAACCTGCATTACGATTTTAACGCTGGTCTGCATTACGCCTCTTGCCAGAAATTCCTGAGTAAACGCTGTAATGAAGTAGGTAAAAAAGCCCTGCATGGTTCCACCGATAAAGTAGTCCTTACCGCCCATTTCAAAGAAAACTTGGGCGCCTCGAAGAAGCACCAAAAGGCCGCTCGCAACTAAGCCGATGGATAGTGTTTCTATTAAGTTACGTTTAATTCTGCTAAAGTTAAACACCAAACCGATGTCCCTTAGCCTGAAGCTGGTACAGGTTATGATTTCCAAAAACAGAATAAAACTGATGGATTCAATAAGTGTGGTGTAAAAATCCGTGGAGTAAGGACGTCTTAAGGTGAATCGAAGCAGTGTCCAAAGACTTAAGTAAGCGGTAATACAGGTTAACAGGCCCGCAATGATGTAGGCGCAGTCCTTCTCCTGTCTTCTAAGCTTAAACTTAACGGTTTCGTCCTCAACTAAAACCATCATGCCCTTAAACGGCGTCTTCTTAAACACGTGATGTTCTGCCACCAGACTCACATCCACGGAAAGATTTAACTTTCTTCCGTCCACGGTTCTGTACTCCATCTGTTCCTTTTCAGTCGGAACGCCGTTAAGCATGGAGTTTTCCACCAGCGCATTAAACTCCTTGTTTTTCTTGTTCTGCGCGAAAACATCCGTAAACAGTTTTCCTGCGATGTTTTCCAGCTTAACACCGAAAACATGCTCTCCTGCTGAATTGATGTAGGTAATCACTCCCTTGGAGTCTACAACAATCACGCCGTCACTCATGTTTTCAAACAAGTTGTTTGCCAGTCTCGGACTTAATATGTTTTGGTACTGAATCTCAGCCATTTTTAGCCCCTAATTTTCCCTAATACGTTATCGAATACCGTAAAGTATTCCTTAAATGTCTTTCTGCAACAAAGAGGATCCAAAATTTCGACTCCTTCGGTTCTAAGACCTGCCATTGAGAATGACATGGCCACGCGATGGTCATCGAAGGTTTTAATTTTCCCTCCGTGCATTTTGCTCTCATCAGGCAAAATCTTTACAAAATCTTTGCCTGATTCAGTTTTCACCCCTAAGTTTTCAAGATTTTCCACAATCGCAGCAATTCTGTCAGACTCCTGCAATCTGATGTGACCGATGCCGGTGATTAGAACAGGCGCATCGGCATATGCCGAAAGCACCGCCACCGTAAGTGCCTGGTCGGAGAAAGTGGACATGTCGATTTCAAAACCACCCTTAAGCTGGTATGAAGCGGGACCACTGACCATAACCTGAGTTTCATCTTCCGTAATTGAGCAACCCATCTTTTTAAGGACGTCAAGAATCTGAATGTCTCCCTGAAGAGACTTTCTTTTAACGCCTTCTACTACAAACGGATTGCCAAGAAGTGCCGCTGCCCCGTAAAAATAGGCCGCTGCCGAAACATCCGGCTCAATCTTGTAATCACAGGCTTTAAGTACTGTGTCTCCCGGAACATGATAAACAATTTTGTCTCCCTGTTCTTCCTTTTTTATCTCCACACCGAAGTCTTTTGCCATGGCTACTGTCATGTCCACATAGGCCAAACCGTGACTTCCGGTTACTTCTACATCAATGGCCTTTTTAATGGCCGCTGCCGCAATAAGGAGTGCACTTAAAAACTGTGAGCTCTTGTCGATATTTACTTTAATTACATCTGGAATACTCTCTGGATCACTGACTCCGCAAATGGTCAGTGGGAAATGATTTTCTTCCTCGAGGCAGGTGATTTTGGCTCCCGCATTTCTAAGGGCCGTGATAAGTGGCTCCATTGGGCGCTTTTTCATCTGCTCTGAAGATTCCACAGTGAAAGTGCCGGAGGTAAGGCCAAGCATCGCCACAATAAATCTGGCTGCTGTGCCGGCGCTGCCTACATTAATCAAAGCCTCCTCCGCCTTTACACTGCCTCCGTTACCTGTAATGGTAACGGTTAAATTAATTTCATCAGTTACGACCGAAAAACCCAGTTTCTTAAGACAGTCAAGAAAGTGCAATGAATCATCACTAAACTGACAGCCGGTCAGATGGCACTCACCATCAGAAAGAGCCGCGAGAAGCAGGGCTCTGTTCGTAATCGACTTAGAACCCGGCACTCTTACATTAATCAGCTTTTCTCTGTTGTAGTTTTTCGGTGTGTTAACTGTGTATCTATCCATATTATTTTGCAATAAGGTTAAGAATCTTCTTAGGTACATAGATTACCTTAAAGATGTTCTTTCCATCTATAGCCTTGGCAACGCCAGGAATCTGCTTAGCCTTCTCCACTGCACTATCCTGTGCTTCATCAGGAAGAAGCTGTACTGTACCTCTAAACTTACCGTTTACCTGTACGCCGATTTCAACCACGTCATCAAGACACTTGTTTTCATCAAATTCAGGCCACTCTTCATAGGCAATTGTTGTGTCGTGACCAAGTCTCTGCCAAAGTTCCTCGCCTGCATGTGGGCAAACGCAAGAGAACATCTTGATGAAACCTTCGGCATATGCCTTTGGACACTTCTCCTTAACTGCTGTGTTCATGAAGATCATCATCTGAGCGATGGCTGTGTTAAAGCCAAGAGTCTCAAAGTCATGTGTAACCTTCTTTACAGTCTGATGATAAACCTTTGTAAGAGTATCATCATTTTCTTCTATAATGTTTTCTTCATCGCTGAAGTAATTCCAAACCTTGTTGATGAATCTTCTGGCGCCTTCAACACCCTGTTCATTCCATGGCTTAGAAGCTTCAAGAGCACCCATGAACATTTCATAGAGTCTTAAGGTGTCTGCACCGTACTTCTCTACTACGTCACTTGGGTTTACAACGAACTCAGGGAATCTCTTACCCATCTTGATACCGTTAGAGCCAAGAATCATGCCCTGATGAACCAGCTTCTTAAATGGCTCAGCTACAGGTGACAGGCCCTTGTTGTAAAGATATCTGTTCCAAATTCTTGAATACATAAGGTGTCCGACTGCATGCTCAGGTCCACCTACATAAAGGTCTACAGGCATCCAGTGCTTTAAGAGTTCCTGATTTGCGAATTCATCGTTGTTTTCAGGATCAATATATCTGAAATAGTACCAGCTTGAACCGGCTGAACCAGGCATTGTTGATGTCTCTCGAACACCTGTTACGCCGTTATTTGAGTACTGCTTCCATTCTGTGGCATTATCAAGAGGTGCCTTGCCGTTCTTACCCTTGTAGTCATCCAGTACAGGAAGTACAAGTGGAAGCTCTTCATCTGCCAGAACATGGATTTCTCCATCTTCCTTAAAGACGATAGGCATTGGCTCTCCCCAATATCTCTGTCTTGCGAAAATCCATTCACGGAAACGATAGTTAGTCTTCTTTCTGGCAACACCCATCTTAACAAGCTTGTCAGTAATAGCTTCCTTAGCTTCCTCAACTGTAAGACCTGTAAACTCTTCTGAGTTAATAAGCTTGCAGCCCTTGCCAAGGTAATCCTGCTTCTCGAAAGCACATTCAGAAACATCTCTGCCATCAATTACCTGGATTCTTGGGATGTTGTGTACTTCAGAATACTCAAAGTCTCTCTGATCATGACTTGGTACGGCCATAACTGCACCTGTACCATAGTTTGCAAGTACAAAGTCACCAATGTAAACGTCTACTTCCTTACCGTTTACAGGGTTTACTGCCTTAATGCCCTTAAGCTGGCAACCGGACTTAGTCTTGTTAAGCTCTGTACGGTCCATGTCGTTCTTCTTAAGAGTTTCAGCAATATAGGCCTCAACCTCTTCTCTGTTTTCCACTCTGTCAAGAAGGCTCTTTGTAACTTCGCCGTCCGGAGCAAGAACCATGAATGTAATACCGTAAATGGTTTCAATACATGTTGTGTAAATGGAGAATTCTCCACCGCCTACAATCTTGAAGTCAACTTCAACACCTTCGGACTTACCAATCCAGTTTCTCTGGATTTCCTTTGTGGATTCAGGCCAGTCAATTTCCTCAAGACCTGAAAGAAGTTCCTCTGCAAAAGCTACCTGATCGATAACCCACTGCTTCATGTTCTTTCTGATAACAGGGTAACCGCCACGCTCACTCTTTCCATCGATTACTTCATCGTTAGAAAGAACCGTACCGAGTTCTTCACACCAGTTAACAGGCATATCCACATACTTTGCGTAGCCATCAAGGTAGAGCTGCTTGAAAATCCACTGTGTCCACTTATAGTAAGAAGGATCACTTGTCTTAATAAGTTTTGACCAATCATAGTCAAATCCAAGTTCTTTAAGCTGTCTTGTAAATGTTTCAATGTTCTTTTCAGTGAAACCGTTTGGATGATTTCCTGTGCTAACAGCGTACTGCTCAGCAGGAAGACCAAATGAATCATAGCCCATTGGATGAAGGACATTGTAGCCCTGCATTCTCTTCATTCTTGAAACAATATCTGTTGCTGTGTAACCTTCAGGATGTCCTGCATGAAGACCTACACCTGATGGATAAGGGAACATGTCAAGGGCATAGAACTTAGGCTTTGAGAAATCCCAGACATCTGTCTTGAAGGTTTCGTTCTTGTCCCAGTACTGCTGCCACTTAGGCTCAATTTCCTTTGGATTGTAACTAACATTACTCATTTTTTTGATCCTCTTTTTTTATTTTTATCAAAGATAAATTTTATATTTTCGCTTATTATTTGTCAACAACGCTGGTGATGTCTTCGATCATGTCGATAACGGCCTGACGGGATGCATCTGCAAAGTTTTCAGGAGCGAATCTTTCCTTGTACTTATCGCTCTTCCAAGCTGCAATGATACCTCTTGAAGAGTTAACGATTGCACCAAGACCATCCTCATTAAAGTAAGGCTTAAGGTCTGCTGCCTTTCCGCCCTGTGCGCCATAGCCCGGAACAAGGATGTAAGCCTTTGGCATAACCTTTCTTAAGATCTTGCCCATTTCAGGATAAGTTGCACCGACAACGGCACCTACATAGCTGTAGTCATCGCCCATGCACTCAGCGCCCCATTCGTTAACCTTTTCGCCCACGTACTCGTAGAGAGGTCGACCGTCAATTAATCTGTCCTGGAACTCGCCGCTGGATGGGTTACTTGTCTTAACCAGTACGAATATTCCTTTTTTCTCCTCCTTGCAAACATCAAGGAAAGGCTTAACGCCATCAGAACCAAGATAAGGGTTTACTGTGGCAAAATCTTCATCAAAGCCATAGCAGGACTTGCTGCCTACCTGAACTTTTCCAAGGTGACCTGTGGCATATGCCGCTGATGTGGAGCCAATGTCTCCACGCTTAACGTCGCCAATTACTACGAGTCCCTTTTCCTTGCAGTAATCCACTGTGTTCTTGAAAGCTAAAACGCCGGGAACACCAAATGCCTCGTACATGGCAATCTGTGGCTTTACGGCTGGAATAAGTTCATAGGTTGCATCAACAATTGCCTTGTTGAACTCCCAAATTGCTTCTGCTGCACCTTCAAGGGTTTCGCCGTACATTCCGAAGGCTTTTTCCTTAATGCAGTCAGGAATATGCGCCATGGTTGGGTCGAGACCAACAACTACAGGTGCATGCTTTTTCTTGATTTCTGTTACGAGTTTATTAATCATATTCTACCTTTTCCAAGCTTAATGCTTTTTTATTATCCTTTGTAAACAACCTTGCCGCCAAGAATTGTGTACTTGATGACGCCGTTAAGTTCCATGCCTGTGTATGGCTGATTTGTTCCATTTGATGCAAACTCCTTAGGATCTACAACGAAGGTCTCATCCACGTCTGCAATGGTAATGTCGGCAACTGCGCCGTTTCTTAAGGTACCCTTTTCAATGTGGATTACCTTAGCAGGATTGGTACTCATCTTAGCTACCAGATCCATGAGGCTTAATCTGCCGTTCTTAACTAATGTAGTATAACTAAGAGCGAAGGACTGTTCAAGACCTACAATACCAAATGGTGCCTTTTCGAAACCGCCATTTACCTTTTCCTCTGTGGAATGTGGCGCGTGGTCTGTGGAAATAATGTCCATGATACCATCTGCCAAACCGTCTGCAACAGCAAACATATCCGCTCTGCTTCTAAGTGGAGGATTCATCTTCCACATTGCATCATTTGAAGGGATGTCTTCATCACAAAGTACGAAGTGATGTGGACAAACTTCACCGGTTACCTTAAGGCCAAGTTCCTTAGCCATCTTAACAAGCTTAACTGCACCTGCTGTTGTACAATGGCAAAGATGAAGCTGTGCGCCTGTTTCTTCTGAAAGGAAAATATCTCTTGCTTCGATGATTTCCTCAACTGCGTTTGAAATTCCCTTTACGCCCAGTTCCTTCTGCTTTGGTCCGGCATTCATTACGCCGCCGTCTACAAGATTCATGTCTTCACAGTGAGCCATGATTACATAATCATTTTCTGCAGCAATCTTCATTGCTTCTCTGTAAACCAAAACGTCCATTACAGACTTGCCGTCTTCTGAAAAGGCAATGGCTCCCGCATCCTTAAGTGCCTTAAAGTCCACCAGGTCCTTTCCTGACTGTCCCATGGTGATGGCACCAATAGGAAGAACGTTTGTAAGACCAGCCTTCTTACCTTCTTCAATCTGATAACGGATTGTCTCTACGTTATCGGCAGCAGGCTTTGTGTTTGGCATGGTACATACGCTGGTAAATCCACCTCTTGCAGCAGCTGCTGAACCGCTGGCAATGGTTTCCTTGTAAGTAAAGCCCGGGTCTCTGAAGTGAACATGAAGATCGATTAAACCAGGCATTACGATTTTTCCTGTAGCATCAATCACTTCATCTGCCTTTCCTTCAGCGCTAATAACTTCTTCCGGACTTAAATTGTTGTTCTTTACGACGCCGTCTTCAATCAGAATGTTTCTGATTTCATTAACGTCCTGGGATGGGTCAACTAAGCATCCATTCTTTATGAGTATCTGCATTTCTGCTCCTTTAATATTTGATTGTTTTACTATGGGTCAGGTTACATATGCCTAACCTTTTAAATTTTAAATTAAAGCCCCTGCTTTGTCAATGAAACAAGGGGATTTAGGCACTTTATTTTAGGAAGTTTCATCCGAACAAAATAAGTGCATTCAAGCCTTGACATAAAAGGGACGCTATATTAATATAGTCACGAAAAATCTATAAAACATTTATGCTAGGGGTGCAGATTTTCTGCTGAGAGGTTTTAAACCGACCCTTATTACTTGATCCGGTTAGTACCGGCGGAAGGAAGCAAACTTCTAAAGTCAAGTAATCTCCGGCAAAGAGAAGGAGGTTCTATGTCACTCTTATCCAGCTCAAACTGGTTCGTAACCGAAACTGACGGTTACTACAAATTCACAAGCAATGGTCTTATTGCAGTAGTTGCCATTGCCATCGTAATCGCTATCGTAGCAATTCTTTTAAAGAATGTTCTTTTAAAGAAGAACGACGAAAGCGTTGAGTTATCCAACAAGGATGAAAAGAAGAAAGAGATCACAAAGAAGCGCAAGAGCTTTATGACAACAAAGCAGATTGTTGTTTGCGGTATTTGTATTGCTCTCGCATTTGCAACAAGCTATGTTAAGTTCTTAGAAATGCCTTACGGCGGTTCAATCACACTTTTCAGCATGTTCTTCATCACTTACATTGCTTACTGCTTTGGAACACCAATCGGTTTCATGTGCGGTCTTGCTTATGGTGTAATGCAGATGGTTCAGGATCCATGGCTTCTTAGCCCACTTCAGGTATTCTTCGATTACATTTTCGCCTTTGCAGCATTAGGCTTAGGTGGTGTATTCCGTAACCTTAAGACAAAGAACAAGGAAACAGGCGAGACAAAGCTTTCCAAGTCAGGTCTTATTACCGTTTATCTTGTTGGTGCAATCCTTCGTGGCATTTCACATGTCATCGGTGGTTACATGTTCTGGATGGATTCCATGCCTGATAACTTCCCTAAGTCATTCAGCGCAATTTACCCATTCGTATACAACTTTAGCTTCATCGGTGCTGAAGCAATCCTTACTACTATCGTACTCTTAATTCCTGGTGTAGCTAAGGTATTAATCTCTTTAAGACGTGAGGCAAACAGCTAAAAAAGGCCGACGCAAAGCATCGACCTTACTGATTAGTCTATTAACTTGTCAGGGCTGAAATTACCGGTAACAATTATGGTGCCTTTATCCACTCGGATAAGGGCATCTTTTTTTGCGCCTTCCTCAAAATAGTTGGAGGTTCCCAGGGAGGATTCCGCCGGAAGTTCGATATCCTTAGCTTCATAGGACAAGCCTTCTATGGTGACTCCCAGGGCCTTTTCGGCATATGCCATCACTCCCACGTGACCCTTAAACGGCTTAAGTTTCACCTCTCCGTTCTTAACTGCCACATAGGTGTTTGTGCCATCGGTCATGACCATTCGTGCGCCTTTTTTTGCGAACCTTACCATGATGAGCAGATTTACCATCAGGTGATCCGGGCGACTGCCACCAAGGCAACCCCAAAGCACGAAATTTCTAACGCCTAAATCAAAGGCTGCATTTAATGCAAGCTCCAGGTCGTTACTGTCCTTTCTTATCGGAAACTTCATAAGGGAATAGTTTTCATCTCCTATTTTTACTGAGTCTCCGTCCTTTATTTTAAGTACTTCCTCCTTCGTGACTCCATAGGAGGATAAAAAGCTATTAAGCGTCTCGTCAGGTTCCTCAAAGGAATCCAAATCTCCCACTAAAAATCTTTCGCCGCCCTGTACCTTATCGCCATATGCAATGCCCGCATCACAGAAAAAGGCAAAGTTTCCCTCTGCGTTGATTTTAGGCGTCTTGTCAGTAGTTACGGCGCCAAATACATAGGCAGTTTTTGAAGCATATTCCGTTGTCTTAGCTTCCCCTTTTTCTTTAAGGGGTGCGTCTGGGAAAGGAGTAATTGTTAACTATGAACTGAAGGGTTCTGTTTCCTCTGAATTCGTTGATCTGAGGGCGGTAAATCATGTTTACAACCTTGTCTCCCCTACCGGCTAAGAGTTTCACCATTTCCTCGTCACCATAGTTTTCCTTGTAGGCATCCATCAGTGCGTCATCAAAGCATTTTAACTCACTGATGCCGTTACCTCTGTCGTCCATGGCTATAAAGGACAGGTACTGTGATTCCTTGCCAAATCTCTTGGCGCTCTTTAAGGTGACTCTGTCTACGAACACCGGATTTCTGTTACCATTGCCGCAAGGCTCTAACTTTTCAAGTTCTTCAAGCAGAGCTTCTGAGAAGGAGGACATCGGAATGTTGGCATCGATGGTCACTTTCTTCTCCATGTTTACCAGGTCCTCTTTACAATTTTTGTTGAGGGCCTTTCTTAACTCATCTAAAGTCTCGCGCTTAATGGTGAGTCCTGCCGCCTTAGGATGACCGCCGAATTTCACCAAAAGGTCTGAAACCTCTGTTAATCCATCATAAATATTGTACTCATCCACGCTTCTTGCGGAACCCTTTAAAAGTTCCTCAGAATCCATGGCGTCCGTAAAAACAATTGCCGGTCTGTTAAAACTCTCCTTGAGTCTTCCTGCCACAATTCCTGCCAGGCTTTCGTGAAGCTCAGGCATATAAAGCACCAGCACGTTGTCATTTTTTAGTTCGCTCTCTTCAATAAGCTTTACTGCCTCAGCCTTGGCATTTTCCGTCATGGTCTTTCTGGAGGCATTAAGTTCTGCCAGGTAAGCAGCCAGTTTTGCCGCTTCCTTAGGGTCTTCACAAAGCAAAAGTTCCACGCCCTTGTCTGCAGTTTCCAGTCTGCCCGTAGAGTTAAGGGATGGTCCTAAAACGAAGCCCAGGTGATAAACGGAAACAGGCTTGTCAGAAAGGCCTGTAGCCTCTTTTAGGGCATTAATGCCCAGTCTGTTGGAGCTTGTAATTAACTCTAAACCACGCTTTACTATGTAGCGGTTTTCGTCCACTAAATCCATGACGTCCACAACAGTTGCTAACGCCATGATGTCGATGTTTTTCTCAATAAAGGAACCAAAGCCATAGTCTTCGTAAAGGGCTTCCATGAGTTTGGCTGCCACTACGGCGCCGCATATGCCTTCAAACGGATAATCGCAGTCCTTCTGCTTTGGGTCTACTACCGCGTCCGCTGCCACAAGTTCTCCTTCAGGCACATTGTGGTGGTCAGTTACGATGACAGTAAGGCCCTTTTCCTTGGCATATGCCACCTGCTCCTTCGCCGCAATGCCGTTGTCACAGGTAATAATAAGGTCCGTGCCATCTTCTATAGCCTTGTCAATAATTCTAAAGCTAATACCGTAGCCATCCGTAATTCTGTCAGGAATCTGGTAGGAAACAAAGCCGCCCAGTTCTCTGATGCCGGTAACTAAAAGGGTGGTGGAGCATATGCCGTCGCAGTCATAGTCTCCAACTACGCAGATTTTTTCGCCGTTATCAATGGCCTTTTTTATGATTTGAACCGCCTTGTTCATGTCCTTAAAGAGAGTCCATGAATGCATCTGTGACGCATTTGGGTTAAGGTAGGCATCAATTTCTTCATCTGTCTTAAGATTTTTACCTGCCAGAATGTAAGCAAGCAGTTCGCTGACGCCAAAAGTTTCTGTGATGTGCTTTAAATCTGCCTGCGGATTTCTTAATACCCATTTTTCTTTCATAGTTAAATCTCCTAGTTGGAATCTCCTAATAGTTCAAATAATAAAAAAGGAGGCAATGCCGTTTTGCATTGCCTCCGATAACGCGTAAATTACTTCTCGTCCTTGTGGCCAATCTTCTTTAATCTAAGCCAGAGTGAGCCTGTGATGCAAACTGATGAGTAAGCACCTGCTACAAGACCTACAATAAGAGGAATAGCGAAGTCTCTAATTGAATCAACGCCCATGAACGCAATCATAACGATTGAGATGATGGTTGTGAGAGTTGTATTGATACTTCTTGAGAAGGTCTCAGAAATTGAACGGTTAACTACATCATCCAATGTCTCCTTCTTTCCACGTTCCTTCATGTTCTCACGAATACGGTCGAAAATGACGATAGTGGAGTTGATGGAATAACCTACGATTGTAAGCATGCAGGCGATGAAGGAGTTATCAACTGTGATTCTGAAAATTGCATAAACCATAAGCACTACAAGAATGTCATGTGCAAGTGCAAGAACGGCACTGAAAGCTGATGCAAGATTTGAGAATCTGATCCAGATGTAGAGGAGCATGCAGATACCGGCAATGATTACCGCCCAAATTGCATCGCTCTTCATTTCATCAGATACGGAAGCACTGATGGACTGAACTTCGATGTTTGAAGGGTCAACTCCGTACTCATCAAGGAACATCTGCTTAATCTGTCCAATTGTTGAATCTGTATCAATGTCTGCTGAAGCGTCTGAAGCAGTTGCATCTGAAGCAGTTGCTGTCTCTTCTGAACTTTCTTCAACGATCATTTCGTCTGTCTTTAAGGAAATAGCATTGTCTGATTCAATCTGAACTACTTCAGGTGTTGAACCAAGAATCTTTGCTGTCTTCTCTTCGATTTCAGAGTTTGATGGAGGTGTTACGCCTTCATCAAAGTAAACGGAAATAGATGTACCACCACTGAAGTCAAGACCATAGTTAAGAGCCTTGCCTGTGTTAGCCTTAAATACAACAAGACCAACAAGACCTGCTACAATTACGATAACAGATACTGCAAGGAACTTAGGGAAGTGCTTTGTCCAGTTGATGATCTTTGTCTCCTTAGCAATACCATAAAGTTTTTCGTTCTTTAAACCGATATTGTAAACCATCCAAAGAAGGAATCTTGTGATAAGGAGAGCTGAAATCATGGAGAGAACAATACCGATTCCAAGTGTAATTGCGAAGCCCTTAATTGTACCTGAACCACGAAGGTAAAGTACTACGGCTGCAATAAGTGTTGTAATCTGTCCGTCCACGATAGCTGATGTAGCCTTGGAGAAACCAAGCTTAATCGCTGACTGAACTGTCTTTCCGCTTCTTAATTCTTCTCTGATACGTGTGAAGATGATGATGTTACCATCTACCGCCATACCTACTGAAAGGATTACACCGGCAATACCAGGAAGTGTAAGTGTTACATCAAAGAAGATAATACAAAGAATATCTAACATTGTGTAAACAGCAATTGCAAGACAAGCAATAAGTCCAGGTACCTTGTAAACAACGATCATGAAAATCATTACAAGTGCAAGACCGATAACACCAGCCTTAAGAATTGATGTAAGCGCATTTGAACCAAGCTGAGCACCTACGATTGAGTAGGATTTCTGAGTAAGTTCAAGTGGAAGCGCACCAATCTTAATTGTGTTGGCAAGTTCTTCTACTTCATCAAAGGTAAAGTCACCTGTGATAGTTGCTGTTGTTGAATCGATTGTAGTCTTAGCACGTGGTGCAGAAATAACTTCATCATCATAAACAATGGCAATGATACCCTTGTTGGAAGATGTGCTGTAGTAAGCTGAGGCATATGCCGTAGCTTCCTTGAAAGCTGCCTGTCCTGCTTCCTTAAGTGTAAGTTCTACATAGTACTCTGTATCACCTGTTCCTGTTGTGGAATTTCTTGAGTACATTGCTGTAGCTGTTTCAATTCCTGAACCGTCAAGAACAAGATCGCCATCAGCAATGATCTCATCCATACTTCTTGTAAGGTAATAAGTCTCTGTTGCTGAATCGTAAGCGATGTTATCTGTACCGCTCTCACCGTTTGCTAAAATAAAGTAAACATTACCTGCATTACCGAGATCTGCAAGAATCTCTTCTGCATTGGAAATTCCCGGAATGTCTACAGCGATCTGGTTGTCACCCTGCTGATAAACTTCAGCTTCTGTAGAGTAATGCTCAACTCGCTTCTGCATGCGGTCGATGGTTGTTGAAAGTGCCTCACTATCAGGATTAGCATCTTCTGTTTCATAAAGAATGCTAAGACCTCCATCAAGATCAAGGCCAAGTCCGATGTCTTTAACGCCTTTAACTTTATCGTTTGTGTAGCCAAGATATAAAAGTCCTACAAGACCTGCTACGATAACGATTGTCAAGAGAAGTTGAAGTAACCCCTTTTTGGTATTTTTCTTCATCTCTTCCTCCGTAGTATAAAAAAAGTTTTTCCCGCGCAGACCTACTGCGCAGACCTTAGATATTATAGCACAGTTATGTCAAATATCAAACTTTATTTTGTAGGCACAATACCGTTAAAGACCACGGCTGAAATTTTCTCAATCTGCCTGTAAAGGGCATATTCCGACGAGGCTCTTGTGGGCCTCGTGTACTTTTTGGCATATTCCATGACCTTGGCCATTGCAGCATAGTCCTTAAACTCTTCTGTTTCGACAAATTCAAAGAGCTGGCTACCTACCAGACCAAACACGGATTTAAAATGATCCTTCTCCTTTTTGCTGATTTTTTCATCGGAAACCAGGACGAATATGCACTTGTATCTTATCATTCTGTAGTTATCGAAGAACTTGTTGAAATCGTAGTCCTCCGGCGTGATTGCTACTACCACTTTGTCCGCATCATCTACAATTTGCAGACTGCTGGCATTTTCGCCCCTGTCCGTGGCGATTAATTGGTAATCCGTCCTTTTCTCTGCTTCCGCCAAAAACTCGGTGTACCGCATGCCAATATTGTCGTTATAAACGTTTTCATTTTCGTCGTTGTACTGCACCCCATAGTACAACGCATTGTCGATTAGCATTACCAGGTTTTCTCCGTAACACCTTCGTTTGTACCTGTTCTCAATGAACATTCTGGAACGCCCCACTTCGCTTCTCGCGACATACCGCATTCCATCTTCCCTAAGTATTTGAGAATAACGTCTGTCAATCAGCATATCCCCTAACAGACTGCCTTTCACGTTGTTCTCAAATAGAGCAACACTGGTTTGGTGATTGTTTACTCCCGACAGAGCCAATAGCGTTGCGAGTTCTCTGGACTTGTCTGTCTTACAATTATTCCATACCGCTACTAACATCCTTTTCCTCCTAAATATATATACGGAGTATTATAAAAATTCTGTCTTTACATACGAAATTAGGCAAAGATACAATTTTTTCGCGGTAATATACAATTTCTTTATAAAATAACCAATCACAAATAAAAAAAGTCGCTTAAAAAGCGACTTTTCTAAAGTTAATTTTTTTAGTTTATTGAACTCATGTAACCGTTGGAGTAGTGATAGTCATCAGTTACATCTTCGTCGAACCAGTCCGGTGCCACAAAGGAGTTAGCTTCTTCCACACTTCTAAACTCTACCTCTGCAAAATAGAGGCCTTCGAACTTGCCGTGGAATATGTCCAGTTCAATCTTTAAACCGTTTTCCAAAGGAATCATGTATCTTCTTTTAGTGATAACATTTCCGTCAGCTTTTTCCAAAAGATGTTCGTAGCCTTCCTTTGTAAGCGGAAATTCTTCTTCAATGTTTATTAATGGATCACTGCCCTTTCTCTCCTGCTTGTTCTTGTAGGTAAGGATGTAATCATCATTAAAACGTCTTACCCTGACTACAGGATTTCTGCAAAGGTAGCCCTGCTCAATGTCGGCATAGGCATAGGAATCCAAATCTTCAGGCAGTTTCTTTATGGTAAATTTTCTTTCGATTTCCATTAGTTAAGACCTGCCTCTTCCATGTTAAGTTTTACAAGTTCATTGTACTTTTTCTTAACCTTTTCAGGTCCCACCAGCTTAATTATCTTGGAAACACCAAAGAGCCATCCGAACAGCTGGTCACTAATCTGAACATCCACCTTGCAGATGAATTTACCAGGGGTGTCCTTCGATGGGAATATGGTGGTTTCATTAACTCCAAAGCGGTCAATTACAATGCTGACCTTGTCCTCATCCATCTCAAGACGGATTTCGCCGTTCTCACCACCAAACATGTTGGTAAGTTTTGAGGAGTAGAGGGCAGGGTTTGAGAATTCTGTTTTGTAGACTTTCTCGGACACCTTTTCTTCTGTAATTACAATGTCCTTCATCTTGTCCACGCGGTAGTGCTTTACCTGGTCTGTGCCACCTTCTAAGGCGATCAGATAGTAAACACCATCGTTAAACTCCATGAAACATGGGCTGATATTCTTTTTTTCTCCGTTTTCTCTTAAAACCAGTTTCTTGGATCTGTTCCAGTTGTAGTAACCGAAATCAATCCTCTTTCTTTGCTCTAAGGCTTCACTTAACTTGCCTAAGTTGTCGAATACAACTTCATTAACAGTCTTGGAACGGTCTCTTAAAAACACGTTACGCTGCAATTCTTTTGCTTCGTGCATGCTGCAAAGTGCCTCCAGCTTTTTAATGAGGCAGTCTGACTGATTGGTGGTTAAAAACTTTGATGCAGTTACGGCATCTACCATCAGTTTTAGTTCCGGCAGGGAGAATTCCCTTTCCGTTAAGGCATAATAAAACTCTGCGCCCTTTTTATACTTTTCAATCTTGTACCCACAATCTCTTAAAGTATCAAAATCCCTGTAGAGACTCTTTCTTTCCACATGGATATCCCATCCGTCCATTTCATCAATGATGTCCTTAACGGTAATACCATGCTTGGAGTCAGTTTTCTCCCTAAGTATTTTGAGTAAGATAATTAATTTTGCTTTCTGAGCTTCTATGAATGCCATTTCTTCACCAAATTATTTTAATTTTACGTTTGAGTAATACTGTTTCATTGAAGTGAAATCTATACCAAAGAATGCTGCACAGCAAACAACACAGACAATGCTTACCAAAAATGCTCTGTTGTTCTTAACGGCGTAGCATCTCATGGCTGCAAACAGACCTGCAATCATGCCGACTACAGGAATAACCGTGTACTCGTAGTTGTTGAGGGTAACAAGACTTAAAAGAGTAAATACTACTGCAAGTCCCGCCATAACATTGGAGTAATCTTTCTTAACTTCACTCTCATTGTCGTGAGGCATGTAGCTGGACTCCATGATCATGGCATATTCCTTCTTAAGAATGTCCTTCTCGTCCTTTTCCTTTTTGTTGGACTTTAAAATCATGAGAGAATCTAACCAGTCATTGATTTCACCGGAAAGGCTCTTAAGTAAATCATCAACCATGTCGATTGGGCTAAGTTTTACGATTAAAGGATAGGCAAGTACCTTTTCCTCTTCTGCGTCTTCATTTGCCTCTGCCACAGCTTCTGCTTCTTCTGCTTCTTCTGTTTCCTCGTTAGCTTCAACAGGTGCTTCTTCCTTTTCTGCTACAAGAGAAATCGCAAGCTTGTCATTGTCCACCAGATCTCTGATTCGCTTTTCCAAATCATCAAAAGCCTTCTCAGCAGTAAACTTATCAATGTCGTTTCTGATGTCTTTTAAACAAGCTAAAGTGTCGTTCTCGGAAACCACGGCATATGCCGCTCCGCCCTTTTCACCTTTTTTATAGTAGCTGATTTTGTAAACCTTGTCTCCTACATAGGCATCTGAACTGCTAAGCAGGATGCCCTTCCCTGAGATGATTTCTACCATTTCATCAGTAAATTTTGTTACTTTCAATTCTATCGCCCCTTTATCCTAGTGAGTAGAATTTGAGCCTTGCCCAAACTCCTTTAAATAATACCATAATGATTATAGGTAAGTCAAAGAAAATACATTCAACGGCATTGTCGAAAAACATTGACGGAATATGCCAAAATCAATATAATATTAAAGGCTAACTATAGACTTTACATTTATTAATGGAGGTAACTTTAATGTCAATGATCACTCTTCATGAGGGCGGTATGTATTTAGTTAACGGTGTTCCTACCGAAACCTGTGACGTTTCAAAGGAAGAAGCCAGAAAGCAGACACTTGCTTATTCCATCCTTACATCACACAATACATCCGGCGACGACGAAAATTTGAAGATTAAATTCGACGCAATGGCATCACACGATATCACTTACGTCGGAATCATTCAGACTGCCCGTGCAAGTGGACTTAAGGAATTCCCACTTCCATATGCAATGACAAACTGCCACAATTCTCTTTGTGCAGTAGGCGGTACAATAAATGAAGACGACCATGTATTTGGTCTTTCAGCTGCTAAGAAGTTTGGTGGTATCTATGTACCAGCAAACCTTTCAGTAATCCACTCCTATGTAAGAGAACAGCTTGCAAAGTGCGGTGGAATGATTCTTGGTTCTGACTCACACACACGTTATGGTGCGCTTGGTACCATGGCTGTCGGTGAAGGCGGTCCTGAACTTGTTAAGCAGCTTCTTAATAACACTTGGGATGTAAAGCGTCCTGAAGTTGTTATGGTTTACCTTGACGGAAAGCCAAGAAAGGGTATCGGTCCTCACGACGTAGCCATTGCTCTCGTGGGTGCTACCTTTGCCAAGGGCTTCGTTAAGAACAAGGTTCTCGAATTCGTAGGTCCTGGTGTTAAGAACCTTTCCATCGAATTCAGAAACGGTATCGACGTAATGACAACTGAAACTACTTGTCTTTCTTCTATCTGGGAAACAGATGAGGAAACCAAGAAGTTCTATGATTGGCACAACAGAGGCGAGTTCTACAAGGAACTCAAGCCTGGTAAGACAGCTTACTATGACAGTGCCATCATGATTAACCTTGATGAAATGGAATCAATGATTGCTCTTCCATTCCATCCTTCAAACGCTTACACAATTCATGAATTTGTAGCTAACGCTAAGGAACTTCTTGCAGGTGTTGAAGCTGAAGCTAAGGTTAAATTCCCTAAGGCTAAGTTAAATCTCAGCCAGCTTGTACAGGAAGATGGTTCCGTAATGTGCTCACAGGGTGTTATCGCAGGATGTTCCGGTGGTACCTATGAAAACATTGATGAAGCTGCTCAGATTCTTGACGGAAAGAACACAGGTGACGGTTACTTCTCACTTTCAGTTTATCCAACAAGTATTCCTGTAAACATCGAACTTTCAAAGAACGGTGATCTCCAGAAGCTCATGGAAGCAGGCGCTGTAATTAAGCCTTCCTTCTGTGGTCCTTGCTTCGGTGCCGGAGATGTACCTGCTAACAACGGTCTTTCCATCAGACACACAACACGTAACTTCCCTAACAGAGAAGGAAGTAAGCCTGGTGAAGGTCAGATTGCCGGTGTTGCACTCATGGATTCACGTTCCATCGCTGCTACTGCTGCAAACGGCGGTAAGATTACAGCTGCAACAGACATCGATTACGACTACACACCAAATGGCTATAACTATGATGAAAAGCCTTATGCACACAGAGTTTACAACGGCTTCGGAAATCCACAGCCTGAAACAGAACTCGTATTTGGACCAAACATCACAGACTGGCCTAAGATGGACGCTCTTGCTGACAACATGCTTGTTAAGCTTGCAGCAGTTATCCATGACCCTGTAACTACTACAGATGAACTTATTCCTTCCGGTGAAACATCATCTTACAGAAGTAATCCTCTTCGTCTTGCTCAGTTCGCACTTTCAAGACGTTGCCCTGATTACGTTCCAAATTCACAGGCTGTAAACGATGTAGAACAGGAAAGAAGAAACGGTGCTACACCTGAAGAAATGGTTAAGGTTCTTAACAACTTCGGTGACGGTGCTGCCCTTACAAAGAACACACAGTTTGGTTCCTGCGTATTCTCTAACAAGCCAGGTGATGGTTCTGCCCGTGAACAGGCAGCTTCCTGCCAGAAGGTGCTTGGCGGTTTCGCTAACATCTGTTATGAATATGCCACAAAGAGATATCGTTCAAACTGCATTAACTGGGGTATTCTGCCATTTACAATCGACAAGGAAACTGAGTTTGATTACAATGATGGCGATTATGTTTACATCCCAGACGTAAGAGCAAAGATTGAAAACGGTGTTGAAGATTTCGAAGCCAAGGTTGTTAAGGCTGACGGCTCCATCGATGACATCATGCTTCATATCAATGGTCTTACACCAGATGAGAAGGAAATCATCTTAGACGGATGTCTCATCAACTATTACAAGAGAAATATGTAATTAGTCCTAACATATAAGGGTACAGGAACATCCCCTCAGAGCATGTTCCGGAATGGAGAGAAATAGAATGGCAAAAATTCAAATGACCACCCCACTCGTTGAGATGGATGGTGACGAAATGACACGAGTTCTCTGGCAGTGGATTAAAGATGAACTTATTCTTCCTTTTGTTGACCTTAAGGCTGAATACTATGATCTTGGACTTCCTGAAAGAGATAAGACATCTGACCAGGTAACAATGGACTCAGCACTTGCAACTAAGAAGTACGGCGTTGCAGTTAAGTGTGCAACCATTACACCTAATGCACAGAGAATGACTGAATACAACCTTCACGAAATGTGGAAGTCTCCCAACGGAACAATTCGTGCGGTTCTTGATGGTACAGTTTTCAGAACACCTATCATGATTGATTCAATCAAACCTGCTGTTAAGAACTGGGAAAAGCCAATCACCATTGCAAGACATGCTTATGGTGATGTTTACAAGAACACAGAATTCAGAATTCCTGGCAAGGGCAAGGCTGAACTCCTCTTCACAGGTGAAGACGGAACAGAAATGAGACAGACAATCTATGATTTTGAATGTCCTGGTGTTCTTCAGGGTCTTTACAACAAAGACACTTCCATTAAGTCATTCGCACGTTCATGCTTTGAATATGCCTTGGCTGCTAAGAAGGACCTCTGGTTCGCAACAAAGGATACCATCAGCAAGAAGTACGACCACACATTCAAGGATATCTTCCAGGAAATCTTTGATGCTGAGTACAAGACTAAGTTTGAAGAAGCAGGTATCACTTACTTCTACACTCTTATCGATGATGCTGTTGCACGTGTTATCAGAAGCAAGGGTGATTTCATCTGGGCTTGCAAGAACTATGATGGCGACGTAATGAGCGACATGGTTTCTACAGCTTTTGGTTCACTCGCTATGATGACTTCCGTATTAGTTAGCCCAGAAGGCAACTATGAATACGAAGCAGCCCATGGTACTGTAACACGTCACTACTACAAGTACCTTGACGGTGAAGAGACATCTACAAACCCAATGGCAACCATCTATGCTTGGAGCGGTGCTTTAAGAAAGCGTGGTGAGCTTGACGGACTTAACGATCTTGTTACTTTCGCTGACAAACTTGAAGCAGCCTGCATCAAGACTCTTGGTGATGGCGTTATGACAAAGGACCTTGTAGGACTCGTAGAGCCTGGATTTAAGGCCACCGCCGTTACAAGTATGGAATTTATCAAGGCAATCAGAGAAAGACTCGAAGCAAGCCTCTAAGAGCTTTAAATTAAGACAAAACAAAAAGAGCAGTGTCAATTAAGACACTGCTCTTTTTTTAGGTATCAAATTACTTAATTACCATAATAGAAGTCCCAAAAATCATTGCTGTTTCCGTTGCTGCTACTTTCATTGCTACTCTTTTCTTTTTCAGAAAGTTCTTCAAAGTCGTCGTAGCTGCTAAGTGTAACAGTTACAGATTCCTCTTTATAGGATTTAGAGGAGTTACTGTATCTTACGTAACTGATAGTTACTTCACTACCTGCTTCAAGGTATGTAAGCTGTTTCTTTAAAGCATCCATGGTGCTTACGGTAACACCGTTGATTTCATAAATGATGTCGCCTTCCTTAAGACCGGCATTATCTGCAGCTAAGCCTTCATAAACTGAAGCTACGTAAACGCCCTGAGGAACGTTGTACATGGAAGCTGTCTCAGAATCAATGGTCTCACCTGTAAGACAAAGGTAACCCTGCTCATCCTCGCTAAGAGCAACCTTAGTCTCTTCATTCATCATTTCCTTGATTTCTTCAAGAACGTCAGTTATAGGAATGGCATATCCCATGCCTTCTACGGAACTGTCTGAAACCTTTGCGGAGTTAATACCCACAAGTTCACCGTTCATGTTAAAAAGTCCGCCACCTGAGTTACCAGGGTTAATGGCTGCATCTGTCTGGATGTACTGATTTGAAAGTACAGTACCATCAGAAGCCTGAATTTCAAGAGTTCTGTTAAGTGCTGATACAATACCTGTTGTTACGGACTGACCATAGCCTAATGCGTTACCGATTGCAACAACCTGCTCACCAAATACCAGTGAATCAGAATCACCGATAACGGCGATGGTAATGTTTTCAAGGATTTCATCTGTGAGGTCATCTGTATCAATGGCAATAACAGCCAAATCAAGAGATGCATCACAACCCTTAAGCTGTGCTTCTACAGCTTCAGGATCTTCTGAATCCTCATCATAACTAAAGACTACTGTAAGTGTCTCATAGCCTTCAACTACGTGATAATTTGTAAGAATAAGAAGCTCATCTTCTGTCTGTGCGATGATTACACCGGAGCCTGCGCTTTCGCTATCCTGAGTGTAAGTTCCCCACATGGTCTGAACCTCGGAAACACCTACATTTGTAATTGCAACTACGCTTGAAAGACAGTTGGCTGCGATTTCCTCAACGGTCATGTCCTCGCTGCTGGTTTCAGTTGCAGCTGCAGTAACTGTTCCTGAATTCTTGGATGTGGTCTCATCTCCCATGGTAAGAGATGCATCTGATGTACTCTTTGAAGAAGTGCTGGTCACCTTGGCTGTAGTGGTTTCTTTTGAATCCTGTCCGTAGTGATCCTTAAAGTAAAAGCCTCCGTAAACAAGACCTGTTACCAAAGTGGCAATTACTACCAATGCGAAGAAAGTCTTTAAACCGGAATGTCTTTTCTTTATTTTTGCCGGCTCTGTCTTAACTTCTACTGCTTCGCCCGTAATCTCAGGCTGATTGTTGCTATAATCCTGTTCTGTTTCTTCAGAAGCATTTAAAAAACTATCATCATACTCACTCATATGAAGTACCTGCCTTTCTGAAAGTCAATCTGTTGTTCTTTAAATTAAGATTTCTCTTAGTTCCTATGTTCCACAGTATAGTAATCATTTATTGCAAAGTTTTGTCAAAATAGGTTCAACTTTGTGTTGATTTTGTGATTAATCTGTGAAGTCTAGAAAGTATAGGTAATAACACCGGTTGTACCATCCGCTTTTGTAACGGTAGCGCTAACCGGATTTAAGTTTTCATCATAGTTATAAGTATAAAGCTCTGAGCTTCCATCCTTTAAGTTAACCGCCATGGAAGACATTCCCTCGTCCGCATAACTAAAGACGATTTGGGATATGCTGCTAAGCGCGTAGTTCGTGTTTGTGGTTCCGTCCTGATGGCTAAATTCCATTTTTGCCAGAGAACCGTCATCGTTGTAACTTAAATTCACCGTAAAGAGGTACTCGTAGTTATTGGCGTCTACGGAAATATCGCCGTAGAAATAGTGTGCGAATAGCACGTTGTTTCCGCTAAACTCCTTACATTCGCAGAATCCAAACTGGGTTCCGTCTGCTAAGTAGTCTCTTATCACACTTGGCTTGCCTTCGCTGTACTCGTACTGAGTGTAGCTTATTAAGTCGCCCGCTGCGTCGTAATTTGCCACCTGTGTAATCTTGCCGTCACTGTCATAGGTAAAGGCTTCGCTGGCAACAGTGTTACCTGCAAAATCCACCTTCTCGTAGTTTTCGTAGGCTGCCGTTAACGGATTGGCATATGCATAATCCGGTGCTGCCACCACTTCTTCTACTTCACCAATGGTATCTACATCAAAAGTCTTGGTATGATCTACCTTTACGATGTAGGTCTCATAGGCTGAGCCCGTGCCTGCTTCTGCAATTACGGTCACTTTACCCAGTGACTTAAGTAACTCATCATTTACATTAATCTTTTTGTAGTAACCGCCGTGGAAATAGCCGGCGTCGCTATCAGATTCACTCTTAGAAAAATAACCGTCGAAGTGCTCTGCCTCGCCTACGTAAATGTAATCGATGTTGTATTTTTCAATCAGTGCCTGAACCGTGGAAACGCTGGTTGAAGTATAAATGTCAATTATGTCAGCATGTCTTTCCGTCATGGCTTCAGGATACTCTTTGTCAGTTCCTGAACTTCTCCAGAGCCACTCGTGAGTCTGCCAGCCAAGTACCGTGGAATTTCCGGTAAATACGGAAATGCGGTTAAAGTAAGTGTAGCTTAAGCCACACATTTCAAGCACTACGGAATCATCCGGTACATTCTCGTTAATCCACTCCACACCTGCAACATCTGCTTCGTTCTCCTCTTCCATGAAGGCAGAGGCATCCAGTGTCTGATAGTAATTTGAGAACCATGCGCTGCAGGCCTCAAAGAAATAGCAGGCGGTGGCACAGAAAAGAATAAGTCCAACAATTCCAACTACTCTTAAGGACTTCTCAGCCTTATAGTAAAGGAACTTCGTAATAATAACGGCCATGCACATAGCAAACATGATGTAGGCCTGATAAGTCAGCTTAAACATGGTGTTGGCACGCTCGTAAGCACCGCCATAAATATCCACCACGTAAATCACTTCCGGCATCATTACAAGACCAACTGAGCTAAGGCCTAAGATGAGGAAGAAAAGATCCGTTACGTCTACCGCATCAAAAATTCTTTCAAGTGCGTTAAGCTTCTTTCCGCCATGGGCATATGCCTTAACCTCTTCATTTCTAAGTCCGTCCTTAATCTTCTTGACGAAGAAAATGATTACGAGGGTTGTTGGTAATCCCCAGAGAACCAGAAGCTGATAGAATCTGGAATGTCTGCTGCAGAACGCCACAGCCGTGGAAATGCTTTCAAAGGAAAGTGTGAACGGAAGGGCCACAATAAATCCAATTACGATGAAAGCCAGAGCCTGAAGGCCGGTAAGAATCCAACCTTCTTTCTTGTATCTGTAGGTTATTAAATTTGTAAAGAGAATTACCGCTCCACTGACTACGGTGTAGATTGGGAAGTCCCAATAGTTGGTCATGTGGAAAAGGCCGATAAAGAACATTACCATAACCAGCTGTGGGGAGAAAATCTCTCTAACCCAGTTGACCTTAGGCGCGCCCTCAGTCTTGGAAATGTCCATTACAGGCTTGCGATTCATCATCCATGCGAATAAAAGTGCAATTACAGTAAGAACAAAAATAATGTTAATTACGTGTGCATGCAGGTCACCCAGTACAAATGAGTAACACGGAAACTCATGGATTGTTTTGTCATCTACGTCAGGATTGTAGCCGATGTAACGGGTTGCATCTGCAAACCAGTAATTAGTAACGGCTTCTCCGTTCATTCGCTGAAGCTTTGGAACAATCCACTTGTAGATTGGATAATGCATGTTACCGGCAACGGAAACGCCGACAGCTGCAATAATACCGGCAATGGCAGGCACAAGACTCTGCTTGTCCTTGTCCGGTCCGTCCTTCTTTTTATCGCGCTCAATCCTTGCAAATATCATCGCATTGTAAACGATGGAGAATGGCAGGCAGGCACCAAAAGTAGCCAGTGTCATCATCATCAGGTTGTAACCGTAGCCGGCACCCACACCTGAAACACGCACAAGGAAGGCTGAAATGTACTGACCAACATAGTAATAGTTAATGCCCTCTCCCGCATACCAAAGGTCATGGGCAGGCATATACTCCGACTTTAAAATCGCCGTAATGAAACCGTAGTCCATGAACTTTTCAGTTCCGTAAGCTGAAGGATTAAAGCCTTTAAGGTAGCACCAGATAACTAAAACTGCAAAGAATACTGCCTCTGAAACAATCATTAAGGAAACTCTGTCGAAAGTCAGGCATTCCTTAATCTTTATGAAGTTTCTTCCATTTTTGTTGTAAAGATAGAAAACTACCATGTTTAAAGCAAGGCATATGATAAGGGCTAGTGCACAATTGGTTCTTGTAAACTTCATGATTTTGAAGCTTGAAAGGTAGAACACAAACCATGCACTGACTGCTATGCCTATGGTTTTGGCAAACATCCAGCCGTTGGCCGCAAATCTGTTAAACAGGATAAGTGCGGTTGGCAGGAAAACAAGGCCAATAATTATGAGCATGAACCACCAGCTCATGACCGCCTTAAGGTCCGCTGCCTGCATGTAATGCTTCGCCATGGCAAACATAATTATAAAGACCATCAAGGACCAGCCGATGGAATAAAGTCCCGACATATTGGATTTCTTAATGGTTATACCCCCGGCACTTTTTGAATTTTTAGAAGTTGATTTCTTCGAATTTTCCACTTTTTACTCCACTGTTACGATTAGATTTTCTTGTTAATTGCTCTGAAATCATTAAGAGCCTTATAGCCAATACCAAAAATCTTCTTAAGATTTATGGAATTAACGCCACCCTGACGAGGGCGGAAGGTAATGTGTCTGTAAAGCACTTTGTATTTTCTCTTCTTCATGGCCACGGAAATAATTACGTTTGGAAGATTGTAATTATCATCAAAAAGATCCATGCACTTTGAAAGGGCATCTGCCTTCATGATTCTGTAAGGCGTGTTGGCATCCGTTACCCAAACACCAAAAATCAGCTTTAACACAAGCTTTAAGGTCTTGGTGACGAAGAAGCGGGATATGCCGTCCTGTCTTCCCTTTCTGTGTCCAATGACCATGTCATAGTTTTCGCGGTTTGCCCAAAACGGACCAAACTCCTTAGGTCGTGTCTGACCATCGGAATCAGTCTGGAAGATGTAGTCAGCGCCTTCCTTAAGGGCGTATTTATAGCCATAGATTACGGCTGAGCCATGGCCGCCGTTTTCCTTAGGCAACACGATTAACTTTGGATAGTTAACCGCAATTTTGTTTAAGATTTCCAAGGTGTTATCCTTGCTGCCGTCGTTAACAACTACGATTCTTGAGTCGTTACCATACTTTTCAACTACCGGATACCATTCCTTTATTACTGTTTCAATGTTGGCTTCCTCGTTGTAAGCGGGAATAACAATATAGAGTTTGTCCATAAATCCTCCTAATTGCCGAGTAGTTTCTCGGTATCATAAATATTCTTCACGCCGGAAGAATAAACACATTCATAGGTGTTTGCAATGTTGGCCACGTTAATTACGGTGCCGTCATAGACTACAGGATTGCCATCGGTATCACATTCACTGATGTCAATTACGATGAAGCGGATGTCTTCCTCTTCGGTAAGTTTAATAAGCTCATCCTTGGTCTCAGCAGTATAAATTTCAATTGCCTTAGCCTGTCTGTAATCAGTGTCGTAACCTGCACTCCATGCATAATAAGGCCAGCCATAGTAAAGCATGGAACCACCAAATACCATTTCATTTAAGGAGTACCAGTTGGTCAGGTATATGTCATCCGCATCGGAATATTTCATTACCCATTCCGTGGTTGGATCATCGTCATAGAAAAGAAGGCTTCCACCATTAGCAGGTGAATCTTTCTTTATGAAAACCGTAAGATCATAGAAACCCGTTACTGTCATCATGACAATTAAAACAAAGGCGATTACTCTTACGAATATGCTGTTCTTGTTAAAGAGCCAGTAAATGAATCCGGCAATAAACACATCTGCCAGCATGCAGCCAATCATGATGTACTTGTGATTTACGGAAGTGTCCGTAGTCATTTGGAAAGTCAGTGCAAAAATGATTGGTGAAACAAAGGCAAACAGAAGCCATCTGTAGTAACCGCTTATAACTACTGCAGAAGCGAAAACCAAGAGGACGAATATGCCGAGTAACGTGTTGATAAAATTAAGCGTTCCGAAGAAGGTCTTAACCACTGCCAGGTAGCCCGGTTCCCATCTGAAGGCCAGTGCTGAACCGTCAATAAAGATGGAACTCTGAAGAACCGACAAAATAACTGCCAGGGCTGCTACCACCACAAATTCAAATCTTCTGTCTGCTATGGCTGCAATGAAGAATAATACCAACAGGCATCCGATTACACAGGCTCCGTTCCAGAAAGAAGAAAGTCCTAACATGAGTCCGACAAGAATTGGTTTCTTTAAGTCTTCATAGACCCAGCCTTCCTTTGTAAGGAAAGTACTGGTAAACCAAGCCGGAATAGCACTAAAGACTGAGGTATTATTCTCAGGCATTCTGTCACGAACTTCCTTTGTCACTCTCTTGGTGTGATTGAAGAAATTATCCAGCATTAAAATGATGGAAATTAAAATCACGCACAAACCAAAGGCTAAGTGTCTCTGATTGGCATATACATTCAGATTGTAAAGACCCCAATTTTCATTAGTGGTAGAGCCTACAAATTCCGCATTATTCTTAAGGGTTTCAAAAATCTGCTTAAGTGTTCCGTCAATGGAGGAAACATACTTAAAGAAAGAGGAACTGCTTCTAAACAGGAAGAAAATCACTGCCAGAGTTCCAATGCTCTTCTTTCCAAAGATTTTAAGAGAAAGGGCAAATAACAGCATGCCTGCACCTACAAAAGTAATGATGCTCGGAATGTTAAATGCAAGATCTAATCTCAGTCCCAAATATTCCAGATTTCCCACAAAGAACTGATGCATGAAATGGTACTTAAGGTCTGACCCTGCATAGTGTGAATAGGTGGCAGGGAAATTGTTTCCGCTTGAGAAGGACCTGATCATGCCGATGTGTGTGGCAAAGTCAGAGTATACACTTACACCAACGCCTGTGTAATTTTCCTTGTGATAGAAAGACAAAAACATTAACAGATAGGCGATGGCGAAAACAAAAACAATCAGTACGATTTCAACGATGGTAAAGTTTCTTGCGCATCTTACGATGTTTTCATTAATCTGCTTCTTTAAGATTATGTAGCCAATTACGATAAACACGAAGGCGGCTAACATGACAACTATATTGGCATAGGTGAGAGGTGTCTTTGTGCCTGAAAATGCGCAGGCAAGGATGTAGGTAGGCCACCCCATAAAGAGCGCGCCCACAATGTAGCTTGCAGGGAAAGCCACCAAAAGAGATGGTGACTTAAAAGCTCGTCCTGAGTAGGCTTTATCCATGATGTAAAAGATGTCAGGATAAACCAGAGACAGGAAAACTGCACCAACTGCAAAACATAAAATTAAATAAATGATACCTAGCATTTTAACCTCTCAAAGTTCCCATTTAGACTGATTTTTCAATCATTTTAGTATACCACAGTTTCATCCTTCATAACAACCAGCATTTGCCTTCTAAGCGAAGCTTCAAGCTCCTCATCAGGCAGGCTTTCCACCAGTTCCTTGGCTCTTTGCATGACCTCTCCGTCACGCAGAGGATCTGCAAGTTCAAATACGTGTTCTCCGCTCTGTTTTAGGCCAAAAAACTCGCCCGGACCACGAAGGCTCATATCCTTGCTTGCAATGTAAAAACCGTCATCTGAGCCTGCTACGATACCCAGACGCTCTTTTGCAGTCTCCGTGTTTTTGGAGCTTACAAAAACGCAATAAGACTGGTCCGCTCCTCGTCCTACACGGCCTCTAATCTGATGCAACTGAGCAAGACCGAAGCGCTCAGCATTTTCAATTACCATAACTGTGGCGTTAGGCACGTTAATACCTACTTCAATAACGGTGGTAGAAACCAAAATATCCGTTTCCCCGGCCGCAAATTTGTCCATTACCAGCTGCTTTTCCGCCGCTTTCATTTTACCGTCCAAGGCGTCCACCTTAATGTCCGCCGGCAGACTGCTTCGCAGCGTATCCACGTAGGTCTTTACTGCCGCTGCCTCCAGAGATTCACTCTCCTCAATCATCGGACAAATTACATAGGCCTGATGCCCTGCCGCAACCTCCTTAACAAGAAAGCTGTTAATGGACGCACGCTTCGTTTCATCCACTACGGCATTTTTAATCTTTTTACGGTTCGCAGGCATATGCGCGATAACCGACACATCCATGTCACCGTACAGCATTAATGCATAGGTTCGTGGAATAGGTGTGGCACTCATTAAGAGCAGATGCACTGCCTCGCCCTTCTCTTCCAATAGCTTTCGCTGATTTACGCCAAAACGGTGCTGCTCATCAATTACCACCAGACCTAAGTTGCTAAACTTAACTCTTTCCTGAATGGCAGCGTGAGTTCCCACAACAATTTCAGCCTCACCATTTTCAATTTCATTAAGCGCCTGCTTTTTCTGCGTAGCAGTCTGTGAGCCAAAAATGCCCACGACGTGAATTCCGAGAGGCTCAAGCATATGCCCAAAGTACTGGTAATGCTGCTTGGCCAGCGCTTCCGTTGGCGCCATGATGCAACCCTGATAACCGCTTCTTGCCGTGGCAAAAAGTGCCAGCAGTGCAACTACGGTTTTTCCTGATCCAACATCACCCTGCAGAAGTCTCTGCATTACGTTTGGACCTGACAAGTCAGAGGCGATTTCTCTCACTGCCTTTTTCTGATCCCCAGTTAGTTCAAAGCCCAGGTTGTTCATTAATGCCTGGCATTCCTCGTCAAACTCCACAGGCTTTAAATTAGGCTGCAACTGCTTCTCACCCTGCAATCTCTTCATCCTTGCAAAGAATACAAAGAATTCGTCAAATACGATTCTTCTAAGAGATTCTCCGAGCTGCTTTTCATTCTCTGGGAAATGTATGTCATAGAGCGCACTTCTAAGAGAAGGCAGACCCATTTCTTCCACCTGCTTTTTAGGCAGATAATCCTTTAAAACCAGCTCGTCAAATACAGCCTTTATTGACTTTCTAATGATGGACTGATTAAGGCCTGAGACGGTCTTGTAAACCGGACGCAGTTCCTTTAACAGTTCCCTGAATTGTTCCTTGGTGTGGATTTCAGGCTGAGTCATGGTAAAACCATAGCCACTCTTTTCAACTTTGCCTGTAAAGATAAGTCTGGTACCAAGTTTTAACCTGTTTCTAAGATAGGGCTGATTAAACCATCTTATCTGCAGAGCGCCCGTGTCATCCTTTACTAAAACATTAAGGATTTTCAGATTGCCTTTTCCTGCAAAGGTTGGGCTTTTTGTCACAATGGCCTCCACGCTTGAAACTCTACCCGGGATCAAGTCGTTAATGGCAACAGGATACTCAAACTTCTCGTAGCGGAAGGGATAGTGCGTGATAAGTTTTCCCACATCGGTAATGCCCATTTTGGCAAATTTCTTTGCGCTGACATCGCCAATGCCTTTTACGGATGTGATAATGTCTCTGGACTCTAACACCTTTTCCCCTCCTAAAGAATATAAAAACAGCGCAATAAGCCTAACTGGTTATTGCGCTGCCCTAAAATACAAATTATTCTACAGAAATAATGTAGTAGTAAACCGGCTGACCACCATAGTAAACAGCTACTTCTGCATCTGTGAATTCTGCTTCGATTCTTGCCTTAAGAGCCTCAGCATCACTTTCGTTAATGTCTTCACCATAGTAAATGGAAATCATTTCTGCATCTTCTGCAATTTCCTTTACTGTATTGAAGGAAGTCTCCTCAACTTCTTCACCTACGGCAACGATTTCCTTACCGCATATGCCCATGATGTCGTTTACGTGAATTTCCTTGCCGTTCATGGATGTGTCCCTAACAGCGTAAGTAACTTCAACAGTCTTTACGGCTTCAAGAGCTTC